>Ga0163163_10000190_pt1 | contig 63185 bp, 108 predicted proteins | sample S65metaG_FD_119766 | JGI IMG/M metagenome (GOLD analysis project Ga0163163, IMG submission 119766) | Switchgrass rhizosphere microbial communities from Kellogg Biological Station, Michigan, USA - S6-5 metaG | ecosystem: Host-associated > Plants > Roots > Rhizosphere > Soil | place: USA...
AGGCATGCGGGGCACGGGAGAGGTGCTGGAGATGGGTATGAAAGACGCAGACGGGATATCACTAACGTCAAATACGCATCCACGGACTTCGTGGGTGGGCCGCATATGGTTCGCTTTACGTCGTCCGCGTCTCTGCCCCGACAGTCTGGAGACGATGCAGATAGACCCGACCGTTTCTCTTAACGCGGGACCCTTATTTAACGGAGCATTTAGCGTGGACGACAAAGAAATCGAGAAAGAGATTCAGGCGAAGGGCCTCACCGCACCGCGCGTGACGCTGGCGCATGTCGAGAGCTGCATTGCGTACGAGTACTACATAACAGGCGATCAATTACCCGATATCGCTATTGCGGTGTTGGGGGTTGCCTGCCCGCAAGTACCTACTATGCTCGATACTACTACGCTGTCGTCCCTGACGTTGTGCGTGTTGGTTCTCAAAAACGGTTTCACGGCGACGGGGGAGAATGCGTGCGCATCGCAGGAGAATTACAATGCGGAGCTGGGGCGTAAGATCGCGCGGCAGAAGGCGGTAGACAAGGTTTGGATGTTAGAAGGCTATCGGCTTAAGGAGAGGTTGCATGCGGCAGCCCAGTTCAAGCCGATGTTGGGGTGACTAATGATGACGTGGCGTCGTAATGCGTTTCTGTTTAACCCGCCAAAACCTAAAAAGGTACGCGGCGGTAAGCGCGGCCACCGTGCGCTTACCCGTCTGCGCCATGCGGCTACGTCGCAGTGCTTCATTCGCTGGGCGTATCAAACCAATAATTTACCGCCCGCCTCGTTAGAAGGGCGCCCGTGGCGCACGCGTGAGTGGCACCAGTGGCATGAGTTGGGGCGCCCGTGACGTATACGGAGTATCTCACGAAGTGCCGCGTACAGTACCTGAACGATTGTCTACGCGAGGCTCGTGGAAATATGACTCAGGCGGCCCGCACTGCCGGGCTCAATCGCACAGCGTTTTACCTCATCTGTAAGCGTCACGCGATCGACATTGAGGCTATCCGGGCTCAGTTTAACTCGGTAAAGAGCATCGCCATACCCGCTCTGAGTAAGTGGTCGCGTTGAGGTGGAAATATCATGAGACTACGGCAGGAAAACTGTACGGTCGAGACGCCGGATGACGGCGATCCTCGATGGCCGATCATTCTACAGCGCATGACTCAAGTGCACACCAAGTTTGCGCCCCTACCTGACTGCTCAGTGTTGGGTATGTACGTCGCTTTTATCGTGCGGAAAATGAACCCCGCGGGGTATACCGAGACGATTTACCTGTACGACGAAAAGGACGCCGCACGTCTGCTGGCTGTTACTGAGGGAGTTGACTGGGGAAAAGTCGAGGATTGGGTGCTCAATAACCCGGGGCATAGCGTGCTGCAGATTATCGAGAAGCTGGAGCACAAAGAGATCCCGCTGTGAATCGTCGGGGTTTCATATCGCTACTCGCAGGCGCCGCCGGTGCGCCGCTCGTGCCCTGGCGCGCTCTTGTGGAGCCTGTGATATTCCTCCCCGCACGTCCTGCTCGGTTTTTCATTAAACGAGATGGGCTTGACCCCGCAGGTTGGAACTGCGCACAAGGGCATCCGTGGTGTAACTTACACCCCGCGGCCTTAACGCAAGAATCGCTTGAAGAGATGTTGCAGCGGCTACGTACTTATAAGCCTCGCGTATCTATAGTGCCGACGCAGCTCATCGTGAGTCCGCAAGTTGCGCACCTGATTGAGACTGACCCCGTAGTGCGTGAGGCGGCGCGTCGCGTGGGAGTCCGTGGGCTGTGAGACGTAACGGCATCGACACGCTGAATAACGAGCTAGCGGACCGGGCGCGCTCGAAGCGTTACTTTGACCTGTACGAGGAGCGCCTGGACTACGAGCCGCTGTGTGACGTGCGTAAGAGTGCGGTGTACTTCAAGCTGGATCGCTTATCGCTGGAGATGGCGGCGCGCGGAGTGGGGCCGTCCTTTATCTACAACTTGTACGTTCACACGATTCGGCTATTCCAGGCGCGTAATGTCGTGTTTCAGATTGTGGCGCATGTGAAATCAAACCCGTTCGCCCCCTACGTGAACATCATTGAGGCTCCCGCACTGGACGAGTCCGAGTGGGTGCTGGAGGCTAACGATAAGCGAGTGGGAAGTGCGTTGCCGTGAGCTGGGGAGTGAGTAATGGCTGCCTCGAATGATCGTAGTGTGAGGCTCGCGGAGCTGGCGTCTCGGTCGCAGGTAGGACCGCAAGCCAAGTCTCGCGCTAACTGTCGTAATCCGGAATGTCAGAATGGTATGACTCCGGGTCTCGTTGCCGCGGGCGGTGGCAGCAAGGGTCAGCCGCTGTTCGGACCCGGGGGCGTAGGGGCTAAGCGCCTCATGCGTTGGTCTTGGGTCAACTGCCTTGCGTGTAACCCGCCGGAGGACGCCCGTAAGGCAGGAGCTACCTACAGACATTTGAACCTGGATGCGGGGGAGATCGCACGGCGGGCGCAGCTTGCGAACACCAAAGCGCCTTACCAGCCACAAGAGCCACGTCCGACATTGAGCCGCACGGCTCCCGGTAGTTCCGGCTTTACCGCTCCGGTACCCTCAGCGGACTCTAGCAAGCTTGCGGAGCTGATCGAGCAGAACAAGCAACTGAACGAACGTCTGGGGGACATGCTCAAGCAAAATGTGGCGATGACCGATACGTTGTCACGCATGTCGGTGCAAGTTGCATCCCTGCTTGAAGATAACGCTAAGTTACGTGAGCAGCTCGCTAAACCGGCAAGCATGCCTTCGGTGGGCCAGGAGAAGCCGACGTGAAAATAAGCGGCATGGGATACGCAATACTCAGAGTTACCGCGGAGCAGCTACGTGAGTTGCACACAGTACCGGCGGAGGTCGTCTTCGTACGCACTGTGGAGTCGTGCACCAAAGTGTGGGAGCGGGTATTGCAGGAGTCGTGGTATCACGATGAGCATCCGTTCTATTTTCGCATTCAACATCGTTACCTGCCGCGCGTGCCTGACCGGGGGCCGTTGATGGTATTCACGTTACTGGAGTTGCAACGTCAGTTCAGAGATTGCGAAGCGCAAGAGAAGGAAAATAGAGGTAAACCTGTCCCTGAGTCAATGCAGGGTAGCGCATGGGTTGACGACGACGTTTAACGCATGGCTGCGATTGCATGGGACATACAGAACCCGAAACAGCTACGAGCTAACCTCTCCAGACTGTCGGATGCGGACCTAGAGCTATTCGCGGCCAAACTGCGCTGGCGTGCGCTCGCTCGGAAAAAGCAGCTCCCGCCTGACGAAAACAAGTGGGATTTTTTCGGGATCAAGTCAGGACGGGGTTTTGGTAAGACGGTTTCCGGGGCACGTTGGCTAGCGGATGCTGCGGCGGCTGACCCCGGCTCATACAACTTCGTCATCGCTCCAACACACGAAGATTTGGTGACGACCTGCTTCTACGGTCCGACAGGGCTACACGGGGCGTACGAGGATAAGGCTGGGCTCATCGGCCCTCCCGGTAAACAGTACCCGGTTATACCGCCTAAGCTCATCAAGGATTCCACCAAGTCGCCGCCGGTCATTACGCTAGTAAACGGTGCGATCATCCGGGGATTTTCCGCGGACACCCCGGAGCGCTTGCGCGGTCCGCAGTGTCATCGCGGCTGGCTGGATGAGGTGGCGTCCTGGCGTTTTGCGGAAAAAGCGTTTGATAACTTCGTCTTCGGTTTACGGTTAGGCAAACACCCGCAAGTGTTCTGGACGGGCACTCCAAAGCCTAAACCGTTCATCAAGATGCTGATGAGCCTGCCGCGCTCCATCACGATCTCCGGCAGCACGTACGAGAACGCGGAGAACCTCTCGGATATTTTTTACGAGAACATCGCCAAGTACGAAGGGACCAAGATTGGGCGGCAGGAAATTTACGGCGAGATCATCGACCCGGAAGAGGCGGGCTTTGTTAAACGGTCGGATATCCGACTATGGCCTGCCCGGAAGCCGCTGCCGAAATTTCGCTTTATCTTGATGTCGCTCGATACCGCGTTTACAGAAGCGACGTGGGACAGGAAGGAACAGACGGGTGACCCTACCGCTTGCACCGTGTGGGGATTGTTCGAGCACGAGCGCCGCGAGCACATCATGTTGCTGGATGCGTGGGAGGAATACCTAGGCTTCCCTGCGCTCATCAGGCGGGTGAAGTACGAGCGGACGTTTACCTACGGGGACAAGGATGAGCCGCTCCTACGCCCGGCACTGATTTCCAAGGACCGCCGCCCGTCGCACCAGGGGCGCCCCGTGGACATGATCCTCATTGAGGACACCGGCTCCGGCAAGTCCCTCCTGCAAATGCTGGCCGCGGAGGGCGTTCTTGCGCAGCCCTACCCGACCGACATGGACAAGCTTTCCAAGCTCCATGGCGCCTCTCCGTTGTTCTCTCACGGGAGAGTATGGGCCGTGGAGTCTTTGAAGAACCCCGGGCAGCCCCGGGACTGGGCGGAGCCTGTCTTTAGCCAGTTATGTACCTACGTCGGGGAGGGATCCCTCGTGCACGATGACCTACTTGATACGGCAACGCAGGCTTTGCTTTTACTCATGCAGCGGTTCAATATTCGCTTGACAGTGCGGGTAGACCCGATTAAGGCGACTGTCGCCGCGGCGGAACGTCTCAAGCAGCAACGCCGAAGCAACCCGTATGACGGATGATTTTGTACGGTTCATGTAAACGTCGGGAGGCGTCTACCGTGTCATATAGAACTAAAGTCAGGATCGTAGAGGCGTTCCGCTGGATAGGGCAACCCCGCGAGTCGTGGCCCGCGTGGGCTACTCCGGAGTTACTCTCAGAGTCAGGCAGCGCGCTCTATGCGTACTCACTCAACGGACCCGTGCGCGTCAATCGCGGAGACTGGTGTATTTTGGGTGCTAAGGAAATCTACCCGTGCACCAATGAGGAATTCCTCAAGCGCTACGAGGAAGATAAACCCGCACAGACGAGTGAGACGCAGTTTGCTGGGGTGGTAAGCCATGGCGCTTGACGAGGAGGCTTCCCCGTACCCATCGGATGGGGAGCCTAACGAGTCCGCTCCTGGGGTAATCGACACGGACGATGGCGGGGCGATCATTCGGATGGGAGACGGCGAAGAGGACGAAGCCCCCGCGGATGAGGATGATTTCTACACTAACTTAGTGCCTAAGTTAGATGCGACACAGCTTTCCCAGTTCACCGCGGAGCTGCTAGAGCGGGTCGAGTACGACAAAAAGTCCCGCGAGGACCGCGACAAGCAGTACGAAGAGGGCATCAAACGCACCGGGCTTGCCGGAGAGGAAGTCGCAGCTCCCGCGTTCGATGCGGGCTCTAAAGCAACTCACCCCATGCTCTCCAAGTCGATTGTGTATTACCAGTCGCACACCATCGGGGAGCTGCTACCGCCGAACGGTCCGGTGAAGGACTGGGTCCCGGGCACTATGACGCCCGACCGTGCGGAAAAGGCCAAGCGCAAAATCGCGCACATGAATTGGCAGTTCCGTAAGCAGATGCCGGAGTTTCGTTCGCAGTTGGAGAAGCTCCTGTCGCAGCAGCTCCCCGCGGGCTCGCAATACATGCGCTTGGTATACGACTCGGATCGACGTCGACCAGTACCGACTTTTTGGCCCATTGATCAGGTATTGATTCCAGAGGCGGCAACGGATTTCTACTCCGCTGAGCGACGCACGCTAGTTGATACGATCACACAGCATGAGCTGGAGTCTCGTGTTCGCCAGGGATACTACGCGCGAGCCTCGCTCGTGACCCCGTCGCAGGCGCCTGAAAAAACCAAAGCGCAGGCGGTCAGCGATCGGGTTGAAGGTAAAAGTAGTTTTTCGGTGGACAACAAGGATGGACTGCGGCGTATTTTAGTCGTGGAGGTGTTGGCTGAGCTGGAAGACACCCCTCAATTGCGCGTCGCGGGGGACACCCGCAACTCCAGCCCAGAGGAGACCGTGCAACGCGAAGGGCCAAAGCCGTACCTGATCGAGGTAGATCCTCTTTCGCGCGAGACTTTGCGTGTCGTGCGCAACTGGGAAAAGGACGATGAGCAATGCGAGAACTTATGTTGGCTAGTTGATTTCGAGTGCTTACCCTGGCGTGGGGCGCAGTCGGTTGGGCTCATTCACTATCTAGGGTCACTGGCAGGCGCGGGCACGGGATCACTTCGCGGGCTCCTGGATACCTCGATGATCCAAAACCTACCCACGCTTTTGCGTTTGAAAGGCGCGGGTACTTCCGGGCAAACGTTGAACCTCAATATCTGCGGGGTGACTGAGATTGAAGGACAAGCCATTGGGGATCAGGACATCCGTAAAATCCTGATGGCGGTTCCCTTCAACCCGCCGTCCACCATGCTGTTCCAGTTACTGGGCTGGTGCACGGAGCAGGGGGAGGCAATCGTCAGGACGACGTTTGAGAACCTATCGGAGGACGGCTCCCCTAACATGCCGGTCGGCACTACCCTGGCTCTAATTGAGCAGGGCATGAAGGTGCTGTCGGCTATTCATCAGCGTTTGCACAACGCGATGGACCGGTTGATCGGTATCCTCCACCGCATCAACCGCATGTACATTACGGACGAGGAGATACTCGATGATACCGGCGAGATGCTGGCTTATCGTGCCGACTATGAGGGACCGGTGGACGTCGTTCCGGTCTCTGACCCTCAGGTATTCAGTGATATTCAGCGATTTGCGCAGCTTCAAATCATACAACAACGGGCAGACTTACACCCCGAGCTGTACGATGCGCGCAAAGTCGAGGAGCTAATCCTAGAGCGTACCAAGGTCCCGAACGCGGTTGACTTGTTGATTCAGGTTCCTGAAGTGCAGGAGTTGAATGCGGTCAACGAAAACGTTGCGATGACTTTAGGCAGGCCGGTCGCGGCGTTCCCTGAGCAGGAGCACTTGGCGCATATCCAAGTGCACTTGGATTACATGATGAGCCCGTTTTTTGGGTTGTTGTCGATCATCGCGCCGAAATTTATCCCGGCCTGTCTGCAGCACTTAGCGGAGCATTTGGCGTACTGGTACCTGTCGCAGACAGTTGAAATAGGGTCCAAGGCGGCGAGCGAAGCGATGGGTAAGCCGGTTGATTTGGGCAAGCTTACGCAACACCGTGATCCGAAAACGATGCGGGAGATGGATCAAACACTAGCGGAAGCGTCCCACCACGTTATGGATACCGCTAAGCAAGTCTTAGCGAAGATCCCCCCAGCGGTTCAGCAAGCGCAGCAAGTACTACAGCAATTCATGCCGCCGCAACCGCAAGATCCTGGGCAGGCTGCGTTGGCCGTGGCGAACGCAAACAATCAAGGCAAGGTGCAGGCGATCCAGGCTAAAGGGCAGCAGGATGCGCAGGCCAAGCAGGCTGACAATCAAGCCAAGATGCAGCAGACTATCCTTGAGCAGCAGGGCGACAACGAGCGTACGCAGGCCGAGATGGCATCGCGCGAGCGTATCAACGCCGCGGACAATACGACCGCGTTGGAAATCTCCGCGGCGAAGATTGAGACCGGACACAGTACTAACTTGTCCACAGGCACCGGTATTGAAGAACATGGGGCAGGCCCCGGAGGATAAACATGGATATTGGTGAAGCGATTCAAGCTCTTAAGGAGGGCGAGCGGGTTGCTCGCGCAGGGTGGAACGGGAAAGACATGTGGTTAGCCCTCTCGTGTAACGGCACGAGGCAGGTGCCCGCGTCACAGTTCTGGAGTCCGCGCAATTCGGAATACGCGGCTGCCCAGAAAGGCGCGTGTGCCACCGTGCTTCCTTGCATCACAATGAAAACGGCCACGGGGGAGATCCTGATGGGATGGCTTGCGAGTCAGTCCGATCTGCTCGCGGACGATTGGGTTGTTGTGTAATGGACGCTAGAGAGCTTACGCGTAATCAGGAAGCCCCCATCTCACACGAGAAGCAACTGCTCGTCGCGGAGCTGCAGAACTTGGAGACAGACTTTGTTGCTCTATGCAACCGCATTGGCAAAAGCCGCGAGCTGTCTTTAGCGGTTACCAACATGGAACAAGCCTCCATGTGGGCAGTCCGTTACTTGATCGGCAACAAGTAGCTTTATCTGTACGAAACAGCTACGCTCGTGTCCGCACACACATTTTGCGTGGAGTCAATCCTATGGCGAAAGAACTTTATGGCGGGCCGGTCACCAAGCATCAAGAGCTGGCGCAGACGGGGCACGCGGAAGGGTACGCAAAGGGCGGCTCCGTGCACCACTCTAGCGGAGGGCACACGTCGATGAAGCATCAGCACCACGGCCATGGGACCCACGGTCACAAAGGCCCGCATGAGCACCACACGCGTCCCGGCAGCGGCCACACCGGCCATAAAGGGCACGGCGGGAGCGTGCACTCCCTTGTTCACGAAGGGAAAAATACGGCGGAGCACATGATGGGCACGTACACCGACAGCCCTGATGAAGGCGCTGCGCATCACAGTGGTAGCGGTGGCCACAGCACGGGCGGCACCCGTAATCGCATCTAAAGCTTGACTTCTGCCGTCAAGTAACTAACGTCGTGTCCGTTTTAGACCGTTTCATCGGTGAGTTGCAGGCTCTGCACAGCAAAGTTGCGGTGGACAGCCTGACTAACCCTGCGGATAAAACCGCCTTTGGGTTGGGTTGCGCGGTCGGCCGCTTAGAAGGCCTGCGGCTCGCCGAAGAGACGCTGAATCGATTATTGAATGAGCCGGAGGATCGTGAGAGTGCCGCGGGACGAAGTAGCAACAAGGCGTGAGAAAAAGTCAGGTTTCGGAGCAGCTCCCGTAAGTCGGGAGGTTCCTCTGGAGCAGCTTGAAAGTATCACAGCGGTTGCCAAGTTCGCGAAATCCACGATTCAATACGACTCGCTCGACGAAGCTTTCCCTACGGCGGACCCGGGGCTTATCCCCTTCGGCACAGACGTACTCGTGCAGATCCGCACTCCGAAGAAGCGCACCAAGGGCGGGTTGTACCTCCCGGAGGAATCCCGCGACACGGACCTTTGGAACATGCAGGTCGCCAAGGTGATCGCCCTAGGGCCGGTCGCTTTCTGCAACCGCGAGACGTTGAAGCCGTGGCCGGAAGGTGCGTGGTGTCGGATCGGGGATTACGTGCGCGTGCCCAAGTATGGTGGCGATCGCTGGTGGGTTGATGTGCCGGGCAGTGAGGATGGGAAGGCGCTTTTCGTGTTGTTTGATGACCTCGTCATGAAGGGGCACATCCCCGCGGACAAGGTGCTCGATATGGTGGCGTACATCTGAGGACGAGACAGGGGTGGAGCGGCTCGTCGCGATGACGACCCGTATCCAGCTACACATGGCAGACAAACAAGACACTAAAGACGAAATCATTCCGGTAGGTCCAGGCGCTGACGACGACAGTCCGCAAGAGCCTGTCAATGAAGGCGCAGGCGAGGACTATCAATACCCTGAAGGTGAAGACGAGGGCGAAGGCTCTGAGCGTCGTGCGTCAGGGGATGAGCGCACCGGGCACGCGGAAGAGGAAGAGCCCGACGACGGCGAAGGGCTGAGTCGCGAGCAGAAGCGCCGCCGTCGCAAGCGTGAGAAGTACGAGCGTGACCAGCGGGAGCTGGCTTTCCTGCGCAGCCGCAATGAGACCCTGGAGCGTGAGCATTCCAAGCGGCTCGCGGCGATGGAGTCGCGGCAGACGCAAAGCGACGTCGTGGTCATCGACGGGCGCATCAACCAAGTCGAGGGGGACGTCCGCGAGGCCGAGGCGCTCTTTGCGCAGGCGGTCAAGAGCGGTGACGAATCGACCATCGCGGAAGCCTTGCGAGTACGCGACCAGCTCCGCGACGGTCTCCAGCAGCTCAAGGCGACCAAACAGCACACGGTGCGCACGGCGCACGAGCGTCAGGTCGCGGCTACGCAGCCCACAGAGCCTGATCCGGCGATTGTGTCCCGAGCGCAGGAGTGGGCTCGTGAACACCGCTGGTTTGACCCGCGAATGCGGGATGAGGACTCCGTGATTGCGGCCGCCGTCGAGCGCCACGTGTCCCAGGAGGGGCGGTTGGACCCGGCTTCCGATGAGTATTGGGAGGAAGTCGACCGGCGACTCGCACGCCGTCTCCCCGAGCGTTACGGCAGGGGACGCGCTGACACCTCTGAGGACGACGACCGGGACGAGGACGAACGCCCGACGCGCCGCGATCCCCGGCGGGTGAACGGCAACGGCGCGCGCAAACCTTCCGGCCCCACCATCAAAGTGGGCGGCCGTGAGCGCACCCTGCGTAAGGGGGAAGTTTTTATCGACGAGGACCGCAAACAGGCCATGATCGAGGCCGGGGTGTACGACGACCCGGTACAACGTGAGCGGTTCTTGAAGTCCTATCAAAAGTACGATCGGGAAGCCGGTAGGCGTCCAAGGTAACCCCAAGGAAACTATCATGGCGAACCCGAGAATTTCTGTGAAGCGGATTCGGAAGGATGCGGCTAGCCGCGAAGATCGCGCGATGAATGATCGTGCGATTACGCAGCGCAGGCAGTTGACTGACGAGGAGCGCGTTGAACTGTTGAAACGTGCAAATTTCCAGTCTTCTTTGCCTAACCTACCGAGAATTCCCGGCTGGCATGTCTGCTGGGTCTCCACGACGCATCCGAACGATACCCCGCAAGGGCGGGAGCAGTTGGGGTACGAGTATATCCGGCGCGAGGAAGTGCCGGAGTTCACTTACCACGATCAGAAATCCGACCAGTTCCCTGGGGTAGTGTCGTGGCGTGAGATGGTAGGGATGAAGATCCCGCTGAGTACGTATCAGGCGTTCATGGAAGAGCTGCACCACAACGAGCCCTCCCGTCAGGAAGAAGCCATTTACAATGAGGCACTTCAGGTGGGTGAGCAAGCGGCACAGGCCGCGCGTCGTGGAGGCAAGATGCGTGCTCCGGTGGTTGATCCAGGCACAGCAGAACTGGGACAGGCCCGCGAAGTCCCCAATTTCTGCGCCGACGAGATGTTGGAGGGCTAGCGGATGATTACCCCATCTGTGAGGCTCCTACCGTGTCAGCTGCTTATAACCCATTCGGGCTTCTTCCCGTTGCACACCCTTCCGGCATCGTCCGCCCGTCCATGTCAGGGGGTCCGCAGCCCCTAGGCGGCATCACAATCGCGTCCGGTTACGCGAACAACATTTTCCAGAACTCCCCGATTCAAGTAGACCAGGGCACCCCCTCGGGTAACTTGATTCTGGCCGTCGCCAAAGGCGCATCTAGCGCGTCGGCACTCACGGCAACTAACCTGCTCATCGGGTCGTTCCAAGGCGTGGAGTACACCCTTACCGCTACGGGTCGCCGCGCGGTCGGCAACTTCTGGGCAGCCAGCACTGTTGCAACCAACATCGTGGCTTGGGCTACCCGCGACTCGGGCATCATCTATGAGATCCAGGCCAACGGCTCGGTAGCAGCGACCGCTCTCGGTGCCCAAGCCGCGTTCACGACTAACGGGTCCTCCAACGGCAACACCACCACAGGGTTTTCTACCGTGGGGCTGGACACCACTACGAGCGGTAGTGTCACGCAAACCCAGTTCAATCAGCTCCGCATCGTCGGCTTCTCCCAGCGTATCGATAACCTGCCGGGTGACGCATTCACGATCGTGCAAGTTGAGATCGCGGCCCATCAGGATCGCGCTGCTCAGCTCGCGTACTAACCCGGCTCAACAACCTAACGCTAGGAGACTTCTATGGCCCTTCCAATGCGTTCTACGGATTTCCGCTCGGTTGTCGAGCCTATCCTGAACGAGACTTTTGACGGCATCTACGACCAACGCGCGGATGAGTGGAAAATGATTTTCCGCGAGTTCCGCGGCACTCCTCGGAACTATCACGAGGAGCCCGTTCTTTTCGGCATGGGCGCCGCACCCGCTCTGCCGGATGGCACCCCGGTAACCTACCAGTCGGGAGGCGTGCTTTTCATCCAACGTTACCTATACGCTGTCTTCGGGTTGGCTTTTGCGTTAACCAAGGTACTGGTCGAGGACGGCGATCACATCAAGATCGGCACGATTTACGCGGAGCACTTGGCGCAGTCCCTCGTTGAGACGAAGGAGACCTTGTGCGCCAACGTGCTCAATAACGCGTTCAGCAGCTCGTTCACCGGCGGTGATGGTGTGGCGTTGATCGCTACCAACCACCCGCTCGCGCCGCCCGCGGGGTCGTTCTCGAATCAGCTCACCACGGCTGCGGCACTGTCGCAGACCTCCCTTGAGCAGATGCTGATTCAGATCCGCAATGCGGTGGACAACAACGGCAAGCGTATCCGGCTGACTCCGTTGCAGCTCGTGGCGGGGCCGTCGAACGTGATGCAGGGCGAGGTGCTCCTCAAGAGCGTGTTGCGGGCGGGTACCGCGAATAACGATGTGAACCCCATCAAGTCCCTGGGGCTGCTACCTAAGGGGCAGGCCAACATCAGCCGTCTTACCTCGCAAACGGCGTGGTTCGTGCAAACCGATGTGCGGCAGGGCTTGAAGCTTGCCATGCGTCGCACTCTGGAGAAGAGCATGGAGGGGGACTTCGAGACCGACAGCATGCGCTACAAGGCGACTGAGCGGTACATTCCTTCATGGACTGACCCGCGCTGCCTGTACGGCACCGCAGGGCTGTAGATCATCGCTCCGTGACCATATAGCTATGAGGTGCCCCGCCCTATTCGCGCAGTCTCGGGTGCTGCTCGTCCCAGTTTCCCCGGGTTTCTCCACGTCTTGCGCGGGGCACCTCTTCTGCTCATCTCCAGGAGTAATTGACCATGTTGGATAATCGCGTTACCCGTAATCAGTTTGGGCAGACCAATGCTCGTGATACGGAGTTTTTTTCCGACTTGCCCGTGCAGGACTTTACCAAGTTGCACGAGTATTTCGATGACTTTGATTACTACACCGGTCCAGTCACGGCAACGACCACTAATGGTTACGTGCTGTCTGGGACGGGCGCTACCGCGGCTTTTGTCGGGCTGGATGGCGGCGCGGTCAATATCATTGGAGCTACGACTGGATTTATCGCGACGTGGCAGCGGGGTACCGGGACGTTTCAGCTCGCGAATGGCTTTCGTACGTGGTTCCGTGCGCTGCTTGCGATAGACACCTTGTCTAACTCGGAGCAGATACTGGCCGGGCTGTACAACATCACCACGACCCCGTTTACTGCGGGACAGATCACTGACGGAATTTGGTTCTCGACTGCGACCGGCACCGGGGAGATTTCCATTAACGCGGCGCAGAACGGCACGGTGACCACCGTAGATACAGGGCAGACACTTGTCGCGGCTGCGCAAGCGGATCTGAAATGGGCATGGACCGCTGGGGTGTACCCGAGTGATCCGGCTGCGAATGGGCGCATTCTGTGGGAGATCACTGGAGCGGGGGTGTCGGCTAATGCGCGGGGCTCCTTTGCAGCTCCCGCGAGCTTCCCGAAAGCTGCGACGCTCGTGACGCCTTCAGTCGGTATCAAAGCGACTGCGGCCACTCCGACGCTCACACTGGACTTGTTGTTTGCGGCCAAAGAGCGGGTGAACGTCAACGCTACGCCTGCGTTCTGAGGGGTCGTCTAACATGAGACCCATTCGCCGGACAGGAATTACCGGGACAGACGTTGCCATCCCGCTGGATGTGTATTGTATTTCACCGGCTGCGGTAAGTATGGAGACGGCTGGTACGGCTGCTTCCGTACAGGTTACCAATGACGATGTATTCAACGCAGCTATTACCCCTGCTTGGCAGACGGTCATTAGCAACACTTCGGGTGCTGGCGCTACTTCCAATTTAAATCAAGTGGTTACTCTTCCGCTGGGAACCAGAGGAGTGCGCGGGGTTGGGATGGTCTCAGCGGATATATTAGCGGTGTCCCAACAGAGCATTACTTAGGGGCTTATCGTATGAAAGGCTTCAAAGACACAACGCGCGCGACGAGCGGTTTTCATCACTGGGGCGGCGGCGCGGTCGGCGGCACTGGCGGAACAATCAACCGGCTGGCGCGTGGTGGGGCGGTCCTGGACAAGATAGATTCAAACCCGGGACACGCGGAGGTTTACCCGAAAGAGGGCAACCGCACACAAGGCAATGCGCTTACGCAGCGTAAGGAGTCCCCCACGCAGGAGCTGGCTGAGCATGGCGGGAAAACTCCGCTCATCTCGAAGTTCAAAAAGGGGGGACATTCCCCGGCCAAGCACTTCCATGTGCACAAGCACTACCACGCGAAGGGCGGCAGGACGCACACGGTAAGCCATTCGTACTCCGCGGCTGAGAAGCATGCAGAGACGTACGCAGGGGGTGGACACATCCACGATTCGACGCACGTCCCCCCAGGCGGCCCGGACTACAAGCGTGGAGGAAAGACCAAGCCCATCCGCAAGAACGCGGGGGGCGCGCTGTACGCGCCGGGCGGGGCCGTTATGAAGCCGGGGCTCAATGGCGTGCCTCTGGGGGGTAGCCCGGCTTTAGGCACCCTCGGTAGGTTGGCGGGGCGTCCGCAAGGGCTCCCAGTGCGGGGAGGCTTACCGCAGCGCCACCCGGTCGCTTTGCCTGGGCCGCAGCCCGTAATGCGCGCCAAAGGCGGGAAGACACGCGGGGGTAGGTAAAGCCCCCCTTGCACGGCTGAGTTCAAGTCGCTAGGCTCGCAATCGGCGGGTCATTTGTCCGCTAGTGTGCCGCTCGGGTGCAGGCGCGCTTTCCACCGGGAGAGCGTATGACGACGAGCGGCACAGTCAGCATGACGACCTTTGACACCGGCAAGCTCGTAACGCGAGCTTTCGGTCGATGTCAACTCGCCCCCCAGAAAGTCACTTCTGAATACATCGCAATCGCGCAGGATCTCCTGTACCTGCTGCTGTCCACAATCGCCTCTAAAGGCGTTGCTCTCTGGGCGGTGCAAAAGGTTCTCTTACCCCTCTACGACGCCACGCAGGACGTCCTAGCCCCATTGGGTACCGTGGACGTGCTCAACGCCAACCTACGTAGCGTCACACAACTACAGCTTTCGGCTCCGGGAATTGTTTACACCAGCTCCGCGGGCGGAGTGGCGGCTAACGCTTTCGACAACAACCTCGCGACGGCATGCACGCAGACCTCCGCGAATGGGTACCTGCAGGTGCAGTTCCCCGCGGTGGGTCAGCCGGTTGTATTCGGGGTATTACCCAATGCGACAGGAACCTGGAGCATTGCCATTCAGACCTCCAACGACGGGGTCACGTTTACGACAGTTTACGCGAACACCGCATTTGCAGCGGTCGCGGGTCAGTGGCAGTGGATCGACATCGAGGGGATACCAGAAGCGGGCGTGCTATACGTTCGGCTGCAGGCATCGGGGGGTACGACACTCAACGTCACCGAGTTCGTGACGGGCGCGGCGCCGCAGGAAATCCCCATTGCAAAAATTAGCCGGGATGATTATTCCAACCTGCCAAATAAATGGTTCACAGGTAGGCCGCTACAATTCTGGTACAACAAAAGCATCCCGCAGCCGTCGTTGGTACTGTGGCCCGCGCCACAGCTGCAATACACCTTCTCGCAAATTGTCCTTTACACCCAGCGGTACGTGCAGGACGTTGGAACGCTAACGCAAACGGTAGAGGTTCCGCAACGGTGGTTCCTTCCGGTTTTAACGCGGCTTGCGAAAGAGTTGATGCTAATGATCCCCGAAGTCGCCAAGGGCATGGGGGATTTGGATAAAACGACGCTACTACAGGAGGACAAGGACCGTTGGGCGGAAGGATGGGCGTCCGAGACGGATTCGGCTCCTGTCATGATGCGTCCCAACATACGGGCTTATACGAGATAACGCTATGCGCTCACCCGCATACTTTTTAGACACCAGCAACGAGCCTACGTGTGGCATCGGTATCTGCGGCCGTTGCTCAGCGAAACTACCCCTAGCGGAGCTTTCCTCAGACCCTAACTCTCCGGGTCTCATGGTCTGTAAGGACGATCTAGACGTACTAGACCCTTGGAGGTTACCCGCGCGCGAAACGGAGGATATTAACTTACCGTTTGTACGTCCTGACACCAGTCTCAACGTGCCGTTGTCTCTTGCGCTGCAAGACAATAATTTGATTGCCGATCAAAAGGGATAATTAAGGAGAATCATGGGCGGGGCGGTCGTTACTGAAGAACACAGTTTACCTGAAGCACCTAAGACACCGGAGAAGAAGTGGGAATTTTTCATAGACGGGGCGATTCATAGGGCGTTGGAGCGAGTGGCTAGTCGTATCGATATAGCCATTGCGAGTGTGCGAAATACGAATCATGCGAATACGCCTCCGCCTTTGTCGGCAGCAGACTTAGAAAAACTCATACGTCGCGTAGCGCGAGAGCAGGAGTACGGCGTACGTGTTTACAATGCAGGACGGTCAGGACCGCCAAAATGGCTGAACAAGTTCATCATGGGAGTGGGGATCATCCTAGCGGCGAGTGCTATCACGGCAACCGCGACAACGGTCGTGATGGTAGCGTCGATCCACACGAAGATAGACGGGTACATAGAGAGCAACAACAAACGGTTGGATACGGACGAGGAGAGGATTCACGACACGGAGAGGAGATTAGATCGTGGAGCAGGCGTAATCCAGTGAAGGTGTTCAGTAACCCTGACAACTGCACTGACTCCTCGGTGACCGCCGCGGAGCGAGCTAATGTCAACAACGTGCGCATAGATCTAGGCGGCACGACGCTCGCGGTAGTTGTGCTATTAGTAGCCATCATAGGCGCTTGCGGCGTCGTGATGGGGTTGAACTTGGCTCGTCAGGCGCAGATGGAAGAAAAGTATGACGATTTGCGGCGTCAGTACCGTATGACGGAGTTGAAGCTTGATGACTGGACTGTTGTGGTACATCGTGCGGGATTGGTGTTGCCGGGGGACTATACCCGGGGACCGCAGGGTAATTTAGATCGCGAATCCTTCAAGCAACCGAAAGGGAGGTAATCATGGGAGCGGGTGGAATTATTCAGCAACGAGCGGCGGTGTTGTTAGTGGCAGTGGCGGAACACAGCATGTATGAGTATTTATCTGCATCAGAAAAGTCAGTGGTCAACGCCATTGACAGCAAAGACCCGATGAGCCGCACTCAGGAAGATGTCGATACGCTCTACGACATTCTGAGTGTCTGTAAGAGCAAGCGTTGCTGATGTGTCTACAGAGGCGGTATTGATATCGATCATCAGCGGGTTGCTGCTGATTATACAGGCTCTTGTGGGCTGGATATTCACCAGCACGGTAAACGACTTGAAGGAACGGTTAGAGCGCCAAGACACCCGGCACGAGATGTACGTGAAAGAGAAAGCGTCTTTTGACTACCAGTTCAGACACGATGAGTACGGCTCCCGAGTGCAACAGATTGAGCTGCGAATTAGCGCGTTAGAGCGCTTACCGCCGCGGTTCGAGCAGCTCTGGAGTCGTATTTACGACGGGGGTGGGAAATGAACACCAGTCCGCTAGGTGTAGCGCTAATACAGCTATTTGAGGAGTACCAGGACAAGGCGTACCGGAAGTTCCCGCACGAGCCTTGGACGTGTGGTTGGGGGCACACAAAGGGCGTTACCGAAACGACGACATGTACCCCTGAACAGGCGCTGCAATGGCTACGGGAAGACACCGCGGAAGCGTCCTCCGTCGTTAACGTGCTAGGTATTGCGTTTACACAGCATCAGTTCGATGCGTTGGTATCCTTAACTTACAACATTGGTGTAGGTAGCTTCGCGCGGGCTTCTGAGCTACATAAAGCGCTGGGGCTGAAGCAATGGGCTCAGGTCGCTGACCTATTTCTACGTTTTGACCACATTAACGGCGTCGAGGATAAGGGGCTAAAGCGGCGTCGAGAATTCGAAAGAGCCCTATTTCTGGACGGCACTACAACGTGAACCTACTAAAAGACATTGGTGCGGGGGCGTGGCAAGTACTCAAGACGGTAGCGCCGACTATTGCGGATACGGCGGCGGGACCATTCGCGCCGCTAGTTGATCCGCTGATCAGAAAGATTTTTGGGACGAGTGACCCCCCGAAAGTCGAGGCCGCGCTTTTGAGTGCGACTCCAGAGCAACTCCTTGCATTGAAGCAGGCGGAAAACGAGCATCAGGAGCAGCTCGTTAAGTTGGGTATCGATCGCGACAAGCTTAGGTTGGAAGACGTTGCAAATGCCCGTGCGATGCAGGTAGCTGTTAAGGACCCGAACGTGGCACGCTTAGCGTGGCTAGTTATCGGCGGGTTTTTAGCCGTCTCTGGCGGAATGGTGCTGGGCTTATTTGTATGGCCGGATCGGGCACATCTTTTATTGAGTGGGGAGGCTGGGTTGTTCTTCGGAACCATATTCGGCTACCTCTCTTCGGAGGCTAAACAAGCCTCGGCGTTTTACTTTGGCTCCAGTGAAGGTAGCCAAGCTAAAGACGCCACTATTGCAACTATCGCTAAACAACCATAGGACGAAACATGCTTTCTTTGCAGACGTTAACCAACATTGAGGCTTTACTCATGTCACGCAGTCATCCCTTGTGGGGCGAGTTCATGCCGCTTGCGCAAGTTATCGGCGAGGTGCAGCAGGCAAAACAAGCGCTGACGCAAGCACGTATACAACCCGCGCAGCAGCCTCCGCCGGGATCTGGAGACGGAGTCCCAGTCAGGGACGTAGCGTAAATGCCCGTAGCCCTCACCTTCACGAGCCTGATATCTGACCTTCAAGCGTACTTGGAGCGTGGGGGCGCGGTCACTGATACGACGGTTTTCAACCTATTTCCGCTGTTGATAAACAACGCGGAGCGGGCGATAGCGCGGCGATTGAAAATACTGGGTATGAACATCCCAGTAGTGAGCACGCTTACCGCGGGTACGGCGGTGTACACCAAGCCGAACGGCTGGCGGCGCACGATCTCCATGAACTTCGGGGTAGCGACGGCAGCGGACCCGTCACAGAATGCTGCAACTCCTATTTTCCCACGGCAGTACGAGTACTGTTTGAGCTACTGGCCAGATCTAACCTTGACGGCGCAACCGCAGTTTTATGCCGACGTTGATTACGCGCACTGGCTGGTGGTGCCTACTCCACCCGTCAATTACCCGTGGCAGATACTGTACTACGGCTTGCCGCAGTTACTGGACAACACTAATCAAACTAACTTTTGGACTGATTACGCCCCGGAAACGTTGCTGTACCGCACGCTCATGGAGTGCACCCCTTTCGTGAAGAACGATGAACGCATGGCGACGTGGCAGCCACTTTACGAGGAGGCGGTGTCCAACTTAGAGAAAGAAGACTTGATGCGCTCCGTGGATCGCGCCGCCGTGCGCAACGAGGACTGAGCTATGCCTAGCGTGTACCAGACGTTATTCGGAGGTAATCCGATCGCTCCGGCGATACCGACTTATCTAGCGTTATCGTTTTCAGTTAATACAGTACTGGGGTGGCCGCTAGAGTCTAATATCACCTCTCCCGCGGTTGCGGAATGGATTGATTGCACCGCGACGGCCCCCGCCTTGACGTTGCAGTTGTCGGATGCGCGGCAGGTATCTACCGGCTACACCGCTATATTCAATAACGTCGGTGCGAATACGTTCTCCGTGCTGGACGCTTCCGGCGGTACCGTTATGGCTCCGGCTTCCGGCGCCGCGTGGATTCTAGTCCTATCGGACAACTCTACGTCGGCAGGCACGTGGCGAGCGCTACAGCTCGGCGCGGGCACCTCAGTTGCGAATGCGGCGGCCCTCGCTGGCAACGGTCTCAAGGCGATCACGACAACCTTGAACGAGCGCATTTTCATTAATGCGCAGGGGTCTAATTATTCGATTTTAACGACAGACCGCGCCAACTGCGTGGAATGGACGGGTGGGGCAGGGGGCACGTTCACGCTCCCTACCGCGGGCACCGCTGGCTCTGATTGGTTCTGCTACATCAAGAATTCCGGCACTGGGGTTCTTACGGTACAACCCCCTGCAGGGACGATTGATGGAACCACTAACAAGACGTTCAACCCAAACGATTCTTGTATCGTGGTCTGCGATGGGTCGAACTACTTTACGATGGGGTTCGGGCAAGCAGTCGCCTCGTCTTTCAACTTCGTCACAATCAGTCTCGCGGGTGCGTCGGGTACGGTTATTTTGACCGGTGCGCAGCTCAACCGCATTTCATACAAGTTCACGGGACTACTGGCGGGCAATACGGTTGTTCAGGTGCCCGCGTCGATTCAGCAATACTGGATCGACAACGAGACCACGGGAGCGTTCACGCTTACGATATCCGCAGGAGGGGCGGGTACGACCTTCGTGGTCCCGCAGGCTAACCGCACAATTCTGTACTGTGACGGTCTCAACATCGTCAATGCGATTACCGGCGGTGGGGTGACCTTCGGGGATGGTACAGCAGCCGCCCCTTCCATCACGTTTGCTTCTGATACAACTCTGGGACTTTACAAAGCCGGGGTAGACGTTCTTGGTATATCCACTGCGGGGGTGCAGCGCGGAGTCATCAACGCCAGCGGCCAGTGGGTAATTAATGCCCCCGCCAGTGGCGTAGCGCTGTCCGTCACTCAAGTAGCTGGTGGGGCATCGGCTGCTGTCACGCTGTCCACAGTGGTCAATACGACGTACCTATCCGCTGGAGACGGCACGTCAACTTTCATCCACGCGGAGGATGCTAGCCACAACCATACGCTCGGTACCAGCACTGCGCACTCGCTGATTTTACTCAGCAACAACGCTACGCGGATTACGGTGAATAGTACGGGCAATATCACTGTTGCGGCTCCGACAAGCGGTACCGCACTTACAGTGAATGCGCTTGCCAACGCGCGTGCGTTCGATATCTCTGATGGCACTCAGACTTTCGACATCAGTACGGATGCCTCGCATAACTACTATGTGGGACCGATTGGGGCTGTCGCTCTTAATTTACAGACTGGTGGTTTAGCTACGGTACGCGTAGCTATCGGGTCTACCGGTAATGTAACAATAAACGCCCCAAGCAGTGGGGTAGCGGTAACTGTAAACGGGGTTGCAAGTAATACCGCAGCGTTAGCCTTAGATTCTGGTGCAGCTACAAGTAATCAACTTATAACGTTTGCTGCTAGCGGAAATACGAGCGGAAAATGGGGTATAGGGATGAGTTCCACCCCAGGCTTTGTTATAACAGACGTTTTAGCTGGAACCACTAGATTAACGCTAAGTCTAGCCGGTAACTTTACGCTCAATGCGCCAAGTAGCGGTAGAACACTGGCTGTAACCGGCTTATCTGGACAGTACGCGACGTCTGTTCAATCAGGCGGCACAGCAAGTCAAGCTTTTGGTGTCTTGGTTCAGGCGGGTACTAACAGTAGCGACAACGCATTTTTCGTATTGGACACTACCGGGACGAAGAACTACTTTCTCGTCAGGGGAGACGGCGTTGTATTCGGCAACGACGGAACCAGCTTATTTGAGTTGGGCTACAAGGATATCCCGCAGGTCATTCAAAACAGTAGCGCCTCGTTTGCACTATCCGACAGAGGCAAAGGCTGGTACACCACCACTAACGGGGTTACGTATACCGTACCGGCCAACGCGAGTGTTGCGTTTCCGATAGGAACCGTCATCGTCGTAACGAATGATTCTGGCGGTAATATTTTCATCGCCATAACAACAGACACTTTGGTGTGGATGCAGGGGGGTAGCACAGCTACTGGGACTCGGACGATCGCTTTAGGTAGCGTAGTGACGCTTCAAAAAGTAGCCGCTACCCGCTGGACTATATCCGGAAACGGGATCAGCTGATGACTGGTAGCTTAGGTATTGTGTTGGCATCTAGCGGGTTCCTACCGGTGACCCGCACGTACACGTCCGGATCTGGGGCCACGGAGACGATACCCCCGGGAGCGACCAGTGTTGTTATAGAGGTGTGGGCGGGCAATGGCAGCGGCGGGGCGGCCAACGCCTCTATAGGTGGGGCTAGCGGATCTACCGGTAGTTATGGGCGGTCCTCATTGAGTGTCTTAGGGCAGGCTAATAAGACAATAACGTACACGGTAGGTACTGGGGGCGCGCAACAGAGTAGTCCAGGATTTACGGGCAATAACGGCACAGCGTCGTCCGTATCTAGCGGCACCTTTAGTCTCACCACGATCTCTACCAACCCGGGTAATGGCGGCATAGGAGGTAACGGCACGCCGGGCACTTCTGCAGCTGCAGGAGCTGCGGGTTCTGGGGGCAACCAAGCGAACACCGCAGGCTCTGCTGGCAGCACCCTCAACGGCGGAAGCGGAACGGGAGGTGCGGCAATCCCGGGTAACACCGGCGTGAACGGCAACGGTACTTCCAGCGGCGCCGGAGGAAGTGCAAGTAACGGGGCGGGGCTAGCGGGCGGAACCGGCAAGATAATTTTCAGGTACACTTAAATGCCGAACCAATTACCCACCGCTGCAGTAGACCCCAACGACACCGGCCAAGGCGACCTCGACACGAGCGCTTGGAGCGTGCTTCACGGTATCGGAGACGGGGATCAGGAGTCCGCAGGGCTCTTGATGCAGCACCCTAACGGCCAGTATTTCTACACGACCCCTATTCCGTCGCAACAACACGATCACTTCGCTCTGCGCGCCGCGATACAGAAAGGCTGGAAGATCGCCGGTGTTTACCACACACACCCGGGCAATGATGCGGACGGGCAGCTGTTCTCGCCGGACGACCTACAAATGGCTGCGCAGTTGAAAGTCCCGAGTTACATAAAATTCATGAAGGACGGAGCTATCCGCAAGTACGTCCCCGGTAAAACGCAGTCGGAGAACATGCCAGCCCCGGGGAATAAGTTCCCCCGCAAAGTCGCTACAGGTGACCCCGTTGACACAGCAGGGATTCAAGCCCGCTTGCAGCTCCTGCAGCAGAAAGCGCAACAAGTAACGCAGCAACAGCCTTTGGCTCCCCCGCTGGGGGGCTCGTAATGGCGACGACGCAGCCTTTTCGCGTTCTTTCCAAGCCCGGTATCAAGCGGGACGGAACCCTGCTTGAAGGGGAGGAATACAAAGACGGCCTGTGGGTGCGGTTCAACCGTCGAGGACTGCCGCGCAAAATAGCGGGCTACAAAGCTATCACGTCGCAGTTGCCGGAAGTGGTGCGCGGCATGGACGCGTATTTTTTCGGCGGCACCAACTATATCCACATGGGGTCTAAGAGCTTCTGCACTCAAGTGCAGTCGGATCTTGCGGGAAACCCCGGGTTCCAGGCGGACCGCACTCCGGCAGGCTTCGCCGTCAATGACAACAACCTTTGGATGTTTGATCAGTTCTACAATACCGCTACCGGGCAGACCACCATCGTAGGCAATGCGGGGCAGAACTTAAACGATATCACCAGCTCCGTTGAGACCCCTGTGTATTTCGGCGCGGCAGCGTCTGTAGCTCCGCTGACCGCCAGTAACATGCCTAGCGTTAGCGGTGGCGTGGTGGCGATTGCTCCGTATTTGCTGGGGTACAGTAACTACGGACGCATTGATGTATCCCCCATCAACAACATATCCACAGGCACGGTAAACAGCGCGTTCATATCCGATCAAAAAGTGATCAAGGGGTTGCCTTTGCGTAACGGCTCGGGAGGCCCTGCGGCAATATTTTGGACGCTCGCGGACGTGGTCATAGCCACGTACAACCCGGCCCTGTTGGCGGGAATCCCCTTCAACTTCAATACCGTGTCTTCTGAGGCGTCTGTACTATCCTCGCAAAGCATTGTCGAGTTTGACGGTATTTACTACTGGCCGGAAGTGGATCACTTCTCGCTGTTCAACGGCATCGTGCGCGAGCTGCCGAACAACCTCAATATTGATTGGTTCTTCCGCAACCTAACGTTCGCGCACCGGCAAAAAGTCTTTGCGGTCAAAGTGCAGTCGTTCGCTGAGATCTGGTGGTGCGCCCCGATGTTCGGTGCTACGGAGTGCAACTGGGCACTAGTCTACAACACATATCTCAATACGTGGTACGACACCCCGTTGCCGGATGCGGTAACCGGCATTGGAGGGGGTAGTCGATCGGCGGGTACTTCCCCTCGTGTGTTCAACAAACCGTATTTCATGGACCTTGTGCAAACGTCCACAGGGTTTACGCTGTGGCAGCACGAGACTGGGCTAGACAAAGTGCAATCGGGAGCAACGTTTCCGATACGCTCTTATTTCAAAACAGCTGAGGTCTCCCCCATCACGGGCAATCCACCTAAGGATAAGGCATACCGTGTAGATTTGATCGAGCCGGATTTGACCCCCGTGGGTGAGACACCAACGGATCTTATTGTGTCGGTGTTTTCTCGCGCTAACGCGCGGGAGCCGCAAGATCAATCTCCGCTTAAAACTATCCCCGGAACGATTACGTCAACAGATCAAGAGTTGGTCGTTCTCAAGCAAAACGCACGCTTGCTGGCTTTCCAGTTTGAAAGTAACACGCCTGGAGGGGATTACACGCTAGGCAACACGCTCGCACATCTGGAAGAGACTGATGCGAGGTACACCAAGTGATAGACCCTCGGCACCTTACGATGTCGCAGTGGATGGATGCGGTCAACTTGACCCTAGCCACTTCCGCCCCCGTAACTAAGCTACGCGGAGAAGATTGGAAAGAGTGGGCTTATACCGTAATAGCGATCCCCTCAGTAGCGGCATTCTCCCCTCCAGATCCTAGCGAAGACAAAGATTGGCGGGTCTGGGCTGAGCGCTTTGTGGAGTGCGTACTGCTATGAGCTTGTGGGATAACGTGACTAACCACTATGGAGTACCGGCAAGTGCTACTCCATCGGCGCGGCCTACCGCAAGCGCTCTCCCGGTCTCACAAGGCAGCAGCACATCGCCTAACTATCTTGGGCTAGCGCGGCAAGGGGTTTCTACCGCTAACAACTGGACGAAAGGCGGCAACTCCGCTTTAGGAGCGCTCGGTGCAGGCCTGAATGTGTATTCCGGCATTAAGCAAGGAAGCCCGTTGGGGTACGCCTCCGCGGCGATCAACGCAGGCAGGCTCGCTAACCAAATCGGGGGGTCAGGGACTGTTCCAGGGGTGGGGGTTGCGGGGGATGCGCTGGGTATTTATTCGGGGCTCACTAAAGGCGGAGTAGGCGGGTACGGTACCGCTGCGTTGGATGCTTACAACCTCTACAACACGTTGAGCACTGCGGGCAGCGCGGCCGCGGGAGCCGGTAGTGCCGCGGCGGGGGCAGGCAGTGGTGCGGGAGGAGCGGCCGCTGGGGCGGGCGCAGGAGCCGCTGCGGCGGGGTTAGGTGCCGTGGGCGGGATTCTGCTGTCGGCCTACTTAGACTCACAAATGCCTGCGGTGATTGATCCCACTTACTACCAGAACTTAAGCAAAACTCTGAGCAAAGGGCCAGGGGTTGGGGGTAACCCCAACGTGAGCGGGGACAGCCCGGAAGGGCAACAGTATGGTCAATACATGGGTATGCGGTTGGGCGCGGCGACGCATGGAGACCCTATCGCGCAGTCAATCCTCAAAGCGTACGGGCAGGACCCAACAGTTCCTGTTGCAACTAAAGATTACCAGCCTTGGCAGCTCGCACAAATGTTTGGCACAGCCCCTAAGGTCGGAACGCGCAAGAGCATGAGAGCTAAGGGCGGAAGTATGAAAAAGACATCTATCAAGAGCAAGCTACACGAATTGTATGCGGGGTCCTTCGCGGGGCGTAAGCGGAATTACGACGACGGCGGGTATGTAAATTACCCGAACTATGTGACGCCGGTTGATTCAGGTGCGGGGTCTCCATGGTCCTTTGATGATACTGCGCCTTCTGATCCGTACTACACGATGCCTGTGGATTCTGGGCAAGGGTCGCCGTCATCTTCTGAATGGGGGTTTTCTGATCCCAGCTCCGGAGCTACTGATGCGGCGTATCAAGCATACGTTAGCGCGGGGGGTGACCCTAATGCGTGGGGAGGTGCACCGAGTGCGGGGTCAAATGAAGGCTCCCCCAGCGGCGGCGGGGGCGCGTTGAGCGGCTTGGGTAATCTGCTCGGGGTGTCTTCTGTGGGGCAGTTTATCCAAAAATACGGCGCACTGGCGCCCCTAATAGCGGGGGCACTCGGGGGTAACAAGCCCGCATCCGCCCCCGGTACTCCGGCAGGGTATGGCGCTATACAGCCCATGCCTACGCCGAGTAACCCGCGTTCGTACACGCAACCGAATGTTGCGAACTGGTATACCTACGGGGAAGGGCCTGAGCAGAATTTTTTCAGTAACAACCAGTTACCCAACGTGCCGGGGGTATCCCCCAGTCAGACGGCTGCGCCCCCCTCGCAGGGTACGCCTCAGCCCGCCCTAAGCGCACCAACGTCCGCCCCTGTCGCTTACGCCCCGCATGACCCCCAAACGTATATCATGGGTGAAGGTACCGGACGTAGACCTCATTACGATGCTGGAGGGTCTACCTTCAATTCAACTCGGGGGGACGCTTACGTATCGGACCCGGGACACGGTGACGGCACCTCTGATGACATCGATGCCAAACTGTCCGGCGGAGAGTACGTTATGGACGCGGGTACCGTATCCATGCTCGGCAACGGATCGAATGAGGCCGGATCACGTGCGCTTGATCAACTCAGGCAGCGCATTAGGAAGCATGCGGGCAAGCATCTCGTCAAAGGCAAACAGTTCATGAAGGCAAAACCTCCGGAAGCTTACTTGCGCGGCGGTAAATAGGTAACTCCATGGGCGCACTCGACTTCATGTTTCAAGGGCAGACTCCGGCGCAAGGGACGAATTACAGCCAGAGTCAAAGCAACGTTCCTACGTGGCTACAGCAGTACACGCAAGGAATTCTTGCGCAATCGGCGGCTACTGCCTCCCAACCGTATCAGGCGTACGGCGGCCCGCGAATTGCCGGGTTTACCCCGCAGCAGACCCAAGCGCAACAGTCTGTGCAAGACATCCAAGGGCAGTACAAACAGCCCTTAAGTCAGGCGGAGCAGCTTGCTACCGGCGCGGCTAACCCATCCGCGATTACCGGCGCGCTAGGGTATCTGCCGCAAGCACAGCAGGGCATACAAGGCGCGTTAGGCACCGCCAACGCCGGATATCAGGGAGCGTTGGGGTACTTACCCCAAGCGCAACAGCAGATACAGAGCGCATTGAACCCGACTGCGGCAATGATGAATCCGTACACGGAAAACGTCATCAACAAAGCCGAAACGGATGCAAGTCAGTTCTGGAAGAACCAACTGCTGCCGTCCATTCAGCAGCAGTATGCGGCGGCTGGCCAAGCAGGGTCCTCCGCGGACGAACGTGCGGAGCTGGAGCAAGCGAATCAGTTGACGGAGAATCTCCAGGCAACGAGCAACGCCGCGCGTAGTCAAGCGTACCAGCAGGCGCAGAGCGCCGGGCTCGCGGGGGCGCAACAGCTTGCGGGGCTGGGGTCTACCGCCGCGGGGATTACGGGGCAGCAGGGGGCGTTGGGACTGCAGGGTGCAGGTGCGTTGGGTACGCTGGGTCAGATCGGCGGGGGTCTAGGGTACGAGCAAGGAGTACTTGGGCTACAAGGCGCGGGGACTTTAGGCAGCCTTGCAGGCCAGGGGCAACAGCTCGGACTGCAGGGTGCGGGTGCGCTCGATACGATCGGGGGCGAGCAACAGCAACAGAACCAGCAGAATTTGAATCTGGGATACCAAGACTTCCTAAACCAGCAGCAGTACCCCTATCAACAAGCCTCGTGGTTGTCACAGATGCTGTCGGGTACGGCAAACCCAACTACGGTCCCCGGTATGACCCAAGATGCGCGGACCTCATACGCGCCGTCTGTCGGGGCGTCTCCGTTGAGTCAGGCAATTGGTCTTTACAGCGGACTCAACTCGGGACAAGTGGGAAGTGCGTTAGCAGGCGGCAACGCACGAGGGGGCTCTATCAATCGCCGCCGCAAGGTGCAGCATAGCGGGCTTGAGCTGCTGCGGAAGGTGGCGTAATGGCCGCGCTTGATAACGTAGATCCCGAAGATACCGCACCGCTAAGTGCGCTTGCGGCGCTGGGGGCTCCGGGGCAATCGCCGGAAGGGCGGGAGTGGGCTACCAATTACTTGAAGTCACACCCTGAGGGCGTGGATACCAAGGGTGAAGCCGCGATTTTCCAGAACATGGATGCGGATGCGCAAGAAGCGCGGACCGCACTCCAGAAAGCGCGTGAGCGGCTCGCGGCGCAACGTATGGACCCGAGCGTACTGGGGTTGCGCTTTGCGCAAGCCATGATGTCCCCATCCAAGGGAGGGGTACCGGATCAGTGGAGCAAAGCTATCGGGTCCGTGGCTGACTGGCGTCAACAGAGTCAGGCTTTTAAACAACAGCAAGGCGCGGAGGATTTGGACCTCGCGCAAAAATTAGCGGGGGTAGACCGGCAGTCATTAAATGCCCGGCTCGCACTACAGGAATTGAAGGAGCGTGCTGGCGCCAGCACATTCAACACCGCGTTGAAAGTACTAGCCAAGCCTACCGGAGGGCCGCTGTCGACCATCGGAAAGCTGGTTGAGGATAAGTTAGGTCAGGGGTCACTGCAGACAGAGGAGGGCAAAAAACTATTTGATGCGTACCAAGCTGAGTCGCGTCAAACAAAAATACCTGCCGGAATCGGAGACCTACCCCCAGAACTACAGGCCGCTGTTGACGAGCATAGGTTAGACCCATCACGCCTCAATAGCCGCACGGTGTCTATTTTTGCGCAGTTAGCGCGCAACAACCCGCAATTCAATTTCAACCAAGCTATTGCGGACGCAGCGCTGCAGAAGAATGCAACATTTGAACAGCGGGCCATGTCCATGGAGTCCCTGCCGGAAGTCATGAAAAACATGACCGATCTTGGGAAAAAGGTAGGGTACGATGACGTTAAATTTGTAGGCCGCGCACAGAAGTGGTTCAAAGGGGAAACCAATGACCCGGACTTGACCAAGTACATGACGGTACGAAACGATGCGTTGATGAATATAGCCAGCGTCATGCGCGGTGTGGGTATGTCGGATAAAGCGCACGAGGCGGAAGTTGAAGCTGCGTCCGCGACGATGTCTCCTAGAGCGTTGGATGCATGGTTTGAAGGACAGATGCTGGCTTTGGGCCCACGACTAAAGAAAGTCCAGCGAGTTACCCACTTGGGAGACCCTAACTATTCCCCCCCGGCAGGCGCGGACGACAAGAAAACAGAGGATAAAAAACCCGTGTCCCTGGATGAGTATTTAAAGAAGCAAGGGTACTGACATGCCAACAGTAACCATGCCGGACGGCACGTTGGTCGATATGCCCGATACAATCGATGCGCAGCTCGGCGCACGGCTACGGGCGTTTCACGCGGCGCATACGCAAAAAGCTCCGCAAGACTACGATCCTACTCCCGCGGGCGGGGTGCCGGAGGGCTTCCACGAGATCCGCACTAACGGAGCGCCGTACATCGTTCACGATCAGACGGTCGCGGATACCCTTCGAGCACTGAGCGATCTACCCGGAGTAGGTGCGGCTGAGCGGTTTGGACAAGGGGCAACCCGTCTTGCAGGCAAAGCGGCAAGCGGTATAGCGGGGCTATTCGGAGCTGACCCGAAAGAGATACAACAGACTGTTAACCAAGCAACTGAGCTGCCCCCATCCAATGATCCGCTAGTCCAGGCGGGCGGATTATTGGAGCGTGGAGCTTCCGCGATGGCCGCTCCGGTAGATCGCGCGGTGAGCAATTTACCTCCCGGACCGCGCACCGCTATTGAAGCGACAGAGGAAGCGATACCTGACATTGCGTCTGTGCTGGGTGCTCGTGGGGTAGCCCCAGAAGCTGCGGCGGGGGCGGCTCCAATCGCGCGTAGCGCTGAGGAAGTAGCAAAAGCGGCGGGCTACACGGGGCTCAAGACGCGGATGGATTTACGCATGCCGGGCAATCAAGCGATCACAGACGCCTTGATTAGTCAGGATGCAGGCATGGTACCTGGGCATACTCCTAGCGTCACTGCGCTGGAGAACGCTATTAAGGTCGGACCCGCACGGGTATATCGACAGGCGGAGGCTGACATACCGCACCTGCTCACTATGGATGAGCCGCTGCAGACGGATTTAAGTGACTTGCCACAGCAGGTAAGCCAACTCCCGCGCTCCCCCGATGTGGAAGCCTTGCAGGAGACTATGCTTGCGCAACCGGAATTCACTCGCGATGAGCTATTCGCCAACATCCGTGAAGCGCGGGAGCGTGCGAAAGCGCATTGGAAATCGGACGATCCAGACAAAAGCGCGTTGGGCGATGCGTACCACGCGTTAGCTAATGCGTACGAGGATTTCGCGGGGCGTCAGTTAGAAGCCTCAGGGTCTGAAGTAACGCTGCCCGACTGGCTAGCCGCCCGCACGCAGATGGCTAAGAACTATCAAGCGCAAGGCGCACTGCGCGGGGAGCATTTCGACCCTGCGGTGTACGCTCGCACCGCGGAAAAGAACCCGCACTTGCTGACGGGTAACGCGGCCATCGTTGGACACGTCGCGAAAGGGCTCCCTACGGCTGATATGGGCGGAGGCGATGGGCTCATGGCGGCGGGACTGGGTGCGGCTGCGGGGGAATCTGCGGGACACTTTGCTGGGGTTCCTGTGGTTGGCGGTATCGCCGGTGCGGTAGCCGGGCCGATGTTACGCGCACGGCTTGAGCAACTGCGCACGCGGGGCGACCCGACCGCCGCGGCGGGTACGCGCACCAACCCTGCGCTGAGTTATTTCTTTAATCCGGGACAGATGCCGCCTGGGTGGAATCGCTCACCCGTCGCTCCGCGGATTGCTGGGTTACTCCCCTCGCCTGCGATGGTAAATGCGGGGGGAGGAGCTTCGACGGCTAGCGCTCTGGAGAATCTCGGGCTGACTCCCGACGTGCGGGCGGCGGGCGCGCAGCATCCGGGAGTCGCGCGATTACAGGCTCTCCGCGAGCAGCTTGAACAACTGGAGCAGTCCCCTGAACGCCCCGCGGAACCGGTTGATTTTCAGGGTCCTCAAAAGTGGGGGGATTTCTCAATCGCCCCGCAGCAACCTTCCAATGCTGTGAGTGCGCCGGAAGGAATCCCCTTCGAGAACGTGTTGGAACAAGGCGGTACGCAAAGACCACCCATCGGGGCTCCGCAGACAGGCTACCGGCCGCCGTCGAAATCCCCGAAACAGAACGCCATGCGTACGCCTCCAGGGGAGCCGACGCTTGCCGTGGGGCCGCCTCCTGGGCCTTCCCCCGCGCAGCTTGCTTTTCGCAATAAACTCGCGGCGGACCGCTTGCGAAAAGTCGCGGGTGATTTAAGCGTTGAGGGACCAGGAGGTTCTACAGGTGACCCTCTCGCACGTATCCGAGAGGCGCATAAACGTCGTGAGCGCGGATACGCGGAAGGAGGGGATGTCGTACGCGGGTCTTCCTCTCCCGGGTCGCCGGGAGTCTCTGGTGCCGTGCGGGATGCCCTGGCCGCCCTGCGGAACTATCTCATCGATCGACCCCGCCGGGAGACCCAGGCGCAACGGGAGCAATACGAGAACACCGTCGTAGACGATACCAACACGACCTTGCATCCTCGTGCGGTGGACGCACACCAAAATTACGCAGGTGGAGGAGAGGTCGCGGGGATTGCTGAAAAGCTCGCGCAGCTCCTCGCTAGAGCGCGTGAGTGGATTAACCCGACAGTGGTCGCAGCGAAAAGTGCCCCGTTGCCCACCGCGGAGCATTTTGACCTGATGCGGCGCTTTCGCAGTGCTCCGGGGGCGCCTAATCAGCTTTCCTTAGAGGAGATGAACCGGCTGATCGGGGGGCTCTCCCAGGCTCCCACGGAGGCGGAAATCCTAGATCACCCTGAGCAGCGCCCCTTGCTCACGGATGCGCAGACACAGCAGCTTTTAGAGCCCTCCCAGGCCAAAGCGGGTGGGGGGCCGGTCGAGGAGACCCCTTCATCCATTCGGCGCTTGGCGGACGCCGCACGGGGCTTGGACAACCCTTCCGGTACGGACCCCAACGCGGAGAACCGCGCTCGGGTCGCGACGAATCTCGCCAGTCTCGTGTACGGGCTTGATGCTCAGGGGCGTCCTGCGTTGGGCGGCCGGGCTTGGACGAAAAGCCAGGGGGGCACGCCCGCGGGGGTGCTCGATGCGGTCACCGCGGTACCCCACAACCTCGTGCAGCTCGCGGCGCTGGCGGACAAGTACCTCCCAGGCAAGAGCAACCCCCAATTCTGGTCCTCGATTGACCCTGCGTGGTCCCGGCAGGCCGCTGACCGGCTGAGCCAGCTTCGCCAGCGGTTACAGCAATCGGCCGGTGTAGCCCCTGCCAAGAGCTTTACAGACACCGCGCTCGACATGGCGACGGACCCCGCGATGGTCGCTCCAATGGGTGCGGCTAAAGTCGTAGGGGAAAGTCCGATATTGCGCCGGGCTCTCCAATGGGGTACCGGGGATACAGGAGACCCCGTAAAGCCCACGCAGGGATATGCGAAAGGCGGCCGGGTGCGAAAGGAAGTGCAAGTGCGTCCGATTCAGGACTTGCCTCGCGACAAAGATGGAATGTTCATCCAGCCCGATAAGCTGACGGATGAGATCGCGGTGTGGGTCGAGCACAACCGCCAGCGGGCGGAAAAAGCCTACTACGCGGATGAGTACTGCGGTAAAGCCAAGACGGTTGATCCCGCACGTAAATACAACTGTGGCGGGTGCAACCAAGCGGATGGGGGCAAGTGCCTGTTTGTCTACGATGACAAAAAGAAAGGCAATCCGCCTCTCCTAATCAACCGCGCCAAAGGCAGTTGCGGTCCGTGGGAAATCATCGATCGGGACGACCCCGAGCAGCGGGGTAATCGCATGCCTGCCTCTATCGCAGGTTACGCGGTACGCGTGGGCGGCGGGCCCGATGAGGTTTTTAGCTGCGCGCAGTGTTGGAAAGGCGTCGCCTCTAAGTGGGCTCCTATCCTCAAGCGAAGTACATGGTGTGGAGAGTGGGGCACGACAGTGCAGCCTGGGGCTTGTTGCGTCGTGAACGGCGCTCCAACAGTTGAACGGTGAGGGGATACTGCGATGCCTTGGACCAGCAAAGACGCACAGCGGCATACTAAAAAAGCCAAGTCCCCGAAGGCACAACGCCAGTGGGCACATGTCGCGGATTCAGCGCTTTCGCACGGAGCGTCAGAGGGTTCGGCGATCCGCCAAGCCAACTCGGTCGTTGCACGTCGGGGACATGCCGCAGGCGGGGCGATCTCTCCGTTAGCGACTCTCGTGGGCAACCCCATGACAATGCGCTCAACCGTGCCGCACCTAGGGCACTCGATTACCGGAGCGGGCGGACGCATGCGTATGCCGCACGTACCACTTGCGGACACGATGCACAACATCAATCAACACATGGCAGGAGCCAAGGTAAAACTACCGGAGCTCAAAGCGCGGCTAGCGGAGGGCGGTGAAGTCATCGCATTAGGGGCGCGGGCGATCAGTGCGATAAAGGACGCGTTGTCGCACCTTGCGAATAACGATGCATCTTCCGCGGCGGCCACTTTACGCGCGTCCCGGGAAGCGATGCAGCACCCCGTAGTCGCACAAGCAGCTCACGCACTTAGATCGTCCGTGGGCGTGGCGCCTGCGACACGTAATCTGACGGGAATAGTCAACGCGGATACTAACCGCGTTATCATACCTACGGTCGGCGGTCAGTAATCACTGACTTGCCATCATCGGGGTGCATGCTCTTGTGCCAGCCGCATACGCACCAATCGGCGCAGCCTGCGCCTCTGAATTGGTCACATGGCTTTCGAGATGCATCACATCGACCGAGTGGATTTAGGGCTAGGGCGTCGTCGAGTTGCTTACCTGTCAGCATCGTTTTCTCTCGCACTACTTTAAAAGCTTGACCGCCATCCAGCAGAAGGCCGCGAATGCGGCTGCGCCACCTAGCGCCTGGGCAACATGTACTGCAGCATCTGGCCAACTCATTTATGATCTCCTGTGGATGTAGGGGCGTTTACTTTGACGAGCTTGACCTTCTTGGCCGTCTCCCGGCGCCGATCCGCTTTTAGTCACTGCTGGAACGTCTGCCCCGGCTGCGCCTCGAACTCGTATCGCGGATAGAGCCGGTCGAACTCGTCAGCACTCACCGGGATAACGCCAGTAGGTAGCTCAGCCATCGGGTTGACTCGCTGTGCGTTGTGGGGCGCTTCTTTCACAGTCGCGTAGGTTCACCAGATGAAACTTGGCGTTGTCCTTTCGATAGACGCCATGCTTCAATCCAGCGTCATATGCGGCGGCTACATCGAACCATGTGCAGAACTGAGCCGGTGTTTTCTCGCGTAGGGCACTGACATAGCCCTTCGCAGCGTGAGTGTATTCAGCCATCGGATTTGCCCTGATGTTGCATTTTGAGCATCTCATCGAAAGCGACCGAGAGGTGGCGTAGGAATTCCTCCTTGTTCTTCTGCCCATACTCGTTGATGGCTGTATGAGCCATGTAGACCACGAAGCTCGGATAGTTCACTTCCTCTTTGAGTCGTCCCTGAAGAGGCTCTGGCGCCTTTGGCTTAACGCGTGCACCTCGGGCGAAGTCACTCATGGCGACCGTCCTTGCCCACGGCGCGTCGCCTCATCTTTACGATTCGACCGGCGTTCTCGCAGCGCTCGCGCAAGATGCGTTGGCGGTCTTTGCAAAGACGCTCAATCCACTTGCGACAACTCGGACAGTAGAATTCTGCAATCATCGTTCTGACTCGCTCTCCGCTGGCACATCTCGCCATTGCGTCTGAAACCCATCACAACGGCGAGGCGCTGGATTACCGTTGTGGGTACGATATTCCGTCGTATCGCGACGCCACTCCTGTTGCAGCCTTCCTTCCTTGCTCCATCGCATCTTCACGGTCGGATACCAATCTGTTGCGATCATCGACGTTCGTTCCCGTTCACTTGTCGTCGCCGACCCACCCACCACATCCCGAAGAAGGGCGATACCATGGCGAGCGAGGTGATCAGGCGTAAGAAATCCTCGAAGGTCATGGCGATTTCTCCGACAATCTCCAAGGATGCCCGTGATCGCAGAACTTCGAAACAGACCCGTCGGTCACGAGCCGAATGCACCCGCACAGCGCATCAACCGTATATGCGTCCACACGACGCGCTGAGGCTTTCTCCGGTCGTTGGATAGACAGCAGTGGATCCCGTACCGGTCCGTGGTCGTATTGGACCTGCGCTCGCTCCGAGCCGACCGTCAACACTGTGCCCGACGTGCCAGTCTCTGGAATGGAGACGCGATCGCCGGGTTTAAACCGGTGTGGTGCCGGTTCCTCAGCGGAGCATGCGGCTACGAGATTGTCGCAGGCAGCATCTAGCTCATGAGCTAGTACCTCACCGGTAAGCCTCGACACCCTGACGACACGGTATCGCTCTGCATCGCGCCGCAGATTCTTGTTCTCGGCCTGTAGCTGTTCATAGTCGTTTGAGCTTACAAACTCATCATCGCATCCCGGATCGTAGGTCTCGTCTTTCTCATCCCATAGCTCAGCAAATCCTTCGCGGGATACCGAGACAACTCGATACCGTTTCACGGTGGTTGTCTCATCTCCGTTCGTCTCGACCGGACTTCTATCGCGACAGTTAGGGCATACCTTGCGAGGATCGCCGCAGGTCAGTTCTTGGACATCGGCGGTTAGCCGCTCGATTTCCTTCGCCGCTCGCTCAAGCACGCCAAGAGCCTGCTCGTTGTAGCCATCCTCTTTAAACGACTTATAGCGTCGGCGGAGAACTGCCGGGATTGACTCATCGACCCGCTTCTTTGAGGTCATGACTTCACTCTCCGTCGTAAGAGATACTCGGCTCGTTTGACGCGCTGATCCCAGATGTCACGCCACCACCAGCTACGGGGACGGCCCACTGCGAGAAGGTCGCCAATGCACGAACGCAGTTGCGCGATGTAGAGCTGTTCCTTGGAACGGCTAGTATCGGTCACGTTCAGATGTTCCACACGGTCTTGCAGACGGTACATTTGCCATTGCGCTCGCCATCAACTTCGATAGTCGAGTGCGGCTTCTGTAAGTCGTGCTGACAGTTGGCTTTCTCCGGGCGCCTCCCAGCACAAGAGCCGACGCAGCAGCGCTCGTCGTTGTTGCTGTTGACCGTTGTGCAGACTGGACATATCCACCGCACGGCATCGTTGGACTTTGCCGTCGGTTCCACAGTATGGTGCACTGGGCATAAGTCACCCGACTTCACCGGGCAAATACATCTCGATTCCACCGGTGAGCCTTTCAACCACTGCTCGAAACGCTCTGCCGTGAGCTTTCCTTCGTTGAATTCTCGCAATACCTGACGTAACTCTTCGTCGGTACCGGCCCACTTGATAGGCTTCTGTGTCGTCTCGTCCGGTTTACGTTCTGCCCAGCATGCCTCGATCTCATCGAGCAGTAGGGCGAGAGCGCGACCGCCAACGCCAAGGTGAGAGCCAAACTTGACCAACTCTCGAAACTCGGCGAGTTTCTCGGGTGATAAGCGCTCCTTTGAGGTCCGCGCTGCGGCTTGCCGATCTTCCAAGTCATACTCCCATTGCCGGTTGGGGTCGAGTTTCGAATCCGATGTCATAGCTTCACCTTGCCGCACGTCCTGCATTGCTTACCGTCCACTGGGTTGCTACCGAAGTCCTCCGGATCGTCAACATGACGATGCCACCAACCCCACTCACCGCCGCCTGAGCGCATGCGCACCCACTCCTGTTGGCCGTCGTCGCCGACCGGCCTCCAGCCAACATAGTGGACTGTCGGATCTTCGGTCGGGTGAGCTTCGGTCATTTCGGCGACTCCGCTGGCCCAATGGGACAGAACGTCTCATCCGTCGCGACGATGATCGGTGGCGCGATCAACTCGATAAAGATGATGCCTATAGCGATATTGCGGCCGCTGAGTTTGTATTCGAGCTTGGGATTCTGCTTTTCTCCCAGCCCTACACACTTGCCGTAATCTGTACGGCTCGCGCAGCCCGCCAAGAGGGCCGTTGCAATCAGCAACAGTGGTAACAGCCGATCAGTGGAAGGCGCGTCTATTCCCATGGATTCTCCCCGGACAGTTTCACGTAGACAGCCCGCAGCCTGTCTCTCACTTCGCGGTACTTGGCTGTCATCGCCTGAACGGCAATCGTGTTCTCGATGGGCAAGGAGGCAGCAGCGACCATGTTGTCGCATAAATCGGCTAGCTCACCGATCTCGTCGATGCTCTCCTGGTCCGATGATTTGTGCTCAACTGCCACGGATAGCCCTCCGTACCCAGCCAGTCGCCGTGTTGAATGGCCACGCGCGCGCCCGCCGCTTCCAGCCCTGGAGGAAGGCCTCCCACAGTTCCTGATCCATGCTGTTATCGTTATCACAGAGTGGCTTTGCCTTCAGGGCACGGCGAAACGATTCCCACGCCTTCGGCTCCGACTTACGCGCCTTAGCGCGCCAGTTGCTCGGATCTGCAGTACGGTAAGCCATATCTTAGTGCCTCAACAACTTCCACTCAGGAGTTCCGACCCCGCGCAAATACTCATCGATTAAAACGCCTTCGTTACGCTCTATCCAGTTGAGTGCTACTGGCTTACCATCACGGAAGCTTATCTCCGGGTGGCTAGTCATATACAGCGCGCACTCATAGTCCTCCTTGAATCGCGGCAGATCGTCTCGTTTTACCCAGCGATTACCGTCCCACTCGAATGGGACAAACACCTGCTTAGGCCGATGGAAGCTCATAACGTATTCTCTAACAAGTCGCGTAGCTGCATCTCTATTGGGTACTTGTCGTCCCCGCTCTTTCTGTGCTTACTCCCCTTCGTCCACTTTACGGCGGCTACATTCGCGATGTTCTCTTCCAACATGCGGTGCAGCTCATCGTAGTACAGGTCGGCTTTCATCAAGTACACCCGATCACCGCATTGAAGGGCGAGAATTACGCGCCCCTCAGCGTGGTCTATTTCCTCCCGCATCCACCGTATTTGACTAGGACGTAGACCGCTCTCGCCCTTGAACGGGTACTTAGCGCCGGGTCGCTTGGCATCCTTAAGCTCGATTGTGCCGCTGACCCCGTTCAAGGTGTAGTGCACGTCTGGAAACCCAGCTCCCGTATCGTGGTTCTCCATGCGGGTATAGTGCCCCTCTTTCGGGAGCAGCTGGGATAGGTACCTCCAGAAGCTAGCCTCGCTCACGGCTCTAGCCCCAATATTTTACGCACCTTACCCAACACTTTGGATTTGACCGGCCAACGCCAACCGTCAGCGGGTTTTTTGATGTTGGCATGTATGACCCAGATACGGGCGAGCTGTGCTTGAATACCGCGCTCCGCGGCAAGCTGCGTGAGAGTCACATACCCTTCCACTACGCGGGGCTTGGTCAGCGCGTAGACGTGCTCCTGACGCACTTTGACAGGGTTAGCTTTGGCTTTCGGCTCCGGGTCCATCGTACGCAGAATTTTTGTTTCCCCGTAGTAGGTACCTTGCTTGGGAAGCTTGCGGATTATCCTCTTAATGCGGCGCGGTTCAGTGCTCACGGCAAGCGTACCTCTATATCCAAACCACCGTTGGGGGCTCGTGTTATGTGCGTTATGGTCAACTCGTAGCACATGTCTTTATACTCAGGCCCCCCGGGCTTAACTCCATGAATATGGTTGACGCCTACAGTAGGCGGTCTAACCGCCTGTCTATAAGCTACATGCAAGTCAGACAATTCGTCTTGTAACTTAGCAATGGTCTGTTTGTCCTTTCCCATAAATACGTCTCGCGCTTCTCTAGCTAGGTGCAGCAGCCCCGCAATGTTGTGGTCTTCCGGGATGAGCCACACGGCGGCAAGCGCTTGAGCGCGTAAGTCCTCTAACTCTTTTCGGAGCGCTTCCACGTCAGACCACTTACACCACTCGCCGTTACCCGGGGCTGAGTCGCCGTTACTATCAAACCGTGCAATCTCTTTCATGCTGTTCTCGTCCTGTAAGTGTCGCACACTAATTTTGCCACGTTGCGCTTTCTGGTTATCGCTAAGTATATGTCCTCGTCGATCGTATCATTAGCGCTAATAAAGTAGTAATGCCCCACCAGCTTGGTAAAGTCAAGTATCCGGAATCTGGCCTGCTCGAAATTCAACATGCTGAAATCGACTGAGTAAAATAGTATGGAGTTAGCCTTTGACATATCCACGGCAATACCGGCCTGTATTTGCATCACAATACAGTCGTGTTTAAACTTGCCGTCGTAGGGCTCCCCACCGCGTACGATGCCGACGTTATACCCGTACTGCCGCAGACTATTCGCAATGCGGTCCATCTCGTGACGGAACCGGGCTATAACGATAAACTTCCCTTCAGGGATGCGCTTGACTAACCGGCTCAGCGCGTGGAGCTTCTCCCGGCTGATGTCAATCAGCTCAGGCTTATCCCCATCATTCTCCCCTGCCATCAATACGCTGCCGCCGGTTACCTGCTGCAGTTTAATGAGGCTGGCTAACACATTCTTGACTTTGATCTTACGCTTGTTGACTTCCGTAATGAGATCGTGTTTCAACTGCTCGTAGGCTTCTCGCGTCTTGCGCAATAGCTCCACAGGGACCTTTTCGTACTTGAGAATCAGCGGAGTGTCGCGGGCTTCGCGTAAGGTCTTGCGATAGCTGTGCGCGTGGAACTTCTTATAAAACTCTTCCTCGTTGCGGAATCCTACTACATCGTGTTTTTTATACCCGCCGTAAACGAGGTAACGTCCTTCGAAGCCCTCTTTCAACAGTACTTTTCGCGTCTTAGGGTCTTCGTACGTGTTATCAAACTTGCCGAATACTCCAGGGTCTATGAAATCAAACTGCGACCACGCATCGTGTATGCCCTGCGCGATCGGGGTGCCTGTTAGCGCAAGCCGCCAGCGTGCAAGACGTCCCAAATGGCGTACGGTGCGTGAACGAGAGGTACCCCGGGATTTGATGTAGTGCGACTCGTCGCAAATGATCATCAGGTCGCGTAGCGACTTAGCCTCTTTGTACAGAGCTTTGCGTTTGCTGACCCACTGCTCGTAATTTTCAACGCGTATTTGCGTCTCATCCAGGCCGTGGTGCTCCTTCATCCATGCGCCGATCTCGCGCCACCACACCTCAGGAGCTGCGCCTCCAGCCTTAGGGCAGATAATCCACAGATGCGCTGGCTGCACCGTGTCGGCTATCTTGACAGCCGTGCGGGTCTTACCGGTTCTTTGCTCCAGCCAAATACCAAAGCCGCCACCCTCCCGCATTATGCCCAGGGCTTTGTCAACACACTCTTGTTGGTAGGGTCGTAATTTCATATCGTTAAAAGTGCTGGGGCGAACCGTAAACCCATCTTCCCGCTTCAGTACCTGCGCTATCAGGCGGGGACATACCGGGAAGGTTTACAGCGTCGCAGAGGCATGAACCTAGTTGCTGCCCTTGTCAGCCTAGACCGTCCGCACCCCGTTTTCACGATGACGGCGCTCCTCTCCCCCAGCTAGCGACGATTCATTGCCCAGACCCTGCGCGCTCCTGTCCATACGGAAGGGGCGAACCCCCGCAGGAGCGCGCAGGCGGGACTTCTAGCAGGGCGGGGAGCCCGGAATACTCTGAACTAGCAACAGACAGAATACTCCGCCCATAAATTGGCTCCCCGCCTTGCACCTGGGTTCAGCCGATGACGGTCAGTTCCTCGATGTCAATCTCGTAGGTGTCCTCCGCGTCCGATACAACGGTCGCGACATCGCCGTCGATGCTCTCGATGGTCCCTTTGGTGAGCTTGTTCTTCTCGTCCTTGAATTTGACCCGGGCACCTTTCTTGACCTTCTTGCTGGAGGGTTTTTCTTCCTCCTCTTCTTCCTCCTCGTCTTTTTTGCCACGGCGTCTCGGCGGCTCGTCGTCCTCCTCTTCGTCCTTCGCAGGCTTCTTGCCGCGTGCTGGTTTTTCGTCTTAGCCGCCTCCCTCTTCATCGTCTACCGTGTTGCCGTCCGCCAGCGGAGCATGCCCCGTGACACGAGCGTAGATGCGGTCGCCGTCCGGGGACTTCTGGCCGGTCACCTCGATAATACATTCGGTCTCGTCCGAGATCAGCTCGTCGAAATCGATGTCCTGCTCACCGTCCGGTACTTCGACCTCCATCGCTTCCAGCATTCCCTTGAGACGCCAGAGCGCTTGTGGCTGCAGCGAGTAGTTATCAAACTTCACCTCTCGCCCGTTGCACTTCTTGGACGTGATTTCCCACGTCAACTCAAGGTAAGGCTCGCCGGACTCCTTGCCCTCCTTCTGCTCGACTGCCGTGATCTTCGCGGCGTAGCGTCCGTCCGGAATTGTAGCGCCGCCGGACTTGACCCCGGTAAAATCGACGGATATGACGTTGCCTTTGTGGCGTTTACTTGCAGTCTTCTTCATGTGTGCGATTCGCTCCTCGCGTTGTGTTTACAGACGTTTTACTTTGCGAGCCAGCGACTCGCCTTTAGAAAGTTTGATAATCTTGTCGAACGTAGGGTTAACAATGTATTCCGGGACCGGCCCGGCACTCACTGGGCGTCGAATGCCGCAGCGGTAGAAGCCGGACACGAGCCGCATGCAGTGCTGCATCTCCGTTTCCTTAGTTTTCTTGTCGTAGCTCTCGCGTATGAACTGGTTACCGATAACGCTCACCGCGCCAAGCAGGAAATTCGTGACCGATGCGGTGAGCGCCGCGGTAATCTCAGGCGCCAAACGATCGTCATCTTCATCTTGCGGCTCAATGCGCTTTTGGTGTGACAGGAAGCATACGTGCATACCACTCTTGATGAGATTACGGTAGTTGAGAATCCACTCCATCATCCAGCCGCCCAGCTGTCCGTAAGAGCGCTGTGAGAATACATCGTCCGGGCGTTGGTTCTTCTTTGCTTTCAGTTCCCGTATCACGAGCGCGTTCAGACCGGTCATTTGGTCTATCACGACTGACTTGTATTTGGTCTTACTCTCCAGATGCCAATACGCATCCTCCATATCGCCCGTGCTCTCTATGGGCAGCACGTCCACACCGTCCACATCGATGACGGAGTCAGTGCCCTCCTCTTGGATATCCAGCAACAGTAGTGGCTTAGGAAAGGAACATGCGAAGACGGTCTTGCCGGTCTTCTGATCGCCGTAGCACAGCATTGCGACGTGACGCTCGACGTCCGACAGAGGACGGATGCGGCTCTCGATACCCCGCGCAGGCTTAGTCAACTTTTTCATTTCCACGGTCCTACAGCTAAATCATAATCGGTTATTTCGTAGTCGCTAGGATAATCCCACTCGCGGAAAACGAAGTCTCGATCTACCCAACTATAAAACCCGTGTACACTTGCTCGGAAATGATTCCGCGGCATTCTACGCCAATCTACGAGAATGACGTTGCGGCGTGGTTTTTTAGTCAACTTTTTCACTTTTGACTCAAGAATTTGATCGCGTCGCGTATTACGGACAGCTCCCAAGTGCGTCCGGAAAGTCGGCGAATTTCTAATAGAGAACGCAGGTCTTTTAGTAAGGCTGTTTTACTAATCCATCTCGATTGCGCGCGTGTCTTCTTCGCGTTCTTCATAATCGTTCTTCTCCACGAACTTAGCGTTAATACCAGAAAGCTCAGCATTGCACAACTTAAAGAACTCGCATCGGTTACAGGCGTATGTCATGTTGCGCGGAAAATGCTGGGCGGTGCGCATCATCTCCGCGGACTGAATGAATTCCTGTACGACAATGTTAGTCATCTCCTTTGACGGTACAGGCAGCGGCACACGGGCATAGAACCGGTCCGGCGCGCGTTTCTCTAGTTCCCGCAAGTACGGTATATACGCATCCTCCTCTAAGTCGTTGTCACGGATCGCTTTGCGATACGTGTATACGTCCGTATCCAGATCCTTACGCCGCGTGAGCTGACCGCCTTTCAGTACTTCGGGGATTGTCGGTGCCTTGGTGCGGATGTAATCCCAGATGATTCCTTCGACGTGCTCTGCGCGTTTGTGCTCTCGGTTCCAGGCTTCGACGTACAGGAGCAACTGGAAGTTGTTGAAGCGCTCCTCAGCGGTCGGGATCACTTTGTGCGTCTTGTGATCCACGAGCCACATCCGACTCTTTTGTAGAACGCGCAAGTCGTAGTGCCCCTCAAACTCTATTTTGGGTGTAAGCTGCGTGCGGACGAGCCCTTCGGTGGCCAACACTTTCCAGTCGTCCTCCTTGTAGGTGCGCACGTAGCCGCGATAGATGCGCCAAATGTCATCCATGAAGTTCTCGCCGTAGAACTCGCGCTCTTCTAGGAAAAGCTGCGCGTAACGAAAGTCATAGTCAATGAATACCTTGTTTGCGCCTTTATCTCCTACCGTGTCCCGCGCAGCCAGCATCTCATGCAGGATCGTCCCCCGTAATAGCGCGGCCGCGCGTCGCTTTGCCTGCAGATTGCGGACGTAGGCAAACTCGTAGCGCTTATTGCAGCTACGCCAGCACTTCACCTTGCTAAATCCGGTTTTAAACATCGCTATAGTCAACTGTGCGAATCTGATCAAATACCCGCTTGAGCGCTTCGCGGTCTCGGCGGTGCTCAGGAGATTCTTCCGCTCCAAGACGTCCTGCGTTGTAGATAGACTTTTCGCGCAGCAGTTCTTTTAACGCATCAAAAGATTCGCGATCGAATCGTAGCTGTACGGCCATATACCGCTGTGCGGCTATATAAGCTGCATTTAGCTCGGGTACAGTTTTATTAGGACGGCATAGAGGGCACGCTTCTTTATGCGCCGCGGTAGGATGATAATGTGCTGGAGCCCCATGTTCACTTTGGATCACGGTACACCTTACCCTTGCCCCACGGACCGACATTAACGTCTACGACCATCGGGACGGACATTTTGATCTTGAAGGTTTTAAGGAGCGCGGGGCGCTCCATGATTCGTCGCACGGGGGGCAATACGTCGTCCTCGTAGCCTTTGCGGACCAGCCCCAAAAGGGCGTCGTGGTGTTCTCCGCAGAGCTTAAACCGATCCCTGTCGATTGTCTCGTGAATCTCGACCATCGCGGCCGCTTTCCAGTCTCCGATCGTTCCTTGCACAGGGCTGTTCACCGCCTGCCGCTCTGCCTCCATACGGGCGTCCTTGTCCGTCGATTGGATCGCAGGCAGGCGTCGCACGCGCCCGAACATGTTCGTTACGTAGCCGTCTATACGAGCTACACGCTTGCAGCGATTGTGCCAGGGCTCAAGCCCCCGGCGTTGCTCGAAGAACCCCGTGCGGTAGGCATGCGCCTGTTTCCATGTGCACATCCAATCGTAATCGACTTTAGCCTTAACGATAAAGGTGTTCTCGTACATTCCGTACAGGAACCCGAAGTTAATGCGTTTAGCACAATCGCGGGCATCCTTCCAACCGCTCCAGATCTTTTTGCAACGCTCAATACCCGCCTCCCGCAGGATCTCTAAAGCATCTAGTAGGTACGGCTTCCTACGGGTATGCGGGGCTAATTGGACTGCAGTATCAATTGCCTGTCGGGCGTACTCATCCATGTGTCCAGCGCCGATCATGTACAGCACGGTATCCCAATGCACGTCACGCCCGTCGCGGTACGCCTCAATCAGGCTCAAGTCCCCGGACATCTCCGCAGCGATACGTAGCTCAGCCTGCGACAGGTCCGCCGCGACGAAATCCCAATCTGAGTCTATAAAGCTTTGGTCTGGGTCATCCGCGACAGCGATAATGGAGCGGATGTCGCCGTCCGTGGGTATCTGGTGCAGACGGGAGCTGAATCGTCCAGTGACGGTACCCGGCTGTTTGTAGCTGAAGTAGATACGGTTACCGAAAATATACTGTTTCCACCCTTCCAAGTAAGTACCTAGGATCTTATCCAACTCCCGGTAGTACAGTAGCTCATTGATGATCGGGTGCTTACCTTTCAGGTCAACGATTGCGGTCTCACTAGTAGAGGGCTTACCTGTCGGGGTGTTTTGTTTTACAGGCAGCCCCAAGTCGTCAAATAACACCACGGCAACTTGATCGCGAGAGCCCCAGTTGATTTCACGCCCTGCCATCTCGTTGAGATTTTCCTCCGCAGCGTTGCGCTCCATCGCGATACGCGTTTCCATGGCAGCGTATTGCTGTTTATCGACGGGTAAGCCTTCCGCCTCTATAGCTTCCAGCGCACGTGAGGAAGGCATGACAAGCTCATTATATAGCCGTCGAAGCCGAGCGTTAGTACGTAGCTTCGCAGAGAATTTATAACCTAAATGCAAGGTGTTCCACGCATCCCGAGCGTTGTACTCCCAGTACTTTTCCCGAATAGCGGGATCCTTCATACGCTCCAGCCACTCCGGCTTATCGCTTATCTTAATCTCTTTGGGTAGGTCATACTCGGGGCAATCCAGTTCAACCCTGGATACATACTTCAAGTCGTGGTCTTGATTCTCGTCGAAAATGTAGTGGGCCAACATGGTATCGAAGTGATACGGCAGCACGACGTTCGCGTGGCGTTTGATCGCACCTGAGTCGTACTTACCGTGGTGCACCACCGCCCATTTATTAGCTGCCTTACGTGCCACCACACGGAGAAACGCCGCTTGGGCAGGGAAATCGTTCGCATAAAAGCTCCCAGGCATTTCAAGAGGGATGACCCACGCGCGGTCCGGTAAAGCGAATGCGATGGACCGTAACACGAAGTCCGGCTTGCGCAGGATCAGCCCGTTGCCCTCTGTGTCATAAGCGTAGTCTTCCGCTGCGTCAAACGCTGCAAAAAACTCCCGCAGCATGCCGCGGTCTCGAACGACAGTGTATTTGAATGCGTCTTGGGTCGCACCTAGCGTTCCGTCTATGTGCCGCTTCAAACGCTCAAAGTCTTGTTGTATAACTTTGAGCTTGGAGGGGTCGCGGAACGTTGCCGCCGGATGGTACGTCGGCATGATGACTCGGCCGTCACGCTCTATCATCTGTCCATGCGCAGTAGATACGCCTGCTTTGGCGACGGCCTTAGTGGCCGGGGCACCTAGCGGGACGATGTACTTAGCTTTGACGCTAGCCAACTCTGCGTCCAAGTATGGCTTGCACGCCTTGATCTCCTTAGCGCTAGGCGGGCGATTGCCGGGCGTCAGACAGCGCACAATGTTGGTATATCGCACGCTTACGTCCAGCTCAGCCTTCGCGAGCTGCGACTTAAGGACGTGCCCGGATGGACCTATGAACGGCTTGCCCTGCCTGTCCTCCTGCTGCCCAGGATTCTGGCCCACTACGAGGATATCTGCGTTGCGCGGACCGTCCCCGTCGATGCAGACCGTGCGCGCACCCGCGTATAATCCGCACAGTTTGCAGTTAGCGTTTCTCACTTAGTCATTCCGCCAGTAGGTTACCCCGTCGTCGCATTGATAGCCGGTCTTGCTAGACGTGGTTGTAGTGACGACTGCAGTTCCGCCATTGCTTCCAGCAGCTATACCTACGGCGGTATCCCCAGCGACGCGTCCTACTATTTTGCAATGGTGTTGTACGCTGAACGCGTCCCATTGTCGCTGCTCTTTTATCGCTAAGTGCAAAAGCAGCCCAAATACTAACACAGCTACTACAATAATAGCGCTAATGCCTAAATCAAATTCTCCGCGCTGGTATTTCATAAACCCCCCAAACCCTCGTCCCGTGCGGTGTTGATTTCAGCCATTTTAGCGTGCCCGTCCGCCTCCTTGTAGCGGTCCGGATGGAACTTACCCGCAAGCCTGCGGTAGGCTTTCGTGATGTCCGCCTTGGTCGCGCCTGCCTGCACCCCTAACACCTCGTACCACGGACGTTTGTTACCTGTCTTAGGAGGCGGGTTAACGTTACTCCAAGCGCCCCTACCGTACATAGCGTCTTCAAACATGCGGTAGAAGTGACCCTCGTACCTTTGCTTAAAATTCGCGCTGTACTGACGATACATTTCGTCGTACACACCTGCGTTAGGTCCGCTGAAATCCGCATGCGCTTGTTGTTGCGTGTAATTAGTTTGTTCACGCTGGCGACGCTGTTCTTCCTCCCGGCGCGGCGCCTCATACTCATCTTCCGCCCAGGACTTACGTGCTTTCTCTCTGCGGGTCTCCGTCTGTGAATACACACTTCCCGCTTCACGGCGCTCTTTCAGCTCCTGCAGTCGCAGGATAGTGTTGGCTATAAATTTAGCCGCAACGCGATCAGACAGACCGTTACCCTTACTAACGCGTTGCAACTCCACCGACCAGTACGCGATAACGCTATCGATCCCCGCGCCAAAACGGTCCTCCTTGGAAGCCCACTGCTCTTCCTTAATACGCTGTCCGGCCCAGGCAGCTAGCTCCTCCCTAAGCTGCTCAATGAGCCAGGAAGGTTTGGGTTGGCCGTCGCGCCAGTCTTCAGGGCAGCTCCCACGTCGAAAAGTTAGGACAACGCGAAACGTTTCCTTACTGGGATCTAAGGCGTCTTGATCCGCCTCTATCTCCTCAATTGCATATAACGCTTCGCGCAATTCATCCAGCGTGGGGCGACGGCCAACGGATGTCACGGTGTCGGTTCCTTCTGAGTTTCTGGGTGGATACGCCGGTACACCTCCTCTCGATGTACTGCTATGTCGAGCGGAGCGGTAATCCCAAACCGTACTTGGTTACCCTTTAAGCCTAGGACCATAACGGTGACATTGTCCCCGATCATTATCGTTTCGCCTACCCGTCGTGTGAGTATAAGCATGACACAAACTCCATTCCTTTTAGCCGTATTTCGTACACCACTCGCCCCGGTGTGAGAACCCCCTCTGGCTACTCGGCCGTTCCGTGTTGTTTAAATTTTACCTTTCCTGAAATCGCGGAGTGCAGCAACGTACCCATCTGCATACGCTTTCTGCGCTATCGTCTCCGCATCGATGTGCGAGAACGGCGCGCGACCGACGTCAAACCCTTCGATCCTGTCCGTGTCTAGTAGCAAAGCCCGAGCGTATGTGAACGCTCGACCACGTAACTTCGCACGTTGCTCCCTGGTTTGCAGCGGCGTTGCCATTCGCGGCTTCATGACTGAGCGTCTAAAATGGCGCAGAGCAAACAGACTGCCCCGCCTATCCAGTGACCGTAGGAGAACAACGCGATAGATGCAATTAGGTACGCAGTGCCGCTTCTCACGATAATTTCCTTTCCATCTTTTCAATGTGTGTACTGAGCTTGGCTTGTGACAATTTCAACTCTAGCTCAATGACTTCGTAGTCTTCCGGGTCGCCACCGCCCTTCCATGAGTCAGCCACGTACGCTTCAGCGTACTCCGCAATCAACCCGCGTAGCTTGTCCCAATCAGATAGAGTAGTTTCTGCAACCTTTGGCTTTCGCTTGCTCATAGCTTGGCGACCTTAGGCGTTACGCCTCTATAAACTAACCTTGCGGCTTCAACGTGGACCAGATACGCACCCCGGGGATTTTAGCAAGTGCCCCTTTAGCGTTAACCTCCGCGCGAACGAGCCGCTCATCAACCATCAGGTACTCCCGGGGGACCTTATCCGCATCGGTCACTTCGAACAGCCAGCGCTCACGTAGCTGGATACCGGATACCTTCGGTATGTCCGTCTCGACCGTCTCCGCCTGGACGCTTTCCGCACGGGCTTCCAGAACTTCGGCGCGGGCGTGGTTACCGTCGTCTGCGGCCCTTTCCGCCTTGGCAAGGAGCTTTTGCCGCGCGTCCTCAGCTTCCTGATTCGCACGCTGCTGCGCCGCCAATGCGATGTTGCGCTGCTCTAGGGCATACATTCCCATTTTGCTGCTGACCAGCTTTTTAGCCTGATCCAGCACTTTCAGAGGCGGGTTGAACAGCGCCTGTACCCCTCGGGTGAGCTTGGCGAGCGGTTCCCACAGCTCTGCCTTCTGGGCTTCCACTTCTTTTTCCCGGGCGGTAAGCGCTTGCAGTGCGGCAGCGGCTTCCTCATATTCCGCGGAGTTAGTCACTTTCAACGCCATAGCCTGTGACAACATCCGTTTCGCAGCGTTAGACAACTCTGGGTCTGCCTGTGGGACGGTGAGGCTAACGCTCTTCGGTGCTGACTCTTTCTTAGATACTTTTTTAGCGGGCATTGTCCAATACCTGTTTGTTAGCGGGGTAGCCAGCGGCTTCGAGAAAACGCTCCCTATCAAAGCTGTGGTCGTGCCGCTCGAAGTGGTCGGCGAGCATCTTCGTTGCAGTATGCACGCCTGTGTTATACATGAACACGGTTAACCGCGTGGTTGGCTCATCCTCCCTCAGGCACAAACGCAAGGTAGCTGCGATGCTGACATAGTCCCTGGGGCTCATACCTCATGCTTCCTGGGTGCGTGCGTAGTAGCCGATGATCGCCTGTACGCGGTTAGCGTAACCCGTCGCTTTAAAAATACCCGTCACGTGCGACTTGATAGTCTTCACGGAACAGCCTAGCGCTTGGCCTATCTCTTTGTTGGTTTTACCCTTCACCAGCAAGGCAAACACCTCTTGTTGCCGATGGGTCAATACGGGTCCAGCCATTTTCAGGTCTCCTTTAATAAACTGCGCAGAAGCTATCAGCTGCCGTTGATCCAATATACTCTTTGATCTGTGCGGCAAAGATTGGCTCAGGCACATCTCGGTCCCAGCCATTCGCCCGAATCAGAGCGCGCTCTTCTGTCAATTCACGCATCAACCACGCGTCTCTCTGATTTGCCATGTCAATCAACTCAGTAGTAGTCATTTGCCACCTGCTTCAATCGTTGTCTGCGAGGGGTCCGCACTTGCATTTGTCTTGCGTCATCGCACCACACCCAGAGCACCAGGGCGTAGGATCTACATCCTCGACCGGGAATTCGCCACAGTCGTTCTCCGCACACTCTTGCTCTGTCTCTGCGCCGCACTGGTTACATGTTTTCATGGTGTTTTATTCCCGCCCCTCAACCGTCAGGATAGCAGCCCTTTCAATACCAGCTTCGCAAACGCTATGTCCTCCTCGCTTGCAAACGCGCCGCCTGTGGTATTGCGCAAGTGGATTGCGTCCGCAATAACGGTACTCAACGCGAGGTATAGTGCGTTCCGTATTTGTTCTTGGTTCAGTTCAACGATGTCCATAAGGCTCTCCTGAGGGGCGGGTGTCGGTCCCCGCCCGGTTGAGCGGTGGGTTACGCTGCCAGCTTCAGCATCTTACCGGCGGCGGTCTCGATGTCGATGCGCGCATCCTGGTACTGGAGGCTCCGGGCATAGGCCGTGGTGGCGACCACCGCATCCCACACGGAAGTCTCTGTCAGCAGCTCCGTACCCTCATCCGTCTTGTAAGCTGCCTTGATGCCGCTGATCTGGGAGCGGTTGAACTTACGTGCCGCGAGGAACTTATCGATATCGTCCACCTTCGCATTCTGCGCGGCAACAATCTGCGCCTGCTTCAACCCGATGTTGCTACGGGCGATCTCCTGTAGCGCGGGGACCACTTCCGACAGGAACCGGTGCGGAGCACTGGCTGTGTGGCGTATCGCCAGTTCCTCAACGTCACGCAGGCCCCAGATGATCCGGTTGCAGCAGACGTAATCGAAACCGAAGGAAGCGACCCACAGACGGCCCCCGCCCACATCGCTGTTACCGATCACCAGACCCGTCGAGAGGCGGCCCGTCTTGCCGTCGCGACGATTGGGGACATCGATGGATTTTTCCTCATCCGCCAGGAACACAACCATGTCGCGATCACTGGCGTACAACGTCGTGTTGTCTTTGGTGATAGCAACCTGCCTACCAAACTCGCCCGGGACACGGAAGCCCCCCGTGCGGCCGTCGCCGAAGGTTTCGACCAGGGCGTCCGCGACGCGTGCGTTCCAGATGCGTCCGTAATTGGGGCCGGTGACCGCGTGGATTTCAGCCGGGCCGCTGTTCTTGTAGAGCAGCACGCCGATGTCCTCGACCGGACGCGCGACGTGTAGGCCATAGTTGATACAGTCGGCCGCCAGCTCGTTGGGGAGATCGCGCAGGTACCCGGCCGGGGCTCCGGCGCGGGAGGCGAGCTGCCCGAACGCCCAGTGCGTAGGGAGCGCCGCGTTGCCGCTGGGTCCCTTGATGACGAGCTTGTTGTCCACTACGTCCGCGGTGAGGGATTTGCTCGGGACTACCTTCGCGCTACTGTGGTCCATGACGTGGTGCGCAGCGGCTTGCAGATCCGTAAGCGAGGTATACCGCTCATCGGCCGGACGGGTGCGCCACTGCTCGTTGATTGACATTTGATGCAACATGATTCGTACTCCAGTTCAGTGGGAACGATCCGCCGTCCCCGCGCGTTGCAGCGTGTGCTGCGATGGGTGTATTAGATCAAAGTGTGGACTGTGTTGTCAACGGTTTTAAAAATCAATCGCGGTAGCGTGCTTGGCGATGTACCGGGGGGCTGCCCGCTCAATAGCCTCAACCGTTTTGTGTGCGTGCGGGTCTAAAAAGCTGCCTGCGGGGACCGGGATAAACCCCGTAGGTGCGTCCACCGCGTTAGCGATATCCTTCTTGATAGCTGCGAGTTGCTGGCGGTCCGGCTCCATGGAGTACCCGCCCTCACGAGGGTTTGCGAGCCGCTCCCAGGTCTGTGCGGCCGCGCGCCAAGCGGCTTTATCGCGGGGGTCAGTAGCGGCTTCAGCAGCGGCGTAAGCGGCTTGCGCACGCGCAGCGTAGTAGTTTGATTTCATGACGCTGCCTCATCCCAGCCACGGAACCACTCGTCCCGGCTCCAAGTGTCTTTTCCGTACGGGTTCGCATCGCGGGGCTCGTTTTGCTCATGAGCCTCAAAGCCTGTATTGAAGGCTTCGCTTTTGTGTTCGATTTTCACGGGTCTTCTCACCTTGTGCTCCGCATCACGGCGGGCGTCGTCGATACCGATAAGCATCTGATTGCGTCCGTTAGTACAGGCGCAATCGAGTTGACTACAGGCTCAGTAGACCATCGCAGGGCGGACGCTGAAGCCGGTCACTTCCGCGTATTCAATCGCGTTCGTGATTTCTTCAACTAGACTCGTGTTGAAGTAGCACGCGTTGTCGATGTTGCGGTAGGCCGTACGGACGTCCCCCAAGGGGAGGGTATTACGGACAGCCTGCACTCTGGATGCTGCGGTGCGGGGGTCGATGCTTTTGGGCTTGAACATTCTCGTGTCTCCTATTGCGTGCGTTACTGCGATGGGGGAAGTGTAGACCGATTAATCTACAGGGTCAAGCTTTTCAGTGTTATCTAAAATCTGATCCGCAAAGCGTAGTGCCGCCACCGTAGTTTTCATGGCGTTACACTCTCCCGTTACGCCACATTTTGCTAAGCACGACTTGCCGATTAGCACGGCGTGCCTGCATCACGTAGTGAGAAACTGGTTTGTGGTTCCATATCGCATATCCGTAGTCCACGTAGTCGGCGGTCCGCTGGACAGTCCGCACTTGACGTGCCATTGCCATGTAATAGTCGCGGGTACGTTCGGGTTGTGTTTTCATGATTCGACTGTAGACCAATCGATCTACATAGACAAGCCCTTTCGCAATCTTCTTTAGGTGTGGTAACCTCAGTCTACACCCCGGAGGGTACTATGCCTAAAACCGACTTGCAAAAACACGTGGACAAGCTCATCAAGACGCACGGCAGCGTGCGCAAAGCCGGGAGAGCCCTGAGAATAGACCCGGCGTACTTGTGGAGAATGCAGCAAGGAACGGTCGCCAGTCCCACGGATAAGACCTTGGAAAAGCTAGGGTTACGGCGCACCGAGACGTTGCGGCCGCTGTAGGGGATAAGCTGTGAATATCCATTTAACCCCGAAAGCACAGCGTCAAATGGAAGAGGTTTGGCGACTGCGCCGCGAAGCGCTATCCCTCTTGCGGCTCGTCATTGCGGAGTGGGAGTCTGACCCGCAGTCAGTGCAGTGCTTTGACCTTCGTATCGTAAAGAGAGCCAAGGAAGTCTCTGCGCTCCTTCGCAAGCTAGACCCTACGGACGAAGCATGACAGCCCGGCTCATCAAACGCGCGCCGCGGTATTCATCTGCAGTCGAGTCGCGGTTAGACCCGCACCGGCCGCTATAGGGGATATCCTGTGGATAACCCGATCTACACCGCACGGACTGGAAAAAACGCTTCCGTATTTCTGGATATCCTACGGCTATACGTCCCCCGGGAGGCTGAAGGGTGCGATGTCACCTACGGGCGGGGTACTTTTTGGAGTCCTCAAGCCGAGAAGCACGTAGGTAAATTACACGCGACTGATAAACTCACTGGGGTGTGTCTGTCCAAATTGCCGTACGGTAAGCGCACCATGGATTTCCACGTGTTGGACCCTCCGTACATTTGCGGTAGCTTTCGCCCCAAGGCTAGCCAAAAATCACATGCGAACCACTCCGACTTTTCGCACCGGTACGGTAACCACGGCGGCACAGGGTACAACGGATTTTTCTATCACGCGGCGGTGGAGGCGATCTATCAGGACGGTATTCGCGAAGCGTGGCGCGTGTTGAAACCTAAGGGGATTCAGATCACCAAAGTCGCAGATGAGGTGAGCAACCACAAACAGCACTTGACGCACTGCTACGTGGTGAACACCGCGACACAAGTAGGCTTCGAAGTACTCGACCTGTTCGTGGTGGTGCGCGCGGACAAGCCCCACGGCAGGCGCATCCGACACCAAGAGCATGCGTTGAAGAACCACAGCTTTTTTCTGGTGTTTAAAAAGCCATGACTACCCGTCTCATCAAACGCGTCCCGCGCTGCCCCGGGTGCCACAACCGCATCGATCCTGATTGGTGCCATTGTGGCGACTCGATCGAGAGTCATACCTTGGGGACGGGACACGGTCCGGTACCGATAGGGTGCACGTGCGGTTACGAAAAGCCTATCAAGCCGGTTAAGCGCATCCCGCGCTACTCTCTCCTGGTTGAGGAGCGGTTAAAGCCTGATCGTCCGCAGTACAACGAGGCGGTGAAGTCCCTCGCGGCGTTTGCGCCCGATGAGCGCAAGTTCTGTGTGTTGATGTCGCATTTGGATGCCGCATGTCAGGAGGCGCGTACTTCTTTGATGCTACCGAAACGCAAATGACCGTAAAGTTAGTCAAACGCGCCTGTCGCGGCTTGAAGCGCATGTCCTGGGGGGCGGTGCACTGCGTACGCCCTGACGGGTGTCCTGTGGAGGCCTGCGTGTGGGTGCGTTTTCATAAGCTTCCGCACGATTCGCCCTTGCGGCGCAAACGTCTTGACGACGGGAGCTAGGCAGGACTAGCGTCCGGCCACGGGGTCTACCCAAAAGGGATTGCCCGCCGCGCTCCGACATGAGCGGGCGGGCTCCCTCACAGTGACGGTGGGGCGAGTAAACACGTACATGCGAAAAATATCCGATCCGCGGGTAGGGCGTCAATCACACTCCAACAACGATGTCAACGGATTGACCGCGATACAGCGGATCGCACTGGGGGTGGCGCGGCACTACCCGGTCTTCCCCTGCGATCCGATCAGTAAGCGACCCCTTACCGAGCATGGGTTCAAGGAGGCCAGCCAGGACACGGCGATCGTCGCGAAGTGGTGGCGGGCTAACCCCGACGCCCTCATCGGCGTGCCTACGGGCACGGCAAGCGGGCTCGTGGCGGTGGACATCGACCCGGAGGGGCGGGACTGGTTCGGGGCGCACCAGGGACGCCTGGGGACGTATCGGCTACACGCGACCCGGCGGGGCAAGCACCTGCTCTACCGCCTGAACGGCACGGAAATACGAAACAGCACTTCCGTGGTGGCCGCCGGGGTGGACGTGCGCGGGGAGGGGGGCTACGTCATCTGGTGGCCCGCGCACGGCGGGGTGGCGATCGGGGAGCCCGGGGATTTACCTGAGTGGCTGACGCGCAAAGCCCGCGCGGGGACATCAGCGAACGGGCACGTGGAGCCGCACGGTGAGTCCTGGGGGGATATCCCAGACGGGCAGCGGGATGACTGGCTGTCCCGTCGTGCGTACTCCCTCGCCAAGGCTGGGTGGAGTGAGGAGAAAATACTCGACACATTACGGGCGCTTTCCCAACAGTACTGCAAGCCTCCCAAAACAGAAAAAGAGCTGACGCGGATCGTCCGGGGCAAGCGCAAATTCATAGAAAGTAACCAAAACACCGAAGTTGAGTTGATACGGGCGGATGCGCAGGAAGAAAAGCCGGTTGACTGGCTGTGGAAAGGGTTTCTAGCCCGCAACAAGTTTCATTTATTGAGCGGCAGTGGCGGCGTCATGAAATCCACTCTTACGCTCAACATGGCAGCCACGATCACCCGTGGCGGACTGTGGCCGGATGGCTCGAAGTGTCCCCGCGGCAATGTAATCATCTGGAGCGGAGAAGATGATCTTGCCGATACGATCAAACCGCGCTTACGGTTCGCCGGAGCGGATCAGACGCGGTGTTGGTTCATCAACGGCGTCCGACAGGAAGGGGAAAAGCGGGACTTTGACCCCGCACGGGATGCCAAGGCATTGGAGAAAGCGTGTGATCAGCTAGGAGACGTCTCGCTCATTGTGATAGATCCGGTCGTCGTCATTGTGCAGAAGGACAACAACTCCGCATCCGACGTCAGACGCTCCATGCAGCCGCTCGTAGCTTTGGGGACGAAATACAACGCGGTCATTTTAGGGCTGCAGCACTTCACCAAGGGCTCCAAAGGGAAAGACCCGGCGGAGCGCGTGTTAGGTAGCGGTGCCTGGGTGCACCAATCCCGTATCGTGCTGGCGGCGGCCGCGATTGATGAGGGGGAGGGCAAAGTCGCGACCCGCATGGTATTCACCTGCACCAAGACATTCGCCAAGGGGGCGGGCGGGGGTTTCGAGTATGGGTATGAAGAGGAGCCCGGGACGGAGGTCGCGCGCATCGTCTGGGGCAAGCGTCTGGAAGGGACGGGTCAATTTATCCTGGCGGAAGCTGAAGGTAATGGGGATGGGGAATCCAAGTTAGGAACCGCGAAGAAGTTCTTGCGCACGTTGCTCGCCAAGGGGTCTGTGAGCGTATGGGAGATCAAAAAGCAGTTTGAGGATGCGGGGATCGCAGAGCATACTCTGCGCCGCGCTAAGGAGTCTCTGGCGATAAAAACCCTCCGCGCGGGCAAGAATTCGTTCCGCTGGGTACTACCGGATGAAAATAACGCTAATGGGGAGGAGATATGAGTACTAAATACTACAGAACAGGTGGTTTCCCTGGGACCCTGGAATTTGGACAAGTCAAGGGGTTTATACGGGAATTTATAGGGTTTATGACTTGCCCACGGCTTGGACAAGTGACGAGTCAAATGGACAGGCCATGTAACGCTAATATGACTTGTCCAAATGACTTGTGACTTGTCCAAGGCTTGGACAACTCATATATACCTTAAAATATAGAGTATTCTCTTCACTTGTCCATGTTTTCAGTGGAGTACGCGCGAGGTGGTATGAAAACGTTGCTAGATTTGGTTGCCGATATCGCGGATGTCAATTACGGCGGACACGTATCCGTATTGAAATTCACGACGGGCTGGAAGGTCGTATTCAGAACCCCAAGCGATTTAATCCACTCAAGCGCTGAACGCGAGTTGCTGGACGACCTGCCGGGGAACATGAGCCTGGACGACGCGCTACTTTACGCGCTGACTAATCGTCCAAGCTTCGAAGGTTAACGCTAAATTAACTAACATTAGGACGAAACCAACATGGAGAGGCACACGCACCGATGCGGCGTCATCGTGCTGGGGAAAATCCCGGACTACGGTTGCGGCTTCGAGTGGAGCCATGCGACAGTGGACGACTGGAGAATCGAGGATCACTATTGCCCGAAGTGCGGCTGCGGGCCGTTCACGTTTCAAACCAACACACGGGAGAGAATCAACGTGCGCAGCGATGAGCTGATCGAGAAGTTGAAAGAGGCGCAAACGCGTCACGGTAGCCCACTGCCCGTCGTCGCGCTCACCGCAGGCGGTAGCGGCGAGGTCGATGCGGTGGAGGTGGTGTACGATTCGGTTTTGCACCGTTACGAGCTACACCTCGCGGAGAGACCATGAGGTGAAAAACCTCACGCGAACCCCGTATCGTATCGAGCGCACCGCGCATGTCCTGACCGTGCGCGGGACTTCCACCAGCTTACATCCGTATGCGATCGAGATCGTTGGCGCCACAGCTCCGGATTGGGAGCGGGTGTTGACGGGCTTACGCTTTCGACGCAAGAGCATGGGCGTACAGCCCAAGCCCGTCAGGTAGGTCAGCCCTAGGTCTTACGATTTTGCTTTCCTGCCAAGCTGTGTGGTACCTTCCGCAACCTGAGGTCGTTGGGGCAGAGACCTTGCGAGGATGAAGCGATGTGTGACGTGATCGTGTGACATCGTAAGAAGCCTCGCGCAACCCGGACCCCACCGCAGGAGCGCATCCTTGGCCCCCGCACGTAAGATCCATAAAGTACGCAAACAAGGTCCGAAACGTGTAGCTCGCCGCAAACCAACCCTGAAAGCCCGTCCCGACCTGCGGGGCAATCCAACGCGACCGGACGTGACGTACTCGTACGAGCTGTCCGAGAAAATCTGCGAACGATTGTCCAACGGCGAGACAGGAACGTCGGTCTGTCGTGATCCCACGATGCCGACTTGGCAGGTGTTGCAGACATGGCGACGTAAACACCCGGATTTTGATCAGCGCTATCGGATCGCGCGGGAAGCTTGTTGCGAGTACTACGCGGACGATATTGTCGATATCGCGGACGACGGTCGGAATGACTACGTCATGCGCCTGACGAAAAAAGGCGCGGTACGGGTGTTTGATCGGGAAGCTTTCGAGCGTAGCCGCCTGCGGGTGGACACGCGCAAGTGGACCGTGTCGAAGATCCTGCGCCATGTGTACGGTGACAAGAGCGAGGTGGATGTGCGCACCCCCGATGGCGTGAACGTCAAGGTGGAGGAGCGCAACGCCTTGATGGATGCGATTGTGAAGCTGGTGAACCCCAAGGCGGACGGCAAGACCAAACCTTCCGGACGAGCTGAGGAGGCGCGCGAGCGATGATTAGCGAAAGCTTGGGTAAGCTGGTGGACTTGGAGCCCGGGGACACTGTGGTGTCTGCCGTCCAGTTCCGCGACTTCGTGTTGCTCGTGACGGCGCACGGGCGCGGTTACCGCGTCATGTGGGACCACGGACGATGAGCACTCAGTTACTGACACGCGAGGAGGCTCGCGCTATGGCGCTGGCTGTCTGGGTGGAGTGCTTCGCACGCGTGTTATACGAAGATGCGCTCACCGCCTGGGAGAATGAGGGCGGCCGGTGAGAATCAAAGGCGAATTCGTCTACCTCGATGTGGACGAGATTGCACGTCTCGGCCCCAGCTGCGCCCGGCGCGTGCGCTCGTCAGATGCGGGTAACGTGTCGTTCATGACTCACGCTATTGCGTATTGCTGGGAAGACTGGTGCGCACGCCAACGAATGGACGATGACGGCATGCGTCATTCGCCGGTGTGCTCGTGAAACCCTGGCGATGTTGGTTTAGCCACGACTGGGAAACGCACCAAGAGAGTGTTACGTCGGACGGCGGGACAACGTTTGTCATCGCGTGGAAACAGTGCCGCTGCTGCGCGCACTCCAAGCTGATTCACCTTCTCACATGAAGCTAGTTGTCAAAGAGTTGGGCGAGGAAGCTCACGGTACCACTGAGTTCGGCCTTAGTGTAGAAGGCTGGCCTAACATCGGGCCAACACGCGAGGAAGCGCAGAAAGCCGCTGACTACATCAACTTCTTGCTCCAGGCGGATGACTTAGCACAACGACTGGTGCGGGGGTTAGTATGAGCGACGACATTAACGTTATCGAGGCTACCCCCTACAATCCGCCCTCCACGCAGCTTCTTGAGCTATTACATGCGCTGGAGGAAAGTAATCGGCGCATCGCAGCTATCAGCGCCTGGGAATTCTCGGCTGAGGAGCTGTACGGTCTAGGCGAGCTGACAGATCTACAGGTGGAGCACTTGCTCACGCGGGGCTCACTGTGATTCTAGACCAACACGGCAAGCCTTTCCCTGAGAAGTCCATCGGCGAGCAGTACGTCGAGCTGCTGATACGCAACCATCGAGACAATAAATTTACTCTCACTGCGCACCTTCTCGACGGTTGGTCACCTGAGCAACACCGGCATTGGGTAGAGACTGGAGAGGAGCCGTCATGTTCTTAACATTACTGTGCGGGTTTCTCGCAGGTATGTTAGGCGGCTTCGCGGGGCTTTTGCTATACGATATGGCCCAGGCGCGTCTCATTCGCCGCAGGCAGCGCCGCGCGTATCGCGACTCGCACTCCCCCTACGGTACCAACGACGGCCGCTATTACGTGCGGCCGCAACGCCAATTCGACGGGCAAGGGAGCGTGGATGATTAGTACGCGTGACTTCACCGAGAGCGAAGTCTATAGAGCACAACTGTTTGAAAAGCGCTTGGCGGATGCGCTCAGCGTAGCGCGGGGCGGAGAAACCGCTATCGTGATTGTGCCTGCACAGCACTACATCCAAGAGGCTCTCAACACGCTAGCGCATATCCGGGACCCGCAGAAGGACTGGAACGTGTGCCACGATGGGCACAACCTGTATTTCAGCGGTACGCGCGGCTCCGTGCGTCTTTATCCGCAAAGCCACGCAACCTACGACACTAGGCAACAGCGCTTGTTGGATTACCCGGCAGGCACGAAGCACTTCCTACACCCTGAAGTCGAGTGGTCATGAGCCGGTATTACAACCCGTTACCTATGCGGTGCTCGTTGTCAGTTACTTCTTTGGAAGAGTGCGCGACACGGATGCGGCCTTCGAGTATCTATAAGCTGTTTGTAGGACGGACGCTACTGCCATATGCATATATGACGGTCAAGCACATCGGTGCGGTCTCTAAATACCACCCCTTCGCGCCTTATATTAACGTGATTGAGTCGCCGGAGCTGCAACCGACCGAGTGGTTCATCGAAGGGGACGCAGGGGACGCGTGGGGATCGGAGGGGCTATGACGGTTGAGCAAGATACGGTTGCCTGCATCAAGGCGGAAATCGCTAAGCTGCGGGGATCGCAACAGGATATCGTGAGCGCTTATGCGAACGTGTTCAGGACGACGGTCGAGCACGACCCCCTGGCAGCGATCGCGTTTGCCTTGGTCGGCGCGGAGATGGCCAAGGATGCGTGCGTGATGGGCGTACGTCTCCCGTAGTCTTAGCGGTGACTGCTGATTATATGAAGAGGTTACCGCCGTATCCGGACGCGCAACGCGCTGCAAGAGTTGCGCGATGAGTCACCGCAACGGCAACACGCGCGAGTTCGATAAGCGTTGGCGTAAAGAGCGCGCGAAGAACAAAGCTCGCAAAGCCGCGCGTAAGAAGGGGCGCAAGTGATTCCGACTTTCCTCGACTTACGCACCGGTAAGACCGCGAAGGGCTTTGACGCGTCGTTCTTTTGGTGGACGGAAGGCAATGGCGCGTGCGACTGTAACCGGGGTATGGCGTTCGGGTTGACTCACGAGGAGCTAGGCACGTTAGGGGTGTGTCTCGGTTTCAGACGGTTCATCGCGATAGATGTTGAGGGCGACTTGGATTATGACGAGGTCTATTGCGGTAGCGTCGTTACTAAGGTTCCGCACACCAAAGAGCAAGCATTAATAGCGTTAAACTCGGGGTACGGCACGTGATCATTATCGATGTTGAGATCAAGAAGGCTATCCTAGGCCGCAACGAGACCCCCATCGAGGGTATTGAGTACTGCGGTGGCTGGCGGGACTTCGCGGGCATGGGCATCGCGTGCGTGTGCACTTATGACATCACAACGCACCTGTCGCGGGTGTTTCTGGAAGAGGATCTCCCCGCGCTGTTCGAATACTTGCGTAACAAGCCTACCGCAGGTTTCAACACCAAGCGGTTTGATATCCCGCTACTTGCAGAGCACTGGATTTCTTCCGGGTTAATGAAAGACAAGGACTCCATCGGGTGCCCGCACTACGACATGCTGGAGCAGATTTGGCTGGCGCTAGGTCTCGACCCCGACAAGTTCAATCCGCGCACGCACGGCGGCTGGGGGTTGGATGCGGTCTGCCAAGCGACACTTGGGATCGCGAAGACCGGGCACGGTGCGTTAGCGCCGGTGTGGTGGCAGCAAGGCAAACGCGGCAAGGTCATCGATTACTGCTTGAACGATGTTTGGATGGAAGGGCAGTTGCTATTGCATATCGTTCAGCACGGCTGGGTAACGCGTGACCAAGACAAGTTAGCCCGTAATTGTTTGCCGGTGCGACCTCCAGAGGGTGTACGGTACGGCTACAAAGCAGCTCCTATTACCGGTCCAGCACCCAACCCAATGGGTGCTGCGAACGCCGACAACCCGCTCAATGCGAAGTTGTATAGCGAGCTATTTACTCCAAAAGCTTTAGAAGGATCCGCCGATGCAAGCGGTGAGGCGGGACCGCACGTCACCTCTCCCGGCGGCCTGGGGATTATTCGCTAATGGACTACGGGTACGCACACGAGGAGCGACGCCGCTACGCGGAAGGCGTACCCACACTGCGTTGGTACAAGTGCCACGGTTGCGGATGGGAGCACGAGTATGTTGCGATGGCTGGAGTGTGCGGTAACTGCGGCGGGCGCTTGAGCATTCACTCTGACTTGGACGGCGAGAAGCCGACGACACTATGAAAGTTGAAACACTTCAGCAAGTAGACCGCGTGCAAGCCTATGCGTTGTGGAAGAAGTACCAGACGCACAAGCATTATCAAACACCCGCCGATGCGAAAATCGCTGCGATCTACAAACGCATCGCGCAGGGCAAGACGGTCATTCGGGCGTTGGAGAGTATTCGAGTCGCGGGGTTGAATGAGCAGGGCTTGCCTAAGCTTGCCATCTGCCGCGCGGACATGGTCGAGTGCTGGTGGCGGCCCAGAACGGATTCGTGTCAGTTCGGCGAGCGTGGCGGGGGGAAGAACAATTCCCGCAAGACGGTGCGCATGAACTGGCCGGACCTCAAGCGCCCGAAAGACCCGCAGGACCCGTACCGCTGGGACTGGTGCGCGACAGTGCCTATCATCCCGGTGCACTTGCGTCCGAAACGGGGACTACAGAACTATCACATCCTCTGGGAGGCGGAGTGGACGAAGCGCTATCCAGTCGATCCCTACTTGCTACGCCGATTTGGTGGGGATGCGTGGCTCGTCGTGGCCGCGTGGGACCTGACTGAGGTTGAGCGGGCTGTGATGTCACAACGGGTCATGTCGTGAGGCAACTGTGCCTGAGGTAAACTTAGTCCCTGACGTGCTACGGATCACCCTGGGTATCAACCAGTTATTAGTGCGCGTAGCCAAAAAGCTCTGTAACTGCGGCACCCACACCGTGTCGGTGGAATACCACTCACCGGAGTGTGTCTACCGCAAGCTCATTGAGGACCGAGAATGAAACATGCATTACCCCGTCTTTTTGCTTACTGGATACTAGGCTGTATCCTCTTTGCGTTTGAGGATGCGCACGCGGCTAAAATGTACGTGCACTGGGTCGCGCCGACGACCAACACGGACGGCTCTCCCCTCACCGACCTTGCGGGCTTTCGCGTCGAGTGGGGCTCGTGTAACCCGGACGGCTCCTTCGGCCAGTTTCAGGCAGGTGCGAGTGTAGGTCCCACGGTGACCCGTACGGCAATCTACCCGACCGGGCTCACCCTGGTGTGTGCGCGCGTCTACGCCTTCAACTCGAAAAACGTCCTGTCCGCCTCGTCCAATGTCGATTCAGGCTCCCCGCTACCTAAGCTTTCTCAACCCGCCCACTGAAAGGAGATTCTCACGTGTCAAAGTCAATTCCCATGAAGGATTTCGGCGTCCCGGTGCCCACGCCCGCCCCGGACGTGACCGACCATCTCATCGTGTACTACGGCCCGAAGGGCTTCACCCCCTCGTACATGCAGTCCGCGCGCATCGATGCGGGGCCGGTCTCGGGGCTTTCGCAGGTGACCAAGGACGGCGTGGCGTACTGGGATGACCCGATCGGGGCTGAGCTGCCGGGCGGCTTGGGCAACGGGGAGTACGACTTCGTGTTCACGCTCATGGATGCGCAAGGCAACGAGGGAGATTTCTCCCCGCCCATCACCGCGGCGGTGGATACGCAGGTCCCCCCAACCCTGGGTGCCCCTATCCTGCTTGGCTAGTCAAGCTGTTGATATGTTGGGCACCCGCACGGTGGCGTAGGAATTGCGCCCTGTGTAAGCGTTGCGGATGTTGAATTCCCGGCCCGCATGTTGGATGGTTTTGTACCGGAAGGCATGCGGGGCACGGGAGAGGTGCTGGAGATGGGTATGAAAGACGCAGACGGGATATCACTAACGTCAAATACGCATCCACGGACTTCGTGGGTGGGCCGCATATGGTTCGCTTTACGTCG
>Ga0163163_10000191_pt1 | contig 63102 bp, 66 predicted proteins | sample S65metaG_FD_119766 | JGI IMG/M metagenome (GOLD analysis project Ga0163163, IMG submission 119766) | Switchgrass rhizosphere microbial communities from Kellogg Biological Station, Michigan, USA - S6-5 metaG | ecosystem: Host-associated > Plants > Roots > Rhizosphere > Soil | place: USA...
CAAATCTGGATGGCCGTGATTGGTCCGGATACCCAGCCGTTGGGTGAAGTGAAAGCGCCGATGCAGCTTTATCAAAAGCAGGTAGCCGCCACCGTGGCTAAGCTGCTGGGGTACGATTTCAAACCCGGTCATCCGGTGGGAGATCCAATTTCATCTGTTTACACAAAATAGTTTTGTATGGTTAACGAACAGGCAAACCAGGTTGCTGACGAAATTATCAGCATGTATAAAGAACATGGCGGTGAAGAATATGCCGGGGAGAAGGTTTCTCAATTAGAACATATGGTTCAGTCCGCGCAAATTGCGGCGCATAGCGGCTTTGACAATGATGTTGTGCTTGCTGCTTTTTTGCATGACATAGGACATATTTGTGTATCAGCTTTCCCTTCAAACAGCATGGATGGATTTGGGATCATCGATCACGAAAAGATTGGTGCCGACTATCTGCGCGGCAGGGGCTTTTCGCAAAAAGTAGCAAAGCTCGTGGAGTCACATGTGGCTGCCAAGCGCTATCTTACTTACAAGTTCCCGGAATATTATGAAGGACTTTCCGATGCCAGCAAAAAAACGCTGGAGTACCAGGGAGGCAGAATGAGTGGAGAAGAAGCCGAGGCATTTGAACGCGATCCCCTGTTCGAACTCATCGTGGCCATGCGAAAGATTGACGAGCAGGCCAAAGTGCAGGATTTGCCGCTGCCACAGTGGACCGACTATAAAAACCTGATTGTTGAACACCTCACCAAAAATTGATTTATGAAAACCAGGCTGGTTGTTTTTGACATAGCGGGCACAACCGTTGCGGATGATGGAAATGTGGGAGACACTTTTGTTTATGCAATGAAGCAAAAGGGTTTTGAAATTCCCAGGGAAGAAGTGCACCGGGTAATGGGGTATAAAAAAATTCTTGCCATTAAAATGCTGCTTGACGAGTTTTACCCTGATCATGGCCAGGACGAAAAAAAACTCATCGATGAGATTCACCAGCTTTTCGTAGACCGGATGGTTAATCACTACAAGAACACGCCAGCCCTAAAACCACAACCACAGGCCGAGGAGATTTTTTCATGGCTTCGGCAAAAGGGCGTGAAAGTGGCACTCAACACCGGGTTTACCAAAGAGATTACAGATACCATTTTGAACAGGCTGGATTGGAGAGATCACGTGGACAGTGTAATTTCAAGCGATGAGGTGGAAGCGGGAAGACCACAGCCTTACATGATCCGGGAATTGATGAACCGGTTTTCCGTAACCGATTCCAGTGAGGTGGTAAAAGTGGGCGATACCGAAGTGGATGTGGAAGAAGGTCGTAATGCAGGATGTGGAAAAGTGGTGAGTGTAACAACGGGTGCGTATAGTCGAAAGGAGCTTGAACTTTATCATCCCGATTTTATCATTGACACTCTTGATACCCTTAAAAATATAATCGACTGAATTTGCAACAGGCGCTTACCACTAAAAAAACTGATGCTGCTGCCCAGCCCGTACTCACGGCCATTTATGCTGCCGTAGTTGCTTTTCTCACCTATGCAGCGGTATATGCCTACAGGAAACCCTTTACCATAGCGACTTTCGACGGACTGAAATTCTGGGGCATTCCCTATCAGACCCTGCTGATCATCAGCCAGGTGATTGGATATATGCTGAGCAAGTTCTACGGCATTAAATTCATCGCAGAGCTGCGCAAACTCGCCCGCTGGAAATCAATTGCGATCCTGGTGGGCATCGCCTGGCTGGCTTTATTGGCTTTTGCGATCACCCCTGCGCCATACGGTGTCGTATTTTTACTCATCAATGGATTTCCGTTGGGTTTGATCTGGGGCATTGTGTTCAGTTACATTGAAGGAAGGAGAACCACAGATTTCATCGGCTCTGCGCTGGCGGTCAGTTTTATTTTTTCGTCCGGTTTTGTGAAGTCAGTCGCAAAATGGTTGATGCTGCACACCGGCGTCACTGAACAATGGATGCCATTTGCGACGGGCGCTGTGTTTGTTTTACCTATGGTGCTGTTTGTATACCTGTTGGAAAAAACACCGCCACCCACGGAGGAAGATATTGCTTCCAGGTCCATTCGTTTACCCATGAACAAAGAAGAGCGACTGAAATTCTTTCACAAATTCACACTCGGGCTTTGTGTCATTATCGTCACCTATTTATTTCTAACGGTGATCCGTGACATCCGCGACAATTTCATGGCGAATATTTGGAATGACCTGGGCTATGGGGAAGACTCCGCCATTTTTACCACCACTGAAATTCCAACCACGCTTTCCGTGCTGTTGTTGATGAGTCTGCTGGTGCTGGTGAAAAGAAACATATACGCCTTCAGACTGATTCATTTGATTATTCTTGCCGGATTTTTCGTGGCGGGCCTGAGCTCATATTTGTTTTTGCAACAAAAGTTAGACGCCGTTTACTGGATGACGTTGGTGGGGCTGGGGTTGTACACTGCTTACATTCCGTTCAACAGCATATTTTTTGAACGAATGATCGCCAGTTTCAAAGTGGCGGGCAATGTTGGATTCCTGATTTACCTGGCTGATTCATTTGGCTATATGGGTAGTGTTGGCGTCATGCTGAGCAAGGAAATCTTTCAAATAAAGCTCAGCTGGGCGCAACTTTATCCCAAGGCGGTGGTCCTGTTTTCCATCATCGGCGTTGCGGGAACACTGATTTCTTATTATTATTTCTCGAAAAAATTCAATCAACTTAAATCTTCATGAGCCAGTCAACGGCTATTGTGATTGGTGCGGGCATTGCCGGACTGGCAACTGCGCGTGCGCTTGCGATAAAGGGATATGCAGTTACTGTTGTGGAGAGGTCGCAACAGGCTGTCGGTGCCAGCATTCGGAATTTTGGAATGATTTGGCCCATAGGTCAGCCTATGGGAAAATTATATGAGCGTGCTATGCGTAGCAGGTCGATTTGGCAACAGATTGGTGACAGTGGGGCATTCAATTATGAATTGGCCGGAAGTCTCCACCTTGCATATCATCACGATGAAAAGCAGGTGTTGGAAGAATTTTATGCGCTGGAAAGAAAATCGCGGAGTGTTGAAATTTTAGAGCCGGTGGAAGTATTGCAGAGATCGGGTGCGGTAGTGGGAGAAGGGTTGAAGGCTGGTTTGTATAGTGGCGATGAGTTGATTGTTGATCCGAGAGAAGCGATTGCATCGCTTCCGGCCTACTTGCACGAAGTGTGCAATGTTGAATTTCATTGGGGCAAGTGCGCGAGTTATGTGGCTGATCAAACAGTTTATGTTGGAAATGATGAGGAATTTGAAGCGGATCTCATTGTGGTATGCAGCGGCGCGGATTTTGAAACTTTGTACCCCGAGGCGTTTGCATCTTATCCGCTCACGAAATGCAAACTACAGATGATGCGACTGGCTGCGCAGCCTGACGGCTGGCGGATCGGTCCCGCGCTTTGTGGTGGACTCTCTCTCATTCATTATAAAAGTTTCAAGGCGGCGCCATCCTTGGCGAAGCTGCAATCCAGGTATGAAAAGGAATTGCCCGATTATCTCGACTGGGGCATTCACGTGATGGTTTCGCAGAATGCAAGCGGCGAACTTACGATTGGGGATTCGCATGAATATGGTATGACGCTAGATCCCTTCGACAAGGAATTCATCAACCGCATGGTGATGGACTATCTCAAAACATTTGCCTTCTTCCCAAATTGGAGTTTGATTCAAAGCTGGAATGGTGTCTATCCTAAGCTCACCACCGGCGACACTGATCTTTTCTTCTCTCCCGAACCCGGCGTTTATATCTTAAATGGTCTTGGCGGCGCGGGAATGACGCTTTCGTTCGGTTACGCTGAGGAAATGGTGGGAACGATTTAGATTTTAGATTTTAGATTGTTGATTGTTGATTGTTGATTGTGGATTTTGGATAAAGATTGTGGATTTTGGAAAGTAGCTGATGGATTTATTTCCAATATCCAAAATCTACAATCTACAATCAAAGAGCCCCCAGTAGAAACCAGGGGCGGGTGATTTGAACGATTGCTTAAACCATTTAATCAACATGAGAAATTAACTGTAAGAAAATTTCAATCCCGGTGCAAAGGAATAGCGGCGATCTTATGGGAATGTTAAGCGGGGATTATCTAATAGTTATGCTGGATGCTGGATACCAGATACTGGATGCTAGATATAAGATTAATCCTTCCTGGCGTCGAGGGTAAAACCAAAAGTGGTCCCGATATCGGGTTTGCTGCGTACGTGGATGCTTTGTCCGTGAGCTTCGATGATATGCTTACAAATGGCGAGGCCAAGGCCGCTTCCGCCTTCCTTCCTGCTCCTCGCAGCATCAGTACGGTAAAATCTTTCGAAAATCCGTTTCAGGTGCTCTTCGGCAATACCGATGCCGTCGTCGCTGATTTCGATAAGCACGTGCTTGCCGTCGGTATTGTAAGCGCTGGCGACGATATTGCCGTTTGTTTTTCCATATTTCAATCCGTTGTCGACAAGATTGATAAGTACCTGGCGAATTCGCTCTTTGTCTGCATGTACATTCAGTGGCGATTCACATCCTTTTTTGATGGAAAGCCTGATATCTCTGTCGGTAGCCTTGAGTGATAGCGATTCGAAAACTTCTTTGATGAGATCCTGTATCACGAAATTTTCTTTGAACAACATCTGTTCACCACTCTCCAGTTTTGAAATGGCGTCAAGATCTCCGAGCAGGTTGACGAGGCGATGAATATTTTTTGCGGTGCTGGTCAGGAATTTCTTATTCACATCGGGATTGTCAAGCGCGCCGTTGAGAAGTGTGTCAACATAGCCCTGGATGGCAAAAACAGGAGTCTTCAATTCGTGCGAAAGGTTTTGGAGAAATTCTTTTCGATAGGCCTCATTCCGTTTTAGCATTTCAATTTCTTCGTTTCGCCTCACCGCCCAGTTTTCCACGTCTTCACTTACCTCTTCAATACTCTTCCTCGGGAGGATATTCTTGTAAAAAAACTCTTCACGTTTGCTGGCCTTGGTTTGAGAGATGAATTTGTAAATGAGTTTGATTTTGCGATAGATGAACCTTTGGAGGGTTGCAAGCACCAACAAATAGCTTCCGCCAAATACGACACCGAAAGCCAGAAGTCCCGCCCACCAGGTAGGGTGTAATAAGTAGATCCCCAGCGCCACTGGCACAGAAATGATCAGTGCGGTAAACGCCGCCAGCTGCTGCGGAGAGATGTTTTTGGTGGAAAACATGATGCAAGATAGAAACTGGATTGTAGATTGTGGATTGTGGATTTTGGATAAAGATTTTAGTTTTTGGATATTGGATTTTGGATTTGTCCAATATCTAATATCTATTATCCAAAATCTTTATCCAAAATCCACAATCTCATACTTCAAATTTATACCCTACCCCCTTAACAGTAGTAATACAATCAATCCCCAACTTCTGCCTGATTTTGCGGATGTGTACGTCGATGGTTCGATCGCCAACAATAACTTCAGTTCCCCAAACCTGGCTCAGGATTTCATTCCGCAGAAATACACGCCCGGGTTTGGTGGCGAGCAGGTGCAGGAGTTCGAATTCCTTTTTGGCGAGAATAACTTCATTATCGCCCACCGTTACCACAAACTTCACCGGATCAATCTTGATATTTCCAACTTCAATCGTCTTCTCCTCGGGCTTGTTCAACCTTCGGAAAAGTGCATTGACGCGGCTCACCAATACCTTTGGACTGATGGGCTTGCTCACATAATCATCCGCGCCGTATTCAAGGCCTTTGATCTGTGAGATTTCATCGTTGAGAGCAGTAAGAAAAATGATGAGTGTATTTTGAAAACTGGGTTGGCTGCGCAAAATCTTACAAACTTCCATCCCATTCTTATGCGGCATCATCACGTCGAGGATGATTAGGTCGGGCCGGAATAGCTTCGCTTTGTGTAGGGCATCGTCCCCGTCTTTCGACTGGATCGTCTCATAACCCTCGTTCTTGAGGTTATAACTGATGATTTCGAGGATATCGGGCTCATCGTCAGCTATTAACACCTTCATTCCCTTGGATTCCATTTAACGAAAAATTTACGCAAAAATAACCGCAAGCCACGCCGCCCCCAAATGCGAGGGATTATGAAATTGTTAAGCGGAGCACGTAAAATAAACTGTAATTTAAGCGTTTATCTATCAGTATAAAGGTTTACAAGTCAAACAATTTCGCCCTAATTTTGTATAAGTATCTATGAAGAGAGCTTTACTTCTGACTGTTGCATGCTGTTGCTTTCATCTTCTGATGGCTAAAACCGACACCAGCCACTATCGCATTCCTATTACCCGGCAGTTGTATCACGACAATATCGACAAAGAGCAAAAGAAATACTTACTCCAAAAACCGGGCGAAGAAGCACTCATTCCCGTTTCAAACAACGAAGAAATAAACATCCAGGTCACCGACGCCATCATTCGCCAGGTAAATGATATGCAGGATTCAATCGAATTAAATGAAGCACTGGATCACCGAAGAAAAGTAAAATACCTGCGCGGACTCGAAAACCTGGTAAAGGAATTCAACCTGGGTTGGAAATCAAAAGCACTGAATCCTTGTCATGCGCCCGACCTCGTTGAAAATTATCGCGAACTAATGGACGCAGATCTCCAGGGCAAAAATATTATGCCCATTGTTGAGAAGGACTCATACGAAGCAGGGAACGTGAATGTGAACTCATCAAATAGCGTGTTGTTTGATAATCCCGGCTATGCTACTTCGAAAACAATTCTATTCAAAAAATACTGCAACCTGCACCCCGACCAGATCCTGCCAAGGCTTGAATACACCCAGAATATTCCGTTTGCCGACAGTCTGATTACTGTTGCAGGTCATCTTTACCCGGATCAGTTATATGACTATGCGGCGGCTACGCGTACCCGTGTGGGACAAATGATTCGCCGTAACAATGATCCCATGATCAGGGCAATTGCAGACATGGCTGGAAGCAAGAGCGGAAGATTGTATTATCCTTTCCTCGACGAAGTCATCCATAACCGCATTACCATCGACGAGATTTCAAGGGTGATGAATGACAGCCTACAGTACTACAAGCTGCTCGTTAGAACACAGATCAGTTTTACCGACAGGCTGCTTCGAAGAGATACGCCAATGGCCGCCGGCGAGATGGTGAAGATGTTGGAAAGAAAGGCGGCAGATCCATTCATCAATACAATTAATGCGCTGCATGATTCACAGGATCCAATCCGCTTTAAAATTATAGAACAGCTTTCACCCCAGGAGTTGTACTATTTGATCGTACTGGGTGAGGAAATTATTTATACCTCCAGCTACAAGGGCACATTTAATCGGATGATGCAGCGCATGAAAGTACCTGCTGGGGATAGTTTGCTGATGAGCGTTCGCTTCGATCGATTTAAGAAGTTCATCAAAATGGCAGCGGGATACAACAAGCTGGATGAGTTTTTGAAAACCATGCCAGACACCAGCGCGCAGCGTTTGATGCAGGCCTTTGTGAGGGGACTGGAAAAAACGGGCAACCTGGAGGAAGCAGTTGACGTGGCAGATTCTTATGGAAGCATCACGAATCCGTCAGTAAAAAAATTGATCGACAGTGAAATCGATCAGAACCTGGACATCAGCCAGAAAAACGGCAACAGGCGAAGCATCACCATTTATCAAATTCTTCAAACCATTTTCCAGTCTTCACAAGACAGCACCATTGATATCTCTCAAAAGCTGGGAATCCCACCTGTTTATCGCGTGGATTATGCGGCACTTTCTGACGACAGCGGTCGCGTGGTGCAGCAGGTATTCTTTTATGGTGACAAAGACGGACTGGAATCCTACCAAAATTTCATGAACCTCTTCAATGGCAGCAAGGATTGGAAAATCATGAAGAATAAGGAATGGACGGAAATCAGGTCGACCGGTGGAAAGCCTGTGTTGATTTTTGCGAACCTGCCATTGGACAATTCAAAAGGGGATGACCCGGATGAGAAAGCACAGGAGCATTTGGCGAGTTACCTCGAAGCAAAAAAATTGAGGCCTACCATTGTGATACACCGCGGTCATAGTTATCACGTAAAGTATACCATTAAGCAGTTGCCGACTTCTGCAAGGATCGTGATTCTTGGATCCTGCGGCGGTTACCATAACCTTGATGATGTGTTGAAGACCTGCCCGGATGCGCATATCATTTCTTCGAAAGAAGTAGGAACAAAATCTGTGAACGAACCGATTCTGCGCGCAATCAATGAAGACCTTCGCCAGGGGAAAAATGTGGAATGGATTCCCATGTGGAAGAGCCTTTCCGAAAAATTCACCAGCGCCGAAGGCAAAGAGCGGTTCGACAATTATATTCCTCCACACAAAAACCTGGGCGCACTCTTCCTAAAGGCATACACGAAGGCAATGGGATCGGGGGCGGAATGATAGATTGTGGATTGTAGGTAATCAGACCGCTCATCTACAATCTACAATCCACAATCTACAATCCTGTAAATTGCAATCCCAACAATCAGGAGCATTGATTCCCCAAAAGAAAAACATATTCGACTTCAGCCTCTTGCGAAGGGTGTTCAGCTTCGCGGCGCCCTACCGTCAGCGTTTTTGGTTGTCGGTGGTGCTGGCGATCGTCCTGGCAGTGATTGCTCCGGTCCGCCCCATGCTCATCCAGTACACCATTAATAGTGTATTGAAGGGCAGCTTTCCTGGGATAAGCGCGCAGCTGAGCCTGCTAATCTGGGTCACAATTTTTCAAATCGTCTTCCTGTTGGTTGAAACGGCAATGCGGTTTTATTTTTCTTTTTTGACCGCTTGGCTCGGACAAACCGTAGTGCGTGATTTGCGCGTGGCCGTTTACAAGAAAGTGCTTAGTCTGAATCTCTCCCAATTCGACAAAACGCCGATTGGGACGCTTACCACAAGAACGATTAATGACATTGAAGCTATCAACGATATTTTTTCCGAAGGATTGATTCCGATTCTTGCGGACTTGCTAACCATCATCGCTATCCTGGCGGCCATGTTTTTCACCAACTGGCAACTCACTTTGATTTGTTTGATTCCCCTTCCCATTATGCTGGTGGCAACCTATTATTTTAAGGAGAGTGTGAACAAATCATTTCATCGGGTACGCAATGCCGTTGCCAACCTGAATGCCTTCGTGCAGGAACACATCACCGGCATGATGGTGGTACAGGCATTCGCCGCAGAGGAAAGAGAATTTGGAAAATTCAAGCGGATTAACAAGGAACACCGCAATGCCAACATCAACGCCATCTTTGCCTATTCTGTGTTTTTCCCTATCGTGGAAATTGTACTTGCGCTCTCGATGGGATTTTTGGTTTGGTTTGCAGCCAGGCAGGCGCTGGATATGCCGGCTAACAAGAGCGCCGAATTAATCGGCCAGATTGTCTCCTTCACACTCATGCTCAACCTGCTATTCAGGCCGCTCCGGGTGATCGCCGATAAATTCAACGTACTCCAGATGGGCATGGTGGCGAGCGAAAGGGTATTTAAAGTACTGGACAATGATGACCTCATCACTTTCCAGGGCGATTTTGCGCCGCAAAAAGCAAGCGGCAGGGTGGAGTTCGACAAAGTCTGGTTTGCCTATGTAGACAACAACTGGGTGCTCAAAAATATCAGTTTCATGCTCGAACCCGGTAAGACGCTGGCCATCGTTGGGCATACCGGTAGTGGCAAAACTTCGATCATCAGTCTGATCAACCGGCTCTATCATATCCAAAAGGGAGAGATCAGGATTGATGGAGTTAAGATTGAAGACTATCAGTTGGAAGAACTGCGTAGCAAGATCGGCATCGTGTTGCAGGATGTTTTCCTGTTTTCAGGATCCATATATGATAATGTTACCCTCCGCAACTCGAACATCAGCAGGGAGCAGGTGATCGCCGTGGCGCAGATGATCGGCATGCATGATTTTATAATGGAGCTGCCAGGCGGCTATGATTATAATGTGATGGAGCGCGGAAGCACACTGTCCCTGGGTCAGCGGCAGCTATTGTCCTTCATCAGGGCCCTCCTTTACGATCCTTCCATCCTTATCCTGGACGAAGCAACTTCCTCGGTTGATACCGAGAGTGAGATCCTGATCCAGCGGGCGACGGATGCGTTGATTGCCGGGCGCACCTCCATCGTCATCGCCCACAGGCTTTCAACCATCCGTAAGGCGGATATGATCATGGTGCTCGACAAGGGTGAGATCAAGGAACTGGGTACCCACGAAGAATTGCTGGAAAAGCAGGGCTTTTATTACAAACTGCACCAGATGCAGTTCGAAAAGCAATCCAGTCGGCTCTCCGCCTGAAATTTTTGAAATCAGAGGTTCTTATTTCATAGATTCCCCCCTCCCCCGTATCTTTGCGGCAAATTTCAGAAGCGTTATGGCCCTTAGGAGCTTAAAGTCTTTACTGGTATTGGGTTTCAGCCTATGCATGATATTTAATTCTAATGTATTGAAGGCGCAGGAACCTCATGCTGAAAGCCATGCGAAAGAGGGTAAGAAGATCAACCCAGCCAAGATCATCCTGGAGCACGTTGCAGATGGCCACGAGTTTCATTTCGCTTCTATTAATGGTAATCACATTACCATTCCTTTGCCCATCATTCTTTATTCACCCGAAAAGGGTTTTTCTGTATTTATGTCTTCCCGGTTTCATCATGGTCACGAAGTTTATGCCGGTTACCGCTTGTTGAACGAGGAATTCGTAGAAGAACACAAACTGAATGAGGAAAAAGACGCGAAGGGTAAGCCCATATTTAAAGAAGGAAAGATTTATGCCGTAGATGCTGAGGGCATGCCAATCGCGGAAGCCAAAGTCTATGATTTCTCTATCACTCGCAACGTTACCCAGATGTTGATTTCGTTAGTGCTGTTGATCTGGTTGATGACCAAAATCGCGGGTCAGTATAAACGCGGACAGGGAAGAACAAGCGCACCCTCCGGATTCCAAAATGCAGTTGAGCCGGTAATTACTTTTGTGCGCGATGAAGTTGGTAAGCCAAACCTGGGGGCTAACTACAAAGGCTACATGCCGTATCTGCTCACCGTATTCTTTTTCATTCTCATTAATAATTTGATCGGTCTGATTCCCGGTACAGCAAACGTAACGGGTAATATTGCTTTCACGGCAGTATTGGGTGTGATTTCGTTCATCGTGATCATGTTCAACACCAACACGCATTATTGGGGACATATATTTAATCCCCCGGTGCCTCATGGTGTAAAGCCGATTCTGATTCCCGTTGAAATTCTGGGCATTTTTACCAAGCCCTTCGCCCTCATCATACGTCTTTTCGCGAATATGATTTCGGGTCATATCATTATCCTGAGCTTTATTTGTCTGATATTCATATTTGGCGCCATGAATACGGCACTGGGTTGGGGAACTTCACCCTTCTTCATCGTGATGGCGGTGTTTATTTATTTGATTGAAGTGCTGGTTGCTTTTATCCAGGCATACATTTTTGCGAATCTGACTGCGGTGTTTATCGGACAGGCGTTTGAAGGCGGTCACAAGGATACAGACGGACATCATGATGCCGTAACAATTTAAGCGAGTTTATTTTTCATTATAAAACCTAGTATCATGAGTTTGATGACAGTTTTGTTGGAAGCACAACCGGGATTCGGTGCGATGGGCGCCGGCCTTGCTGCTATCGGTGCCGGTATCGGTGTAGGTAGCATTGGTAAGGGTGCGGTAGAAGCTATCGCGCGTCAGCCGGAAGCTACTAATGACATTCGTGCAAACATGATCCTCGCTGCGGCACTGGTGGAAGGGGTTGCCCTTCTTGCTGCCGTTGCTGGTCTGCTCGCTGTATTGTTGTAATCAGCGGTACGCACGTAAAAAAATTACTGCATCCAGAGCAAAGGGCCGAGGATGCAGTATTTTATCTGAACAAATCACTATTTCGATAAATTATTTTCTATGGATTTACTGTTGCCCGATTTAGGCCTGTTGGTTTGGAACCTGATCGCATTTTTGATCTTGTTCTTCATTCTGAAAAAATTTGCCTGGAAACCCATCCTGAATTCTTTGGGTGAGCGCGAAAAAACGATCGCTGACGCGCTGGCTTCTGCTGAAAAAATGAAGGCTGAAATGGCGCAGATGAAGAGCGACAATGAAGAGCTGCTGGCAAAGGCGCGTGAAGAGCGTGCGTCAATCCTGAAGGAAGCGCGCGATATCAAGGAAAAAATTATCAGCGATGCTAAAGAACAAGCGAAGGCCGAAGCATCAAAGGTTTTGGCTGAAGCACAGGCTGCGCTGGAGAATCAGAAGATGGCTGCACTGACAGATGTGAAGAATAACATTGGTAACATGGTCATTGAGGTAGCGGAGAAAGTGATCAGGAGAGAGCTGGGTAGCAAATCAGAGCAGGAAACTTATATCAAGAAACTCGCCGATGAGCTTCATTCGGCTTATAAGAACTAGACCTACATGCGCAATCCAAGGGTAGCCTATCGTTACGCGAAAGCATTATTCGACTTGTCGCTCGAGCTGAACCAGCTGGAGACCGTGAAGGAAGACATGGAACAGCTTTCCGCAGTTCAGAATGCTGAGCTGAACAGGATCCTGTTTTCGCCGGTGATCAAGAACGCAAAGAAGGTAAGTATTTTCAATGCCGTATTTGGGGATCATATCAGCCAGTTGACGAAATCGTTCTTCAACCTGGTTTTCGACAAGGGAAGGGACGTCGTTTTTCGCGAGATCATCGAAGCTTTCAACGTTGAATACAGGAAATACAAGCAGATTGAAATAGTGAAGATCACAACCGCAGAACCCATTTCCGATGCACTGAAAACAGTTATCACCAAACAGTTGCAGGATCATCCAAACCTGCTTGGCAAGACGGTGACCATGGAATCAAAAGTAGATCCCAATATCATTGGTGGATTTGTGGTGGAGATGAACAATGAATTGTATGACGCCAGCATTCGTCACGATTTGCAGCTGATCAAAAAACAGTTCGTTGAGAACATGTACGTTTCAAAAATTATTGCATCATAATAGGCAGCTTTGCTGTCGCGATAGATTGATCATTTTTTAAATCATTCGACAATGGTTGAAATTAAACCTGATGAAATTTCGGCGATACTTCGCCAGCAGTTGAGCAACTTCAACACCTCTGCAGAGCTGGAGGAAGTAGGCACAGTGCTGAACGTGGGAGATGGTATTGCGCGTATTTACGGACTGAACAATGTGCAGTCGGGCGAGCTCGTGGAATTTGCCGACGGGGTGAAGGCCATTGCCTTGAACCTAGAGGAAGACAACGTGGGTATTGTATTGATGGGAGAAAGTAAGGATATCAAAGAAGGATCAAAAGTACGCCGTACGGGTCGCGTTGCCTCAATTAAAGTGGGCGAGGGACTGGTAGGAAGGGTAATCAACACATTGGGCGAACCCATCGATGGTAAGGGTCCGGTGAAGGGAGACTTGTACGAGATGCCGTTGGAGCGTAAGGCACCGGGTGTAATCTACAGGGAGCCTGTGAAGGAACCACTGCAAACAGGTATCAAAGCGATCGACGCGATGATTCCCATCGGCCGTGGTCAACGTGAGTTGATCATCGGTGACCGCCAGACTGGTAAGACTGCAATTGCAGTTGACACCATCATCAATCAGAAAGAATTTTTCAAGTCGGGTAAACCCGTGTATTGCATATATGTTGCAATTGGTCAGAAAGCCTCAACGGTTGCCGGGATCATGAAGACTTTGCAGGACAATGGCGCGATGGAGTACACCACCATCGTTGCAGCTTCTGCATCTGATCCTGCTCCGCTGCAGTTCTACGCACCATTTGCCGGTGCAGCGATTGGCGAATTCTTCCGTGACACAGGACGTCCCGCACTGATCATTTATGACGACCTCAGCAAGCAGGCGGTTTCTTACCGCGAGGTGTCGCTCTTGTTGCGCAGGCCTCCTGGTCGTGAAGCATATCCTGGTGACGTATTCTATCTGCACAGCCGTTTGTTGGAAAGGGCTGCGAAGATCATCAGCAAGGATGAAGTGGCGAAGAAGATGAACGATCTGCCAGACTCTATCAGGCACCTGGCAAAAGGTGGTGGATCACTGACAGCACTGCCGATCATTGAAACGCAGGCTGGTGACGTATCTGCATATATTCCTACGAACGTAATTTCTATCACGGATGGTCAGATATTTCTGGAGAACAACCTGTTTAACGCAGGTATTCGTCCGGCCATCAACGTGGGTATTTCGGTTAGTCGTGTGGGTGGTAATGCCCAGATCAAGAGTATGAAGAAAGTGGCCGGTACGCTGAAGCTTGACCAGGCGCTGTACCGTGAGATGGAAGCCTTCTCAAAGTTTGGTGGTGACCTGGACAGTGCCACCAGGCTGGTGTTGGACAAGGGTGCGCGTAACGTGGAAATCCTGAAGCAGCTGCAGTATACGCCATATGCGGTGGAGAAGCAGGTTGCGATAATTTACCTGGGAACACAGGGTTTGATCAGGGAAGTGCCGGTGCGCAGGGTGAAGGAATTTGAAGAGCAGTTCCTGCTGGAGATGGAGAATAAGCACGCCGATGTATTGAATGAGTTTAAGAAAGGAAATTTGCCTGAGGAAGGATTGAGGAAGATGGTTGACCTGGCGAAGAATCTGGTTCAGCAGTACAAGAATTGATTTAGGTTGTATATGAAGGAGGGCCCCCGACAACATTGTTGTACGGGGGTTTTCTCTTTTACGGTTAATTCTATTGCAATCCCTGGCCAGCATTTGTACCTTGGCGTGAAGCCAGATTTTTAACCAACAATTTCTTGTCATGAAAAAGATAAAGGCATTGCTGATGTTGCCGATTCTGCTCGGGCTGATATTTTCAGCAAACGCGCAATCGGATTCCAAAAAGAAAAAAATTGTGGACGACAGCCAGGCTGCGAAGGCTGAGTTTATAAAGACTGACAAACAAATGGACGGCCTGTTCAGTAAGGCCTACGGATATGCAATATTTCCTAATGTGGGTAAAGGTGGCGTTGGCGTTGGTGGTGCATCCGGTAATGGTGCGGTATGGGAGCAAAGTAACCTGATTGGTTCCGCCAAAATGACCCAGGTAAGTGTTGGTCTGCAGTTCGGCGGTCAGGCATACCGCGAGGTCGTGTTTTTTGAAAACAAGGATGCGATGGATCGATTCAAGAAAAACAAAATAGAATTCTCGGCGCAGGTTTCTGCTGTTGCGGCTGCATCTGGTGCATCGGCCAACGCCAAATATGTTGAAGGAGTAATGGTGTTTACGATGCAGAAGGGTGGGCTGATGTATGAGGCTTCTGTAGGCGGACAGAAGTTTAAGTTTACAGCGAATTAGGCAAATTTTCTTTTTTAGATCCTCCGTTATGCGTTTTCAAAATTCTCTGTAACTGCCTCGCCGTCTTGAAGCCGCATTTAGAAGCGATATACTCAATTGTAAAATCCGGATTATTAAGCATTGTCTTCGCGAGCTCCAACCGCAAAAGTGTGAGATATTCCAAAATCGTAGTCCCCGTTTTCTCTTTGAAAATTCTGCTTAGATTCCTGGGGCTCATCGCTACCAGCGACGCCAAATCTTCAATCGAGTTTTCATCTGATAGATGCTCTATCAGGTGGTCCTGAACCATGTGAATGCTCGGGTTGATGTGATTTCTGAAATCAAGGTAGACACTTTGTTGCGTGTGATCCTGGCTTCTCCTGTGATATACGACGAGCCCTCGTGCCACTTTATGTGTGAAAAGCGGTCCCTTTAACTCTTCTAGTATCGCCAACGCAAGGTCAATCCCCGCACTTATGCCAGCACTTGTATAAACATTGTTGCTCTTTTTGAAGAGGATATCTGATATCACCTTTGCACTTGGGAATTCCGACTGCAGTTCTTCTATTCTTCGCCAATGGGTGGTGCACTCTGTATCTTTTAAGAGACCTGCATGTCCCAGTGCAAAGGCGCCGTTACAAATTGAACACACGAATATTTTCTTGTCAGCGCATTCTTTCAACCAGTTGAAGAATTGCCGCTCCGCCTTGAACCGGATGCTGCTGACGTACTTATTGTCCATACCCGGCATAAAAACAAAGTCGCCTTCCTTTAAATCTGCTTCACTATAATTTTTGATATTGTAAAATGGAAGTCCACAAGTGCTGATTACCTCATCACTGTATGTGTAGTATTCCAGGGCCAGGTCGTATCCGTAAAATTTGGCCTCCGTAAACACTTGTGCCGGACCTGCCAAATCCAAAATCTCAACGGTGGGCGGAACGATAAATGCCATTTTTTTCATATCACTAAGTCTGAGTTTAGAATGCATTGAAGAAATTGTATTCAAGTCGAACAAAAAAGCCATTGGGAGCAGTTCTCAAAAGGCTTGCGCCCAATTGTTGCCTGTACCCTATATCCAATCTGCTTTGGCTCTTGATGATCAATTGTACTGTGGGTGCAACATCCAAATAGCATTTACCCGATCCCAGGTTTATCTGGCTCAAGAATTCAAGCATCAAATTGAAGTTGGTCTGACCATAACCCTTGTAGGCGGAAGGCAACATCAATTTTCCAAAGGAAAGGGTGTAATTGAGGGCCTTGCTATTTTCAAGGCCATATACAAATTTATTGTTGTTCCCGTTGTCTGTGGCTTTTAAAAACGACGCGCTTGATGAAATTGCGACCTTATGCAACAATTGAGTAGCAATGATTCCACCCTCTAATCCTGTGTTATGACCATACATGTTGATTTCTTCCTGGTGAACATCGCTGTTGTTGTAGCTGATCCTTCCGAATACTGCCATGCGAAAATGCCTTTGCACATCATCATTACTTAAAAATCTGTATTTCATGTATATGCTGCCACCTTCAAACCTGAATGATTCGGTGCGGTTGCTATAGAAGGCATCGGCCCCCGCCATCAAGGTTTTAGACAATCCAAACATGACCTCCGGTATCAGGTGGTAGTTGATTTTGGATGAATTGATTTCATCCATGATTGAATGATCAATCCTGGCGCTGATACTTTTTGCTGCTTTGTTGCTCGCGGGTTCAGTTGCAGAGAACAGTTCCTGTGAGAAACCCGAGTAGGTGGAGAAGATAAAAGCCGCGATCAATTGGAGTTTCATGCCATATAAGTTTATAGTGTCACGTGATAGAGCCTTTCGCCGGACTTCGGAAAACTGTTATGTTTGAATTCTTTTGAAGACACAAAGCCCTTGTCTAGCAATTGAACCCTGGTTTCTCCATTCAATGTTGCCGATTTTGAATTCACAACCAGCAAACTAAAGAAACCAACTTTGATTGGTTGATCGCCTACCTGTGTGTTTTCAAATTGAAGTGTAGCAAAGAGGCTCGAGATTGAAAAGCCTGCATCTTCCACGCTGTTTTTGATTTTGTCAAAGTCAACATCGCTGTTTGGCTTGAAGGTTAATTCAAACGCTGAATGCTTGACGTCAGCATCGATCTTATCTATAAAATCGAGCGTCTTTAAGGACTTGTTGATCGCGTTGCTGCACATGCTGCAGGTGAGGCCGCTTGCCTGGAAATTGACTTTGGTAACCTGGGCTTCTGTTGCCAGCGAATACAATAGCGCGAGTAATAGGATAAGTTGCTTCATAGCCAGTTCATTTTTTTTATTGAAGAATAGTTGTTTTGTTTTTAATGATGGTGCATGTGATGAGCAGGTTTTACAGCGTAGGGTTTGCTTCCATCGATGACATCGAAATTTGCCATCATCCCTGCCGCATGGTGTTCCAGGATATGGCAGTGATACATCCATGTTCCCGGGCGATTATCTGGCATCCAGGCAATCTTTACTTTGGTGCGGGGCTTGATGTTGTACGTGTCCTTCCATGCCCTGTATTCTGGTGCTTTTCCATTTTCTTCAAGCACCTGGAAAAAAAATCCATGTAAGTGGAAGGGGTGATCCATCATGCTGACGTTGTCGATTTCCCAAACTTGCAATTCTCCAATTATTACGGGCTTGTCATTTACATGGAGGTGGTTATTTACTTTAAAATCCAATCCATTTTTAAGAGACGGTACCACGGATAGTTTTATGTTTCTGTTTACAGGCGCATCCTGCGGGGCTAAAGGCTGAATCTTTCTTAACACGTCAGGAATGAATGCATATGACGCTTTGGCTTCACCTACTTTTACAGTGGCAAACGATTCTCGTTTAGGTTTAAGAAAAGTCGTTCTGTTATAGCGCAATGATTCAATCATGAATGTCTCTCCTTTACTGAAGGGTCCGGCAACAATATCTATTCGTTCGCCGGGAGTGATCAAAACCTCGGTAGCAGTTCTTGGACTTTCCAACAGTCCGCCATCGGTGCCAATGATTCTAAACTTGTTTCCTCCCAGGTAGAGCTGGAAATATCTTGCGCTTGAGGAATTAATAAACCGCCAACGTTCCAATTGTCCGGCGTGTACATGTATTATTGGCGTTTCCTTTCCATTTATTAACAGGATATCTCCCTGCCGACCGTCATGTTTCTCAACCAGGCGTGGTACGGACCAGCCAGGTTTAGTAAATTCATTCCTGGCGTCAAGTTTCATATCATCAATCATGAATAAACTTTCTTTGTCAGTTACGGGATCCTCGTAACCTTTTACAACAAGGGATCCATACATTCCTCTCTCCATTTGAATTGTTTCGTTGGAATGTGAATGATACCAAAACGTTCCGGCCTGCGGCACGTCGAATCGGTATTCAAAGGTTTCGCCGGGGGCAATTGGTCTTTGAACCGCATCCGTACCATCCATTGACGCGGGGAGGCACAAGCCATGCCAGTGAATAGTGGTGGCTTCAGAAAGTTTATTGAACACGCGAACAACTAGTGTGTCGCCAACCTGCGCTTCAAGGGCTGGTCCTGGGACCTGGTTATTAAATCCCCAGGCTTTGACAGATTTGCCCGGAGCGATTTCCCAATTGAATTCAGATGCTTCGAGATGATATTCGACGAGTTTGGTTTGCGTTTTCATTTTTTTATTTTTAGCGTGTGATAACTATGCTAATTCCTTTTGTAAACGCTTTTGCGGCAATTGCCAGGTAAGTATCCAGCGTTTTGTGTTCAACCAGGTGTAAATAACTGTTCCGGATCGCTTTGGCTCCATCAATGATTTCCAGAAGGATCTTGTTCTCTGCTATGGTCGCTATGGCATGATTGATGGTGAGCATGCCGTAAAGGAGTAGTATCGACATTGCAAAGAAGGTTTTGAAGCTAACCATGATTTTTGATTTTGATTACGATGTAAAATTAGTATGGGGCAAAAGCGATGGGCGGACGATAAGGTGTCAGAAAAGGACAGTCTTTGCCAAGATATCAATAAGCCACTCACGGAGGAGTGGCTTATTGGTTGGAGTCCTAGCAAGTGCATACGCTGCCACAGTTGCAGGTTTCGCAAGAGCAAGTGGGCCTACCACATTTCTGTCCGTTTTTTTGAATGAATGCTTTCATACTTTTTGTTTTAGATTTTTAAATTGAATTTGATAAAACAAAAGTAGGATGAGCGAGGCTGCCTGTGTTTACAGTAGTTTGGGGAGTACTTGCAGAATTTTGGGTTTATATTTTGTCGAGCAGTTTGCGCTTCATTGAACCGACCTTTTTGAAGTGTGAAGGAGTAAGGCCGGTAATTTGCTTGAATTGGTTGGACAGGTGTGACACGCTGCTATAGTCGAGCTCTACTGAAATTTCCAGCAGCGTCATCTCGTCATAAACGAGCAATTCCTTGACTTTTTCTATGCGCTGTTGGATATGATAATTTTCGATCGTGCGCCCTTCGACAGAGGAAAACAGGCTGCTGAGATAAGTATATTCGTGAAATAAATTCTTTGAAAGGAAAACAGAGAGGTTCATTTTTTGCTCTTCCTCGCTCACCTCATTGCGCGCTTTTTTGATTACCAGCTGCTTTATTTTTTCGATGATGCCTCCCTTCTTGTTGTCGATGAGCTCAAGTCCGATCTCGGCCAGTGCCGACTTTAATTTATCCTCTTGAGGATTCGATATTTCGTCCGTGAGATAGATTTCGCCGACTGCAACATTTTGAAACTTTATGCCGTCCTTTCGCAATAGGGATTCTACTGCCATCACGCAGCGCTGGCAAACCATATTTTTAACAAGCAGGATATTATCTGGCATTAGACGATTGAAAGTTAGTGAGCAGGATTTCTGCGTAATTTAGCCTTGAAAATAACGAGAAAGTATAACCCGTCAATGACATCGATGATGAAGCAAAATGAGGGCCAGTAAACTGGAACTGCCGTTTTTACAACCAGGCCGTGATGATGTAAGATATCCCAGATGCCGTGAAGCATGATTCCGTAGGCCAGTAGCACGCTATTCCGAGTATAGCCGATAAGGGCGAGGAAGTAAAGGGCAAGGGCGATTGCACATTCCAGGATGACTGCTTTAACCTCATTTTCCTGGAGTGAGTAGCCGACATATATGAAGGCTATGGCTACCAATATGCTGGCTGCAAGGAGCCTGGCACTAAAGTACCTGGAAAGTAGTCGTGTGAGAATAATGATCACTACTGCTGCTATAATTCCTGCAAAAGTCTCTGACATTTTATATTATTTTTCGGGTGAAAGAATTGTGGGGCTATCCAACTTCCTTTACATTCAAAGTTGTTCAGATTAAAGAGGTTGAAAGGGACAAAATGCTGTCAGAAAAAGACATTTAATACCAGATATCCACACAAGAGATTTCCCATGTATTCGATCAGAATATTTTTCAGGGCCCGCCAGTCTTAAGTATTTAAGAGGGCAAATCTTACATACAGACTTCACAGAAATCAAAACGACAACTTCATTGATTTTGAAATTTTGCATTCCAACGTAGATCCCAATGACGAGTATCCTGACTACCAGATAACTTCGCCAAAGGAAGCAAATCAAAAGAATATAAATGTTGCAACAGTGGCCGATATTGATGTCGGAAATAGTCTTAAATTTAGACAAATACTTGAGTTATGCTGACAGATGTGAATCCCAAGCTCCCTATGCGCGACAAGGCCGCAACCAAACATTTTTACGTAGACCAATTGGGCTTTCAACAATACGGCAATGACTATGACGGCTACCTGATGGTTCAGAAGGACAATATCCAGATCCATTTTTTTGAATTCAAGGAGCTTGATCCATCAGAAAATTATGGCCAGGTTTATATTCGGACAGATGAAGTGGACAAGCTATACCAATCTGCACAGGAAAAGCAACTAAGAATGCCCGATGCCGGGTTTTTGCAAACCAAGCCCTGGCGCCAAAAGGAATTTTCACTTATCGATCCGGATAACAACCTATTGACTTTTGGGCAAAGTGTTTAGGCGAGAACATTTGCATCCATAACTTTGAATTTTGGGAATGCCTTATTATTTTGGCCCTTCCAATTAATGGTTGAACCAACTTCTTATTTAAAAAATCCAGGCATCTTCAAGGCCATCTTGTTTTGTGCAATCTGTGCTGGCTTTTTGAAATTGCTTTCCTACCTCTCTTCCTCTATTTCCGGGTTAAACAATGGCTTTCTTTCCAGTAGTCTGGCTGTTGGAACTACGCTGCTCATCACTTTTCTTTTTCTAAGATTTGATAAGAAAAGGTTTTCAGACATAGGCTTACGATTTGATAAGTCGACATTCAAAAAGTTCTTTGCCGGATTCATTATCGGCGTTTTAGTTATCTTTCTACTTATCCTTGGGGTTGCCCATTTATCTGAATACAAAATCGAACCTAACACAAATGCCAATGTTAAATTCCTTTTAACCCTTTCGCTACCGATAACATTCCTTTTGGCATATATGGAAGAAGTGGCATTTAGGGCTTATCCGCTCGTGACTTTGAGAAAGCGCATTGGATGGGTAGGCGCAATCATTGCAATGCCAACAGGTGTTCATACAAGTATGAATTTGACGCAGGCAGTTTTTGGGTTAACTGGCAATTCATTCTGCATTTGGAATCTTGTTGATAAGAATGGTATACAGATTAAAGATTTTTCAAGTGTTCAGGTTTTTGTGACGTTGGCCCAGGTTATTTTGGCGGCGATTGCCATTATCGTGGTCTGGATTGCGATGCGACACAAAGAAAAATAATACGATGCGTCTAAGACTCGGCAAACATTTTGCGGGTACAGTTAAAAATTAAAGTGGAAACCAAAAATAGCGAAATCTCAAATCGATCCATCCGCGTTGCAAAGGTTTTGAATGCACCGATTGAACTGGTCTGGGAAGTTTGGACAAACCCTTCCCAGATTTCACATTGGTGGGCGCCAAAGGATTTTACAACGTCGATTAAGAAAATGGATGTTTCGATTGGCGGAGAGTGGCTATTGGATATAAAAGGACCTGACGGGAAGAATTTTCCCAATAAAAGTATTTATAGAGAATTAGTTCCATATAAGAAAATTGTATTCCAGCATTTCAATCCGCACTATCTCGCAACAGTTTTGTTTGAATCAAGAGATGAGGAGACATTTATGGATTGGAATATGGAGTTTGAAACGCAGGAACTTTATGATACTATCGTTAAAGTATTTAAAGCAGATGAAGGCTTAAAGCAAAATGTGGAGAAGCTTGAAAATTATTTAAGTCTTAGGATGAAATGATTCCCCCAATGTCAAGTCACCTCTCCATCTCCCTCATGCTCGCCGTTGAGAACGCGCCGGAGGCACTGGCCTGGTACAAGAAGGCAATGGGTGCCACCGAACTGTGGAACTTTGGATCCGTGATCGGCATGGAGATCGAAGGCGCACCAATATTTCTCGGCGAGCCAGCCAACAACGGTTGGGAAACGCCGCAGAAATTGGGCATCACTTCAACGCGCGTAGAAATATTCACGAATGACCCCGACGCATTCATCGATCGCGCCGTGAAAGCAGGTGCCAATGGCAGCATCGACAAAATTAAAGATCACGAGACACCATGGGGTATTCATCGCCAGGGCGGATTTTTCGATCCGTTCGGACACCTCTGGCTCGTGGGTGACAGATCACCTTTGAAACGCTTTCCGTCAGCGTGATCTTGCGGGAATAGTAATTGCAGGAAATGGTTGAACTAAAACTTGCATGATGCGAAATCGGCAATCTTCCTCCCCGCTCCTAAATGGCATCGCCCTTTTCCTCCTGATGCTCATCACGGGCGTATTTTGGGGCACGTGGTTTACACTCACGCGTTCGCTTACTGAATTTCCCGCTCCCGAATTTATTCACATCGGCAAAGCAATCATTGCGAACGTCGCTATGCCCATGCGATTCTTAATGTCGGGGGGAATTCTATTGATGGCAATAGCCGTCTGGCTCGCAAGAAAGAATGGAGCGCCCCGTTTTTATTTAGGCATTTTGTCAGTAATTTTAATCATTGCCGTACTGCTTATCACTTTGCTCGTCCTGGTTCCACTTGATAATAATATAAAGACCTGGACTGAAGCGACCGTTCCCGCCGATTTCGATTCCATCCGTGCAAAATGGAAATCATATCACGCAGCCCGGACCTTCCTTTCCGTCGCCAGTTTTGCCTGCTTTTCTGCCTTCTTGTTGATGGAGGACAAAAGCACCCGATAATCACCTTTTTTGATTTTTGATTTTTGAATTTCCCATGAACTACCTTGAAAAACTCATCGGCGACATCGAAACGCATGACCTTGACGGTATCAGGGATTGCTTTGAACATGGCATTAGTCCGAATGATATTTTCAACAACCAGCCACTGATCTATGAGCTGACCAGCGAGTATGGCAGAACGCCACGGTTTAAAGACTGCGTCAAACTATTTGTTGACTATGGCCTGGAATTTTCCAGCAAAGCGCTCCTGGCTGTATTGCTCGACGACGCTAAAGCACTTCATGCGGAAATTCTTCGCAATCCCAAATTAATAACGGAAAAGTATACCCTTCGATGTGCATACACGCCGCTTTATAAAGCGAACCTGCTCCACGTTTGCGCAGAATTCAACCACCTGTCAAGCGCTCATGTACTTGTTGAAGCCGGCGCTGACGTCAATGGAGAGGCAGGATTGGATGAACATGGCTTTGGCGGGCAAACACCCATCTTTCACACCGTAAACCAGAATTCCAACAACTCATTTGATATGCTGGAATTTCTCTTGTCGAAATCTGCCGACCTCAAATTGACCGTGCCCGGCCTGATCTGGGGAAAGGATTATCCCTGGGAAACATTCGTGCCCGCCGTAAATCCCATCAGCTATGCCATGATGGGCATGCTGCCTCAATTCCACCGGAAAGAAAAGACAATCGCCGAAATCGTGTCCTTACTGATGCGCGAAGCTTACGGTATCGACTATGCGTCGGCAAATATCCCTAACGCCTACCTGCAATAACATGGTTTTGAAAGACACTCACACGCTAGTCATCGGCGCCAGCGTCGCCGGGCTCGCCACGGCCGCCTGCCTAAGGAAAAATGAGATCGATTACGTCATCATCGAAAAGGAAAACCAGGTCGCTGCGCCCTGGCGCAACCACTACGACAGGCTCCGCTTACACACGACAAAGAATGGTTCGCACCTGCCCTTCTTGAGATTTCCCCCGCTCGTGCCGCGTTATCCAAGCCGCGTGCAGGTCATCGACTACCTGGAAAACTATCAGAAGAAGTTTGAGATTAATCCCATGTTCAACACCGAAGCACAGGAAATTACCAGGGAGGGCAATGATTGGATAACCAGAACGAACCAGGGAACCATTCGTTCTAAATACCTGGTCATGGCCACCGGCGTGTACGGCCATCCCCGGGAAATCCACTTTAACGGCATGGAATCTTTTCCGGGGAAAATCCTGCATAGCAGGCAATACAAAACGGGGAAGGATTTCAAAAGTCTGCGCACACTGGTGGTGGGATTTGGAAATTCTGCCTGTGAGATCGCGATAGATTTATTCGAACAGGGTGCTGATGTGGCGATGTCCGTTCGGTCAGCTGTCAACGTTATTCCGCGCGATGTGCTTGGCATACCCGTATTGAAATTAAGCCTGTTGATGAACAGGCTTCCGCCCCGACTTGCAGATGCAATCAGCGCACCGCTGGTTAATCTCATCATTGGCGACATCAGAAAATTGGGATTAAAGAAGCTGCCCTATGGGCCACTCGAAGAAATCAGGAACGAGGGGAAAATCCCCTTATTGAATATTGGAACCATTCAACACATCCGAAATGGGAATATCAAGATTTATGGAGAAATTGCCCGCATCTCCAATGATACTGTTCTTTTCGAAGATGACAGGCAGGCGAAATTTGACGCCATCGTAGCAGGCATCGGCTACGAGCCTGATACAGCAAAAATTCTCAACGTAGATCAAAGCAGGTTTGACGACCTCAGGCAATGTGTGGATAAGCAAAAATACTTTGGCAAAGACGGACTCTATTTCTGTGGATTCTGGTTAAGTCCGACTGGACAATTCCGGGAAATTGCGTTGGATGCAAAGAAGATTGCAAAAGACATCAGGAAAAAGAGTTGAAAGTATGATTACAGACGAAATCAAATTACACTACATCGGTGGTGCAACGCTCTTAATAGAGCTGGCAGGACTGCGCTTTCTCACGGATCCTGCCTTCGATCCTAAAGACACGGAATACGACACCGGAGTTTATGTGCTGCACAAGATGAACGATCCAAAAATTGCCGCCCAGGCAATTGGGAAAATCGATTTCATTTTATTGACGCATGACCATCATTTTGACAACCTCGACCGCGAAGGCAGAAAAATGCTTTCAAAAGCCAAGGCTGTGTATACAACATTAATCGGTGCGGAAAGGCTGGATGAAAATGCAGTCGGTTTGAGAAACTGGGAACCCATAGAAATTCCCTGCCCCGATGGCCGCACTATTCTCCTTACTGGCACACCCTGCCGCCACGGTCCCATAGGCGGTGATCGCGGTCCGGTTACCGGCTTCATTTTGCAATTCGGGGATGAACCTCAAAATGCCGTTTACATCACGGGCGACACTGTTTGGTTTGAGGGGGTTGAGGAAGTTGCCCGCCGCTTTCAAGTTAAGATGGTAATTCTGTTCCTCGGTGCTGCCGTGGTGCCCCAGGTGGGGCCGGCGCATCTGACCATGACTGTGGAGGAAGGCGTTCAGACTGCCAGGCTTTTTTCAGACGCCATTATTATTCCCATGCATTTCGAAGGCTGGCAACATTTTACCGAATCAAAATCCGAAATTGAAGACAAATTCGATCGGGCCGGCCTGATAAATCGTTTGCATTGGGCTGAGGAATTTGAATCTTAGAATCGGCTTCAGAATGTAAGCTCAACTATCTATCTTGCGGTCCGGCGAATTGAGATTTCAATTCACAACAATCTTTTCCCGATGGCACAGGCAACAATCGAGGATCTGAGGAAAGTCGTGGCGCTGCAAGACCTGCCAGACGAGCACCTGCAATGGCTGCTCGAACATTCAGATTATTATGAATATACCGATGGCGATATGATCGCGAAATATGGCGATCCCGCCGAAGTGATGTGGTTTTCATGGGAAGGCCGCGTTTCATTTTATATGTATGTCAACGGACGCCAGATTCATTATTTCACTTTCGAAAACACGCCTTCCACCGGTGGTGTGGGCGGGCTGCTACCGTACTCACGGATGAAGACTTATCCCGGCAATTCTTTTGCGGTTGGAGAAGTAAAGGCAATTAAGCTCAATAAAAAATATTTCCCTGAGCTCGAATCGCTGAATCCTGATTTGATTCAACGGCTCATCGGATACATGACCGAGAGAGCCAGGGCTTTTGCCACCACGCAGCTACAGCACGAAAAAGTGAATGCGCTTGGAAATCTCGCGGCAGGTGTGGCCCATGAGCTTAATAATCCGGCCGCAGCGATTCGCGGCATCGCCGGTGAATTGCATGAACGCCTTAATCGGAATTACCAACTCACCAAGGATCTCCTTCAATGTAATATTTCACCTGAACAAATTCAGGCCATACACGAATTGATTGAAAAAAAGCAAAATGTAACGAATGGCGTGAAAATTTCTGCATTAAAAAAGATGGAGAAGCAGGATGAGATGGAAGACTGGCTCATTCAACATGGAATCTCTCTCAGAGAAAGTGCAGAGACTTTTGCCGACGCGGGCTTTTCAATCGATGAACTGGAAAAAATCAAAGACAACCTTGGCAATAAACCATTTACCCAGGTAATTCCCTGGCTTGAAAACCTGGTGAGCAGTCAGAAAATAATTAAGGATCTCGGTGATGCATCAACGCATATTTCCCGGCTGGTTGCATCCATCAAGAGCCATGTGCACATGGATCAGCCTGACGATATCCAATTGACAAATGTGCACGAAGGCATCGAGAGCACGCTGACACTCTTAGGATTTAAGTTGCGCGAAAAAAACATCGAAGTCGTTCGGAAATTTGCTGAAAATTTGCCGATGGTGCCGGCCTATGTTGGAGAACTGAACCAGGTTTGGTCAAACCTGATTGACAATGCCATCTTTGCCGTACCGAAGGGTGGAAACATCACCATTGAAACGGTGTGCGATGCCAGGAATGTGACGGTTTGTGTGATTGACAATGGCTCGGGTATTCCAAAAGAAATTCAATCTAAAATTTTCGATCCATTTTTCACCACTAAGAAAGTTGGAGAGGGAACTGGAATCGGGTTAGACATAGTGTTGAGGGTTATCAAACGCCATGACGGTGAGATCAAACTGGATTCTGTGCCAGGTCGAACACAGTTTTCCATTTGCCTTCCGCGTACTCAAAAACCAGCCTAGTATGAAGCTTCCTTATATCTTATTAATTGACGATGACGAACAGGTATTGCGCGCCATCCAGCGTGATATCAGGAACGAATTCCGCGAAGAGTACAAAGTGGCTGCGACGCAGTCCGCTGGAGAGGCATTGGATATGATCAAGGAATTGAAGTTGCGCAACGAGGTGGTGGCGATGTTTATTTCTGACCAGCGAATGCCAGAGATGGATGGCATTGTGTTTTTAGAAAAGGCTAACGATATATTTCCCGACGCAAAGAAAATTCTCCTCACGGCATACTCCGACATTGAGGCCGCCATTAAGGCGATCAACAATGTGAAACTCGATTATTATTTGCTCAAACCATGGTATCCGGCAGAAGAAAAACTTTTTCCGGTTGTGAACGATCTCTTGCAGGAGTGGCAGGCTTTGTACAAGCCAGATCACGAGGGTACGCGCATCGTGGGTTATCAGTGGTCACCGAAATCGCACGTGATTAAAGAATTCTTATCGGGAAACCTGGTTCCTTACATCTGGATGGACATCGAACATAATCCTGATTCCGAGCAATACATGATCAGCGCAAACGCATCGAGGTCAGATTTGCCCATCGTCATATTGAAAGATGGTTCGTTTTTGACCAACCCGTCACTCGCACAGCTCGCGGAGAGCGTGGGCCTGCAACTCAAAGCAACCAAGCCCATGTATGACGTGCTCATCATCGGTGCTGGTCCGGCCGGGCTGGCAGCTTCTGTCTATGGTTCCTGTGAGGGACTGAAAACATTATTGATCGAAAGAAGCAATCCCGGCGGACAGGCAAGCAGCAGCGCAAGAATAGAAAACTATCTCGGGTTCCCTTCAGGGCTCTCCGGAGCTGAATTGTCAAGACGCGCCATTACCCAAACACTTCGATTTGGTACAGAAATCCTCACGCCGCAAGAAGTGAGATGTATTGGCGTGAAAGATGGATACAAGATTACTGAATTGGCAGACGGGTCGGTCATTCACAGCAAAGCTGTGGTCATTGCGACCGGTGTTGCTTACAAGAGGCTGGAAATTGCCGGGTTGGATCAATTCGCGGGTGCCGGTGTTTATTACGGTGCTGCTTCTGTGGAAGCGCAGGCTTGCAAGAATGAATGCATCTACATTGTGGGTGGCGGGAATTCAGCCTGCCAAGCGGCAATGTACATGAGCAAGTTTGCAAACGAGGTAAACATCGTGATTCGCCGTGAACACCTTTCGAAAACTGCCGCCAACTATTTGGTTGAGAATATTAGTCGAACGCCGAATATAAAAGTGATTGTCAACACCGACCTCGTAGGCTGTGCGGGCTCCTCGATCCTGGAAAGCATCACGTTGAAAGATGTTGTCACGCAAGAAGAAAGAACTGTCCCAACAAAGGCCCTCTTTATTTACATCGGCACCAAGCCTGGCACCACCTGGCTCAATGATATTGTGTTAAAAGATGAAAAGGGATTTATTGTTTGCGGCAGTGATTTGATGAAGGATAAATCCTTTCATTCATTTTGGAAACTGGAGCGCGAACCCTACATGCCCGAAACCAGTATTCCTGGCATTTTTGCATCCGGTGATGTGAGATACGGTGCGTTGACCGGCATCTCATCGGCAGTTGGTGAGGGCGCGATGGTCATCCGGTTTGTAAGAAAATATTTGCAGGAAAACTAAGGGTCATTATTTCCCGCAAATATTTTTTTCCACACATCTATATGGATGCGCCCGTTAAGCGCACAATCGGGGCCTTCTTTGATTTAAAGATTGAATCCAAAGATTTCTTTCCCGGACCTTCAATAAGCAGAAATAAGCAGATCATAAATTGTGCATAGTCAGAACGAATCTCGTGCAACACCGCCCATGGTCCCAACTTCGGCGGTGCAGGTGGCATTGGCAAAGGAGAAGTCCCAAGATAAAGGGCGATTTTGGTGGTGAGCATGGCCACAAGCATTTCCACCATAAACCAGAATGCGGTGAACCTCGTCAACAATCCGAACATCAATAGCGCGCCGCCAATGATTTCAGTAGCAGCTACAAAATTGGCCGTCAGTTCGGGCATTGGAAATCCAAGCTTAGTAAACCTGCCGAGACCCTGGTTGACGTAAACAAATTTTAAGATTCCTTCCCAGAAAAATACGCCACCCGCCATTAAGCGAAGAATGAGGATGGATGAGGGCCCCGCTACCGGAGGATTGCTGAACCAAAGAAATAGCTTTTTCATTTTTTTCGTTTTTTGATTTGAAAATTTCCGGCCCAAAAAAAGCCTGATTGGGTAGTGGAAAAAATTCTTTTACATCATCAAGGCTGATTGCCTGATCATCGCTTTTCCGGATTAACAGTTTTTTCACAAAACCCGCCACAATCTTTTATGAACGGGAGAAAATTGATTTGAATTATCGGTAATTCTGTGCCTTGTTATGAAAAGCAGAATCTGGTTTCACGCGGTTTGGTGGATTATCGTTTACGCATTTTGGGTGATGGTTTTCCAGCGGAGAGAATTCAGTTTTACGCGAACTGCGACAATTGAATTTTGCTACCTCTTTTTTATTGCCTCTAATTATTATCTCAACTTTCAATACTCAATTCCCCGGTTTCTTTACAAGAGAAAGTACGCCGCCTTTGCGGGGCTATTATTGTTGGGTATTATTGTTTCTGCCCTCCTGCGCGTACCGCTCGCGACTTTCCTGAACAAACATTATTTCATGACGGGACAAAGCCAACCCGCGCCACTGCAGTTGTTCATCAATTCCCTGCTGAATATTTCAATTTGGGTGACCTGCCTGGTGGCCGGTAAATTGATTATCGACAGGTTTCGCTTTCAGAATTATGTGGAGGAAGTGACGAGACATCGTGAACAGGCGGAATTGGAATTATTGAATGCGCAATTCAATCCGCATTTTTTATTTAATTCACTCCATACAATTTATGGGAATATTGACAGAACAAATTCCACGGCGAGAAAGATGTTGCTAAGCTTTTCCGACATGCTCAGGTATCAACTTTATGAATGCAGCAGCAATGAGACCGATATAGAAAAGGAAATTGATTACATCAGGAACTATGTTTCACTTCAGAAAGCCAGAAGAGACGAAAATCTAAGGGTCAGTCTTGAAATTGGAGAAGAGTTGATGGGCTTCCGGATCGCGCCGCTTTTATTTGTCACCTATATTGAAAATAGTTTTAAGTATGTGGGAAATGAAGCCGGGATGGAAAATGCCGTTTGTATTGCCATGCAAAAAGACCAGGAGCTGCTTAAGTTCAGATGTTTCAATACCAAGCAGGTTGAGAACAGCAATCAACTGGAGCGAAGAGGCATTGGCATGGCCAACGCAAGGAAACGACTTGAATTGTTGTATCCTGAACAGCACGTGCTAAGCATCATTGATGAACGTACATTTTTTGAAGTCAACCTAAACATCAGGATCAAATGAAATTGAATTGCGTGATTGTAGACGATGAACCCATGGCGAGGAAAATCCTGGCCGAGTACATTGCTGAACTTGAATTTATGGAGTTAGTTGGAGAAGCGGAGAACGCTTCGAAGGCCAACTTGTTATTGACAAATCAAGATGTGCAGGTTCTTTTTCTGGATATCAACATGCCGGGCACTGATGGCCTTCAATTTTTGAGGCAGCAACGAAATGCGCCGGCCACAATTATTACAACAGCCTATAATCAATTTGCCACCGATGGCTTTGACCTGGAGGTGATTGATTACCTCGTTAAACCATTTTCACATGAACGATTTCTGAAGGCCTGTGGTAAGGTGAAATCGTATTGTGATGGTAGAGTCAGGGAAAGAGAAGATTTCTTTTTTATCAAGCACAATGGTAAAATTGAAAAGGTCTTATTCGAAGAATTATATTTTGTGGAAGCGCGGCTCAATTATGTGACGCTTCATACAGAAAAGGAAAAGATGATGGTTTATCATACGCTGAAAGGAATTGAAGAACAGCTGCCAACGGATATTTTTCTCAAAATTCACAAATCCACCATCGTCAATAAATCGAAAATCAGGTCTATTGAAGGTAACCTGCTGGATATCGGTAAAGCGAAAGTGAGTGTAAGCCAGAACCTGCAGCAAAGTGTAATTGCAGAGATTCTGAGAAACAGACTGATAAGCAGGTGAGACGCTTTCTAAAAATATTCCCAAAAGCTGTGATTAATTTGAAGTTCCTGCGAATAATGGATGTAACTGTTGAATAAAATGTCATGAAGGAATATTCAGTTAGAAAGGCCACACCGGATGAATTCCCTGGGATTGGCCAGTTGATGGTTACACCTCTGCAACCCAGGTAAAGAATGCGGCGGGTTTCAGGCTCCTCGCGGTTGCCAATGAAGTGAGGGGCACTGGTGTTGGCAAACTGTTGACCCAGGCCTGTATTGATAAGGCAAGGTCGCATCAGCTGAAACACCTCGTCATTCACACCACAATGGCGATGCAGACCGCCTGGAAAATGTACGAGAGATTTGGATTTCAAAGGTCGGAAGACCTCGACTTCATGCAGGGTGATTTGCCAGTATTCGGGTTCAGGCTGAATCTACAATAAAGAACTCTTCATAACTTTCGGCATAAAACCAATTGTTATGGCAAGGCCAAAGCCAAAGGATATCGATGAGTACATCGGTTGGTTTCCCGAAGAAACGCAAACATATTTAGAACAAATCAGGACAAAAATTCAGAAGACTGTTCCTGATGCTGAAGAGATGATCAGCTATGCCATTCCTGCATACAGGTTAGATAACAGGTATCTTATTTATTTCGCGGGCTATAAGAATCATGTCTCTATATATCCTGCGCCGAAGGGTGATCGTGAATATGAAAAGGAGGTTGGACCCTATCGTGGCGGAAAGGGTACGATTCAATTTCAACTGGATAAGAAACTTCCAATGACTTTGATTGGAAAAATTATAAAGAATAGTGTGAAAGCACACGCCGACCGGGCAAAAAAGAAATAGCGATTATGATTACCTGCAGACGAACCGATTCAAACGATCCGGATTTTCGAAAATTAGTTTCCATGCTCGATGCAGAGTTAAGGGAATTAGATGGGGAGGACCATGCGTTTTACGCACAATTCAATACGATCACTGAGTTGCGTTATGCAGTTGTGGCCTATGATGGATCTGAACCCGTAGGTTCAGGTGCACTCAAAGCATTTTCTACTGATGCCCTGGAGGTAAAGCGCATGTTTGTGCCCGTTAGTAAGCGAAATAAGGGCATCGCTTCAATTGTTTTGAGGGAATTGGAAAAATGGACCCGGGAACTGGGCTACTCCATCTGCATTTTAGAGACCGGAAATCGCCAGCCTGATGCGATTGCCTTATACCAGAAAAACGGTTATATCCGAATTCCCAACTTCGGTCCCTATACTGAAGACGCAAATAGCGTCTGTTTTGAAAAGGTTGTGAGCTCTACACAATTGCTTGATAATTAGAATCTAAACTCTTCAACTGCTCCTCACTTATTACACATATTAAAAAAATCCTGGCTGAAGATTTGGTTTATGGTATAAACTACTTTATATTCGAGTTAAATTTATGAATCATGAAGGCGGGTTTTGGAATACTGGCAGGATTATTACTCACCAGCACGGCAATGACTCAGTCCATTATTTCCGGAAGGGTTATGGACAACAAAAGGCAACCGCTCCTGGGCGTGAGCATAAGCATCAAAGACAGTTACGACGGCGGAACATCGGACTCATCAGGCAGGTACAGTTTTACCACAACGGAGCGTGGGACAAAGGTTCTTGTAGCCAGCATGCTCGGCTACAAGACCTTTGAACAACCGGTCACCATCGGCGCACAAAATCATTTTGACATTCAGCTACGTGAAGAAGTGAGCGAGATGAAGGCAGTGGTGATCACCGCAGGCACTTTTGAAGCAAGTGACGCCAAACGCGCTACCGTGTTAAGTTCAATGGATGTGGTGACAACAGCCAGCGCTAACGCTGACGTGACAGGAGCATTGCGCACACTGCCTGGCACACAAACAGTGGGTGAAAGCGAAGGACTGTTCGTGCGAGGCGGCACTGCGAGCGAAACCAAAGTATTTATTGATGGAACGCTTGTCAATAATTTTTTCTATACCAGCGTTCCTGATATCGCTCAGCGCGGAAGATTCTCACCTTTTCTTTTCAAAGGCACGGTATTCAGCACCGGCGGTTATTCCGCACTATATGGCCAGGGACTTTCCTCTGCGCTAGTGCTGGAGTCAGTTGACCTTCCGGAAAGAACCTCAGCAAGTCTTGGCATTTCAACAGTTGGTCTAAGCGGCGGATACAATCAATTATCGAAAGACAAAAAATCAAGCTGGGGAGTGAACGGCTCCTACACCAATCTTTGGCCGTATTTCCAAATCGTGCAACAGAAGCCTGACTATTTCAGGGTGCCGGCATTGGAAAATGCAGAAGGGAATTTCAGGATCAAGACTTCAAAGACCGGCATGATCAAGTTCTATACTTATTTCAATCATAATGTGATTGGCATGCGCAATCCTGACATCGATTCAGTGGAATTGAAAGATGCATTCGACCTGGAAAACATCAACTGGTATTCAAATCTCTCCTGGTCAGAGAAGCTGGGAAAGAAATGGAAAATGAATCTTGGTGTTTCGTACAGTACCAATATCGATCATATCGAATACCAGTTGCAGGATCAGAACAATCAGCAAATCATTATCCCGGATACGCCTTATTATTTGAAGAATTATAAGCTGAAAAATGTAGCCAACCTTGCAGATGTAAAGGCTGTCTTTGAAAGGAGGCTATTTGGATTAAGTGCAATCAGGTTTGGTGCGGAATATATGCGCAGCCTGGACAAATCAGCCTTCCAGAATTCCTACGTGGCCAACGCCAACAAATCATTCGTTGACAATTTCACTGCTTTATTTGCAGAAACGGATCTTTATATCACTAACGATCTGGCGGCCAAACTGGGCGGTCGTTTTGAGCATTCAGGATATCTAAACCTGTCGGATGTAGCACCGCGCATTTCGCTTGCATACCAGGTTGGCAAACAGGCGCAGGTATCTGCGGCCTATGGCATCTTTTACCAAAAGCCCGACCGTAATTACCTGCTCTTTCAAAGCAGCCTGGGCTACCAGAAGGCGACTCACTATATTTTGAATTATCAGAAACTCACCAGGGATTTCACTTTCCGTGTAGAGGCTTACTACAAAAAGTATGAGGATCTCATCAAGACATATCCCGATACTTTGAACACCGGATATGGTGAAGCAAGGGGCGTGGATGTATTCTGGCGCGACAAGAAAACACTGAAAAATGTGGATTACTGGATTTCGTATTCATATATCGACACCAAGCGGGACTATCTCAATTATCCCATGGCAATGCAGCCCAACTTTGTGGCAAACCATACAGCTTCTTTAGTGGTGAAGAAGTTCATCGCCAAAATGAAACTGGGTATAAATGGTTCCTACACGTTTGCCACAGGCAGGCCGTACTATGATATTCGTCCGGATTTTGCCGCAGAAAAATTTGTCATCACGGATAAAGGGAAAACCATTAGTTACAACAATCTAAGTTTTAGTCTTAACTATTTGCCGAAGCTTGGTAAACCGAATACGAAGTCATTTATCGTTTGGGTATTCTCCGTCAACAACGTGTTGGGCACAAAACAGATTTTCGGATATAATTATTCATTCGACGGTCAGAACAAGCAGCCGATTTTGCCGACTGCCAAACGATTTTTCTTCCTGGGCTGTTTCCTGAGTTTTGGAATTGACAGGTCCCAGGATGCGATTAATAATAACCTTTAAGCAAGTAAAAATTCAAAATTCAAAAGTTAATAAAATGAAACATTTAACTCTCTTCATGTTTGCTGCTGCAATAGCAATCGGCGTAAACGCTCAAAGCGAAAAATATGTAAAGGCCATGGAGGCGCAAATGACGGCGGTTGATACCGTGAATAGTCCCTCAGGCTGGTTTGATATGGCTAACACTTTTCAACGCATAGCAGATGCTGAAAAGACGCAGTGGCTCCCTTATTACTATGCATCCTTAAGCCATACCATGGGTGCATACCGGTTGATAAATACGCCCGGCGCTACTAAGGTGGATGCGGAAGCAGACGCTGCTGAAGAGCTGTTGAAGAAAGCCGAAGCCATCAGTAAGGACAATTCTGAGATATACGTGGTGAAAAAGATGATCAACACGCTTCGCATGTCAGTTGACCCACAAAACAGGTACATGACTTATGGCCCGGCAGCAGAAGAAGCGCTTCAGAAGGCCAAGCAACTGAATCCGGCGAATCCGCGCGTGGCATTGCTGGAAGGTCAGGATAAATTTTACACACCCGAACAATACGGCGGAAGCAAGACCGAAGCCAAGGCCATCTTCGAAGATGCAATGAAAAAATTCGATGCATTTAAGCCGGAAAGCTCCATTGCGCCAAATTGGGGCCTGCGCCAGGTAAAATGGCTTTATGCACAATGTAAATAACTAAATATGGTTGCGTGGGTGATTGCCCGCGCAACTTTCTATATTCGACTAAATAACCAAAAATGGAAGACGAACAATTTTCAGGGGAAGAAAGCCTGAGACTCATCCAATCGATGATCAATCGTGCGCAGGACAAATTTGCTGAAAACGGGCACCTGTACCTGCTTTGGGGATGGGTTGTCTTCGTTTGCAGTCTTACCCAGTTCGGATTGCAAAGAATATTTCATTTGAGTCCAGAGAATACCTGGATGGTTTGGTTGCTCACCTGGGTGGCGCTCATTTATCAGATTGCCTATATCAGGCAGAAGCGGAGAAAGCTTGAAGTGCGCACTTACACGCAGGATATTGTGTCATACGTTTGGATCGTATTTGGAATTTCCACCATACTCATGGCATTCATCCTGGGAACCAATAAACAGCCCATGCTGGTGAATCCTGTATTGCTGGTGAGTTACGGCATTCCTACTTTTCTTTCCGGCATCATAATACGCTTCCGCCCGCTTATTTGGGGCGCTGTCTTTTGTTGGGTTTTAGCTGTGATTTGCTCGCAATTAAAAACCGACCTTCAATTGGTTTTGATTGCGCTGGCTGTTTTGTTGGCCTGGATAATTCCAGGGTACCAGTTGCGAAACAAATTCAAACAAACAAATTCGTGAGTTATGGAAGAGAGAACTATATCAGAACAGGAAAGTCTCAAGCTGATCGGACAGGTCATCGGCGAGGCGAAAAACTTTTTCTATGAAACCGGGCTAAGCTCATTGATCCTGGGTTTTTGTTCGACCATCTGTATGCTGCTTGCATACGGAATTGCCAGGGGCATGAGCTTCCCCTTCAATCCCTTTTACCTGATGTTGCCCGCTGTGCTGGTACAGGGCTATCTTGCCATGAAGGAAGAAAGGAGAAAGCCCGTCAAGACCTTTACCGACCGGGCGATTGACATGGTTTGGTCTGGCTACTTTCTGACTGTGCTTGCATTCACCATTTGCGCAGCGATAGCCGGGTTGGGGAACATTATTTTTACGGTCTTGTTGTTTCTCACTGGTTTTGCTTGTTTCGTGACCGGCGCCATTACGAAATTCTCTTACATGATCATTGCGTCATTGCTGGTGATGACGATGGGCGCGCTGGCAATTTTTATGGCCGGACCAAACATCTACCTTTTGTGCGCTGCGTCTGCAATCCTGGTTTGGATTATTCCTGGTTTTATTATGAGAAGCTATTTTAAGAAGTTGCACCCGAATGTTTAAAGACCTCGACCCTATATTACACTCACAGCTAAGGCTGGCCGTTGTTTCTATCCTCATCAGCGTTAAGGAAGCGGAATTTAATTTTATCAAGGAAAAAACAAACGCAACAGCTGGAAACCTAAGTGTACAAATTACCAAGCTGAAGGAAGCCGGGTATATTGAAGTGGTCAAACAATTCAAGGATAACTATCCCCAAACCATTTGTAAGATTACACCTGAAGGCGTGAAAGCATTTGAAAGCTACGTAAACAGCATTCAGTCTTACCTCAAAGTAAAAAAATGAACCCCCGTAGAAACGGGGGTTCGTGATCAAGAATTCACAACCTCTATAAAAAGTTATTGCTTAACAATTTTTTGAATCGACTTGCTGCCATCGCTAAGCGTAACCTCAACGATGTACAAGCCAGCCGATTTCATATTTATGTTTTGTGCAGAAAGTCTAACTATTCCTGTTTGTTCTGAAAGATTCTTGCTGAATACTTCAGCACCGGCCATATTGACGACGCGAATCATTCGGAGACTGCCATTGTTATCCACTGTGATCGTGAATTCATTGCTTACCGGGTTTGGTCCGATCTTCATGGCAACAGCAGCCTGCGTTGAAGGCGTTTCCAACCTGATGCTGATGGTTTTGCTGAACATGTAGTTACCATTCTTGTCTACCTGGCGAATCCGGTAGAATACTACTTTCGAGCTCACCCCCTTCACATTATCGGAGAATTGATAGTTGTGTTGTCCGTGCACGTTTTCATCAGGGAAAATGACAGCGACCGTTTTGAATGATTTTGCGTCCTCACTCCTTTCCACTTCAAACTGCCGGTTATTTACTTCCTCATCGGTGAGCCAATTCAATTGAACGTGGCCGTCGGTTTTCAAGCCTGCGCGAAAATCCAGGAATTTAACTGGCAAGGTTAAGCGATTGGTAGCAATGCTTTTGAAGTAAAGACAGTTGTAGCGGTCAGTGGAAGCTGTGCCAGGTCTTGGAAAAGGGTTTACCACGGCTCCAGTCTTGAGTGTGATGGTGCTTACACTGGCGAAATCGAAACGAATTCGCGTATCGTCAGCAAGCGTGTCGATGTCTTTTTTATTATCCACTGCGCCGAGCGCGCTCACGGTTTTACCCGAAGTCGTTACCGTTAAAGTTGTTGGCAGCAGATAGCTATAATTGAATACGTTGAAGGCCTCAATGAATTCTTGTTCTTTTACATTGTCACCGTCGATATCAACGGCTGAAAGACTAAAACAATTAAAATAATAAGGGTCATCTGTACCCGTTGCTTTGAAATTAACTGTCCAGCGGATATATGATGTGTTACCCAGGGGCGTGCCTGGTCCGCCAACGCGAGGCTGCCATGCATCCTGGTAGCCCAAATCTGTTACGTCAATAGTTACAAGAGAAGCGCCGCCAACGATGCTGTCAATTTTGATATATGCATCAGCGCCTGGCGTCACGTTGCTAAATTTATAGGTCGCATTAATTTGTCCATCCACACCACTTACCAATTGAGGGTTTCTGAATACAAGGGAAGGTGGGTCGCACTGTGCATTTGCGTTGAGGTGAATAAAAATAAATCCAAATAGAACAAGATAAAAGTGTGTAAAAAACTTTTTCATCACAGAGATTTTAGAGGTTTATGAAACGTGCCGGTTTCAAACGGATCTGGATGGTTTTTAAACAGAAGACAGAGGACTCAGAAATGTTTGCAGAATATTCTTTCCTGATCAGCTATTTGATTTGTTGGGATTTTCGGTGACCGCCCATTTGCCGGTGCGCACTTTCCTGGTTTTGGATGGCGTAAAAACATCGTCCGACTTCCTCATGCAAAATCCACTGATATACCAGGAATGAACATTGAGCTCGCGCTTGAGCTGGCGTAACCATTCTTTTGCACCAGGATAAAGCATATCCTCGTACGGTATTGCCATGGTTTCCATGACAGGTTGAACGGTTGCTAAGCGTTGAGTAGAGACAGTCTGCACTGGTGGAGACTTTACTGTAGCAGTTGTTGAAGAGCATCCGAACAATGCAACTGCGAGATAAGAAAGAAAGCAAAAAACAGTGATTCCCAATTGGGCGAATCTTGTTTTCATGGCCGAGATTTAGAGGTACTGAAATCGTATTTCTCCGGTTTCAAAAGAACCAGGGCCTAACCAGGATAGTTACTGTTTTTCGCGAGGTATGAGATGATGAATGTCCCGGCTTTCGGAAGGATGGATGCTATAGAAATTTCGAGATCCTTGGATCAACGTTGAAGATGCCTGAAGTAGAATGGATTTAAGAAGAAGGATTTGACGATAGGGTACTTCTGACTGCGAAGTCTTTCGGTTCGATAACGTAAATGTATAACCTCAATTTCATTCTTACAACACCCTTCTTTTTTGAGTAGTTCTAACATATTAATGTACAATGGGTTGCGATGTTGTTAAAGTTAATATTTACCCACTTGCCATTCCCCTATCCTAAATCAACAATCCAAAATCCATGAAATAAGGGAGCCCCTTAGACAAGGGGCTCCGATTGAATAGGAATTCACAACCTCTATTTCTTTAGAAATTTTATTGAAGCGCTTGTACCATCTTCGAAGAAGATTTGCGCGAAATATATTCCCGGCGTGCGCAAACCTGCAGCATAAGCGGGCATGTTGTATTCGTTTGTTGATGACCGGCTCCATTGCCTGAACATTTCTCTCCCTTCGATATTTATTAACCGAAATCCGATGGGAGCGGAAGTGGCATTTTTTAATGATATTTTCAGTTGCTCCATCACAGGATTAGGACTCACTGACATGGACATCCGAACATCGGCCGCTTCACGGTCAATCACGAGGATCTTACTGTACCCTGAACTTCCGTCTGAATTAATTTGCCGGATTCTGTAAAGCAATCGTGTTGCACTCAAACTTTCCAGGTCCTGGTCCTGGTAATTGTATGTTTTCGGACCTGGATGGAGATCGTTCGATGGAATCAGACCAATAGGCGTGAAATCCACTCCATTGAGACTTCTTTGTATCTCGAATTTTTTCTGGACCACCTCTGCTTCTGTAACCCAAACCAATACCACCAGGTTCCAACTCTTGGGAGATCCCGAGAAACTAATGATCCGCATCGGTTGCGGAAAGTATGAACCCTGGCAAAACGTCCAAAGAGGCGCCAATAAGAGGATGAAGCAAACTATTCCCTGGAAACTTAATTTTTTCATTGATACGATTAATGCGTTACGCACTCACAAACCAAATTCACCACCCGCCTTAAGTGCGTCGGGCTAATTGAGGGAGTTATTCTGATCTTATTTGGGCTGAATAAAAGTTCCTGACCGGAATTTGGACTTGACTGGGCTTCGGTAGATATTCAATGAGCGGGGATGTTGCTCATTGTTCGGATTCGATGAGTCACAAATGTAGCAACAAACAATTCAGATTTGCAAATGCGAATTGCTAAAAAAATAATTTTCCCGGTTTATGGGTAGAGGCGATTCAAAATTGTAACTTTTGTTGACTGGGTTGGCAGTTGCGGTTTGCAGTTGGCGATAGCTTTCCGCCAACCGCCAACTATCAATTGCCAACCATACTGCAAACTGCCAGCATACAACATGTCGATCATCAAAGTCACCTCGCTCTCAAAATCCTTCGGCCCCATCAAAGCCGTAGATGATCTTTCATTCTCGGTGGAAGAGGGAGAAGTGTATGGCTTTCTCGGACAGAATGGGGCCGGAAAATCCACGACCATCCGCATGTTGCTTGGATTGATCAGGCCAAGCACGGGAAAGATCGAAATGATGGGCCTTAACCTGCTGCAGCACCACAATGAAATCATGCGCCAAACGGGCGCCATCATTGAAAGACCCGACTTGTATCGCTACCTGAGCGGACTTGAGAACCTGCGCATTTTTGCAAAGCTGAGCGGGCGACAGATTGGCGAAAAACATTTGATGCAACAAATGGAAATGGTGGGGCTGGCAGACCGTGCGAAAAGTAAAGTGGCTACCTATTCCCAGGGCATGAAACAGCGCTTAGGCCTTGCCGTTGCATTGGTGCATCAACCCAGCTTGATTATTTTAGATGAACCCACCAATGGACTCGACCCGCAGGGCATTGCTGACATCAGGCGATTGATCCTTCATCTTAGCCAGGATCTTAAGAAGACCATTTTTGTTTCGTCTCATTTGTTGAGTGAAGTGGAAATCATTGCAACACGCATGTTAATCCTGGATGGCGGCAGGAAGATTGCGGAGGGAAAGGTTGCTCAACTATTAGATCCTTCGAAAATGCTGGTTGAACTGGAAACAACTAACGATGAACAGTCGCTAATTGTCATTCAACAATCAAAATGGGCTGAAAAACTTCAGCAAAGAAATGTTGACTCACGAATCGTGTTTTTACTTAGCAGGGAACAAGTGCCTGAATTCGCGGCCGACCTGATAAAACTGGGTGTCGGAATTATCGCCATTCAGCCGAGGCATTCTCTTGAAGACTATTTTTTATCACTCACAGGCACCCATCAACATGTTTCCACTACTGCAAATTGAGCTATTGAAAATCTTCAGACAGCCGCGAACATATATCGCGTTTGTTGCCATCGCAGCCATTGTGCTGCTTGTGCAGCTTGCCTTGTATGTGGATGGTGAAGAATGGCTTTCCTTCGGCATGCAATCGCTGACGGCGAACTTCACGGTTGAAGGAAAAATCCTGAATGGCTACCTGGTTTGCTTCGTGGTCTTACAAACCCTGCTCATTCACGTACCACTTCTCGTTGCACTTGTCGCGGGCGACCTGGTTGCGGGTGAAGCAAATATGGGTACACTTCGTTTGCTGGTGAGCAAGCCGATTAGTCGGGTCAGGTTGATGCTCAGCAAATATTGCGCAGCGCTGGCTTACACTTTTTTGCTATTGATTTGGATGGCCGCACTCGCCCTGCTCATTTCAATTGTCATGTTTGGCGTGGGCGATCTGATTATTCTCAAGAGTGATGAAGTAGTGATTCTGGAGCGTTCGGATGTGCTTTGGCGATATTTTGCGGCGTTTCTTTATGCCGCACTGGCAATGAGTTGTGTGGCAGCGCTGGCTTTTATGCTTTCTGTATTCGCGGAGAATTCAATCGGGCCAATCGTTGCCACAATGAGTGTGGTCATTGTATGCACCATCCTGAGCACGATGGATATTCCAATTTTCACTGCCATCAAACCCTGGCTATTTACTTCGCACATGATCGGCTGGAAGGCTTTTTTTGACAACCCCGTCAATTATCACGCGGTATTAAAATCCGCGCTAATTCTGCTGGCCTATGTTGGTGTGTTTTTGGGAGTGGCAGTGGGGGCTTTTAGGAGGAAGGATATACTTAGTTAGGGTATTAAGGAAACGAGGTATTGGGGTATTAAGGGAAAATTTCAACTTCCTCAATACCCCAATACCCTAATACCCTAATACCCCAATACCAATTATACGTACTTCGTAATCCCCGGCGTGGCTACAGGATACAACCCATCTGAATTCGGCACCACGGGCGGTGTTGCGGCCCAGTCGTAAATTTTCGGATGCAGATCCAATCCGGAATTGATGGCCTTGTCCCACTCCACAACCTGTCCGCTATATGTTGCCATGCGGCCGAGAATGGAAGTCATGGTGCTCTTCGCGCCGTTTTCCGCATCGGAAAATTTGTAATCACCTTTTGCAATCGCAGCAAATAATTCATCGTGTTCAGTTTGATAAGGATTGTTCTCCGTCTTCATGTCAAACTGATACAGGCTCTCACCCTTGGAATCGGTGATCTTTCCGTCTCCGCAGAAAATTTTTCCCTTCGTACCAACAAACATTTCATCCACCTTGCTCATGGTATGAGGGATATGACGACACTGGCTGTTTAAAATGCTGCCATCGGCATAGTGAAATTCCACGTAGTGATGATCGAAGATCTCGCCGTAATCCTTGCCCTTCCTCACTTCGCGACCTCCCATACCCTGTGCTTTCACCGGGTAGGAACCCTTGAACCAGTTGATCACGTCGAGATTATGAATGTGCTGCTCGGTAATATGATCGCCGCAAAGCCACACGAAATAATACCAGTTGCGCATCTGGTATTCCATCTCGGTTTGGTTCGGCTGACGTGGGCGAACCCACACGCCATCGTTATTCCACCAGGCCTGCGCAGAAACAATGTCACCGATCATATCCTTGCGTTTGATCAATTCCCGATATGAATTTTGGTAATGTCTTTGCAATCCCACTACAACGTTGAGTTTTTTCTGCTTCGCAATGGCAGCGGCTGCAAGTACGCGCTGAATTCCCGCAGGATCTGTAGCGACGGGCTTTTCCATGAAGATATGTTTGCCCTGTTTAACGGCTTCCTCAAAGTGAATGGGTCTGAAGCCGGGCGGCGTGGTGAGTATCACTACGTCTGCGAGGGGAATTGCTTTTTGATAAGCGTCGAAGCCGATGAATTTTCTTTCTTCTGGAACGTCAATCTTGTTTTTCACATTGCCCTTCGTGCCCGACCAATCTGAAAGGTCGTCAGCATTTAAATGTTTGTAACTTTGGTCGAGCCTATCGCGAAATGCGTCTGCCATTGCCACCAACTTCACGTTTTGTTTGGTGAGGAGTGCCTGCATACAGGCGCCGGTCCCGCGATCCCCACAACCAATAAGGGCAATCTTGATGACATCCGATGATCCTGAAAAATAATTTGCCTTGGAAAGGAGTGGAGCAGCTATCAGTCCGCCGGCAAGCAGTGAACCGCTTTTCACAAAATCGCGGCGTGTAGTTTTATCTGAACTCATAGTTGATGAATTTTTGAAAAGTTACAGAATTATTGCCCTAAATATTGTTTAAAAAAATCTTCAGCCTCTTGCGGGCTGGGTTGTTTCAAGGGTCGCACAACCCTGAAACCAACGAAGGCAGCATCCGTCAGCCACCAGCGACTTTTTGGAAATTGCGGATCGCGTTTGTTCCAGGATGGATCTGAAGAAGCGCGGCCCGACGGTCGCAATTGCTCGGGTCCATCGAGGTAGGAACCGCCCTTCACTGTTTTTGGATAACGTGATCCGGGCGGAATAATCGGATCCTGTGAGGGGTCTGAAAGTTTTGAAAGGTATTGTGCGTCATATTGATCAAGCGTCCATTCGGCAACATTACCCAGCATATCGTAAAGCCCCCATGCATTGGGTTGAAGGGCGCCTGTTTTTTGATACTTGTTTTTGCTGTTGGATTTATTCCAGGCGTATTTATTCAATTCTTTCGGATCGTCGCCCCACGGATAAACCGTTGAGCTTCCTGCGCGACAGGCATATTCCCATTCGGATTCAGTTGGCAGTCGATAAAATATGCCGGTTTTCTTGTAAAGCCACCTGCAATACATCAGCGCTGCATTCTGCGACATACTGTTTACTGGAAAGCCGCCATCTTTTCCCATGCCCCAGCTGAGGTCAATGTATTGAGACGTGGGTCGGGTTACTGCATCTACCGTGGAATTGATGGTAACGGTTTGATCATTCCAAAATGCACCAAACTCATCGTGCGTGGTTTCAAGTGCGGCCATCCAAAATGCAGAAACGGAAACTTCCTTTTGTGGTGATTCATCGGCTTGGTGACCCGGTTCCGTTTCGGGGCTGCCCATTTTGAATCTACCGGCGGGAATCGGAACCATTTTAAAGTTCACAGACGTTCCCTGAACTGGTTGATTGTAGGTTTTGAAATCGTCCTGAGCGTAGGAATTGAGAGTGAGAAGAGAAAGTACTATGAAGGTTTTGTTCATGCTTGCAAGTTAAAAGAATTCGTTGACCGTTGTTCCCGCAGAATGCGGGGAACAACGGTCAACGTTTCAACTAATTTCCCTAAATTCAGCCCAAATCATCAACAATGCAACGCAGAAACTTCATGCGTCAATCCATCCTCACCGGGGGCTCCATTCTGGCTGGCAAAACTTTACTCGCAGAATCGAAAGAATCACCTTCAACCAATGCCGCTACGCCTTTCAACCTTAGCTACGCTATTCATGACGGCATGTTCAAAAACAGCGCCGGCGAAAATTTTATCGACCAGATCAAATTCGCGTACGACCAGGGTTTCAGGGCAATCGAAGACAATGGCATGATGGGCCGCACCCCCGAAATGCAACAGAAGATCGGGGATACTTTAGAATCACTTGGCATGCGTATGGGTGTGTTCGTACATGCATTCGACAACTGGCCGGTGAAGACATCCATGACTGGTGGGAGAAAAGAATGGACCGACAAATTCATCGAGTACAGCCATAAGGCAGTTGACGTGGCCAAACGTTGCCGCGCAAAATGGATCACTGTGGTTCCGGGTAATTACGACCGCAGTCAGCGCATGGGTTACCAAACAGCAAACGTCATTGAAATGCTGAGAAGAGGTGCTGAGATTTTGGAACCGCATGGCCTGGTGATGGTACTTGAACCCTTAAGCGATACGCCGGATCTCTTCCTAAGATATTCTGATCAAACCTATGCCATCTGCAAAGCAGTGAACAGCCCGTCATGCAAGATTTTGTTCGACATGTATCACATGCAACGCAACGAGGGTGACATGATCAACAATATGGACCACGCCTGGGACGAAATCGGCTATTTCCAGATTGGTGACAACCCCGGCAGAAATGAACCCACCACCGGAGAAGTGAATTATAAAAATATTTTCAGCCATATAGCTTCCAAGGGATACAAGGGGATACTGGGTATGGAACATGGCAATGCAAAACCCGGCAAGGAAGGCGAGATGGCATTGATTAAAGCTTATAGAGACAGTGATAATTTTAAGATCTAGGCGAAAGGTAAGAGGTGAAAGGCTAAAGGGAAAGAGATCAATTTTACCTTTCACCCTTTACCTTTTGCCTTTCACTTTTTACCTGGGACATGTTCATTCCCAGGATGTAAACAAACTGCTTGCAGATGTAAGGGCAAAACTGGATAAAGTAAGCGATTACAAAGCGGCCGGCAGATTGAAAACAGATATTGCTTTCATCAAGGTGCCTATCGCCAGCGTAGATATTTATTTCAAAAAGCCCGATCAGCTCAAGATCAAAAAAGAGGGTGGCATTTCCATCATACCGAAGGGCGGATTAAGCACGAATATTGGCGCTATTCTTTCCGTTGAACATTATACGGCAGTGCTTGCGGGAGAAACAAAATTGGGAAATAATACCGTGAAGATCGTGAAGTTGTTGCCGCTTGATGAAAACTCCGACGTCGTGCTAACGACGCTATACATTGATGAGCCCAATCTCCTGATCCGCAAAGCCAGCACCACCACGCGCGACAATGGAACCTTTGAATCAGAATTGAGTTACGGCAAATGGTCTGACTGGGGTTTGCCTGACAAAGTGGTGTTTTCCTTTAACACGAAAAATTACAAACTGCCCAAGGGCATAACATTTGAGTATGAAGGTGGCGAAGCACCGAAGCCGACGGAAGACATGAAGAATAAAAAAGGGAAAATAGAAATAACCTACAACAGCTATATTATCAATAAAGGCCTGGGTGAGGAAGGATTCAAGTGAATACTAAATCCCATTAGCTTCGTCTTCAATTTTTTCATCCTCAGCGTTGGCCACTACAGCAGAAGACATTTTCTTAAGCGGGTTCTTATGATTCTCTTCAAATTCTCTTCTCTTTCTTAATATGTCAACGCTTCTGAAAATTGATTCGCGGAATGAATCCTCATTCGCCTTGTTCTTTCCGGCAATGTCGAAGGCAGTACCGTGGTCAGGAGAAGTACGAACTACATTTAATCCTGCAGTATAATTCACACCTTCACCCATCGCAAGCGATTTGAAAGGGATCAGGCCCTGGTCGTGATACATCGCCAGCACCCCGTCAAATTTTTGGTGAGCGCCACGGGCGAAGAAGGCATCGGCGCTGTAAGGGCCAAATGCAAAAATATTATTTCGCCTTGCATCCTTTACCAAAGGTTTAATGATTTCCTCTTCTTCTTTACCAATCAACCCGTCATCGCCCGCGTGCGGGTTGAGTCCCAACAGTGCAATGCGCGGCTTGTCGATACCGAAATCCTTTTGAAGGCTTTGATTCAGGATATTTAGCTTCTTGATGATATTCTCACGTGTGATATGTTTCGCCACTTCTGCAATGGGAACGTGTTCGGTGACCAGGCCCACCCGCATATTTTCTGCCGTCATTAGCATTAGTACGTCGGGTACATTAAAATATGATCTAAGGAATGGCGTATGACCGGTGAACTGAAACTCTGGCCCCTGGATATTTTTTTTGTGAATGGGGGCAGTCACCAGTGCGTCGATCTTTCCCTCCTTCAACATTTGTGCAGAGAATATCAGTGATTTTACCGCATATTTTCCACCCACATCCGTGATCTGGCCCGGCGTGATCGATACCTCGTCTTCCCAGCAGTTGTATACATTGGCCTGTTTGGGGTTGAGCCTGTTCAACTCCTTTACACTTTGAAAGTTGAAATTAGATTCGGGTACGGCTTTGCGGTAGAAATTGATAATCTTATTCGATGCAAAGATCACCGGTGTGCAGAGGTCAATGATCCGGCTATCACTAAAGGTTTTAATAATGATTTCCGGTCCGATGCCATTGATGTCTCCAATACTAACGCCTATGATGGGCTTTTCCTGCATGATCTCTGATTTGAATACTGCAAGTTTATGCTTTTTTGAGCAGTACTGCCGGCGCTTTGCGATCTTTTTTGCCCCGGAAGTCCAAAGCAGGCGCGTGCTGCCTATTTTTGCCATTGTGAGCAACATGTACACTTTGAAGAAATCATTGGGTCAACACTTCCTGACTGATGAGAATATTTCTCAGAAAATTGTCGAAGCATTGTGCGAAAATCCGTTTAGCAGGCTGCTGGAAATCGGTCCTGGAGGTGGTGCGCTCACGAAATATTTCCTGAAGATTCCAGATATCGATTTCAAGGCAGTTGAATTGGACGAAGAAAAGGTCATTTTTCTTGAGAAGAATTTCCCGTCGATCAAAGGAAAAATCATCCATCAAAGTGTGCTCGACATGGATAAACCCTTTGATGCGCCTTTCACGGTGATTGGTAATTTTCCGTATAATATTTCATCACAGATTTTATTCAAGATCCTCGATTGGAAAGGGAGTGTTCAAGTTCTTGTTGGGATGTTTCAGAAAGAAATGGCGCAAAGGGTTGCTGCGAAACACGGAAACAAAACTTATGGTGTGATTAGTGTATTGGTCCAGGCCTTTTTCCAGGTGGAATATTTGTTTGACGTGCACGAGAACTGTTTTCAACCTCCGCCAAAAGTAAAGAGCGGCGTCATCAGGATGAAGCCAAGACTACCGGTGCCGGACATGCGATCTGAAGCCGATTTTTTTATATTGGTGAAGGCAGCCTTCAATCAGCGTAGGAAAATGTTACGAAACGCGGTGAAATCTTTGTTTACTGCAGAAGTGCTAAATGATGCGTTTTTCAATAAGCGCGCCGAGCAGTTGAGCGTGGAAGACTTCGCGCAACTCACTTTCAAAATGCTGCCACGTTCTGCAAAATAACTTTTATGAGAAAAGTAATTATTACGGCAAAAGTGCATGAATGGCTCCCGGAGCACCTGAAGAACCAGGGCTACCACGTACTGGAGTATCCTGTCATCACGCATGATGAGTTGAAAGAAAAGATGAGTGAGGTTGAGGGATTAATTGTGACAACAAGGCTGAAAATTGATCGTGCAATCATTGATGCTGCCCCGGCTTTGAAATGGATTGGCCGGCTGGGCAGCGGGATGGAATTGATAGATGTAGATTATGCCACGCAAAAGGGCATTCTTTGCGCCAGCAGCCCGGAAGGAAATCGAAACGCGGTCGCTGAACATGCACTTGGGATGTTGCTGGGATTGATGAACAAAATTGGTTCTTCAAATCTTGAAGTCACTCACGGAAAATGGATTCGCGATGCTAACCGGGGAACAGAACTGAGTGGAAGAACGGTAGGTTTGATTGGTTATGGAAATACCGGCGGTGCCTTTGCAAAAATTCTGGCTTCCTTCAATGTTGTCTTGTTGGTCTATGACAAGTACAAATATGGGTTCAGTCGGGGGCCAATTAAAGAGGCCAACCTCGAACAAATTGCCAGGTACGCCGATGTGGTAAGCCTGCATGTGCCCCTCACAGATGAAACATTTCATATGGCAAACGACGCTTTCTTCGCAGCCATGCAAAAAAAACCTTATTTCATAAATACATCCCGGGGGAAAGTGCACGATGAAGATGCGGTAGTGCGTGCCCTTAAAAAGGGATTTATTTCCGGCGCGGCGCTTGATGTATTAGAGAATGAAAAGCTGGATACCTATACCGAAGCTGAAAAGAATAGACTATCCTGGCTCACTTCCCAACCCAATGTGGTAATTACGCCCCATATTGCAGGGTACTCGCACGAGGCCTACCTGCGGATGGCGGAAGTTTTAGTGAAAAAGCTTGGGATTTAATTAAGGCCGGAAGGATTTGGAATTCTCAAATTTTTTTATCTTTGTAAGGTAAACAGAGATGCAACGCTTCAGCAAAGTCCTGAGGCGTTGTTATTTTTTTCTGTCAGATAAACACGTGCGTATGAACGGACTAAATTATGTTACGAAGCAGGCTTTTGATCAAATGAAGCTTGAACTTCAACGGCTCAAAACTGTTGAACGACCCGCTGCTTCCCGGGCAATTGCAGAAGCAAGGGAGAAGGGCGATTTAAAGGAAAACGCTGAGTATGATGCGGCTAAGGAATCGCAAGGTATCCTGGAAGCCAAAATTCAGAAAATGGAATCCGATATTGCCAGTGCGCGCATATTGGATACAGACAATATCGACACCAGCAAGGTGAGTATCCTGACCAGGGTCACGATTACCAATACGTCCACAAAAAAAACCGTTACCTACCAGCTTGTATCGGAGCAGGAAGCGGATTTGAAATCCGGGAAGATTTCCATCACTTCCCCAATTGGCAAAGGCCTGATGGGTAAAAAAGTAGGAGAAGTTGCGGAAGTGCAGGCCCCCAATGGTGTTCTCAAATTCAAAGTTGACGAGATTACCGCTTAAGGTATAAAATCAGTTTTCAGAAATGCCGTCCCGGCACGTTGCGTCGGGACGGCATTTGTTTTTATATTTGAGCAGTATTCCACCTTTCTCCAGCTCTAATCTGAATAATACCATGACCATTTTTGCAAAAATTGTTTCAGGCGAAATTCCATCATACAAGATTGTGGAAAACGATGAATTCTTCGCCTTTCTCGACATTTTCCCCCTGGTAAGAGGTCACGTGCTGGTTGTTCCCAAAATTGAGGTTGATAAGTTTTTTGACCTGCCAGATGCATTGTTATCAAAGATGCTGCTCTTTGCGAAACCCATTGCGAGAGCCATCGAGAAATCGTTTGACTGCAACCGTTGCGGGATGAGCGTCATTGGACTCGAGGTTCCTCACGCACATCTTCACATGGTTCCACTCAACAGCTCAAACGATCTCAACTTTACAAAAAACAAATTGAAACTGTCGCCGGAAGAATTCAAAGCCATTCAACAGAAAATCATTTCCAATCTTTGAGGAAATGAAACAGGAAAATAAAACTGTCAGGCCTTTAGCGATTACCCTTGCGAGCTATGCTGTTTTTGCCTGGGGACTCGGCACCATCATCTATTCATTTACCGGCGTATATGGCCAGTATGGAAACCTCTACCCGGCACTCAATGCACTCAGTATTATTTTTATGTTCGCGTCGCTGGCCGGTGTGCTCAATTTGGAAAAATGGGGAAAGCATTTGTATGCGCTTATGATGGTCTTGAAGTGGGCAGTGAGCTATTATTACGGCGCATTTTCTTTTTGGGAACTACTACTGGTCATCCCCCTGATCATTTTCTGGAGCTATCGCAAGCTTTTTAAGTGATTACCTGGCACGAATCCTTTGCGGATTTTGATTGATGAAGTCATGCCAGCCCTTCGACTTTCCGCCGACACCTACAAGTGGATTTCCCAACTGAAAATGATGACAAACTGCTACAGCAACGGCATCGGACGCATCGAAGTAGGGAGGAACTGATTCAACGCGGAGGATGTGCTGCAACATTTTCCAAACCTGCTCCTTGTCGGCATTACCATTGCCGGTAACTGACTGCTTTACCTTTTTCGGAGAATACTCGGTAACCGGAATGCCAGCCTGGATAGCAGCGGCGATAGCCACGCCCTGCGCCCTTCCGAGTTTAAGCATGCTCTGCACATTTTGTCCAAAGAATGGTGCCTCAATCGCGAATTCATGAGGATGGAAGCTGGCGATGATTTGTTGAACTTTCTGGTGGATGAGCTGGAGACGTTGGTAATTGTCCAACTTCGCAGGAAGCCGCAGCACGTTCATTTCAACCAAACTCAATTCTTTGCCGCTGACGACGATCAAACCGTAGCCCATGACAAGGGTGCCGGGATCGATACCCAAAATAATTTTTGAAGCGTGTTGCAAAGCTTATTTTTGGTGAAACATTAACTGGGCTGAACAAATATATCAAAATATCCCTCAACTACTTTCTGGGACCAGTAGTATTTGTGTGGGTTGTTTACTCTGTTTATCACAAAATTCAACATCAACCCGACTTTAATCAATCTCTTAAATACATCCGCGAGGCGACATTCGGACAAAATGCATTTGCTTTCTGGCTGGTGGTAGCCATGATGTTTTTGAATTGGGGTATTGAAGCAAGAAAATGGCAGGTTTTGTTGAAACCATTGCAACAAATTACACTGTGGAGAAGTTATAAAGCCGTAATGACTGGCGTATCACTTGCACTTAACACGCCGAATCGGATTGGCGAATACGGAGGAAGAATTCTATATGTTCCTGCCGAAAAAAGAATTCCAGCCATTTCACTAACGGTGGTGGGTAGCTTCAGTCAGTTGCTGGTGACGATGTTGATGGGCGCATTTGGCATTTTTTTTCTCAGTGGCGATATTGCGAACGCGTCGTCAAATTCCACCTCCACACTTTGGTTGACACTTACGTTCTACCTGGTGCTGGTTGTAAGTCTTGTTGGGCTTTTGGTGTATTTCAGACTTGGATGGTTGTTGAAGGGATTTGAGAAACTTCCGGGTATGTCGACCATCATCTATCATATAAGGGTAGTTGAAGATCTCAATGTTACAATTTTGTTAAGAGTACTAAGTCTTTCCATCGTCCGATACATCGTTTTCGTTATCCAATACATCTTTCTTTTGAAAGTGATGCATGTGGAGATGAATGTTTGGCAGGCACTATGGGCAACAAGTTTGTTATTCCTGGTACTCGCCATTGTCCCCACCATCGCGCTTGCAGAATTGGGTATCCGTTGGGGAGCCAGTGTCGAGTTGTTTAAACTCTATAGTTCCAATATTGTCGGCATATATGCCACGGCAACAGGAATTTGGCTGATCAACCTGGTCATTCCGGCTTTGGCAGGCAGTTTGCTGATTCTTGGTATCAAAATTTATAAAGACAAGCTATGACCCGTCGGATACTGTTTACCCTATCCCTCGCTTTTTTGACCATTCGGTTAAGCGCGATAGATGAGTTTTGCGGTATACGAAATACTGCCTTCCAAAATGGTGAGCAAATTACATTCAAGGTTTTTTATAATGTGGTAGGTCTGTACGTTGACGCCGGCACTGCAGTTTTCTCCGCAGGCCTGGAACAAATGAATGCGAGGCCGGTTTATCATGTAATAGGTGTTGGCAATTCGAATTCCTCATACGATTGGATATTTAAGGTCAGGGACCGATATGAAAGCTATTTTGATACGGCCTCTCTCAAACCTTACAAATTCATCAGGAATATTGACGAGGGTGGTTATAAGAAATATGAAAACATTTCATTTAATCACACAGCAGGTACAGCTATTTCGACGCAGGGCGTTGTAAAAATTCCACCATGCGTGCAAGATGTGATGAGCACGGTTTATTATGCCCGCAATATTAATTTTGAAAAATACAAGCCCGAAGACAAGATTCCCTTCAGCATGTTCATCGATAACGAGGTTTATGACCTTTATATTCGATACCTGGGCAGGGAAGTGATCAAGACCCGTTACGGGAAATTTAATGCTCACAAGTTCAAGCCGCTCCTGATCAAAGGAACCATTTTTGAAGGCGGTGAAAAGATGACTGTTTGGGTAAGCGATGATCCGAATCATATTCCCCTCAGAATTGAAAGTCCCATCAGCGTAGGCAGTGTAAAAGTTGATATGATGGGTTACCGAAACCTGCGTTATCCGCTAACATCCATGATCAGCCTGCGTAACTAGAGTTCATTCAAGTTGAAATTTCGTCCGGCCCTGATTCCCCTTTCTGTGTCCTCCAATTCACAACATTCAACCACAGGATCGTGCTCGAAAAAGAGAACGTAATTGTTCGCTTTCGCCTCGGTCAGGAATTGTTTTTTCTCCATCATGGTATTGAGTGGCCGCATATCGTAGGCCATGATATAGGGGATGGGAATATGTCCAACGGAAGGAAGAAGATCAGCCATGTAAACAATCGTTCGGCCCTTATAATGGATCTGGGGCAACATCATGGCTTCCGTGTGGCCATATACGTACCTTACCTTAATGGAGTCCGTGAAAGCATAACCATCATCCACCGGCATAAATCTCAATTGGCCGCTTTCTTTGATGGGCAAAATATTTTCTTTCAGAAAGGAGGCTTTTTCCCTGTCATTGGGATTAACCGCCCAATCCCAGTGCGCCTCATTGCTCCAGTAAACTGCATTTTTGAAGGCGGGTACCAGCTTCGCGTCCTGCTTCACTATGGATCCTCCACAATGATCGAAATGCAGGTGCGTGAGGAATACATCAGTAATGTCGTCACGATGAAATCCATGTTTTGCCAGGAGCGAATCCAATGATTGTGTGCCGTGCAGGTAATAGTAGCTGAAAAATTTGGCGTCCTGTTTGTCGCCCAGGCCATTATCCACGAGGATAAGTCGTTTTCCATCTCTGATCAGCAAGCAACGGAGTGACCAGTTGCAAAGATTATTTTCATCAGCGGGGTTGAGCTTATTCCAGATGGATTTTGGAACTACGCCAAACATGGCGCCGCCGTCGAGTTTAAAAAATCCCGTATGAAGTGAGAACAATTCCATGATCAGGCAGTTTGCAGTAGTTTCTTTTGCCAGCCGAGTGCGTAAAAAAGTAAAGCCATACCAATGATGAAGAAGAGCATCACGACGAGAATTGAATTTTTCATAGATCCGGTGATTTCCTCGATCGCTCCAAAGAGAAACATTCCTATCACGATGGCGATCTTTTCTGTGACGTCATAGAAACTGAAATAAGAAGCCGTGTCTTTTGTAACGGGCATCAATTTGGAATAAGTTGACCGACTTAGCGATTGAATACCTCCCATCACCAATCCTGCACCTACAGCAAGGATGTAAAAATGCTTCTCAACATTTACGCCCTCTTCGTGCAGCAGTGTAATATAATAAGCCGCAATGCAAATGAGTATCCACACAAATACTACGCCTATCAAAGTGGCCAGGTTTCCAAGTCGCGACGAAATTTTCGCCATCCCCCAGGCGCCCAAAATCGCTACCAGCTGAATAATGAGAAATACAATGATCAGGTTTTCAGTTGGCAGGTGAAGCTCCTTGCCACCAAAAAGGGAAGCCACCAGCATCACCGTTTGTACGCCCATGTTATAGAAAAAATAAGCAGACAGATATCTTTTCAAAAGCGGCTGTTTACCTATTTCATTCCAGACTTTTTTCAGTTCAATAAAACCATTGGTGAAGATGCTGTGCTGGGGCCTGCTGGCAGAGGGTGTGCTCTTGGGCAGTCGCCGAAGTGTGATTTGAGCGAAGCCGATCCACCAGAGACCTACCAGCAGAAATGAAAAACGGGCGGGCAGGGTGGCGTCGTTTTGCATACCAAACCATTCGGGTTTAAAGACAAACACGAAGCAAACGATTTGCATCAGCACACTACCAATATAACCCATGGTAAAACCCCTGGCACTCACCGCATCGCGTTGCTCGTAAGGAGCAATTTCGGGCAGGTAGGAATTATAGAACACCAGGCTGCTCCAGAAACCAACGCAGGCCGTGATGGTAAAGAGGATGCCGATCCAAAGCGTTTCGATACCACGAAAGAAGAAGAGCGTGCTGCAGGAAAGGCTACCAAGTATGCAAAAGAAACTGAGAAAGGCTTTCTTGTTGCCTTTGTAGTCTGCAATGGAAGAGAGGATGGGTGACAGAAAGGCAACGATCAGAATCGCTACCGCGAACGTATAATCGTAAAGGGAGCTGTTGATGAACCGCATTCCCAGGAAATTCACATAGTCGGTCGTTGTGGGATCTTTGTCCGATGTAACAGCCACATAATATGCCGGGAAGATGGTAGTGGTGATGACCAGATTGTAAACCGAATTGGCCCAATCGTACATGGTCCAGCCATTGATGATTTTTTTGGAGTGGGACATATCCACAATCTACAATGTACAATTCAAAATCTATGACAATTTTCCAGTTGCAATTAGCGCCAACAAAATTACGCCCACAACAATGCGATAGTATCCAAACAACTTAAATCCGTGCTTTTGGAGATAGCCGATGAAGAACCTGATGGCCAGCAATGCAACCACGAATGCAACGGCATTGCCTAGCAGCAGGGTTTTGATTTCCGGGCCATGAATATTTTTGTATTCTTTGAGCAGTTTGTAACCCGTAGCGGCGCACATGGTGGGTACGGCGAGGTAAAAAGAAAATTCTGCCGCAAATTTCCTGGTCAGTTTCTGCTGCATGCCACCTACGATAGAAGCTGCACTGCGACTAACACCTGGAATCATGGCGATACATTGCCAGAAGCCCACGAGCAGGGCTTTGCCATAAGACAAATCTTCTTCTTTATCGATGGTATGGACACTGAACACCTTGTCGATGAACAACAGAAAGATACCACCTACCAGCAGCGCAATGGCAACGGTGAGCGGACTTTCAAGCAATGCGTCTATCTTATCAGAGAGAAGGAATCCAAGTACAAGTGCGGGGATCACAGCTACAATCAGCTTTGCGTAGAACTGCCAGCGGCTGAAGTTGAAAAATTTTTTCCAATACAGCACCACCACCGATAGGATGGCGCCTAACTGAATCGCAACCGTATATGTTTTGGGAAAACTTTCCTGGAGATTGATGTCAAGCAATCTTTCTGCAATAATCATGTGCCCGGTAGAGGAAATGGGCAGAAACTCAGTGATGCCTTCGACGATCGCGATGATAATGGCTTGGAAGGAATTCAATCGCTATTTAGCTTTTTTAGGTTTTTTCATAATAGCAAAAACCTCAATCAACAATCCACCAACAATCAGTATTGGCGCCAGGGTTATACGGGTAGCGCTATACACAGCCCCCGTGTCGAATACGTTGGGGTCCTTGCTTTTACCACCAGCCATGACAACCAGCCCGAGGGCAATCACTGCAGCACCAATTAGCATCCAGCGGTAATTTTCTTTACCAAACAGTGTATTCTCTTTCTTTTCTATCATTTTTGGAAATTAAGTGCGCAAGATAATCGAAAAGTTTTATCAGTACAGGTCGTCAAGTTTCATCTTCAGGTATTTCGTCACGCTACGATAAGTACTGATGAAAGTGATAAAAATGCCGATACCCGTAAGTCCCAGGAACAACAGTCCCAACAAGTTATAATCTCTTAGCGCTTTGATCTCGGGAAGCCACTTCTCTACCAGGAAGATGATGGTAATAATCGCGGCAATAGCCAGCACCGCGCTGATAAACCCGTTCAGGATGGCCTGCCTGCCAAAAGGTTTTGATATAAAGCTTCGCGTAGCGCCCACCATTTGCATGGTCTTGATGAGGAATCGGTTGCTGAACATCGCCAGCTTGATGGTATTGTCAATGAGAATGATAACGATAATGGACAATACTGCGGCTACGCCAAGTAGAAAGATGCCCACTTTTCGAACAACTGAATTCAGGTTGTTTACAACGGCATCGGGGTATTTTACTTCGCTGATGATAATATTGGTCTGCAGGTCCTGGATGATATTATTAATGCTGTCCTTATTTACATACTGGGTCTGCAGGTAGAAATCGATGGAGGCAGGAAGTGGATTGTAATCCAGCACCTTGTTCCAGTCTTCATTTCCGTCTTTCAGGAATTTTTCCTTCGCTATATCCTTGGTCACGTGCTCTACACCCTTGGCATATGGCTTGGCGCTGATATAATTGATAAGCGAATCGATGTCTTTTTGGGGTGCATTTTCCCTAAGGTAGGCCTGTAATTGAACGCTTCCCCGGAAATAACTTTCCAGTTTACTGGCGTTGATTACCAACCACCCGAGAATTCCAAGAATCAGGAGAACCAGTGCAACGCCCAGAATGCTGAAGAAATAAGAAGGCGTGCTTCTTTTCATAGAAGTTTTGCTGATCTCTGCCATTTGAAGGGATTAAATGCTTCAGAAAATAGAGGGATAACGGACGGGGGCAAAAATAGGGAAATAAAAGGCTTTCCGTATTTTTGTCGTCCTTGTTAACGGGCGTCAAGCCGCTTTATTTTCATACTGCCTGGGGTTTTAACGTTTCCTCAACTATTTGGCCGATGATATCGCCGGCTTTTCAGTGCCGGAGCCGGTTATACCGGAAAAGGCGGATTTTAAGATGACGACAAGGTTGACAAGCACGAACATCACATGGAATATAATTTCAGAAAATTAGAAAAGCACTGGCAGCAGGTTTGGAGAGACAACAAGGCTTACCAGGTGAGCAATGAGACCGTCAAGCCCAAATGTTATGTGTTGGACATGTTCCCTTATCCAAGCGGAACAGGTTTGCATGTAGGTCATCCGTTGGGATATATCGCATCAGATATTTACAGCAGGTACAAGCGGTTGAAAGGATTCAACGTTTTGCACCCGATGGGTTATGACGCTTTCGGTTTGCCCGCAGAACAGTACGCGATTGAGCATGGCATTCATCCTGCAGTGAGTACAGCAGAAAATATTAAAAATTTCCGCGCCCAGCTTGAGAACATAGGATTTAGCTTCGACTGGTCTAGAGAGGTTCGTACATGCGATCCGAAATATTACAAATGGACGCAATGGATATTTCTTCAACTTTTTAATAGCTATTATAACCGGAAAACAAACAAGACCGAACCCATTTCGGGATTGGTGAAATTGTTTGAGACGGAAGGCAATGCTTGGGTTATTGACCAGGTTTCAACCTTCGGCAAATTCAGCGCTGCAGAATGGAAGAACTTCGATGAGAAAAAGCAACAGGATATCCTGATGGAATTCCGTGGTGCTTATTGCGGTTACGGAGAAGTGAATTGGTGCGAGGCGTTGGGAACCGTATTGGCAAATGATGAAGTAATTAATGGCCTGAGCGAACGTGGCGGTTACCCGGTAGTAAAGAAAAAGCTTCGCCAATGGTATTTGCGGATAACTGAATATGCAGAGCGCCTTCTGGAAGGATTGGAGACCGTTGATTTCAGCGATTCGATGAAGGAAATGCAAACCAACTGGATCGGCAAGAGCTACGGTTGCGAAATCGATTTCAAAGTTGATGGTGCAAATGATTTGTTGCGCGTTTACACCACACGTCCCGATACAATTTTCGGTGTCGATTTCATGGTACTTGCACCCGAGCATGAGTTGGTTTCGAAAATCACCAGCCAGGGACAGGCAAACGCAGTGGAAGAATATTTGGCTTATGTGAACAGCAGGAGTGAGCGGGAACGCATGGCCGAAAAGAAAATCACGGGTGTGTTCACCGGTGCTTATGCGTTGAATCCATTCGACGAATCCCGCAGGATTCCCATCTGGATCTCAGAATATGTGTTGGCAGGATATGGAACGGGCGCAATTATGGCAGTGCCCTGCGGAGATGAACGCGACCACAAATTTGCACGACATTTCGATATTCCCATCACCAATATTATTGGCTCGCACTACGATGGTGAAGAAGCCAATCCCACGAAGGATGCAGTTTTAGAGAACAGCGGCTTTCTGAATGGTATGCTCATGCGGGACGCCATTGAGAAAGTGATTAGCGAAGTGGAAAGCCGTAACATTGGTAAGCGCAAAATAAATTACAAGATGCGCGATGCGGCGTTTAGCCGCCAGCGTTACTGGGGTGAACCCTTTCCAATCGTTTGGAAAAATGGAATTGCTTATCCACTGTCAGAATCCGAATTGCCGCTTGAATTGCCTCACGTAGAAAACTACAAGCCCGGTCCGGAAGGAGAGGGACCGCTTGCGAATGTTGAAGAATGGACGAAACGTGATTTGGAAACGAATACTATGCCCGGCTATGCCGGATCTTCCTGGTACTTCCTGCGTTACATGGATCCGCAGAATGACAAGGAATTCTGCAGCCGTGCTGCTTCTGACTATTGGGGACAGGTTGACTTATACATTGGAGGTACAGAGCACGCCGTTGGTCATCTTTTATACAGCAGAATGTGGGTGAAGGCCTTGTATGACCTCGGTTACATCAGCTACGACGAACCGTATAAGAAATTGATGAACCAGGGTATGATCCAGGGTAGTAGCCGGTTTGTATTTAGGGTTCGCGGCACCGAGGTATTCGTGTCGCTCGGACAGAAAGACAAATATGAGACAGACGCCCTTCACGTAGATGTGAATATCGTAGACGGTACTGTTCTCGATATTGATTCTTTCCGTAAGTGGAAGGCCGACTACAAAGATGCTTCGTTCATATTTGAAGATGGATCAAGCTCGAAGCAGGGTGGCAGTGGTATTTATATCTGCGGTGCAGAGGTTGAAAAGATGAGCAAGAGCAAATTCAACACCGTCAATCCAGATAACCTCGTTGATAAATATGGCGCGGATACCTTTCGCATGTATGAAATGTTTCTTGGTCCGGTTGAAATGAGCAAGCCATGGGATGCAAAAGGAATCGAAGGTGTTCACCGTTTCCTCAAGAAGTTGTGGCGTTTGTTTTTCGATGACTTGAAGGGGAAGGTTTGGAATGATGAAAAAGCAACGGCCGCGGAGTGGAAGGTTTTATATCGTTCAATTAAAAAAATTGAAGAGGATACTGATCGCTTCTCTTTTAATACCGCAGTGAGTGCATTCATGGTTTGCGTGAATGAGCTCGCCGATCTCAACTGTAAGAAGAAAGAAGTGCTTGAGAAATTATTGATCGCACTCACACCTTATGCTCCCCACGTATGCGAGGAATTATGGCACGAACTCGGCAATAAAACCAGCATCCTCGATGCGGGCTATCCTAAAGTGGAGACAAAATACCTGGTTGAAACTTCCAAAGATTATCCCATCTCGGTGAACGGAAAAGTGAGAACGAATATTGGCATTTCGCTCGATGCAGCCCAGGATGAAGTGGAAAGAATCATTCTTCAAAATGAGATCATTCAAAAATGGCTTGATGGCAAGCCGCCGAAGAAGGTGGTTTATGTGAGGAATAAGATGATTAATGTGGTGGTGTAGTCACCGACTCACTGACTCTTAATAAATCTAATGAGCGCACTACTATTCTCCGTACTTCTCAAACTCGCTTCGTAGCGCTTTCCATCAACATAGGCAACCATCAGGGAGGTATTGGGAGGAATTGAGCCCAGGTTTTCAGCAACCATCACCAACTCATTGTCTACAGGAAGATCCTTCACGGCCAATTTCAAGGTATGCGCCTTGTCTGATAACAGTAAATGTTGCAGTACAAGTTTATTATTGAGGAAAAGCGAAATTGAATCGCCGTCTATTTCTGCATTATCATAGAAATTCAGCTCGATTGAGTCGCCGGTCAGCGGAATGACAGTCGTCAACACCTTCTTGCGCGTCGAAAATTGTTCTTCAATAGTGACCGGTTTGCTAATCTTCGTATTAATCTCAGGCTTGGATTCAACAACGACGGGGGTAATTTTTTTCGGCGGCACAACCGGTTCCGATTTTGCGATCGGCGAAGACTCCATTGACGGCGAGGGCTGCTCATTAGGAACAACTAGTGCAATGCGGGACACACTATCGATCACGTAAGGATCATTGGCGCCCTGGCTGTACTGTTCAATCACAAAATCCCATTCATCAGGAAAATTCGGTGAATCTGCTTTTTGCAAATGAACATTGCCACGGGACGCGCTTTTGTCGTCACGCAAGGTTGCATTCCCATCCAGGAGCAATTTGTTTTCATTGGGGCAGTTGAAATCAGCAAACGCTAAGAGCGCAGAACCAGATTGGCCATTTGATTCAATCAGCTGATCGTCCCACCATACCACGTCCTGGTTGACCCCGTCAAAGTAACCCTTGATGGAATATCGGCGGTAGCTATTTTTTGAATCGAAATAGTAAGCCGTGCCAACGAGGCTGTCGCCCAATTTGATCAATTTCAATTCCAGCTTTTCCGATCTTACTTTTCCTTTCCAAACGCCTGTAATCGGTTGTGCGCTCAGGGATGCAGCCAGTAACGAAAAAAATCCGGCGATGCAGCCACACGCGAGTTTTGCTGATTTCAAGAAGGTCGATTTGATTATAATAGTTGGGTAGTTCAATATTAACGGTTTTCAAGTTTGCATATTTTCCTTGTTAAAGTAATTTAACAGGATTGTAGATTGTGGATTGTGGATTGTAGATTTCCTGATCCGAAATCCAAAATCCAGAACATAATCCCTATCTTTTCCAAATTACCATGCCAGAAAAAAATTACACTTATTACGATTTCACACTCAGTCTTTGTACCGAGTGCCTCCGAAGAGTAGATGCCAAAATCATTTTCGAGGATGGAAATGTGTATATGTTGAAGAACTGTCCTACACATGGTTTTCAAAAAGTGATAATCGCCACTGACGTTGAGTATTACAAGAGTATCCGCAACTATAATAAGCGCAGCGAAATGCCGCTGAAGACCAATACGCAAACACTTTATGGCTGTCCTTACGATTGCGGACTTTGCCCCGATCATGAACAGCACAGCTGCCTCACCGTGCTTGAGATAACGGACAGGTGTAATCTAAGTTGTCCAACCTGCTATGCGATGTCTTCGCCAACGTATGGACGGCACAGAACCGTGGAAGAGGTGGAGCGAATGCTTGACATTATCGTCGAAAATGAGGGGAGGCCTGACGTAGTTCAAATTAGTGGTGGAGAACCTACCATCCATCCGCATTTTTTTGAAATCCTCGATATCGCAAAGCGCAAACCCATTCGCCACCTGATGGTCAATACGAATGGAATAAGAATTGCGAATGATCCCGGTTTTGCTGAAAGGCTGGCGACCTACGTGCCCGATTTCGAAATCTATTTGCAATTTGATTCATTCAAACCGGAAGTGCTGACAAGTATGCGCGGTCGTGACCTCACGGGCATCAGGATAAGAGCACTCGAAAACCTGAACCGGTTAAATTTGTCTACCACCCTTGTGGTTACCCTTCAAAAAGGTTTGAACGATGATGAGATCGGAAAAATTATTGAATTCGCCATACAACAACCCTGCGTACGTGGTGTAACCTTTCAACCTACACAAATCGCAGGCAGACTGGAACATTTTGACCCGGCAACAGACAGGATTACGCTTACGGATGTACGAAGAAAAATTCTTGAACAGACTTCGATCTTTCAGACTAATGATATTATCCCGGTTCCGTGCAATCCTGATGCACTGGCAATGGCCTACGCGCTGAAGCTAAATGGCCAGGTTTTTCCAATGACCCGTTACATCGATCCTGCGCATCTACTTAACAACAGCCGCAATACGATCGTATACGAGCAAGACACCGAATTGCACCAGCACCTGCTCAAAATATTCAGCAC
>Ga0163163_10000192_pt1 | contig 62963 bp, 64 predicted proteins | sample S65metaG_FD_119766 | JGI IMG/M metagenome (GOLD analysis project Ga0163163, IMG submission 119766) | Switchgrass rhizosphere microbial communities from Kellogg Biological Station, Michigan, USA - S6-5 metaG | ecosystem: Host-associated > Plants > Roots > Rhizosphere > Soil | place: USA...
CTCGGCGATGAATTCCGGGCGGCAATCGGGATAACCCGAATAATCGAGCGCGTTGACGCCGATGAAGATGTCGCGCGCGTTGCTCGCTTCGGCGAGGCCCAGCGCCAGACTGAGAAAGATCGTGTTGCGCGCTGGCACATAGGTTACCGGAATGCCCGGCTGGACGCCGTCCTTGGGCACGGCGATGTCGCTGGTTAGCGCGGAGCCGCCGAACGCGCGCAGGTCGAGCGGCAGGACGACGTGGCGGTCGGCAAGCCGGCCGGCGATCGCCTTGGCCGATTCGAGTTCGACCCGGTGGCGCTGGCCATAATCGACGGTCAGCGCGACGACGCCGAACCCGGCTTCGCGGGCCAGCGCGGCGCACACCATCGAATCGAGCCCGCCCGACAGAAGAACAATCGCAGTTTTCATGGGATCGGTGATCTAGGCGCGCTCGCCGCGCAAAAGAAGGGCCGCCCATCCGAAAACGGGCGGCCCCAGGTATCGGACATGCCTGCCCGATTGGGAGGAAAGCGTGCCGAATCCGGCACGACTCATACTTAGACGGTGATGGTTAAACGGGGCCTTAATGGCGGGCGGCGGATTGGCGCGGACCGCATTCGCCGACGCGCCGCGCCTGCAGCACGTAATAAAACGGCAGATTGTCCGAGATGCCCTGGGTTTCGATCCGCAGCGAGCGCGGCGTCACCAGTGTCAGCTTGCTCCGTCCGAACCCGCCGCCGGGACAGGTGTAATGGATCACCGTCGCGGTCGGCGTGTCGCTAATGACCAGGCGCGTGCACATCTGGCCGCGATGCTCATATTGAGCGAGGACGCCGGTATCGGCGACGCACATCCGCTCCGGCGCCTTGGTCCCCGGCGCGCCGCTGATCTCCCACAGCCCGCCGCTGGTCACCGCGAGCGCCGCCGGACGCTGGGCTGCGCCCAATGTCACCACCGCCACGGCGGCTGCAACCGACAGGATCGATCTTCGCTTCAAACCTTCCCCCAACCACGATTTAACACAAATTAGTAAAGCGTTGGATAGTGGAAATTCTCTACGCGACGTCGCTTGGCGAGAAGGCGAAACTCGACGAGCAGAACGCGCAATCGACGCGGATCAGGCCATCGTCGCCAACCATTTCCGCCCGCTCGTCTTCCGGGAACTGCCTGATCACCGAGCGCACATAATCGGGGTCGCAGCGGCAGCCCTTGGCGAGCGATATCGCGGGCAGGGTGCGGATTTCCTCCTCCTCGTGGAACAGGCGCCAGACGAGGTCGTCGAGCGGCAGCCCGGGATCGGTCAACTCGTCGGCCTTGACCGAACCAGCAAGGATCGCGACGTGCGGCCAGTCGGGATGGTCGAGCCGGGCGTGCAGCCGGTCGCGGCCCTCCTCGCCTTCGGGCAAATGCTGGAACAACAGCCCGCCCGCCGACCAATGCCCATCACGCTTTTCGGCCGCCAGCCGGACGATGCTCGGGATCTGTTCCGATTGCGCGAAATAGCTCTGGGCCGCTTCGGCCAGATCCTTGCCCTCGATCGGGACGATCCCCTGGTAGCGCTCGGCCTTTTGCTGGTCGAAGGTGATCGCGAGGTAACCGTCGCCCAACAGCTCCTTGAGCACGGGCGCCATCGACGCGTCGGCCAGCCGTTCGCGGTCGTAGCGAACGTAGCCACGCAGCTCCCCGGCGCGAAAATCGCAGACCATCAGATCGACGATCCCGCCCTGGGTCTGCGCCTGCAGCGTCATCTGCCCCTGCGGCTCCTTGAGCAGCGCGCCGAGCAAAGCGGTCAGGGTCAGCGCTTGGGCAAGCAAAGTCTCGATTAGCGGTGGATAATTGTGCTTGGCGAGCACGCCGTCGACCACCGGACCGAGCCGCGCAATCCGCCCCCGCGCATCACGCGCCGGAATCGTGACGCCGAGCACGACGTCGGTAAGAAGTTGGGTTTCAGACATGGCGGGAAAGATAGGAAGGGTCCTGTCCCGCGACAACGACCGATCGCCCGGGCATTGGACTAATGGACGGCGAGCCACGCATCGCTGCAGATCAGGATAAGTTGCCGCCGCGCGTCGGGGAGGCTCAGATGCGCGTCGACGGTCTCCCGGTCGGCTTCAGGCAGGCGGCGGATAATTTCCGAAATGCTGCGGCACTGGCCGGACCGGGCCAGAGTAAACGCCCGCTCGATCGCCGCCGCTTTCGTCATCGGCGTTCAATACGGCAACAATTGCCTCGACACGAGTGTCCGCTGCAGCACCTGGCGCCCATTGCCGCTCTGGCGAAGCCGGCGCCTCGGGACTAAAAGCTGCTCAAGCGGCCCGACTTTCACGCGGCGTTTCACCAATGGGGTGCGATCGTGCGGCCACCGCTGGGGAGGCACCGAATGAATGAGCCAGCTCTCGAGCCGATACTGCGGAAGCTCAGGCTGTGGGTCAACCTCAACCCGGAGCACGAGCAAGCGCTGCTTGACCTGTCGCACACTGTGGTCGTGGTCGAAAGGAACCAGGCGGTCGTTCGCGAGGGCGACTTGGTGGCGCATTGCTGGCTGGTGCTGGCCGGCTTTTGTGTGCGCTTGAAATATGTCGGCAGCGGCGGCCGGCAGATCGTTTCCATTCACATGAAAGGCGATCTGGTTGATCTACAGAACGCCTTGCTCGGCGTCGCCGACCACACCGTGCAAACCCTGACGGCGTGCACGATGGCGAAAGTCCCAATCAAGGAAATCCGGCGACTCACCGACACCGTGCCGGCGATCAAGGATGCGCTATGGAACGACACGTTGGTCGACGGTTCGATCCATCGCGAATGGGTCGCCAATGTCGGGCGACGGGATGCGCCAACCCGCATCGCACACCTGCTTTGTGAGTTCGCGCTAAAGCTCGAGGCCGTCCACCTTGGGGAGCAGCTGGATTATGAGCTTCCGATGACGCAGGACCAACTGGCCGACGCCACCGGCTTGACGGCGATCCATGTCAATCGCGTGTTACAGGCTCTCGAACGGGATGGTTTGATCGACCGCACGACTCCGAAGTCCGTTATCATCGGTGACTGGAAGCGGCTCGCCGCGGTCGGTGATTTCCGTCCCGATTACCTCCACCTGGACATGGCCAGGCGAAGGGCGGAGGGCCGCTAGCTCAATCGTCGGTGGGGAAGCGGGGGCGGTCGCCGTGAAGCGACGGGCGCAGAGAACGAACGTTGTCGCCATCGCGTCGCACGGTCTCGGGCCGAACTTGCAGAGCCTCAAAGCTGGAGTAGGTCCGTTCCAGGATCGTCAAGGCTGCGTCCGTTTGTAGCGGTGGCGTTTCGCCGCCGTTCATTCGGCTGCGAACGACCGCCGCAGCGGTTTGAACCACGCTGAGGGCGTCATTCTTTGTCAGGATGCCCTTTTCGATCAGGTGATGGACCAGGCTGTCGAACAACAGATAGCCGACACTTCCGAACGCCGCGTCGCGAGCATGCTCGCCTGGCTCTTTGCCGTCGCTATCGGAAGACATGTGCTCGACCTCACATCTAGGCGGGAGCACCATTCACTCTCAGCCGCTGACGCCCGGGAGACCTTTGTCAGCGATAGGCCGAATATGGGTGCGAATCAGGCCAAAGGCAAACCCGCAGATTTGCTGCAAGGACGACTCAAAAGCCCGCGGAATGATGTTCCGGTTGCTCACCTCTCAACCCGAAGCGCTACGGGCTCCGGTGGCTTCCGGATTTTCGGCTAGCGCGTCATATCCTCGCGCAAGTTCCGCGTGGATGGCCGCGGATGCCGGGGTAGTGGCGTTTCGCGCGAGCTCGCGTTCAGCAGCCGCACGACGCCGGTAATATTCGCTGTCAGACTGAAGCATCCCCATGCTCCTTCCCCACACAGCGGGAGCACGACGAATGTCTCTCAGTCGCCGTCACGCTGATACTGGAGGCGGCGATTGCGTCATTCTACGTAGGGGCGGCAGCGTGTCGCTAACCTATGTAATGCGCGACGAACAATCTGCCCGCGTCCTCATCCCGCTATGTCGGCGCCTCACCCATCGCGGACATTGGCAGCAACAACTCAGGCAGCGGCCGGCACCTCATAATCCGCCGCTGCGGCCGACAGGCCATCGATGAATTCGCGGATGTGCGCTTCCTCGATGGTCAACGGCGGCAGCACGCGGACCACATTGTCGCCCGCCGCGACGGTCAGGATACCGCGCGTGCGCAGATACGTTACAAACGCCCGGCTGTCGGTCTTCATCTTGATGCCGAGCATCAAGCCGACGCCGCGGACGCTGTCGAAGATATGATCGTGATTGGGGATCATCTGCTCAAGCGCCGCGCGCAGCCGCTCGCCCTTGGTCCGCACCCCGGCGAGGAATTCATCGTTGGCGACGATGTCGAACACCGCCTGGCCCGCGGCCATCGCCAGCGGGTTGCCGCCATAGGTCGAGCCATGGGTGCCGATGACCATGCCACGTGCCGCCTTCTCGGTCGCCAGGCAGGCGCCCATCGGGAAGCCGCCGCCGATGCCCTTGGCCGAGGCCATGATGTCGGGCGTCACGCCATAATATTCATAAGCGTAGAGGTAACCGGTGCGCGCGACGCCGCACTGCACTTCGTCGAACACCAGCATCAAATCGCGCTCGTCGCATGCCTTCCTCAGGCCCTGGATGAATTCCTTCGACGCCGGGCGAATCCCGCCCTCACCCTGGATCGGCTCGATCAGGAAGCCCGCGGTATTGTCGTCGATCGCCCCCAGCGCGGCCTCGAGATTGTCGAACTCGACGACCTTGAAGCCGGGCAGCAGCGGCGCGAAGCCGTCGATCATCTTGGGCTGATCGGTCGCGCTGATCGTCGCCATCGTCCGCCCGTGGAAGGCGTTGGAGAAGCTGATCAGATCGTGCTTCTCGGGGTTGCCGCCGGCAAAATGATAGCGGCGCCCGGTCTTGATCGCGCATTCGACCGCTTCGACCCCCGAATTGGTGAAAAACACCGTGTCGGCAAAGGTGCTGTCGACCAGCCGCTGCGCGAACGCCTCGCCCTGGGGCGACCCGTAGAGGTTCGACACGTGCATCAGCGTCGCCGCCTGGTCCTGGATCGCCTTGGTCAGATGAGGGTGGCCGTGACCTAGCAGATTGACCGCGATCCCCGCCGCGAAATCGAGATATTTCTCGCCCTGCTCGCCATAGAGATAGACACCTTCGCCCCGCACCGGACGCACGGGAGAACGCGGATAAACGGGCATGAGCGGCGTAATGGCCATGGATTCCTCTTCGCGGACTGAATGTGTGGGGCGGCCCCCGAGCCGCTCGGGGCGCCTATAGCCAGCGGCCCCGAAAAGGAAAAGGCGCCCGGATTTCTCCGGACGCCTTCCCTTACGCTTTACTGGACGATGGCTTAGCGGTCGCGCCGATAACCCTGGTCGTCTTCGTAACGGTCATCGCGGCCATCGCGATCGCGATCGTAGGCGTTGTAACCGTTATTGTTGTAGCCGTTGTACCCGTTGCGGCCGTAGTTATTGGCGAGCGAGTAACGGACCTGCTGCTCGAGCCGCGCGATCCGCACCTGGATGTCGTTCGACTCGCGGAAGCTCATGCCGTCGCGGGCGGCATGCTGCAGCCGGCGCTCGATCCGGTTCGCATCATTGCGCAGGCGGTCGGCCTGGCCGTTGCGAATCCGGTCGCGGCGGTCGAGCTGGTTGATCTGGCGCTCGACCATGTTGATCCGCACCTGCAGCGCCCGCACCTGGCCATAATTGTTGTTATTATAGCCATAAGCATTGCCGTAAGGCGCGCCATACTGCTGCTGGTACGGCTGCTGCGGATAATATTGCGCGGCGGCGGGCGTCGCGATCGCGAGAACCGAACCGGCGGCGGCAAGTGAAACAATCAATTTACGCATTACGGCTCTCCTTGTTGAGCGTTCAATGTAATGCGGTTTTAGGGGGCACCGATTGAGACGGGTCTGAACACGTCCGTTATCGTGCGTTCAACTTGCTTAATGCGCGCGCCGCCGATCTAGCGGTTCGCGAACCGCACGTCGTCGAGATAGAGCACGCCCTGCTTCGCCGTCGCCGTCGTGTCTTCGATCACGATTACCAGTTCCTTGAGTTTGCGCGGATTGGCCATGCCTTCGAAGCTGCTCAGCGGGAGCGCGATGTCCTGCCACTCGCCCGAAACGCCGCGCACATAGGCGTAGCTGCTCTGGTCGAGCGCGTCTTTCAGTTCGACCTTGAAAATGGTGGTGAAGCCCATGACGGCGTCGCCGCGCACGCGGAAGCGCAGCGTGACGAACTTGCTCGCATCGAGATCCTGCAGCCGCAGCCACAGCCCGCCGAACGCCGGCTGCTTCGACGCGACGCTGTAGATCAGCCTGAGCGCATAGCCCTTGTCGCCGTAGCGGTCCTTCGCGTCGAACGCCTCGACCGCGCCCTGCGACGGGTCGGCGGGATCCTTGATCCACGCCCCGAAATCGCCGCCGAGGTTGTTGGGCTTGGCGCCGGAATTGAAGTCGGCGATCATCAGCTCGGCGGCGACGACCAGCGCCAGCATCATTCGGTTGTGCCGCCGTCCCACTCCTCGTGGGTCGCAATGGCGTCGGCGCGGGTCTTCACAACCAGGCCATCGACATGTTCGGGCGGGCCGTAAATCGTGTACAGCCGCAACGGTCCGTTGCCGGTATTCCGGACATTGTGACGAGCGCCGGCGGGCACGATCACCGCAGAGTCCGCCCCGACCCCATTCTCGACCCCATCGATGTCCACCGCTCCTTCGCCCTCCTCGAAGCGGAAGAACTGGTCGCGGTCGGTGTGAACCTCTTCGCCAATCTCCTCGCCGGGCTGCAGCGTCATCAGCACCAGCTGGAGATTATGGCCGGTGTAGAGCACCCGGCGGAAATTCTCGTTCTCGAGCGTCCGCCGCTCGATATTGTCGCAATAGCCTTTCACCGTCCCGTCTCCCCATATGTTCCCAGAGCCCCTGCGAACTCAGTTTTTTGCGGCAGCGGTCGCGGCCCAGTCGTCGGGTTTGGGCTCGACCCCGCCGGTCACCGCTCCTGACTCATCGACCGTGAATGCCTCCATGTGGCCGATCCCCTGGGTGAAATCGAGCATGGACACATGTTCGCAGCGCGCCTTCATGAACGCGGCCTCTTGCGCTTCGGGCATGTTGAAACCCGATAGGTTCGAGGCGCGCCCCATGAGCAGCCGCCAGATCTCGTCGCGCTCCGCCTGATCGGTGATTTCGCGTGCATGCGCGCCGGCATAGACCGCCTGGAGGTCGCGCATGTCTGCCGGTTCGGCCCCGACCGCGATCGCGATGCGATCGTCGTGCTGGATGTTGGCAAGCTTCTGGCCCGATCGGAAGATCAGGAAATACAGGTCGAAACCCTTGTTCGCATAGCCGATGATTGTCGTCTGCGGCCAACCGTCGGGGCGAACTGTCGAAATTGCCATGATCCGGTGGCGATTGAGGATCTTGACGGCCGTATGTTCCACTCGAACCTCCTCGGACAAGGGTTATCAAGCCTGCGTTATGCGTCGTTTGCTTGACCCTTAGCGCTCTTTCTCTCGCGGCGCGTCCTCGATCACCATGACCGGTGTTCCGGTCGCCCCCATCCGCAACGAATCCGACGTCACGACAATCGTTGTGCCGGGACTGACGACCTTGGCGACGGCGCGCTTGAATGACTCAGGTGCTCGGAACTTCTGCCATTCCTCTTTTGCGACGGGCTGCCCAGTCGATCCGCCCGCAAGCTGCAGTCGCAACCAATGCTGTCCCGCCGAATCAGTCGAACGCAAGGCATAGGCCCAGGTCCCCGCCACCGGCCCGTCGACGCTCACCGGCGCCGACCCAATCTCAATCCCGTTGCGCAGGACAACAGCACGGCGATCGGCCGCGCTGACGATAATCGATACCGGTCCTTGCGGGGATTTCTCAGGATGCCAATCGCCCTCGCTGGCTGCTCCCTCCTGGAGCGTCGGACCACCCAGTGGCATCAGCCCGATTCGCGGGGCGGCGGGCTGGTCCGCAATGACCACCGTCATGCCGACGGTCGTGACTTTGTAGAGCAGCTGCGCAAACCCCCGCGGCAGCCGAATGCAGCCGTGCGACGCCGGTCGTCCCGGCAGCGACCCGGCGTGCAGCGCCACGCCGCCCCAGGTGAGCCGTTGCATGTAGGGCATCGGGGCGTTGTCATACTTGCTCGAATAATGCTCGATCTGCTTCTGCAGCACGGTGAACACGCCGGTCGGCGTTTCATGTCCCGGTTTGCCGGTCGATACGGTCGTTGCGCCGATCGGCACGCCGTTGCGATAGAGGATCGCGCGCTGAGTCCGGACATTGACGAGAAGGAGCATGGGCCCGGCCGGGGCGATTTCCGGAGTCCAGACGAATTCGCCCGATCGAAGCCTGGTGACGGCCTCCACCACCGAGCCTTCGCCGAGGCTGACTTGCTGAGCGGCGGCCGAGCTGCACACAGCTGACAACAGGCCGAGTAACAGAGCGCGACGGATCATCGGCTTGCGAATCTCGCGGCCATGCTATTCGGGCAATAACCTGTGATCCAAGGGAGACGTCGATGCTGGTCCAGTTGTCGCTGGCCACCACGATGGTGGCGGTAACGGTCCTCATTCATTTGCTCGGCCTCGCCACGCTCGTGCGCGTGCTGCGCACGCATACCCGGATTTTTCGCAAGCTGGCGATCATGCCGCTCACGCTGCTGCTCGCGGCGACCATCGGCATCCTTGCGATCCACACTGTTGAAATCTGGCTTTACGCGATTCTGTACGTGCAGTTGGGAGCTTTCGCTCATTTCGAACAAGCCTTGTATTTCTCCACCGTTACCTACGCCACGATCGGCTACGGTGATGTGATCATGGCCCATCAGTGGCGCATCCTTGGCGCCATTGAAGGCGCCGCCGGGATCATCATGCTCGGCTGGTCGACCGCCTTCCTGATCTCACTCCTCAGCCAACTGAAGTTGCTCGGCCACGATTGGCTGTCGACCATACCGGGCCGCGACTGATCAGCCTTTCACTCGCCCTCGACCCGCGTCCACACCTGTGATTTGCAGACCAGGCGCCCGATCACGCACCCGGTGACCTTTACTCGATCGGGTCCCAACAGACGAAGCTCGGCCTTCGATCGCTTGTTGGCATCCGGCACGAACAGGCGCCCTTTCCACCGCCCGCTGCCGATGGCCACGAAATTGCTGAGCAATTCGGCGCCCACCAATGGGTCGGTGCCGCCCTTGCGGGCGTTGGCGATGGCCTTGTCGGACGCCCATTGAACTCGCCCACAAAGCGCGTCGCCGCAGGGCAAGATCGCGACGACGACAGTTCCCCCGGAATTGCGCCACATGCCAACCAGGGGTGCCTCGCCCAGCTGAACGAGCGCGGCAGTGAGCGCCAAAATCACTGGCATCGTTTGCGCCCCTGGACTGGCCGATTCCCCCGCACAGTACCTAGTTTACAGCACCGATCGAGCCGCGGGGGTCAATTCTTGATCTTCCACCCGCTCTTGAGCAGCGCGTAACACAGCGCCCACAACGCGCCGTTCAGCGCCAGCAGCGCTAGTCCCCCAATCAGCAGTGGCGAATCGCTGACCCCGAGGAACCCGGCGCGAAAGCCCGAGATCACATAAAAGAACGGGTTGGCGTGGCTGACCATCTGAAACCGCGGGGCCAGCTGGTGGACCGAATAGAAGGTGCCGCTGAGCAGCGACAGCGGCGTCACCACGAAATTGGTCACCGCCGCGGCATGGTCGAACTTCTCCGCCCACACCGACGTCAGGAGGCCGAGGAACGACAGCAACAGCGCGCCCATCAGCCCGAAGTACAGCACGAGCTCGGGGCGGCGCACCTCGACCGACACGCCGGGCCACAGCAGCATCACCAGCCACACCGCCGCGCCGACCAGGAAGGCGCGCGTCAGCGCCGCCCCGACCAGCCCGGCGATCAACTCGCCGGTCGACAAGGGCGGCATCAGATAATCGACGATATTGCCCTGGATCTTCCCGACCAGCAGCGAAAAGCTCGAATTGGCGAACGCGTTCTGGAGCATCGCCATGACGATCAGCCCCGGCGCGAGGAAATCGGCGAACGGCACGCCCATGATCACCCGCCCGGCGCGGCCCAGCGCGACCGTGAAAATCGCCAGATACAGCAAGGTGGTGATCGCCGGCGCCCACACGGTCTGCGTCTGGACCTTGAAGAACCGCCTCACCTCCTTGATATAAAGGGTCTTGAGGCCTCCCCAATTGACGCCCGTCAGCACCGGCTCGCCCGGGGCGAAGCGCACCCATTGTGCAGGGGTGCCGGGATTGGGCTGGTCGTTCACTGGTGAGCCGCCTATCGGCTGCGGGCGAGGCTCGCAAGTTTGTGGCTCACCGAACGAGTTTTTGGAGCAAAACGAAGAATGTCGTGGACCGAGGAGCGCATCGAGCGCCTGAAAAAGATGTGGCACGATGGCGCGACCGCCAGCCAGATCGCCGAAGAACTGGGCGGAGTCAGCCGCAACGCCGTGATCGGCAAGGCCCATCGCCTCGGGCTCGAGCAGCGCCCGTCGCCGGTCAAGCCGGGCGAAGAGAAGGATCGCAAGCCCGCCGCGACGACCGCGCCCCCGGCGCCGGCCGCGGCCAAACCCGCGCCCAAGGCTGACCCTGTCGACTCGCGTGAAACCGCGGCGCCCGGCTCGCATGCCCGTCCGCCGTCAAAACTGACCCCGACCGAGCTGCAATATCGTTCGATCGGCCCCGGTGGCTTCGTTCGCCAGGGCCCCGGCGATCAGCAGGCGCCGATCCCGCCCGCGCCGCCGCGCCGCCTGGTGCCGGCCAAGCCGAGTCCCGAAGTCGCGGACAAGACGAGCCTGCTCGATCTCAACGACCGCATCTGCAAATGGCCGATCGGCCATCCCGGCGAGCCCGACTTCCACTTCTGCGGCAATGCCGCCAACCCGGGCTTTCCCTATTGCGTCGAGCATTGTGGCGTCGCTTATCAGGCACAGCTCCCGCGCCGCGACCGTCGTCCGCCCCCGCCGCTCCCGTTCGGCGGTCCGCGGGTCCGCTAGGCGACGCGCTCGCTAGGCCTTTAGCGCCTCTGCGTCCCGCACTGGAGAGGAGCCTCCCTCGGCCAGAAACGCCCTGAACTCGCGCGTGAATACCGGCCACGCCGGCTCGTCGCCGAGCAGGATGTGGTTGGCGCTGTCGAGTTCGACCAGCCGTGCCCAGGCGATGGCACCAGCGACCCGGCGCCCCTCGGCGATCGGCGCATTGCCGTCCTTTTGCGCATGGCACACCAGGGTCGGCGCGCGGATGTTCTTGAGCTCCTCGCGAACGTCGACGGTCGCCGCCAGCTGAATCATCGGCTCCATGTTGGCGACCGGTCCGAGGGTCTCGAAAAACTCATTATGGAAATCGATCAGTTCCTGGTCGGCCGACGGGAAATAGAGCGTGATGAACATCTCGCCGAGCGCGCTCCGACGAAAGCTCGGCTGGCGGCGGTTCATCTCCAGCAGCGATTCGCGCCACGCGATTTCCTCCGGGTCGGCCCGCACGCGCCATCCCGCGGCGTAGCTATTGACCAACACCAGCTTGCGCACTCGCTCAGGATGACGCGCGGCATAAGCCATGGCGACCGCTCCGCCGTGTGAGATGCCGAGCAAGTCGCATTGCTCGACCCCGGCGGCGTCGATCACTTGTCCCAGGTCGCTGACCAGCGCTTCGAAGTTGAACCGCGGCGGTGTCCATTCGGACAGGCCGAACCCGCGCATGTCGGTACGCACCAGCCGGTGATTGCGCGAGCATTCGGTCAGCCAGTGGCGATAGACCGGGCTCGTCCAGTCATGGTCGAGGTGGGTCATCCACGTCGCCGCTTTGACCAGAGGAAAGCCTTCGCCGCTGACCGCATAAGCGATCCGCGCGCCGTCCGTGCCCGTGCAAAATGCCCGTTCGTCAACCGGATTGGCGGGCTTGGCCGCGGCGTGAACCGTTGGCGCCGGCGGTTCGCCGCCATCCAGAAAATCGCGGCTCAATTCAGCGAACATCGCCCACGCCGGCTCGGTCGCGAGCAGGATGTGGTTGCGGCTTTCGAGCGGAATGAAGCCAGCGCCGGGGATTGCCGCGGCCAGTTCCTCGCCTTGCGAGAAGGGGACGGCCTGGTCGTGCCGCGAATGAAAGATCAGCGTCGGCGTCTGCACCTGCGCCAGCAGCGGCCGGACGTCGATCGACGCCAGCACGCGTTGCAACCGCACCGCATTCTCCGGCGACGCCGACAGCCGCTGCATGTCGTTGAACCAGCCCATCTGCTTGGGGCTCGCCTCAGGTACGTAAACGTTGGTGAACAACTGCCGGTAAGCGGAATTGTCCGCGCCCCAGCCGACCTGGGTCAGGGTCAGCATTGCTTCGCGCCGGGCAAGTTCGGCCGGGTCGGCCCGCACCGCCCAGCCGGCGGCGTAGCCGTTGAGGATGATCAACCGCCGGACGCGATGCGGGTGACGCACCGCATACGCCACCGCGACCGCCGCACCCTGGCTGATCGCGAGCAGGTCGAACTGCTCAAGCTCAAGGCAATCGGCGACGCATTCGAGGTCGTCGACAAAGGCTTCGAACGACAAATCGGGCGTATCCCAGTCGCTGAGGCCGTTGCCGCGCTCATCATAACGGATCAGCGAATGCCCCGTGGTCAGTTCCTCGAGCCAGTGCCGCCACAGCGGGCTGTTCCAGTCATGCTCGATATGGTTGAGCCAATTGGCCGTCTTGACCAGCGGCGGACCCGATCCAGTGACCGAATAAGCGAGGCGGGTCCCGTCCCGCGCGGCGCAATAGCGGACGTGCTGCGGCGGCAATTCGCGCGGCGGGGCCAGCGCGCGCGCGCGCTCTTCAGCTTCGATGCGCTTGCGCCACGTCGCCGGCGGTTCGCCATATTCGCGCTTGAACGCGCGGTTGAACGCCGCCTCGCTGTTGAACCCAACCGCATAGCCGACATTGGCGGTGCTCTGCTTGCCGTCGCGCAGCATGTTCGCCGCCATCCGCATCCGCCACCGCGCGCAATAGCGCATTGGCGGCTCCCCCAGCAGCTCGCCGAAGCGCTCGCCGAGCACGGTCCGCGACACTCCGGCCTCGCGCGCGAGCGATTCAATGTCGAGCTCCTCGGCGTAGCGTTTGTGAATGATCGACAGCACTTTCGACACCGCCGGATCGGCCAGCCCGCGCAGCCAGCCCTTGGACCCGGGCGGTAGCCGATCGACATATTCGCGGATTGCCTGCGCCAGGAACAGCTCGGCGAGGCGCGCGACCATTTCCGGCGACGGGTTCTGCTCGGCAAGGAAGCGCATCGAGCTGTCGAGCCACTGCGCCTCACCGCCCGAGACATCGAGCGTGAGCAGCGCCGGCAGCGCGTCGAGCAACGGGTGTGCACTGCTTTTCGATGCGCCGAGGAAGCCGCACCACACTTCGGCCTTGGGTCCGTCGGTCCCGTTCGACACGCGGTGGACGCCGGCGGCGGTGACCCAACCGATCTCACCGACGTCGGCCGGCGGCAGCCCAGTGCGGCTGGCGAGCAAATGCGAATCGTTGCGCGGCAGAATCGCGATCCCGCCCGGCCCGAGGGTCACCGGTGGCAACCCCTCGACCTCGACCATGGCGTGGCCGGATCGCACGTAATGATAGCTGATCAGCGTCTCGGGCTGGGGGAAGAACGGCGCGAAATGGTCGGGGGTGAATTGCGCCAGCAGGCAGAAATCGCCGGTCAGCTCGGCATCGATCACCACGCCGCCGGTCAGGCGCAGCGAGCCAAGGATGTCGTCCAGAACGTCCACGAGCGCCCCCTTTCGGAATACGTATGCGGCGTTTCGGTCAAGTTATCCGGCACGGCGGTCATTTTGGCAAACCCCGCATTCACCTACATCCCAATCATCAAATCCGCGGTGATTCTCCACTCGATGGCAAGCAGTGCTTTCGAGATGAGGAGAACTCGTCCCGGAATAACTAGAGGGTACGAACAATGATTGGACTAGACAGCAACCTGCGATCGCATCGCATTCTGACGATGTTCTTCGCTTTCATCTTCGGCATCTCCGCTGTTTCTACTGCGGTCCTGCCGGCTGTTCTTCACATATAATAAAGGAGCCTTGGCAATGTACCACGACTTCAATTACGAAGCGACGCTGGCGTCATCCCTGCGTGCCCAATGGCAGCTGGATGACGTCCTGCGCGCCGATCAGGAGCTCGATTTCTCGCGCAATCTCATGCCCGAGAGCCTGGCCCGGACGGCCGCAGTGGCATCGCTCAACCCGTTTGAGCAGCGCATCCTCAATCAGATCAGCGCGCACCAGTATTTGAGCATCTTCGGCGTCGTCGAAGAGTTCATCTTGCCGTTCCTGTTCGACCACGCGCGTCCGGCGCTGCGCGGCGACGACTGGCGGGTTCGCGCGATCCTCAATTTCGCCAGTGAGGAAGCCAAGCACATTCACCTGTTCAAGCGCTTTCACGCGGCATTCGTGCGCGGCTTTCCGGTCGATTGCCAGGTGATCGGTCCGTCCGAAGCGATCGGGGCCGAAGTGTTGCGCCGCGATCCCCTCGCGGTCGGCCTCGTCATCCTGATGATCGAGTGGATGACCCAGCAGCATTATCTCGGCTCGATCCGCGACGACGGCGACCTGGATCCCTTGTTCAAGAGCCTGATGAAGCATCATTGGATGGAGGAAGCGCAGCACGCCAAGCTCGACACGTTGATCGTCGATGCCCTGGCCGAAGGCCGCAGCGAAGCCGAGATCGACAAGGCGATCGACGAGTTCTTCGAAATCGGCGCGTTCCTCGACGCAGGTCTCAAGCAGCAGGCGGAGTTCAATCTCGACGCGCTCGAGAAGGCCATCGGCCGCAAGCTCGAGAACCGCGACGAGATTCTCGACCAGCAGCACCAGGCCGCGCGCTGGACCTACATCGGGTCGGGCATGGTCCACGAGCGCTTCAAGGAATCGCTCGCAACGCTGTCGCCCCGCGCTGCCGAGCGCATCGCCGAAGCCGCCCCGCTCTTTGCCTGACCCTTTAAAACTAGGAGACTTGTAATGCTTGATACCGTCCAAAACCGCGTCAACGGCCTCGACCTCACTGCGCTCGGCGAAGTCGTCGAAGCGATCCAGGACGATCCCAGCCAGGCCAAGGTGTCGTTCAACGTCACCACCCGCTGGACCGGCCAGACTCGCAGCGAATCGACCGTTGACGGCTTCACCATCGCCGGCAACCGCGTCGCCCGCAGCCACAAGATCGTCGCCGACGAGCCCAACGAGCTGCTCGGCGCCGACAGCGCGCCCAATCCGCAGGAACTGCTGATGGCCGCGGTCAACGCGTGCATGACGGTCGGCTATGTCGCCGGTGCCGCAACCCACGGGATCACCCTCGAAAAGCTCGAGATCGCGACCCGCGGCACGCTCGACCTGCGCGGTTTCCTCGGCCTCGATGACGCCGTGCCTCCGGGCTACGAAGCGATCGATTACGACGTTCGCATCGCCGGAAACGGCACCCCCGAGCAGTTCGAGGAAATCCACCAGACGGTGATGAAGACCTCGCCCAACTACTTCAACCTCAACCGACCGATCCGCATGAACGGCACCCTGCGCGTCGGTTAGCGCGCCTCCCCGCCCGAGCGCCAGCGTCCCCTCCCCGGCGCTCGGGCCCCCATTCAAGGACCCCCACCAGCGATGAAACACCAGTCGATCGAAACCCTGTCCCAGACCGCTCTGCGCCATCCGGCCCCCGCGCCGCTGTGGCAGCGCCGCCGCGAGCGGTCGTATGCGGCCAACCATTCGACCGCCGCGATGCGCTTCGCCACGACCTGCGCCGCGCTCGGCGGCACGACCGTGCTGCGCGACCTGATGCCCGACGTCGTCGCGGTCAATTTCGGTCCGCTGACGCAGGAGATTTGCGACCGCCTCAACGCCCGCGGCTGGACCCAGGTCCAAACCGGCGAGTGGCAAAATGAGCTGGTGATGGGCATTTCGTTCGCCGGCCACCCCCGCACGGTCGGCTCGGCGCAAGCGCTGACCGAAGCCCTGATCGCTGTGGTGTGCGAAGTTCAGATTGCCTCGACCCGCCTTTGGTGAGGTCCGGGCGAAAGAGCCCCAAGCGCGTCGGTTATCCCCTCCCCCCGGCGTTGCAAAAGGAAGGCCCCGGCGATTTCGATCGCCGGGGCCTTTTTACTGCAGCGATCGTAAGAGCGCGCTCAGGCAGTCTCGGCTTCCGCGTCGACGGTCTGCGCCGAAGCGAGTTGCTCGTCGCCGCGCGCGCCGGCGCCGATATCGATCTTCCGCGGCTTCATCGATTCCGGGATCTCGCGCACCAGATCAATCACCAGCAGCCCGTCCTTCATCTCCGCGCCGTTGACCTTGATGTGGTCGGCAAGCGCGAACCGACGTTCGAACGAACGGTTGGCGATACCACGATAGATGTAATCTGGGCCCTTCGCGGTGTCGTCGCCCTTGCGCCCGGAGACGACCAGCGCGCTGTCCTGCGCGGTAATGTCGAGCTCCTCGGGTTTGAACCCGGCGACGGCCAGCTCGATGCGATATTCATTCTCGCCGACCTTGATCAAATCGAACGGCGGATAGTTTTCCTGCGGTTGGCCAAGCGAGCTGTTCTCGAGCATGTCGAACAGCCGGTCGAAGCCGACCGTCGAGCGGCGATACGGTCCAAAATCAAATGCACTACGCATGTCATGTCCTCCATAGTGAGCGACGAAGGCGGAGCGAGCGACCGCGCGAGGCGGTTCGCCCCGTCGCCGGACCCATTCAGGCGTCCGGCAGTCGAAAATTTGTTATTGCCCGCGGCGATTTCAAGAGCTGTGGACAACCGACCGCCGCTCCCTTGCGGCGGCGACTCCGCGCCTCCTATAGCTTGTCTGAAATGGCCGACCTGTTCTCGTCTCCGTCTTCGTCCACGCCCGACAGCTACGACGCGTCCTCGATCGAGGTGCTCGAGGGGCTCGAGCCGGTCCGCCGCCGCCCCGGCATGTACATCGGCGGGACCGACGCCCGCGCCCTCCACCACCTCGCCGCCGAAGTCATCGACAATGCGATGGACGAAGCCGTCGCCGGCCACGCCAGCCGCATCGAAGTCACGCTTGAACCCGGCAACCGCCTGACCGTGTTCGACAACGGCCGCGGCATCCCCGTCGATCCGCACCCCAAGTATCCGGGCAAGTCGGCGCTCGAAGTGATCATGACCACGCTCCACTCGGGCGGGAAGTTCGAAGGCCGGGCTTATTCGACCTCGGGCGGTCTGCACGGCGTCGGGGTCAGCGTCGTCAACGCGCTCTCGACCGAAACCATCATCGAGGTCGCCCGCGACAAGACGCTCTACCGCCAGACCTTCTCCAAGGGTCTCGCCACCTCCAAGCTCGAGGAAGTCGGCGCCGCCCCCAACCGCCGCGGCACCACCGTCACCTTCACCCCCGACCCCGAGATTTTCGGCGCCGACGCCGCGTTCGATCCGGCCCGCCTGTACAAGCTCGCCCGGTCCAAGGCCTATCTCTTCGCCGGGGTCGAGATCCGCTGGCGCTGCGACCCGTCGCTCGCGAGCCCGGACGTCCCCGAAACCGCCACCTTCCAGTTCGCCAACGGCCTCGCCGACCATCTCGCCGAGCAATTGGGCGAGCGCCCGGCGGTCACCAACACGCCGTTCACCGGCAAGCAGGATTTCCCCAACGATCAGGGCCGCTGCGAATGGGCAGTCGCCTGGCCGCTTTATTCCGACGGCAGCGAGAGCTATTACTGCAACACCATCCCGACCCCCGACGGCGGGACCCACGAAGCGGGCCTGCGCGCTGCTTTGACCAAGGGCATCCGCGCGTTCGGCGAGCTGGTCGGCAACAAGCGCGCCAAGGACATCACCGCCGACGACGTCTTCAACGGCATCGAGCTGATGCTCTCGATCTTCATCCGCAACCCGCATTTCCAGAGCCAGACCAAGGACCGCCTGACCAGCCTCGAGGCGGCCCGCTTCGTCGAGGCTGCCGTCCGCGACCATTTCGACCATTTCCTCGCCGACAATATGGACCGCGGCCGCGCTCTCCTCGGCGCGATCGTCGTGCGCGCCGAAGAGCGCCTCAGGCGCCGCGCCGAGCGCGAGGTGCAGCGCAAGACCGCCACGTCAGCCCGCAAGCTCCGCCTCCCCGGCAAGCTCACCGATTGCAGTAGCGACGACCCCGAGGGCACCGAATTGTTCATCGTCGAGGGCGACAGCGCCGGCGGCAGCGCCAAACAGGCGCGCGAACGCAAGACCCAGGCGATCCTCCCGATCCGCGGCAAGATCCTCAACGTCGCCAGCGCCACCGCCGACAAGATCCGCGCCAACAACGAAATCGCCGACCTCGGCCTCGCGCTCGGCTGCGGCATGCGCGACAAGTTCGACGAGAATGCGCTGCGCTACGAAAAGATCATCATCATGACCGACGCCGACGTCGACGGCGCCCACATCGCGACCCTGCTGATGACCTTCTTCTTCCAGGAAATGCCCGAGCTGGTCCGCCGCGGCCACCTCTACCTCGCCCAGCCCCCGCTGTACCGACTGACAGCCGGCGCCAAGACCCTCTACGCCCGCGACGACGCCCACCGCGCCGAGCTCGAAGCGAGCGAGTTCAAGGGCAAGAAAGTCGAGGTCAGCCGCTTCAAGGGCTTGGGCGAAATGAACCCCAACCAGCTCAAAGACACGACCATGAGCCCGGCTACCCGCTCCCTCATCAAGATCACTTTGCCCGGGCCTTACGAAGACCGCCAGCCGGTCAAGGACCTCGTCGAGCGCCTGATGGGCCGCGACCCGGCGCACCGCTTCGCCTTCATCCAGAACAGCGCCGCGGCGGTCGATGAGGGGGCGATCGATGCCTAGCCTGTTCCCCGACGGAGGCCAGGGAGCAAGGCTCCCGCCACCCCGCGGTTTAGCTCCACTTCGGATGCAATCTTAACCATAACGCGCTGCCCCACTGCTACACACGGGGGCGAGTGAGCAGCATGGCCGAATCTCGCGGCGGTCGCAGGTCGAACGTATTTCTCACCGCGACGCTGGTCATGGCGAGCGGGTCGGTCGCCGTGCGCGTGCGCAACATTTCGGCCCGCGGCGCGCTGATCGACGGCGCCGCGCTGCCGCCCGAGGGCACGGCGATCGAGCTGCGCCGCGGCAGCCTCGCCGCCGCCGGCGATATCGCATGGCGCGACGCCGCCCATTGCGGCGTCCGTTTCGATGCCGACATCGACGTCGAGGCCTGGACCCGGCGGGTCGGCCATGCCGGCCAGCACGCGGTCGATGACCTGGTCGCCCAGGTGAAGCGCCCGGCCTCGGCCGCCGCGCTCGCCCCCGCCCCCACGCCCCGCGCCGACTCCCTCGCCGCGATCAGCGCCGACCTCACCCAAACCTGCGAACGCCTCGCCGCCCGCCCCGACATCGTCACCGCCTGCGCCGAAGACCTACTCGCCCTCGACGCGATCGCGCAGCGATTGAGGAACGTCTTGAGCGCAAGCTGAGCACCCGAGCGTAGCGATGCCGGCGCGCAGCGCCGCCGGAGCAGCGCGAAGAGAGTGCGAAAGCCGGCCAGCGGGGCGCGACCCCGGACAGGATCCGGGGGAGCGAGCCCGTCTGACGTCACGAAGTGAGCGGCAAGCAATTCGCCAGAATGAGCATCGCAGGATGTCCGGGGGACATCCGAGAAGCACAATCGGGAGCGAGGCACAGCTACAAGCGCTGCGCCGGTGGATAAGCGGGCTGCGTGAGAGCTGGATTTTAGCCCCAACGACTCATTTTCGCCGGCTGACCCGCGCGAGAAACGAGCGGTGCCACGACCGCCCGCCGTCGATCGACCGGTCGATTTCGTAGCTATGTAAATCGGCCGACAATATGCGCCACGTCCCCCGCACCAGCATCGCTCTGTCGCCAACGAATTCCTGCGAGTAGAATTCCAGATTACCGTCGCGCCAGCCGCCGATGCTCGGCGTGCCATCCATGCGGCCCGCGTCGCCGTCGGCGTAATTCTGGCTCCACTGCCCGGCCTTGGCGTCGTACAGGAACAAGGTCGCGCCGTGCCAATGACTGACACCGCTGCCGGCCTCGATCTCTTCGAGCACTGCCTCGCCGCCCCACACCGGGCGCGCGACCTTGCTCCCCTTCATGTGGATCTGCTCGTCGGGCTTGTTGAACGGGTCCTTGGTGATGGTGACGTCGGTCGTCCAGCTGCCGATCGAGAAGTCCATGTCGTGGGAGCCGTCTCGACCGGCGACATTCTGGGCGCTCGCCGGAATGGCCGAGGCCAGCGCGGCAATCGCAAGCACAAAAACAGGAACCAAACGCACGTCGACACCTCCATCGTTGATCCGTCGAGACCGCCGCTAATTAGGCTCACAGCATCACGTTTGTTGAGCGCCAGTTTGCGGAAAAAGCTTGGCAGGTCGCCGTAAAGTGGCCCAATGAACCGATGGGGACACTTTTCGAGCTCGAGATCACGACGGCGGCGAAAGGCTCGCGGGAAATCGCCGGCCACCTCTTTCGCCAGCTCAGGTCGGCGATCCTGGACGGGCGCCTGCTTCCCGGCGCCCGGCTGCCGTCAACGCGCGCCTCGCCGGCCGTGTTCGGCGCCTCCCGCAATACCGTTCAGGACGTCTACGACCGGTTGGCCCAGGAGGGACTGGTTGCGTCGAGGCAGGGATCGGGCACCTATGTTAGCGATGCGCGCGCCAAGCTGGGCGCATCTGCGCCGCCGCAGGCCGCCGCTGTTCGGGGGCGCATGAATCCCGTTTGGGAGCAGTCGGAGATCAGATCCTGGATCGGCTTCTGGCAGGAACGCCGCCAGCCGTCCGTTCCAACCATCGCCGACCTGCGCCCCGCGCTCGTCGATCAGCGGCTGTTTCCCCATGCGACGTTCCGCCAAGTCATGGCGCGCGGCTTGCGGCGGCTGGAAACGACCCCGTCCGCCTCGAAAAGTCCGCAGGGCAACCAGGGTAATGGTCAGCTTCGCCGCGCGATTGCCGAACATGTCAGCCTGACCCGTGCCCTGGGTTGCGGGGCCGACGACGTCCTCGTCACCAGCGGTGCGCAACAGGGCTTCGACCTCCTCGCCCGGATCCTCGTCACGCCGGGCGAAACGATCGTCGCCGTCGAGGATCCCGGCTATCCGCCGATGCGCGCGCCATTCGTTTTAGCCGGGGCCCGCATCGTCCCGGTCCGGGTGGACGCGGAAGGGATCGTCGTCGACGATATACCGGCCGACGCGAAGATCATCTGCGTCTGCCCGTCGCACCAGTTCCCGCTCGGCATGCCGACGTCGCCCGGGCGACGGCGAGCCCTCCTCCGCTTCGCCGAGCGGACTGGCGCGGTGATCGTCGAGGACGACTACGATGGCGAGTTTCGCCATGACGGAAGCCCGCTCGAAGCGCTTCGAAGCCACGCGTCGGCCGGCCAGGTCTGCTATGTCGGCTCCTTCTCCAAATGCATGTTCCCGTCGCTGAGGCTAGGGTTCCTGGTCCCGCCCCAATGGGCGCTGCCGGCCCTGGTGGCGGCCAAGAATTCCACCGACTGGCACTGTTCGATTCCCGTTCAGGCAGCGGTCGCCCGGTTCATTCTCGACGGTCACCTCGCGCGTCACATCCGCCGCGTCCGCCGCATCTATCGCGACCGGCGGGAGCTGCTGCTCGATTTGCTCGACCAGCGCGTTGGCCAGCATTTGGCAGTCGTGCCCTCCTTCTATGGAATGCACATTGCCGCCTTGGCCCGGAAGACGATCGACTGCGAAGCGGTCAGCCAGGCGCTTGTCCGACGCGGGATCCTGATCCACTCGCTCGACCGCTACTTCTTCGGGCGGCCCGCCCAAACTGGCTTCGTCATCGCCTATGCCGCCGCAGACCATCACGAACTCACGCTCGCCATCGACGCGCTGGCCGAAGAAATTCCGGAACGCGAGAATTAGGGCTTTCCTACACCCTCTCTATGTTCCAATATGGTTCATGGAACACGACTCGCATGAACCACAACCGTCAACGCTAACCCCCACCCCCACGATCCGCCACGACGGCTGGACCGGCGAGCGCATGGCCACTTTCCTCGAAACCCTTGCCGAGACCCCGGTCGTCGCCGAGGCGTGCGACCAGGCGCGCATGGGCATCTCCGGCGCTTATGCCCTCCGCCGCCGCAACCCAGCCTTCGCCGCGGCGTGGGACGCGGCGCTGACCATCGCCCGCGAGCGGCTCGCCGACACCCTCATCGCCCGCTCGATGGAGGGCAATGTCGAGCAGCTCTACAAGGACGGCGAACTGATCGGCGAGCGCCATTTGCTCGACAACCGCCTCGGCCTCGCCATCCTCCGCCGCCTCGATCGGCTGGCCGAAGGCGGCATCTGCGTCAGCGCGCGCGACCTGCACTTCTCCGGCGATTACCGCAGCCCGGGCCTCCGCCGCGGAAGCTTCGATTGGAAACAGGCGCTCGACGGTTTGCGGGCCGGCGACGATGCCGCCGTGGCGCATGCCCTGGCGCTCGCCAAGGGTAACAAGTGGACGAAGTGGAAGGCCCTTTAGGGTTGGCGCAGGAAGACGACGGCCTCGACCTCACCGACCGCTGCTGGCTGGACAAGATCGACCACATCTGGATGACCGATTTCCCGCCGCCCGCGGGCTTCACCGGCTATCAAAGCCGCCCCTACAACGCCGACGAACCCTACACCGCGCCTGCACCGAGGAGGAAGTCGTGATCCTCACCGCCGACGCCGCCCGCAGCCGCGCCGCCGAGCGCGCCGAGGACGAGACGCTGAGAGATGAATGGTTCAAGCTATTGAAGGACGAGGCCGGGGGCGATCCGCCGACGGGAGCGTGATATGCAGAGCGGACATGGATTGCACCGGGGGAAAAGCATGGGCCGCTTGCTGTCGCTGATTGCCTGTCTCACCGTGGCCGGCGCCGCTTCGGCCGCGCCCGCCGCGCCACTGGCCGACTCGCGCCTGGCCAAGGCCGAGGCGCTTGTCGATGCCTTCTACAAGTTCGATCGCGCGGGGCTGCGCGCGGCGATGGCCAATGCCCCCGGCTCGCAAGGCGACACCCTTTATTATCAGTTATGGGCGGAGGCCGGTCATTACGCCGTCCTGCACCGTCAGCCGTGCCAGCTGGGCAAGGCGGGCGAGGTCGCCTGCCCGGTGACGGTCAAGGACGACCTTATCCCGGCGCTCGGCCTCGATATTCACGTGACCGACGTCTTCCACATCCGCTTCGAGGACGGCCGCGCGGTCGAGGTCTGGAACACCTCGGACGATCCGCCCGAATACCAGGCTGCGATGGCCTGGCTGAAACGCGACCGGCCGGAGATTTTTACCGGACCGTGCCGCGGCATGTGGGCGGGCGGGCCGACCCCGCAGGATTGCGTCCGCGCGATCGTCAAGGGATTTGCGGATTTCACTGCGGGCCAGTGACGGTCGCGGCCGGGTGAAGGGCCTGCGCCAGTTCCTCGACGCCGGGCAGCAGCAGGCGTGGCTTGGCGGCGCGGGACTCGACGACGGCGAGCGTCCGGAGCAGTCGATTGAACAACGCTTCAAATATGCCGCGCGGCTCGAAAAATTGCGCCAACGCCCGCAAGCCGACGACGTCCTCGACCTCCTCCGCACCTATGCCGCGACCTGCCTGCCGATCCCGCGCCGGACCGAGCGCTTCTACTGGTCGGTGTCGTGCCTGCCCGGAAGCCCCGACGGGCCGCTCACCCGGGTCAACGCCAGCTGGATGGAGCTGTTCACGCTGCTTCCAGACGGCGATGCACTGCGCGCCCGCTTCATCCTCCACCTCGCCGATTTCACAACCGATGGCTCGGTCATGCCGGAGCAACTCGATGGAGCCCTGCTCGAGCAATGCGTCGACCGGCCGCAAGACGTCACGCACCGCTTCTGGGGCAAGGCCGACATCCTGGTGGTCAAGGTCCGCGGCGCCCCGTCGATCCGCGCCTTCCTCGCCCACCCCCACGCCTTGCGCGCCATCCGCCGCTTCAACCTCACCCACCTCAACCGCGGCCGCAACGCCTATCAGGCGAGCCACTGCTACAGCCTCGCCGATGCGATGCTGGAGGACTGACGCAGCGTGGTCGGCGGGTCGAGCACCCTAGACCTGGCCGGGCAGGCTCGCCGGATGTTCGTCGAGGGCTTTGGCCAGCGTGATCGGGCCGCGCGCGATCGCCTTCCAGTGATCGCTGTCGAGCTCGTCGAGCATCCACGCGCCGATCAGACCGGCGAGCAGCCACAGGAAGACGATAATCCCGACAGCGAATTTCATCGCGACCTCTGCCAAGCCGAGCGCAGGCAAGCACGAGTTAGGCCCTTGTAACATGGACCGCCCTATCCGAAAAACCGCGCCATGACCGCCCAGCCCGTGACCATCGCCGTGGGCGCCGACTCGGTCTCCGGTCTACTGCTGCGGCCGCCGGGCGCTATTGCCCTCTATCTGTTCGCCCACGGCGCCGGCGCGGGGATGACCCACCAGGCGATGGAGTCGAACGCGGCCGGCCTCGCCGCGCGCGGCATCGCGACCCTGCGCTACCAGTTCCCGTACATGGAAAAGGGGTCAAAGCGTCCCGACCCGCCGCGGATCGCCCACGCCGCCGTCCGCGCCGCCGCGGCGAAAGCGGTCGAGCTCGCGCCAGACCTCCCCCTGTTCGCCGGCGGGCGCTCGTTCGGCGGACGCATGACCTCGCAAGCGCAGGCGCTCGGCCCGCTGCCGCAAGTGCGCGGCCTCGCCTTTTTGGGCTTTCCCCTGCACCCCGCCGGCAAGCCCGGCATCGAGCGCGCCGCGCACCTTGCCGACATCGCCGTGGCGATGCTGTTCGTATCGGGCGAGCGCGACGCTTTGGACGAACTCGACCTGTTGCGACCGGTCGTCGCCGCGCTCGGCGAGCGTGCTACCCTCCACCTCGTCGCGCACGCCGATCACAGCTTCAAGGTCGCCGCCAAAAGCGGCCGCACCGCCGCCGACGCAGAAGCCGAAGCGCTCGATGCACTCGCGGCGTGGATTACTCCGCTTGCGAGGCGTCCAGGTCCTTGACGTAGTCAGGCGTCATCACCGCACTCGCTTTGGTTGTGGGCTTCGCGCTCTGCAGCAGCTTCAAGTCGAACTTCTCGCGGAACTGGACGCCGACCTGCGAGCTGCGCGCCCAGACGATCGTCCCGTCGATCAGCCCGCCGGCGGCGAAATCGAGCTGGATCTCGGAGCCAACCTCCAGCTCCTCGCGGCTTTCGACCAGCGCCCCGCCGCTCGAAATGTTGCGCAGCCGCGCGCCTTTGACCTGGCCGCGATAGTGGAGCAGCGCGGCACGGATGATGCGGATGCGCGGCTCGCGCTGCGCCAGATGCGCGTCGGGCCGGCTCGCCGAGCCTTTCGCCGCCAGTTCTCGTGCCTCTTCGGCTGGCATCGGCTTGCCGAAATAATAGCCCTGGACGAGTGTACAGCCGAGACTGCGGATGAGCATCAGCTCGTCGGCTGTCTCGACCCCTTCCGCGGTCGTGACCATCGTGAGGTCCGCGGCGAGCCCGACCATCGCCCGGATCAGTGCGGCATTGCGGCTTTCAGGGTCGGATGCACCGCGGACGAAGCTCTGGTCGACCTTGATCTTGTCGAACGGTACGCGGAGCAAATAGCTGAGCGACGAATAGCCCGTACCGAAATCGTCAAGCGCCAGCTTGAGGCCGATCGCCTTGAGCGCGCCGATCATCTCATGGACGTGGTCGTCGTTGCTGAGGAACACGCCCTCGGTGATCTCGAGCTCGAGGCGCTTGGCCGGAAGGTCGGTTTCGCTGAGCACTGCGCGGACGGTCGCCGGCAGCGACGGCAGCTTGAACTGGATCGGCGACAAATTGACCGCGACAGAGATGTGCTGCGGCCATTTGGCGGCCTCGGCGCAGGCGGTGCGCAGAACCCATTCGCCAATCTCGTTGATCAGCCCGATTTCCTCGGCGAGCGGGATGAACATCGCCGGGCTGATCGGCCCATGCTCGGGGTGGTCCCAGCGGATCAGCGCCTCAAACCCCACCACCGCCTCAGTCGAGGCATCGACGCTGGGCTGGAACACGACCCTGAGCTGGCCCTTTTCGAGCGCGACCCGGAGATCCGATTCCATCCGCTGCCGTTCGCGCGCCGACTCGTGCATTTCGGGCGCGAAAAAGCGGAAGCAGCCCTTGCCGGCGGCCTTGGCGGCGTAGAGCGCGAGATCGGCATCGCGCATCAGGTCGTCGGACGTGCGGTCGTCATAATCTGAGGTGACGATCCCGACCGACGTGCCGATCGACACCACGGTGCCGTTGATCGTGTAGGGCCGCGAGACATTGTCGATGATCCCCTGGGCAAGCCGGCCTAGGTCCTCCTTCGACAGCGCGGTCGGAATGACGATCTCGAACTCGTCGCCGCCGAGCCGACCGACCTGGCCTATCTCCCCGACTTCGTCGCGCAGGCGCAGCGACACCAGGCGGAGCAAAGTGTCGCCGGCGGGATGGCCGAGCGTATCGTTGACCGCCTTGAAGCGGTCGAGATCGAGCAGGAACACCGAGCAGCGGTGCTTGCGCCGTGCCGCGCTGACCAGGGCATCATCGAGCGCCCGGCGGAGCACTTCGCGGTTGGGCAGGCCGGTCAACGAATCCTGGCGCGCGAGCCGGTCGAGTTCCACTTCGGACTGACGCATCTTGGTCAGATCGGACGCGAAACCGCGAAAGCCGAAGAACCGCCCGACTTCGTCGTGCACCGGGCAGCCTGAAATCGACCACCAGATCTCGTTCTTGGTCTTGGCCCGGACAATCAAGTCCTGGAACGCGACATGCGACGACAGATAAAACCCCAGCGTCCGTTCCGACGTCGCACCGCCGTCGGCATTTTCAGCCGAGATCAGATCGGTGAACGGCCGGTCGATCAGATCGCTGGGTTCGCAGCCAAGCGCGCTGGCGACGCAATCGCTGACGTAGGACAGCATGCCGTCGCGGGTGGTCTCCCAGAACCAGCCCTTTTCGCTGTTTTCGAACTCCTGGATCAAGCCCTCGGCGCGCGAGGACTGCGGGCGCGTCTCATCGTGGCCCGCATGGCCCCCCGATCGCAGCATTCGTCCAATCGTGCCCACGCCTGCTCCTTGTCCAGCAACAGAATAGGCTAATCTTGGTTTAGATTCGGTTATGCCAACGCGTTAAATTCGGTGCGGCGGGCGGGGCGACTTGGGCGTCGCTCTCTGGCAGGAACATCAACCATGACGACCGTCGAAGCCCCTGTACGCGAGGCTCACCGCATCTCCCACGCGTCGCTCGCGATCGCGGCGTTCTCGACCGTCGTCGAATGGTACGATTTCACTCTCTATCTCTATTTCGCGACGGTCCTTTCCCGCGTCTTTTTCGGCGGCGGCGCGGCGTCCCTATTGATGACCCTCGGCGGATTCGCTCTAGCCTATCTGATGCGACCGCTCGGCGCGGTGTTTTTCGGCCATATCGGCGATCGTCACGGCCGCCGTCACATGCTGCTGACCTCGGTCGCAGTGATGACCGCGGCGATGCTCGCGACGGCCCTACTCCCGACCCGCGCCGAGATCGGCTGGGTGGCCGGGCTGCTGCTGTTCCTGCTGCGCTGCGTGATGGGCTTCTCGGTCGGCGGTGAATATACCGGCGTCGTCGCCTACCTGCTCGAAGGCGCGGCCCCCACCAGGCGCGGTCTTATCGCTTCCTCGGCCTCGGCGGCGAGCGAAGTCGGCGCGTTACTGGCAGTCGGCGTCAGTGCGCTCACCGTCGCCGCATTGAGCGAGGCCGACCTCGCCAGCTGGGGCTGGCGGATCCCGTTCTTCGTCGGCGCCGCGCTCGCCGGCAGCGTGTGGATCGCCCGCCGGACGATGGAGGAGTCACCCGAATTCCATCGCCAGAAAGCGGCCGGAACCGTCCCCGCCAGTCCGCTCCGCCACAGTCTTGCCAACTACAAGGCCGCGGTCGCCCGCGCCTTCGCCATCTCGGCGCTGGGCTCGATCACTTATTATGTCGGGATCACCTACGTCCCGGCGTTCCTGACCTCTGCCGGCAAGCTGACCGAGTCCGCGTCGCTGTGGCTCTCCACGGCCGCCGCGGTGATCGTCATCCTGGTGACGCCGCTGATCGGGATCCTGTCGGACCGCGTCGGCCGCAAGCCGGTCCTTGCCGCGCTCAGCCTCGCCAACGTCCTTTTACCCACGACCATGTTCGCGCTGATGGCCAGCGGTTCGCACGGTCAGGCCCTCATCGGCGCGCTCGTGCTCGCGGCGCTCGCCGGCGGGGTCAGCGCGGTTGGCGCAGTGGCGACCGCCGAACAATTCCCTGGCGAAGGCCGCGTCACCGGCCTCGCGCTCGGCGCGACCGGTGCCACGGCGATTTTCGGCGGCTTCACCCCGTGGCTCGCGCAACTGCTGATCGAGCGCACCGGCTGGACCATGGCCCCCGGTACAATGATCGCGCTGGTCGGGCTGTGCGTGTTGCCACTGTTCCTGATGATGCGCGAAACCGCGCCGGGGAAATCCGCCTAGGCGTCCCGAAAAAAGGGGCGAGACGATCGCCCGTCCCGCCCCAATCTCTACCGAATGTTAGTCCCGCTTAGAGGCCACGCTCCGGCGCCGGTGGCGGCGGTGGTGGCGGCGGGGGTGGGACCGGGCAGGCGTCGGTCGCCAGGATTACCGAGCCATCCGGGCAGGTCTGCGTCGCCGGGGGTGGCGGCGGCGGCGGCGGGGGTGGTGGCGGCGGCGGTGCCGCCTCGACCACGCGGGCGCCGCCGAAGCGGAAGCCGAGCTTCACGCCGACGCCCTTGACGTCGCCGGCTTCAGCCCAGGCCGCGACAATCGGACCCGAGCTGCTCGGTTTGCCATAGCCAACCTCGCCGCGGAACCAGGTCCCCCGGCCCTCGGCCTCGATCGTATCGGACTCGGTGCCGCTTACCAGCGTCAGATCGTTGTGCTTGCGGAACTCGTGATAGACCTTGCCGTCGACGAAGGCGCCGAAAGCACTTTCGAAGCGAACACCAAAGCGGCCGCGCAGGCTCTTCGACTTATCGAAATCATAGCCGATCCCGCCGAACGTAAAGTCGTCATGCTTGGTCGTGACCCAGGCCAGGCCGCCACCGAGGTCGACCAGCGAACTACCGACGGGAAGCCGGTAGCCAGCTTCGCCTTCGACGCCCCAACTGGTGCTGTCGAGCTTGCCCAGCCCGACAAACGCCGGACTGTCGACCCGCAGCTTGTTCTTGTCATATTTGGCCAGCAAGCCGCCGTAAAAGCCGGTGGCCGACCCGAAGATCGCATAGCCGCCGGCATTCCAGCCGGTGCCTTTGACCTCGGCCGGCGAGCCGCCGAGGCTGGCCTTGGCCCGCTGCCAGCCGCCGGTGATGCCGACCACGCCGGCGCCGAAATTATAATCGGCGCCGCCCTGGATGCCGCGGCGCTCGGTCTTCAGATGCTCGTTGATCGCCACGTCCGACCCGAACACATTCTGAATATCGGTGTCGCCGTAGCGGTCGTCGCTAAGGTAGATCTGGCCCCACAAGCCGAGCGGCCGCGCACCGGCGGTCAGGTCGCTCCGCTTCAAGGCCGAATAGTTACTGTAGATATCGGCCGACTGGTACCACATGTCGGTCCCGATATTGACCAGCGCCAGCGGATTGAAAGCGTTGACGTTGGGCGCCGCGAACAGGAAGAAGTCCTGCCCGACCCGCTGCAGGCTGAAGTCGATCAGCGACGTGCCAATCGTGCTGCCGAGGGTGAACGAGGTCGCCCCGCTGGTTCCGGTGTCGACCACCAGGATGCCGGTCGAATTGACCACCACCCCGCCAACCGGCTGGACGTTAATCACCGTCGCGCCGCTCGCCGCGCCGGTAATCACCAGCACGTCCGCCGCCGTCGACGACGCGTCAACGTTGAGGTTCGACGCACCCGAGCCGACGAAATTGCCGGTGATCGTCAACGTGTCGTTGGTCGCACCGTCATTGAGGTGGATCGCGCCGCTGTTCGCCAGTGACGTCGTGGTGATGCCGTTGACCCCGCTCACGGCATTGATCGTGCCGGAGTTGGACATGGCGCCCAGCCCGGTAATCGTCGCCACATTGAGGTTGGTCGTGCCCGAGTTGCTCAAAGCCGTCGCCACGCCGCTGAACGTCAGCGTCCCGGTGGCGTTGAGCGTGCCCGCATTGGTGAGCGTCTCGAGATTGGCGATCGACGTGCCGGTCGCGGTGTTGATTATGCCGGCCGCATTGTTGGTCACGACATCGGCGCCCGCCCCGAAGTCGCTCGCACCACCGGCATTCCAGGTGCCGGTGTTGGCGAGTGTATCGACCCCTCCGCTCAGCGTCAGGCGGCCATTGAGCGTGGCGCCGCCCAGATTGTTCAAGGTCGTCGGAACGGTGGCGCTGGATTGAACCGCCAGCCCTCCGGCCGCGCCGACGGTACCCGAGTTGTTGATTATCGCTGTGCCAGTCCCACCCAGGATAATCGCTCCCACAGATCCAGTGACCGACCGGGCTGCGGCCACGTTGATGGTCGAGACGCCGCTGGTGGTGGTGTTGGTCCGAATGCCCCATCCGCCGGTAGTGCTGATGTTGGCGTTAGCGTTGACGGTGATGTTGCCGGTCGTCGACGTCGCCTGGATGCCATCGCCCCCCGCCCCGGCGGTGATCACACCGGCATTGGTCACGACGATGGCGCCCGTGGTCGAATCGACCTGGATGGCGTCACCGCCGGTGCTGGTAACAGCGCCGTTGGCGACGACCGTTGCCGTCCCGGTGCCAAGGGTCGACACGTCGACGGTGTTAGCCGCCGACGTCGCCCCGCCGGCGCCGACCGTGACCAGCATATTGCCGGTCGATGCGGCGTTGGAATTGGCGGCAATGATAGCCGAGCTACCGGTTCCGGTGACCAGGCCCGCCCCGGTCGCCACGGTGACACCGCCCAGACCGGCGTTGGTCGCGTTGATGCCCGTAGTGCCGGAAATCGCCCCCGTACCGGTCACGGAAACCGTGCCGCCTTGGGCCGCGTCCGTCTGCTGGGCAATAATCGCGGTGTTGCCGGTCGAAGTGACCGCGCCGGCATTGACGATGACATTGCCGCCCGAAGTCAGCGCGAAAATGCCGTTACCAGTGGTCGCTGCGATCGGGCCGACCGCGTTGACCGTGGCGGTCCCGGTTCCAAAGTTTTCAGCATCGATGCCGAACCGGGCGTTGACCGCCGCATTGGTTGTTACGCTGATGTTGCCGGTCGCGGTCCCATCGAGAAGCGCGTCCTGGACGCCGGCGTTATCCGCCGTCAGCACACCGTTAGCGACGATGGTGACATTGCCCGTTGTGGAGTTGGAGATGGCGCTGATCGCATTGCCGGCGCCGGCATTGGCGGCTGTCACTGCAGCCGTCGTGATCGAGATGTTGCCCCCGGCGGCGGTATCAAAGGTTTTGACGCCGTTGCCGCCCGTCGCGGCTACCGCGCCGCCAAGATTGACGTTGATGCCGCCCGAACCGGCCGTCGTGATCGACAATGCGGTGCCCGCTCCCGCCGTGATGTCGTTGCCGGCTGTCGAGTTCACAACGACGTTTTGGGTGCCCGCCGCGTTGTTCGAATTGAGGACAATCGCCGGCCCCGCCGTCGACGAGATGTCGCCGTCGATGGTCGCATTGATGCCGCCCGATCCGGCGCCACCGTTGGCAATCACCGAAAGCGCGGTCGAGCCTGCGCCGTTGGCGGTGAGGGTGCCGCTGTTGAGCGTGACGCTCGGCGCGGTGAGAGAGAGCGTCAACGCGCCCGTGGCTCCGGCCTGGCCGACCAAAGTTGAGCCGGTCCCGTTATAGGTCAGGGCGCGCGTGCTGGTCGCATCGACGACGCCATGCGCGGCCGTCGTCGATTCAACATAGCCCGCGGTGTTAATCGTGTCGTAGTCGCCGGTGACGACCACGTCGGACGTGGAGCCGGTCGTCATGGTGATCGAGCTGCCGGTGCCAATCACCACATTGACCGTGCCATTGCCGTTCGCATCGGTGCACGATGCGGTAAGGTCGGCGGGCACAAATCCGGTAGCGCAAACCGAATCGGCCAGCGCAGGGGACGCCGCAGACATCGCCAAACCCAGCCCAAATGCAGCGCTGCCGAGCAAACGCGCGCGATTCGTGATTCGATTCATTGAAAACCCCCTTGTTAAGCGCCGACCGAGCTTCCGGAACGGTAGTGCGTTTTGCCGCAACGACACAACCCGCGCCCTGTTCCAACTTTATGACGCCCGCGCGCGAATTCAAAAAATTGTGGCGAATTTGTCGCAGAGATCAGTTTCGCCAAGAAGAACGCCGGACAGCTTTACCTATGCTGGAGGCAGCGATCGACCGTCTGGCTGGGGGTATTTCTACCATTCCGGACGCATCCGTATCAGTCGCCGACTGACGTTAACGCGCCCAGCCTCGCGCCGGTCGGCTCGCCCGTCTCGTCTTTGCCATGATTGGCTGCTAGGCGCCCGCCCATGCTTAACATCACCGGCATCACGGTGCGCCTTGGCGGCCGCACGATCCTCGACCGCGCGACTGCTGCGATCCCGCCCGGCAGCCGGGTCGGGCTGATCGGCCGCAACGGCGCCGGCAAGTCGACCCTTATGAAGGTCATCATCGGGCAATTCGATGCTGACGAGGGCGAGATCGAGATGCCGCGGCGGACCCGCCTCGGCTACATCGCGCAGGACGCGCCGAGCGGCACCGCGACGCCGTTCGACACCGTGCTCGCCGCCGACCTTGAGCGCGCCGAACTGCTCGCCGAAGCCGAGCATTGCCACGACGCCCACCGCCTCGGCGACATCCACGACCGCTTGCTGGTGATCGATGCTTATGCCGCCGATGCCCGCGCCGCGCGCATCCTGCTCGGCCTCGGCTTCGACGAGACGATGCAGGGGCAGCCGCTCGACAGCTTCTCCGGCGGGTGGAAAATGCGCGTCGCGCTCGCCGCTCTGCTGTTCTCCCAGCCCGACGTGCTGCTGCTCGACGAGCCCTCGAACCACCTCGATCTCGAGGCGACCCTGTGGCTCGAGAATTTCCTCAAGGGCTACGACGGCACGCTGATCGTCATCAGCCACGAGCGCGACCTGTTGAACAATGTCGTCGATACCATCGCCCACCTCGAGCGCGGCAAGATCACGCTCTACTCGGGCAATTACGACGGGTTCGAGAAGCTCCGCGCCGAGCGCGTCGCGCAAATCGCCGCGGCGCAGGCCTCGCAGAACGCGCAGCGCGCGCGCCTGCAGGATTATATCGCCCGCAACAGCGCCCGCGCCTCGACCGCCAAACAGGCCCAGTCGCGGGCCAAGATGCTGGCCAAGATGCAGCCGATCGCCGCGCTGGCCGACGACCCCAGCCTGAGCTTCGACTTCCCGTCCCCAAGCGAACTGCGGCCGCCGCTGATCACCCTCGACATGGCCGCGGTCGGCTATGCCGCCGACACGCCGGTGCTGCAGAAATTGAACCTGCGCATCGACCCCGACGATCGCATTGCGCTGCTCGGGCGCAACGGTAACGGCAAGACCACGCTGGCTCGCCTGCTCGCCGCCCAGCTCGCGCCGATGGCCGGCGAAGTCCACGCCTCGAGCAAGATGAAGGTCGGGTATTTCACTCAATATCAGGTCGAGGAATTGTCCGGCGACGATACCCCGCTCGAGCATATGACCCGGGCGATGACCGGCAAAGCTCCGGCCGCGGTCCGCGCTCAGCTCGGCCGCTTCGGCTTTTCCGGCGACAAGGCGACAACGTTGGTCGGCAAGCTATCGGGCGGCGAGCGCGCCCGGCTGGCGCTGGCCTTGATCACTCGCGACGCTCCGCATCTGCTGATCCTCGACGAGCCGACCAACCACCTCGACGTCGACGCCCGCGAGGCGTTGGTCCAGGCCTTGAACGGCTATGACGGCGCCGTCGTCCTGATCAGCCACGATCGCCACATGGTCGAACTGACCGCCGACCGGCTGGTGCTGGTCGATCATGGCGGTGCCAAGGATTATCCGGGCAGCATCGACGATTACATCGACTTCGTGCTCGGCCGGAACCAGCCCAAAGCCGAAGCCCGGCCCAAAGTATCGAAGGCCGACCGCAAGGCCGCCTTGAAAGCGCGCGAGGACGCCGCTGCCTTAAAGAAAGCGGCTGCCGCGGCCGAAGCGGCCAGCGCCCGGCTAGCGTCGGAATGCTCGGCGCTCGATCGGCAGCTCGCCAACGCTGAATGCCCGCAGACGTTAAGCGAACTGACCCAGCGCCGCGTCCAGATCGCCGAACAATTGCGCCAGGCAGAGGCTCGCTGGCTCGAAGTCAGCGAACAGCTCGAACGCCTCGCTGCCTGATAAAAAAGAGGGGCGGGACGATCGCTCGTCCCGCCCCGTTTTCTACCGACTATCAGACTCGCTCAAAGGCCGCGCTCTGGCGCCGGAGGCGGCGGCGGAGGTGGAGGCGGTGGAACCGGACATGCATCCGTTGCCAGGATCACTGAGCCGTCCGGGCACGTCTGCGTCGCCGGCGGCGGCGGAGGCGGCGGAGGCGGCGGAGGCGGCGGGGGCGGCTCGGCCGCATGACCGAAGTTGTAGATCAGACTCGCCATGATGCTGTGCGAGGTGAAGCGATCGTCGATCCCGAAGGTCGCGATACCGCTGCTACATGGCGGACCGCCCGGTGCGCACGGCCCCTGTCCGGCAGCAAATGCCACACTGTCGGCGATATCGAGCTTGCTGCTACGGAAGTACCGATACTTCAGACCGATATCGAGATTATCGCTGATCGGCGCGTAGACACCCGCGAGCAGCTGCCAGGCGAAGCCACTGTCGCTCTCGCCGAATTCCTTGACCCGGGCATAGCCGGCGCCACCGCCCACATAGCCGCCGATGGCGCCGTTGGCGCCAAAGTCGAGCAGCGCATTGACCATCCCCGAGAGCACGCTGACGTGTCCGCCCAGATCGAAATCGTCCTCGGTGAACAGCGTTCCGGCGCCGGCGTTGAAGGCCGAGATGAAGTTATCGTCGAGGCGGACGCTACTGGCTTTGGCACGCTTGTAGGCGCCCTCGGCTTCGAGCCGGAACATGCCGAAGTCATAGCCCCCCACGATATCGACGTCGTAACCGGTCTTCCAGCGCACGCTGCCAATGTCGTCCGTGGCAAAATCTGTGATCCCATCGGGCGGATTGGTGAAGTCGATCGCGCCGGCCACGCTCTGCTTTTGCGGGATCATGAAACCGGCGTCGAGCCCGACGTAACCGGTGTGATCCTTGGCGACCGCCGGGGTTGCGATAGCGACCGAGGCGACTGCGGCTAAGAGATATTTGCGCAAAATGGACCCCCTTTTTTTGCGTTGGATCGAGCCAACTGTCCGACGAATATCATAAAATCGGGGGAAAGTTCCTGACTCTTCCAAACTGTCGCATGCCTGTGACAGTGCCGCAACAGTATGGTCGATCTTGGTTAGGTTATGCACACCAACTACTGGCAGACCCGCCATTGACTTGCCCGCCGGGTGTCTCGACTAATCACCCGATGGTACTTGCAAGCGGACGAGCCCGCGAGGCCGCCTCGCACAAGTCGAAAGTGGCGCTCGACTTCGCGCTCGCGGCCCTGCGCGCGGGCGACGTCGCTGGAGCCGAACTCAGGCTCCGCGACAGCCTCGTCGCCGATCCGTTCAACGCCGATGCGCTGGCCAAGCTGGCCGAGATCGCAGTCGAGCAACGGCGGATCGAGGACGCAACGGTGTTGTTGCGCAAAGCGGTTACCGCCGACCCTAATCCGGAGCGACGGCTCGAGCTGATCAACCATCTGCAGCGCTTCGCCGGGCCGGGCCTGGTTCTAAGGGAGCTTGAGGAGCTGCCAGCCGAAGTTCGCCAGCGGCATGAGGTCAGGGCGATCGAAGCCGGAACGCGGGGGGTTCTTGGCGACCATGCTGAACAGATCCGCATCTATGAGGAAATGGTGCGTGAACGCCCGCGTCAGCCGGAGCTGTGGATGAGCCTCGGTAACGCGCTCAAGACGACCGGCCGTACCGGCGAGGCGGTCGACGCCCTGCGCCGGGCACTCAAGGTCCAGCCGGCGTTCGGCGAGGCCTATTGGACGCTGGCCAATTTCAAATCGTTCCGCTTCTCGCCGCGCGAGCTCAACCAGATGCGCCAGGCGCTACGCCGGAAGCTTCCGGACGAAGACGCGCTGCACCTCCATTTCGCGCTCGGCAAGGCCTACGAAGACGGCGGCGATTACGAACAGTCGTTCACTCAATATGCCGCCGGAAACGCAATCCGCGCCGAGGAATTCACGCCCGACCAGATTTCGGCCACCGAGTTTGTCGACGAGGCAATTGCGGCATTCACGCCTGAGTTTTTCGAGCGCAACCACGGCGTCGGTTGCCGCGAACCCGGGCCAATCTTCATTGTCGGACTCCACCGCTCCGGATCGACCTTGATCGAACAAATTCTGGCGAGCCATCCGTTGGTCGAGGGCACGGCGGAACTCGCCACCATGAACCTGATCCGCAACCGGATCGCGCGCGCCACCGGGCTCAGCGCATGCCAGGCGATCGCCGCCCTCGAACCCGCGCAATTTGCCGACATCGGCGCCGAATATCTCGAGCGCACCAAGGCGTTCCGACTGACCGACCGGCCATACTTCGTCGACAAGATGCCCAACAATTGGATGAACCTCGCGCTCATCCGCCTGGCCCTCCCCAACGCCACAATCATCGACGCCAGGCGCCATCCGATGGCGTGCGGGTTTTCCAACTTCAAACAGAATTACGCGAACGGCGTCGGCTATTCATACAGCCAGCAGACCATCGGCACATTCTATCGCGACTATTGGCGGTTCATGCGCCACTTCGATGCGGTCCAGCCGGGCGCCGTTCGGCACGTGATCAACGAGCGGTTGATCGAGGACCCAGAAGGCGAGATTCGAGCGATGCTCGAGTTCGCCGACCTGCCGTTCGATCCCGCCTGCCTGTCATTCCACGCCAACACCCGCGCGGTCCGGACCCCGAGCGCCGAGCAAGTGCGCAAGCCGATCAACCGCGACGGGGTCGATTACTGGCGCCATTACGAGCCATGGCTCGATGAGTTGAAACTTGCGTTGGGGCCGGCGCTCGAAGGCTGGCAAAGCTGACAAGAAAAAGGGGCGGAACGATCGCTCGTCCCGCCCCAATTCTTAAGTCGAGCTAGTCCGCTTAGCGGCCGCGTTCTGGCGCCGGTTCGGGCGGCGGCGGCGGAGGCGGCGGCACCGGGCATGCATCCGTCGCCAGAATCACCGACCCATCCGGGCACGTCTGCGTCGCCGGAGGTGGCGGCGGAGGCGGCGGCGGGGGTGGCGGAGGCGGCGGTGGCGGTGGCGGCGGCGGGGCCGCGCCGAAGTTGTAAATCAGGCTCGCTAAGATGCTGTGGCTCTTCAGACGCGTGCTGAAGTTGATCGGCACGAGTGTGCCATCGTCGTCCTCGAGGATGCTATCCTTCACCTTGTTCCCGTTGAAGTACCGGTACTTCAGGCCGAGATCGACGTTCGGCGAGATCGCGTAGCGCGCCGCGGCGATCAGCTGCCAGGCAAAGCCGCTATCCTTGAGCGATGCGGTGGCGCCATCGATATCCGGCACACCCGTGTCGTCGACCGAGAATTTATATTTCGTCTGGGCCCAACCGACGCCGCCGCCGACGGAGAAATTCACTCCATCGTCGCGGCCGAAATCGATGAGGCCGTTGACCATCGCAGAGTAAGCCGTCGTTTTGCCATCGGCATCGACCGAACCGAAGCCGCTGAGCGAATAATGGTCATGCTTGGCGCGCTTGTAGCCGAGCTCGCCCTCAAGCCGGAACATGCCGAAATCGTAGCCGCCGATCACGTCGGCATCGATCCCCGTCTTGTAATGGGTCTTGAACGTGGCGGTGTACGAACCCGTGTAATTGTACAGGTAATAGCCAAAGTAAGAGCTATCGGTCGCGTCGATATGAAGGTTCGATTTCGGGAACGTGACCCCGCCCTCGAGCCCTACATAACCGCTGTGGTCACGGGCGACGGCGGGCGTCGAGATCGCCGCGGCTGCCGCGGCTGCCATGAGATATTTACGCAAGATAGGCCCCCTTTTGTTTACGTTGGACTGATCCAACTGTCAGACGAATACCATAAAAACGGCAGAAAGTTCCCGACCGTTTGGAAGGTGGCGTAATCCTGTGACAGTCCGGCAACAGTTTGCTGATCGAAGTTAAGGAATTCGCGTCAGTTGCTCGCCCGATGCGACGATGACGAACGTGTCGTCGTCAACGCGCTCCGCCGGTTCGCCGGTGTCGAGCGCCAGTCGCGTCGCGCCGTTGTTGCGGCCCAGCCCCAATATTCGGCGAGGAGATGTCGCTGCCCGGTACTCGAACAACATCAATTCGTCGCCGTTGGCGTCCACTACGCGGATCGCCCTGATTACATCGTCCAATTGATCCGCCCCCCACGGCGATTCGGCCGGGGCAGTGTGGCGAGGTTTTTAGAAGATTGCTAATTCAAGTTATGCGCAGCGTATTTACCGCTATGTAAATACCCGTGCTCAGCGCAGAAGCAATTGCGCCCGTTCGAGGTCCTTGGTCCGGCCAAACGTATGGAGCAGTCGCACCAGTTCCTCGGCGGACGGCACAAAGACGGATGCGCCGGCCACGCTCACCGGCTCACGCGTTGCCAGCGCGACCTCGCGCCAGCCGCCGTCACCGGCGACGCTGAACCCACCCATCACTTCGACCGGGATCGGCGGCCTGGGCCACAGGCCGAACACCAGCGAGCGAAAGCGCTCGTCGGCCAAGCCAGCGCGGACCGGCACGCCGACGCGCTCAAGAAACGCCGCGGCATCGGCCGCGGACATCAATAGGTCGACATCCTTGACGTGCGGCACGCTGCGTCCGTGAAGAACGATGGCGGCGCTGCCGATGATCCACCAGTCGTCGGTCGCGTCCGCCGAGGCTTGGGCAACCAGCGCAAGGGTTTCGGCGAGCGCCGGAGTCATGGCTGCTGCCCTGAATGGGCGCGGCCATGAACGCAAACCTCGATAATGGTTATCGAAAGAATTCATCGTAACCGGTGTTTTAATCAACTCGTCCGGTCAATCGGTCATATCTGCGTTTCAACTCGAAACTAAAAGCACCGCCATCGCGTCAGGGATTCAATTGCCTTCGCAGAAATAGCTCTGCGAAGAACGATCCTCTGTTTCCTAAGTCGATTGGATAAGGAGCTAATTGTGGACAGATCTTCGATCAAGTCTACGAAAGTCAATTGGCAGTAGACCTTTTCATTAATCCTGGGAGGGACCACCGAACATTACAGAAAGACTTTAGCGATGAGCATCAATAGCAAGTTCCAGGACCACCAGCACCGCTTGTTCGTGAGCGGCGGCGATGACGACAACAACCTCACCATCAGCCGCGACGTTGGCGGTCACCTCCTTGTGAACGGCGAAGCCATTGACGGCGATCCGACCGTCACCAACACCGATCTGATCCGCATCAATGCCGGCGATGGCAATGACGTCATCACCCTCGACGAGTCCAACGGCGTGCTGCCGGCGGCCGAAGTGTTCGGCGGCGATGGCAACGACACCATCACCGGCGGCAGCGGCAACGACGCGTTGTTCGGCCAGGACGGCAATGACTCGTTGTTCGGCGCGGCCGGCAACGACACTTTGTCCGGCGGTTCGGGCAACGATTTCATCGCCGGCGGCGCGGGCAATGACACGCTTATCGGCGGCGACGGCAACGATTTCCTCGATGGCGACCAAGGCAGCGATGTTGGTTTCCTCGGCGCCGGCGATGACGTCTTCCGCTGGGACCAGGGTGATGGCAGCGACCGGGTCGAAGGCGGCAGCGACCACGACGAAATGCTGTTCAACGGCTTTGCGGCCAACGAGCAGTTCACCCTGGCCGGCAATGGCGCGGACGCCGCTCTGTTCACCCGCGTCCAGGGCAACATCGTGATGGACCTGCACGACGTCGAGACGGTCACCGTCAACGCGCTCGCGGGCTCCGACACGATCAACCTCAACGACACGACCGGCTCCGGGATTACCGACATCAACATCAATCTCGGCGTCAACGGCGCCGGGGACGGAGCGTCCGACACGATCAACATCAGCGACAAGGATGTGACGGTGGTCGACAACGGCAACGGCAACCTCACCATCTCGGATGTGTTCGGGGCCACCGTCCACATCACGGGCTTCGAGGCCGCCAACGATCATCTGGTCATCGACGGACACCCGTTCGTCTTCTGACCGGAAAGCATTGCGGGCCGCCTCACTCCCCGGGGCGGCCCGCTCTTTTTTCGACCGATGCGCCCGATTGTCGCCGCGCCGCGTTCGGCTGCCATGGAAACACCAATACGCAAAAAGCGCGAGTTGCTGACCGAACAGCAACGCGTCCAACGGGACGAGCGACAAGCGCTAAGCGACGCCGACAGCAAGGCCGCCGAAGACAAATCGATCGACGCGATGATCAAGCGCAGCATCGAACTCCACGGCCCGTGAGGCGCGCCCTTTAATTTTTGAAGCGGCGCGGGCCACGTCCCATGCTATGCTGCGCGTCCAGCACGGAGGCGCGCATGACCGGCATTCTCGGCAAGTTCCAGGTTGAACATAACGTCCACGGGGCGCGGGTCCTGGCGCGCTCGTTTCAACTCACCGGCGAGTGCACAGAAGACAGCCAGATCGACACCGCCATCCAATTGCTCAAGGACGACCTCGACGCTTGCGGCCGCGAGATGAAGCGGCTGATAGCGATCAACCAGCGCGGCGCCCTGTTCGAAGGCTGGCCGAGCGACGCCTAGCGCGCGCCCCACCCGGTCAGCATCGTCTTGATCGTCCGCAGCAGGATCAGCAGGTCGAGCCACGGTGAGAAATACTTGATGTAATAGAAGTCGTACTGCAGCTTGCGGTGGACTTCCTCGACCTCGGCGACATGGCCCTGGTTGACCTGCGCCCAGCCCGAAATCCCCGGCTTCACCACGTGGCGGTAGCGGTAGAACGGAATTTCGGCGGTGTACCACACGGACAGCACCTGAGCCTCTGGTCGCGGGCCGATCCAGCTCATCTGCCATTTTAGGATGTTGAAAACCTGCGGCAGTTCGTCGAGCCGCAAGGTACGCAAGCTACGTCCGATGCGCGTGATGCGCTCGTCGTCATCGCCGGTCATCGCCGCGCGGCGGGGATCGTGATCTGCCGGCTCCTCCTCGGTGCCGTTCGGGCGCATCGTGCGGAATTTGTAGACAATAATCGGCTTGCCGGCGTGGCCAACGCGCTTCTGGCGGAACAGCACCGGACCCTTGCCGTCGGCGCGAATGGCAATCGCGCACAGCGCCATCACCGGCAATGCCACCGGCAGCACCGCCAATGCGCACAAGAAGTCGACCAACCCCTTCAGGTGGAAATAGCCCCGCGCCGGAAGCAGCGAACCGAAACTGTTCTCCGACAAATGTTCGAGTTCGACCCGGCCGGTCAGCGATTCGCCAAGCTGCTTGACCTGGTAGACGATCTTGCCCGCCAGCGCGGCATCGGCCAGGAACGCTTCCCACTCGTCAGGCAGATCGGCGGCGAAATCCGCGACGATCGCGTGGCAGCTCCGTGCATCGTGGAGGCGCGGTCGGGTCAACATCTTCCACTCGATATTGGGGACACGGGTGATCGCGTTGATTTCGCCGAACGGCACCACCGCGATCCGTCGTCGGACGTCTCGCTCGGCGTAGACGTAGAGCATGTACAGAAACACGACGTGGAGCAGGAAACCGGCGAGCAGCCCGAGCCGGTCGTAAGGGAAGCGGGTCAGCACGAAATAGACGATGGTCAGGCCATGCCCGGTCAGCGCCGACGGGAAGATCACATAGCTGCGGCGGATCCCGGGATAGGTCTCGATCGACAGCCTCATCCAGAAGGCGATGACAATCGCCGCAATGTTGGCGATCAGCGTATTGAGGCTCGCCGCCTCGAACATCGTGCCGGGCAGCAGCGGGCCGCGCGCCAGCCATGGCAACAACGCGCCGATCACCAGCGCGCCGCCGAACTGGAAGCGCTTGCGGACGAGGATCGACCCGGCGCCGACCCGGGCAACGCGCTCGTGCTTCACAGCGCCCACCGATCGATCCCGGCATCAAGTGTCCGGTCACGCCACATGTCCTTGAGGTCGGCCAGCGTTCCCCCCGGCGCGACCATCGCCTCAATCCGCTCGTCGGGCAATTCGCGATACTCGCGATGGGGGACCGCGCCGACCACCAGATCGTAACGTTTGCCATTCAGTTCGGTCAGCTCGAGCCCGTGCTCGCGCTCGACTTCCGCCGGATCGGCGAGCGGATCGGCCACCGCGACCTCATGGCCGAGCCATTGCAGCCGCTTGACCACGTCGACGGTGCGGCTGTTGCGCAAATCGGGCACATTCTCCTTGAAGGTCAGGCCGAGAACGAGCGCCTTGCCGGCCTTCTTGCGCCGCTCGTGGAGCACGTCGGCGATCCACGCCCCCATCCCGTCATTGGTCTCGCGCCCCGCCAGGATAACCTGCGGCTTGTGGCCGAGTTGCCGGGCCAAATGGCTGAGGTAATAAGGGTCGACCCCGATGCAGTGGCCGCCAACCAGCCCCGGTTCGAAGCCGAGGAAATTCCATTTGGTCCGGGCCGCGGCGAGTACGTCCCACACCGACAGGCCGACTTTGGAGAAGATTTGCGCGACCTCGTTCATGAAGGCGATGTTGATGTCGCGCTGGGCGTTCTCGATCGCCTTGGCCGCCTCGGCCGCCTTGATCGACGCCGCGCGAAACACGCCGCCGCTGGTGATCGCGCCGTAAATCTGCGCGAGCTGCTCGACGACCTCGGCGTCTTCGCCGGCGATGACCTTGGTGATCTTGTCGATGGTATGTTCGCGGTCGCCGGGGTTGATCCGCTCGGGACTGTAACCAAGGCGGAAATCGCGGCCGCGCTGCAACCCCGCGGCGCGCTCGATTTCGGGCCCGCACAAATCCTCGGTTACGCCGGGGTAGACCGTGCTTTCGTAAACGATGGTCGGGCGTTTCGCCGAATCGATCAGCCCGGCGACCGTGCGCGTCGCGGCCATCACCGCGGACAGATCGGGGGTGTTGGTGGCATCGACCGGGGTCGGCACCGTGACAATATAGACGTCCGCGCCGGCGCAGCCGTCTGCACGGTCGAGCAGTTTGAGGCTGCTCGCCTTCAGCGCGTCGGCATCGACCTCGCGCGTTCGGTCATGGCCTTCGCGCAGCTCAGCAATCCGGCCCGCATCGATATCAAAGCCAATCGTCTCGAACTGGCGCGCAAGCGCCACGGCCAGCGGCAACCCGACATAGCCGAGACCAATGACAACGATGTGCGGGGAGGCAGTCATGTGAGGGGTTTATACGCACTGCATGCGTTTCGGATGCAACTTCAATCCGATTCGGACCGAATTGCCTCAGCCCGGCAGCTTGCCCCGTCCGATGCCGACATAAGCGAAGCCCGCGCGCTCGGCTTCCTTGGGGTCCCAGACGTTGCGCAAATCGACCAGGATGTTGCCCCGCATGCGCTTGGCAAGTTCGTCGAGGTCGAGCGCGCGAAATTCGTCCCATTCGGTAACGATGACCAGCGCATCGGCCGCGTCGGCAACCGCCTCGGCGGTTGGCGCGTATTCGATCGCCGGCAGCAGCTTCTCGGCCTGCTCCCGCGCGACCGGATCGAAGGCGATGACTTTGGCGCCGCACTCGACCAGGCGGCGGACCAGCGGGATCGACGGTGCCTCGCGCATGTCGTCGGTGTTGGGCTTGAACGCGAGGCCGAGCACACCGACGCGCTTGCCTTTCACGCTCCCGCCGAGCGCCGCGACCACCCGCTCGGCCATCGCTTCCTTGCGTTCGTCATTGACCTTGACGACGGTGCTGACGATCTGCTGCTCGACCCCGGCTTCGCTCGCCGTCTGCAGCAACGCCACCGTGTCCTTGGGGAAGCAGCTGCCGCCGTAGCCGGGGCCGGCGTGCAGGAACTTCGGGCCGATCCGGTTGTCGAGCCCGATCCCGCGGGCGACATCCTGGACGTCGGCATCGACCGCCTCGCATAAATTGGCGATCTCGTTGATGAAGCTGATCTTGGTCGCGAGGAAGGCATTCGCGGCATATTTGGTCAGTTCGGCGGTGCGCCGCCCGGTGAACAGGATCGGTGCCTGGTTGAGAAACAGCGGCCGGTAGATCTCGCGCAGCACCTCGCGGGCCTTCTCGTCCTCGGCGCCGACCACGATCCGGTCGGGAATCTTGAAGTCGCGGATCGCCGCGCCCTCGCGCAGGAATTCCGGGTTCGACGCGACCGAGATTCCCACAGCGCCTTCCTCCGCGAGGATCTCGCTGATCCGGTCGCCGGTACCGACCGGCACGGTCGACTTGGTCACCACCACCGTGCCCGGTTTGATCACCTTGGCCAGTTCGCGAATGGCTTCGAACACATAGGTCAGATCGGCATGGCCGTCGCCGCGCCGTGCCGGCGTGCCCACCGCGATGAACACCGCTTCGGCGCCTTCGACCCCGGCCGCGAGATCGGTGGTGAAGCTCAGCCGGCCGCGGGTCGCATTGGCCTTGACCAACGCCTCGAGCCCCGGCTCCCAGATCGGCATCAGCCCGGCGTTGAGGCCGTCGATCTTGTCGCTGTCCTTGTCGACGCAGGCAACGTGATGCCCGAAGTCGGCGAAGCAGGCGCCGGATACGAGCCCGACATAGCCGGTGCCGATCATCGCGATACGCATGGGTGGTCAAGGCTCCGTAAGGTCTTCGCCCGCGCCATAGCGGTGGCATCGGGCCCGGCCAAGCGCGGTTACTGCGCTTCCTCTTGCTGGTTCACGTCGGCCGCATTCTCGTCCGTTGCGTACGCCTCGTGCGCATTTTCGTCGGCCGCCGGGCCATTCTCGTCGATCGTCGCACTATTCTCGTCGGTCGCCGCGGCGTTCTCATCGGTTGCCGGAGCATTCTCGTCCACGAACTCGACATTGTTCGCCTCGTCGGTCATTTTAGCGTCGGGCAGCACCATGAACAGGCCGACGAGGCCGATGATCAGCCCGAACGCGGCAAGCAGCCACTGTCGCCATTTCGACTGAACGCTCCCAACCTCGATGTGCTCAATCTTGATGCCCCCGCCAACGATCGCCGCGAAGATTGCAACGACGCCGATCACCAGCAAGATGGCGCCCGCGGTCCGGTCGTTCATGGCTGTTCCCCCCAATGCCCAGCGGCGACCTTACCGACATTCCCGCCAAAGCGGTAATCCGGCCTAGTTTTCGCCGCAGAATCCCTATATTGGCGCGGCCCTTCCGATGAACGTCACCACGCTCCCCAAGCCCCCGCGCGTCGGGCTGGTTTCGCTCGGCTGTCCCAAGGCCTTGGTCGACAGCGAGCGGATCATGACCAAGCTGCGCGCCGACGGCTATGACATGTCGCCCGATTACGCCGGCGCCGACGTGGTGCTGGTAAACACCTGCGGCTTCCTCGACAGTGCCAAGGAAGAGAGCCTCGAGGCGATCGGCGAAGCGATTGCCGAGAACGGCCGTGTTGTCGTCACCGGCTGCCTCGGCAATGAAGCAGAGATCATCCGCGCCCGCTTCCCGCAGGTGCTCGCAGTCACCGGCCCGCAGCAATATGAGGAGGTCGTCGCCGCGGTCCACGAGGCCGCCCCGCCGATCCGCAACGCGTTTATCGACCTCGTGCCCGAGTCCGGGCTCAAACTCACCCCGCGGCACTACAGCTACATAAAGATCTCCGAGGGCTGCAATCACCGCTGCGCCTTCTGCATCATCCCCTCGATCCGCGGCGACCTCATCAGCCGCCGCCCCGACGCCATCCTGCGCGAGGCTGAGAAACTGATCGCCGCCGGGACCGAGGAGTTGCTGGTGATCAGCCAGGACACCTCGGCTTACGGCGTCGACATCCGCCACCAGCCGCGCATGTGGCAGGGCCGCGAAATCCGCGCCCACATGACCGATCTCGCCCGCGAGCTCGGTATGCTGGGGGCGTGGGTGCGGCTCCACTACGTCTACCCCTACCCCCACGTCGACAACGTCATCCCGTTGATGGCCGAGGGGCTCGTCCTCCCCTACCTCGACATCCCGTTCCAGCACGCGTCGCCCAAGGTGCTGCGCGCGATGCGGCGCCCGGCCAATGACGCCAAGGTGCTCGAACGCATCCGCAACTGGCGGACGATTGCGCCCGAGCTCGCCATCCGTTCGAGCTTCGTCGTCGGCTTCCCCGGCGAAACCGAGGAAGACTTCCAATATTTGCTGAACTGGCTCCAGGAGGCGCAGCTCGACCGCGTCGGCGCGTTCAAGTTCGAGCCGGTCGAGGGCGCCGCCGCCAATGCGTTGCCCGATCCGGTACCCGAGGAGCTCAAGCAGGAGCGCTACGAGCGGATCATGGCACTGTCGGCGCGGATCAGCGCCGACAAGCTCGCGGCCAAGGTCGGCTCAACCATCGACGTCCTGATCGACCGTGTCGACGAAGACGCGGCTCCTGCGGAAGGTCCGGACAAGGGTCATTTCGACGCGCCCCATCCCGAGCACCATCATGATGTCGGCGCCACCGGCCGCTCGAAGGCCGACGCGCCCGAGATCGACGGTGAAGTCCATCTGCGCGACGCTGCCGGACTGAAGCCCGGCGACATCGTCTCGGTCAAAGTCGAGGACTCTGACGAACACGACCTTTACGGCGCGCCGATCAGCAGTCAACAGTCCTAAGGCTCTAGGCTACAAAGGAAAATTTTCGAAAACCAGTTGCGTTTTCGAAACAGGTCCGTAACGGGGAAATCGATCGCCGCTCGTACCTTCGGCATGCGACGATTGGGGGCGTGCTCCCGCTGTTGTTAGGGGCGTCACCATGCAGCCGCACGATGTTGAGTATTACCGCACCCGCGCGGCCACCGAACGCTCGCTCGCGCAAGCGTCTGAAAACGCGGACGTCGCCGCGATCCACGAGGAGCTGGCGGTCCAGTACGAGGCCCTGGTCGAACAGGCCGCGCTGCGCCCGACGCTCCGGATCGTAATCCCGCCCGCACCTGTTCCTGACGCACCGTCGGCGGGCTGACACAACGGCTGTTGGTAGAGTTTCGGCGTTCCCCGCGTTAGGCGCGAGATGAATCCCTCAATCCAAACCGCGGCGCTGCCCAAGGCCTTCGCCGGCGCGCTGCTCTGCGCCGCTTTGCTCCCGGTTTCTGCCGATGCCGCTAATCTCAGCCAGCCGCTGCGCTTCTTCGAAGGCCGCACGGAAATGGTCAGCGTGATCAAGGTGATAATGAAACGGCCGTACCGCTCGCACACCGTCGGCGCCGGTCGCATCCTGCCCGACGGCTCGCTGGCGCTGATCCAGCAGATCTTTGACGAGGGCCAGGCGCCTCAGCAACGCCGCTGGAGCATCCGCCAGTCCGGCCCCGGCCACTTTGCCGGCACGATGACTGAAGCGGTTGGTCCAGTGATCGTCGACGAGCTGCGCGGCGGCTACCGCTTCAAGTTCAGGATGAAGGGCCACCTCGCAGTCGAGCAATGGCTCATTCCGCTCCCCGGCGGCACCAGCGCGCGCACCAGCCTCACCGTGCGCAAACTCGGCATGACCGTCGCCAGTTCGGTCGGCACGATCCGCAAGATCTAGCCGCCGAAGCGCTCCCGACTCGACAAGGCAAGACGCTGACCTTGATCACCTACGCCGAACCCGGCGCGAACGGCCGGTTCGAGCAATATATGATCATGCCGGAGTAACGGCTCTTCAGATCCACTTGCGATAGCGCGCGTAAACCACCGAGATCAGGGCAACCACCACCAACCCGCCGGTCACCAACGTGAAGCCCATCAGGCCCGTGTCGAAGAAGGCGAGCTTGAAGTTCATGCCCATCAGGCCGGCGATCGCGGCGCAAAAACCGACGATCGCGGTCAGGAAGGTCAGCACTTTGACCAAATCGTTGGTCTGTTGCCCGGTGCGCGAGGTAAATAATTCGAAGCTGCCGACGACCACGCCGCGGGTCCGTTCGACCTCATCGACGGCGCGTTCGAACCGCACTGCCAAACTTTCGTAGAACGGCGCCGCGCCGGAGTCGGTGATCAAGGCGAAGTCCGGGCGCGACAGGCCGTAAAACACCTCGCGCTGGGCGACCAGCAAGCTCCGCAGCCGCGATACCCGGCGGCGCAGGGCGACCATCCGGCCGAGCAACGTCCGCGACGCCGTCTCGCGCAGCACGCGCTCATCGAGCCGGTCGACCGCTTCCTCGATCTCGGACACGTGGTGGAAATATTCACCGAGGTGCCAGTCGAGCAACGACGCGGCCAGCGCCTGGCCGGTCAGCAGCCCAATCAGCGTCTCGGTTTTATCCTGCTCGCGAAAGCGTTGCAGAGCGGGCACGTCGCCGTCGTGGACCGTCACCAGCCACCGCTCGGCGACGATGAAATTCACCCGCACGCTGCTCTTGGCTCCCTGATTGGGCTCCGGCGCTTCGTCATTGAGCTCACGTTCCTGCGGGGCCGGCGCGGTACCCACCGCAAAGCGAAAATAGTCGCCGTAATTTTCCAGCTTCGAGCGCCCAGTCTGATCTTCCGACCAGATCTCACGCCCGATACTGAGGAGTTCGCGCACACGCCCGAGCTCGGCTTCATTGCAGTCGTCGATGTCGATCCACAACAGACTTTCCGACCCAAGTTGGTCGAGCGAAACCTCGTCGAGGGCAATCTCGCGGTCGCGCCCTTCGGCGTCGTAAAGATAAGCGTGCAGGCTCAAGGCATCCTCGGCAAAGCATTGTTCGGCCGCTCAACGTTCGCCGGACGCATAACGTGCCATGCAGGGCACCCTGTCGCACCTTCGCTTGGCACCGTTTCGCCGCTAAAGCCGCGCGCATGACCGACTTCGCCTCCCTCCTCGCCGCCGACCGCGGACAGTCCACCCGCCCAATCCACGTTGTCGACAAGGCGAGCTTTACCGGCTGGCTCAAGGGCCGCCCGGCCGAGGATCGCGCGCTGATCGCGGCGCACCGCTTCGAGGGCACGAACGCCTTTGGCTTCGTGATGCTGCCCCGAGGCGGCGAATTTGAAGTGGTCAGCGCGGTCAAGGATGCCACCGGGCTGTCGCCCTGGTGCCTCGCGAAACTCGCCGAGAGCCTGCCCGAAGGCGCCTACAAACTGGCCGAGGGCGAACCAGGCGTGGCCGCGTTCGGCTGGTTGCTCGCCCAGCACCGGTTCGACGCCTACCGCTCGAAAAAGGATCAACCCGAACGCGGACCGCGCATTCTGGTCACCGGCGAGGCCGCGCGGATCGCGGAATTCGTCGAACTGGCCGAGGCGACCGCCCTGGTTCGCGATCTGGTCAACACCCCGGCCGGCGATCTCGGTCCGGCCGAACTAGAAGCGGCGGCGCGCGCCGAAGCCAAGCGCGCGGGCGCCAAGCTGCACATCACTGCCGGCGATGGTTTGCGCAGTGGCTATCCGCTGATCGAGGCCGTCGGCCGGGCCGCGACGCCCGAACGTGCGCCGCGGCTAATCGAGCTCGAATGGGGCGATCCCAAGGATCCGCGCGTGGCAATCGTTGGCAAGGGTGTTTGCTTCGACAGCGGCGGACTAGATTTAAAGCCCGCGTCGGGCATGCGGATCATGAAGAAAGATATGGGCGGCGCGGCTCACGCGCTCGCGCTCGCCCGGTTGATCATGGCGCTAAAGCTCCCAGTTCATCTTCATTTGCTGATCCCGGCGGTCGAAAATGCCGTTTCGGGCGCCGCCTACCGGCCCGGCGACATCATCAAATCACGCAAGGGATTGTTCGTCGAAATCGACAATACTGACGCCGAGGGCCGGCTGATCCTCGCCGATGCACTCGATAAAGCGGTCGAGGACAAGCCCGATCTGATCGTCGATTTCGCCACCCTGACCGGGGCGGCACGAGTCGCGCTCGGACCCGATTTGCCCGCCACCTTCACCAACCGCGACGAGCTGGCCGCCGAGCTGGAAAGCGCGGCCCGCGATATCGATGATCCCCTGTGGCGGATGCCCCTGTGGGAGCCCTACGATGAGCTCTACAAGAGCGATGTCGCCGATTTCGCCAATGCCTCGAGTTCACCGATGGCCGGCTGCATCACCGCCGCTTTATTCCTCAAACGCTTCGTGCCCGACGATATCGCCTGGACGCACCTCGATACCTGGGCGTGGCGTGATCCGGGTAAGCCAGGGCGGCCCAAGGGCGGCGACGCCTTGGGCTTGCGCGCGGTTTTCGAGGTTCTGAGGCGGCGCTACCCGCACGCTTGAGGCAGCCGCTCGCCGAAAACCCGGCCTTTTCATGTTTCTCCACTGCAACAATTCGCGCGCCCACCGGTTTACTTCAGTGCGACGCGACCAAAGGGATGGAGATAAACAGACATGAGTGAGGTATCGCTAACCGGCTGGATGAAGGCGTTGATCGCCTATGTCCGCTCGGGCGAGCCCGACCTCACCAACCGCCAGATGGCGCTGTTGATGCTGGTCTATCTAACCCCCGGGCCGCATACCGTGCGCGGTCTCGCCCGGGTGCTCGGCGTATCGAAGCCGGTCGTGACGCGCGCCTTGAATACGCTTGGCGCGCTCGGCTATCTCCGCCGCGAGAGGGATCAGGACGACCGGCGCAACGTATTCGTCGTGCGGACTAGTAACGGGGCAGATTTTCTTGAAGGCTTCAAGCGCAACATCCGCGAAGGCGACAGCGGCGGCGCCGGGCACCGGCCGGTCATCGGCCAGGCCCCGGCCTACGCCCACCAAAGGTAGCAGCTTCGCGCTCTCCGGGCCGTCCAACCTGCCCGACCCCGAATATCACGCTTACCGTCAGGATCTCGCCGACGCCGCGCTGGCCGGCCAGGTGATTGCCTCGCATTACACCGAGCCGCTTGACCGGTCGATTGTTGCCGCGGCTGAGCTTCGGGCAGGACCCTCGGATGAAGCGCAAGCCGTCCGCGAGCTAGTTCCGGGCGAGCCCTTTGCGTTGCTCGACGATACCCTCGGCTGGGCCTGGGGTTACGCCGGCGAGGAGCGGCGCGTCGGTTATGTGCGGAGTGCCGCGCTCGCCGCCGCTTGAGCGCGCGCCGCGGCTCCATCCGGGCCGCGCGCGAATGATCGGCAGCTCGATCAGGAAATAGACGGCGATCCCGGCCACGGCCGACAGGACAAACCCCGCGAGCCCGTGGAATGGTTTGAACACGAGCTGGTGAAACAAATAAATCGAGTAAGACGCGTTGCCGATCAGGACCGGCAGGTCGAACACGCGGCCCGACAGGCGCTGTTCGAGCGCGCGCAGACCGTAGACCAGCAAACCCGCCGGAATGCCCCAACAAATGACGCGAAAGAGCGCACCCCCGCCGAACGACTGATCGAAATAGGTGGCTGGGACGACGGCAAACAGGATCAGGCCCATCACCGCGGCGGCACCTCCAAACGTTTCCCTGGTCGGCATGCGGGCTATCGCGACGCCCATCAGAAACTCGAAGGTCAACGGGCTGCCGACGAACCAGAACAAGAAGTTATTGGTCGTCAGGCCCAGCACCAGGCACAGGCCGAAAATCAGCAAAGGCACGGACGCGCGCGTGGCGAGCGCCGCGGCGAAACCGATATAGAACAACAGCTCAAAGCTCAGCGTCCAGCCGACGCCGAGCACGGGAACGACATATTGGTGGCCGTAAACGGGCCAGAGGGTCAGGCTCCGCACGATGCCGATTGGCGTGGTCGGTTCCATGAACAGCCACGGCAGAACGGCGATCAGCCACAGCGGATAAATCCGCCAGGCGCGGTCGGCGAGGAATTGGCGGGCGGTGCGGCCGCCGGCGCAGGTCGCCATGATGAAGCCCGAAATGACGAAAAACAGGTCGACGCCCGCGGCGCCGAGCCGCGTGTCCCCATCAAAGGCGTGATGCGCCACAACCGCCATCGCAGCGACACCGCGCAAAACCTGGATCGACCGCAACTTCAAGACTGTTCCCCGACCTAGCGTCCGGCCGAGAGAGCCTAAGGTTTAGCGCTTAAGAAACGGTCTATTTTGTGAATTTGCCGGTCACATCTCGCCGCGGGCGCGGCGGATGGCGTACCATTTGGCGACGTTGGCGTTGTGCTCGGCCAGCGTCTCGGCGAACACGTGCCCACCCGTGCCATCGGCGACGAAGTAGAGCGCTTTGGTCGATGCCGGATGAAGCACTGCCTCGATGCTCGCCTTGCCCGGGTTGGTGATCGGCCCGACGGGCAGACCCGTCATTTCGTAGGTATTGTACGCGTTCGTGGCATGAATTTCCGACCGCAACGGTCGCCGCCCCAGCGGCTTGCCCTTGGTGATCGGGTAGATGAAGGTCGGGTCCGCCTGCAGCGGCATGCCGATGCGCAGGCGGTTGCAATAGACGCCCGCAATCGTCGGGCGCTCGGTCGCCTTGCCGGTCTCTTTCTCGACGATCGAGGCGAGAGTGACCGCCTGCTCCTTGCTGACGATCGGGCAATCCGTGCTGCGCTTGGCCCACAGCTGGTCGAGCGCGCCATCCATGGCGGTTTGCATCCGCTTGAGAACCGCAGCGCGGCTGTCGCCACGCTGGAAGCCATAGCTGTCGGGCAGTACCGAGCCCTCGGCGATGTCAGGCAGATTTCCGGTCAAGTAGCGATTGGCGGCCAGCTTCTCAGCCAGGATGATGGCCGGCATGCCAGGCGTAACGGTGACCAGCCGCTGGGTCGGTCGGCCGTGCTGCAAAAGATCGAGAACCGCCGCTCCGCCCATGCCCTTCGGGATCTCAAACTCGCCGGCCTGGATCGGGTCGCTCGAGCCAAACAAGCGCGCCATGACGTAGTAGGTCCGCGCGCTGCCAGGGATTGCTCCGGCCTTCTCCAGCTTGCGCGCGGCCGTACCGAGGGTTGAGCCTTCCTCGATAATCACATCATGAGGTCCAGGATTCGGCCCGGGCGCCCACCACAACAGGTAAATCGGGATAAGCGCGGCGAGGATCAGCCCCGCCGCGCCAAGCGTCAGGCGCCTCACACGGCCTTCATGATGAGGCTGGCGTTGGTGCCGCCGAAGCCAAAGCTGTTGTTGAGGGCCGCCCGCACTCGGCGCTTCTTCGCCTTGTGCGGAACCAGGTCGACGCCCTCAGTGCCTTCGTCGGGGTCGTCGAGGTTGAGCGTCGGGGGGACGATCTGATCGCGGATCGCAAGGATGCAGAAGATCGCCTCGACTGCGCCGGCGCCGCCAAGCAAATGCCCGATCGCGGACTTGGTGCTGCTCATCGAAGCGCCGTGGAGGTCATCGCCCAGCACACGCTTGACCGCCGCCAACTCGATCGTGTCAGCCATGGTCGAGGTGCCGTGGGCGTTGACGTAATCGATGTCCTCGGGTTGCAGGCCGGCCTTCCGCAAGGCCATTCGCATCGCCAGCTCGGCGCCGCGGCCTTCCGGATGCGGCGCGGTGACGTGATAAGCGTCGCCCGACAGGCCGTAGCCGACGACTTCGGCGTAAATCTTCGCGCCGCGCTTCTTGGCGTGCTCATATTCCTCGAGCACCACCACGCCCGCGCCCTCACCCATGACAAAGCCCTCACGGCCCTTGTCGTAGGGCCGGCTGGCCTGCTCCGGCCGATCGTTGAAAGCCGTGTTGAGTGCGCGCGCCTGGGCAAAGCCGGCTACGCCCAATGGGTTGATCGTACTCTCCGCCCCTCCGGCCAGCATGATGTCGGCATCGTCATCCTTGATCATCCGCGCGGCGTCGCCGATCGAGTGCGCGCCCGTCGAACAAGCGGTGACCACCGAGTGGTTGGGGCCCATCAGACCATATTTGATCGAAACCTGGCCCGACGTGAGGTTGATCAACCGGCCATGGACGAAGTGCGGGCTGACGCGGCCCGGCCCTTTTTCTGCGAGCACCAGCGATTCGCTTTCGATCCCCGGCAAACCACCGATGCCCGAGCCGATCGAGACCCCCGCACGCTCCTTGAGATCGTCGTCCATGTCATCCAACCCGGCGTCTTCCAACGCCTGTCCGGCGGCGTCGATCGCATAAACGATGAACGGATCGACCTGGCGCTGGACCTTGTGGTCGACGCGCTTGTCCGGGTCGAAGCCGTAGGGGTGGTCCTTGGGCTTCACTTCACCGGCGATCTTGGCTTTTTGGTCGGTGGTATCGAAGCGGGTGATCGCGGCGATACCGCTCTTGCCGGCAATAAGGTTCTGCCAGGTAGTCTCAACATCGCCGCCTAGCGGCGTGACGAGGCCAAGACCGGTAACGACTACTCGGCGCATTCCTATCTCCGAATGAATCAACAGGCCCAAACCCGATTGGGCTGAGCCTGTCGAAGCCCTGTACTATCTAGGAACGCGTCCGGAAAGAAAAAGGACGACCGTTGGTCAAGCTCAGGGCAAGCGGATGTGCGGGGTTCAGCCCTTGTTGCTGTCGATATATTCGATGGCGTCGTTGACCGTCGTGATCTTCTCCGCGGCATCATCCGGAATCTCGACCCCGAACTCTTCCTCAAAGGCCATGACCAGCTCAACAATGTCGAGGCTGTCAGCGCCGAGATCGTCGATGAAGCTCGCGTCCTCGGTGACCTTGTCGGCTTCGACGCCGAGATGTTCGACGACGATCTTCTTCACCCGATCGGCAGTCTCGCTCATGTTAAGCTTCCTCCGTTTAGCTTTTGCGATGCCGTAGCGATGCGTCGGGGCATGGGCAAGTATCGCTGCAACCGGCTAGGTGAGGCACACCGATACGCCTGTAACAATCCTGCAACAGACGTGGCCCGAATGCGATTCCGGCTCTACCGTGCCCTTCCGCACACCCCCCTGTTTCAGGCATATGTTCGCCAGACGACAAAACAGGGGGGTCCACATGCGCATTTCATCAGCCTTGCTGATTGGTACTTCGGCGCTCGCATTCGCAGTGCCGGCGTTCGCCCAAACGGGTCAGGAGGCCGCGGCTCAAGCGGCGAACCAGGCGGCAGAGCCGGGTGATCAGGGCGCGATCATCATCACCGCGCAAAAGCGCGCGTCGACGGTCCAGGACACGCCGTTCTCGGTCAACGCGCAGACCCAGGCAGACATCCAGCGCGCCAATGCCAATACGCTCGAAGACATCAGCCGCAACGTCGCCGGCCTCGCGGTGCAGAATCTCGGGCCCGGACAGAGCCAAGTGTCGATCCGCGGCGTGTCCGCCGGCCAGATCGTCCGCGATCAGCCGGGTGTGAAGGAACAGGTCGGCATCTATCTCGACGAAAGCGTGGTTTCGCTCTCGCTCTTCACCCCCGACTTCGACCTGTACGACCTCAACCGCGTCGAAACCCTGCGCGGCCCGCAGGGCACCCTGTTCGGGTCCGGGTCGGTCGGCGGGACGGTCCGGTACATCACGAACCAGCCGAAGATCGGGGTGGTCGAGGGATCGGTCGAGGGCGGCATTAGCGTCCTTAAGGGCGGCGATATCGGTTGGGATTCCAAAGCCGCGGTCAACGTGCCCATCTCCGATACATTCGCGGCGCGCATCGTCGGCTATTATTCGCATTTCGGCGGCTTCGTCGACGCGGTCGGGCCGGCCGCCGGCAAGAATATCAACGACGGCAATCGATTCGGAACCCGCGTCTCGCTGCTGTGGGAGCCCGCTCCCGGCGTCACGGTTACGCCGCGCTTCGTATTCCAGCGCGCCACGGCCAACGGCTTCAACCGCCAGGACGAATACAATCTCTATGATAACCAGTTCACCACCGGCGCCGGCGGGACGGACCTTGGCCGTCGCACCGTCTATCTGAAGGTACCGGAGAAGTTCCGCGACCAGACCACGCTGGCGGATCTGACCGCGAGCTACGACATGGGCCCGGCCGAGTTGACGTCAGTGACAAGCTACATGAACCGGAACATCCTGGTCAGCCGCGATGCATCGGCGCTGACCGGATCGGTCTCTGTTTCGGGCCTGATCCAGAAGCGCGACGTCGTCACGGGAGCCATCATCCCCGGTCCGTTCCCGGCGCTCGATCCCGACATCATCAACCTTGGCTCGAACCTCCGCGACACGACGAAGCTCAACCAGTTCACCCAGGAAGTCCGTCTGGCGTCGACTGGCTCAGGACCCCTTCAATGGGTGTTCGGCGGATTTCTGAGCGACGTCGAGCGCGGCTACAAGCAGCGCCTGCCGACCCCGGGCTATGACGCGTTCATCGACGCGCAGGCTCCGGGCCTGTCGGCCATCGTCGACAATGGTTTCGGCCTGGTCGACAATCCGTATCACGCGGACCTGCCCTATCAGATCCATCAGCGAGCCCTGTTCGGTGAAGGCAGCTACAAGTTGGGCCAGTTCAAGGCGACTGCAGGCGGGCGCTACTATTGGTTCAAAGAAAATCGGCGGTTCCACTCGGGCGGCCTGTTCTCGAACGACGACGATATCACCAACAGGACCAAGTCTGACGGCTTCTCGCCCCGCGGCATCATCAGCTGGGAACCCAACCGCAGCCTCAGCGTCAACGTCCAGGCGTCCAAGGGCTTCCGCGTCGGGGGCGTGAACGACCCGCTTAACCTCGGGCTGTGCACCAGCGACGACGCGGCCATCTACGGCCCGTTTGCAGCGGCGACCTACACGGACGAATCGCTGTGGAACTATGAAGCCGGCTTCAAATATTCGAAGCACGGAATCACGTTCAATGCCGCGGCGTTCTATAACGATATCAAAAACTTGCAGGTGACGGTCGATGCCGGTAGCTGCTCTTCGCGCCTCGTGTTCAACGTGCCCAAAGCGCACAGCAAGGGTATCGAGGCCGAGTTCTCGGCTCATCCGATCGAGGGACTCGACCTGTCATTCGCCGGCAGCATCCTGAATTCGGAGTTCGATTCGACGATCGAGAATCCCGTCCTCGCGTCGCGCACCGGCATTCGAGACGGCAACCGCCTTCCGACCGTTCCCAAATATCAGCTCGCGGCAACTGCGGGTTACGGTTCGCGGCTGGGATCGAACGTCGACTGGTATCTCAACGCGAGCGTCCAGCGGATTGGAGGTCGCTTCACCCAGCCAGGCGACCAGGAACCGGGGGCCGGCACGTTCGATTTCCTGTTCTACGATCCGGCGACGGGCTCGCACGGCTTCAGCACGGCATTGCCGCCGGGCACGAATTTCGGGTCATTGAAGCTTCCTGCCTATACCCTGGTCGACGCTTCGCTTTCCTTCAAATGGGGCTTTGGGCTCGAAGTCGTTGGTTACGTGAAGAATATTTTCGACGTGAACCCGAAGTTGTCACTCGACCGCGAACGCGGTGGACGAGCGCGGCTCGGCTACAATATCGGGACCCCGCGGACAATTGGCCTGACGCTTCGCCAGAGCTTTGGCGGCCATCGCGCGGCCGCTCCGGTTCCGGAGCCGGTTGCGCCGCCGCCACCGCCGCCGGTTGTCGAGGAGCCTGCCGCTCCACCTCCGCCGCCGCCGCCACCACCGCCGCCGCCTCCGCCGCCGGCATCGGGCGAACGCGGCTGATCGGAATGTAATGTTGAACGTAACGCGCCGCTCGCTCCTCCTCGGGGCGGGCGGCGCTGCCGTTTCACCGGCCGTCGCAAGGACCTACAAGCGGGCCATGACAGAGCATGTCGCCATCATCGGCGCGGGCGCGTTCGGCGCGTGGACTGCGCATCACCTGCTCCAGAGCGGGCACCAAGTCACGTTGGTCGACGCGCACGGGCCCGCGCACAGCCGGGCGTCGTCGGGCGGCGAATCTCGCCTCACCCGCGCCGCTTACGGCAAGGACGCGATCTACACCCGCATGGCGCGCGATTCGCTGCCGCAGTGGCAAGCGCTGAGCGCGGTCTCCGGCCTGCCGATCTTCATTCCCGCCGGCATCCTGTTCTTCTTCCAGACCGACGAGCCCTACCTCCACGACAGCATCGCCGCGCATAAGGAATTCGGCCTGCCAACCGAGGTGATGACGGGGGCGGAGATGGCGGGGCTGTTCCCGATGATTGATTTCGACGGCATCGTCAGCGGCCTGTACGAGCCAGAGTTCGGCGCACTGATGGCGCGGCGCGCGGTGCAAACCCTGGTCGAGCGCTTCGTCCACGCCGGCGGGACTTACATCAAGGGTGCCGCGGAAATGCCGGCGGCAACGGCGAGCAAGTTCACCGAGCTCCGCCTGTCATCGGGCGAAACCGTCCGCGCCGATCGCTTCGTCTTCGCACTGGGTCCGTGGCTGCCCAAACTGTTCCCCGACGTAATCGGGCCGAGGATCCAGGCGACTCGTCAGGAAATCTTCTATTTCGCATCGCCCGCCGGCGATCGTCGCTTCCTGCCGGGCACGATGCCGGGCTGGGCCGATTTCAACGGCGGCGACATGTTTTACGGCACGCCTGACCTCGAAAGCCGTGGGGTCAAATTCGCGCACGATCTGCACGGCGCGGTGGTCGATCCCGACACCCAGGACCGGCGGCCGACGGACGCAGCCCTGGCCGAGGTCGTCGCGTTTCGCGACCGGCGTTTCCCCGCGCTCAAAGGCGCGCAGCTGACCGGCGCCGAGGTCTGCCAATATGAGAACAGTTCGAACGGCGACTTCCTGATCGATCTGCACCCGGCACTTACGAACGTGCTGCTGCTCGGCGGCGGGTCGGGCCACGGCTTCAAGCACGGCCCCGAAGTCGGCCGCTACGCCGCGATGCGCTTATTCGGGCTGGGCCAGGCGGAGCCGCGGTTCAGCCTCGCGACCAAGAGCGAAGTCCACCACCGCGAGGTGCATTAGTCGGGCTTTTTGGCGACTCCGACCAGAGCCGGGCGCAGCAGCCGGTCCTTGAGCATGTAGCCGGCCTGCATTTCCTCGACGATCGTGCCCGGCGCGGCGGTGCTGGGGATTTCCATCATCGCCTGATGGCGGTGCGGGTCGAGTTTTTCGCCGATCGAAGCGATGCGCACGACGCCGTTGCGGGCGAAGGCGGATTCAATCTCGCGCGCAGTCGCCTCGATTCCGGCGAGGAACTGGCTGGCAAGCTTGTCCGAGCGCAGCTCGTCACTGACCGCGACCAAAGCGCGTTCGAGATGATCCTTGATCGCCAGCATGTCTTTGGCGAACTGGCTCGCGGCATAAGCCGACGCCTGCTGCTTCTCCTGCTCGAGGCGGCGGCGCACGTTCTGGATTTCCGCGGCCGCATAGAGCGTCTTCGCGTTGGCCTCCTCAAGCTGCTGTTCGAGTTCGGTCACGCGGTCGTGTTCCTGCAATTCGGGCGCGCCATCGGCGGTTTCCTTGCGCAGCGCTTCGGCTTCGTAGTGGAGCTTTTCGTCTTCGGTCATGCCATCAATCTCGTCAGGGCTTTTGCAGTGAAATCAACCATGGGGACCACGCGCGCATAGTTCAACCGGGTGGGGCCGATGACGCCAACGACGCCGACGACGTTGCCCTGAGCCCCGCGATAGGGCGCGGCGATGACCGACGAGCCACTTAGCGCGAACATCCGGTTCTCCGACCCGATGAAGATGCGGCAGCCGGGCGCATCGCGGGCGCCTTCGAGCAAGCGCGCGATTTCCTGCCGGTCTTCGAGCTCGTCGAGCAGTTTGCGGACGCGTTCGAGGTCTTCGGCGGCGGTTTCGTCGATGAGATTGGCCTGGCCGCGCACGATCAGCACCGGGCGGCGGGCATGGTCCTGGGTCCAGGCGGCGAGGCCGGAAGCGACCAGCTCGGCGGCGGCGGAGTCGATCGCTTCCTTGCGGTCGCGGATTTCGGCGCGCAGCCGGGCTTCGGCTTCGACCAAAGTCAGCCCGGCCAGGCGCGCGTTGACGAAATTGCTGACCTCGGCGAGCGCCGCCGCAGTCATCCCCGGCTCGAGCGGGACGATGCGGTTCTCGACGCTGCCATCGGCACCGACCAGCACGGCGAGAGCGCGGCGGCTGTCGAGAACGACAAAGGTCAGTTCCTTGAGCCGTGGCTCCCGCGTCGGCGCGAGCACCACGCCCGCCGCCTGCGACAGGCCCGACAACGCCGACGAGGCGGCCGCCAGCGCATCCTCGATCGGTTGGTCACGGACGATCTGCCGCTCGATCTCGGCGCGCTCGCGCGGGTCCGGGGCAGTTGTCTGCATGATGCCGTCGACGAACAGCCTGAGGCCGCTCTCCGTCGGAACCCGGCCCGCGGACGTGTGCGGATGGCTCAGCAATCCCCGCTCCTCGAGGTCCTGCATCACGCCGCGGATCGAGGCCGGCGATAGGTTGATGCTGCCGGCGAGAATCTTCGACCCCACCGGATTGCCGCGCTCAAGATAAGACTCGACGACGAGCCCGAAAATCTCGCGCATGCGGTCGGTCAGCTCGGTGATCGGCTGGGTCATCGCACTGCATCTAGGATTGGCGTGCTCGCCGGTCTAGGGAACGCCCGAACCATTATCAGGAGAGTTGCCTTTATGCGTCCATCCGGCCGCGCCCCCGACCAAATGCGCGAACTCACGTTTGAACCCGGCTTCACCCGCCATGCCGAAGGCTCGTGCCTCGTCAGCTTCGGCGACACCCGGGTGCTGTGCACCGCGAGCGTCGAGGACAAGGTCCCGCCGTTCCTGCGCGGCAAGGGTCAGGGCTGGGTCACCGCCGAATATGGCATGCTGCCGAGGGCGACTCACACCCGCGGCAACCGCGAAGCAGCCAAGGGCAAGCAATCGGGGCGGACGCAGGAAATTCAGCGGCTGATCGGCCGCTCGCTGCGCGCCGTGGTCGACCTCAAAGCACTCGGCGAGCGCCAGGTGATCGTCGATTGCGACGTCATCCAGGCCGATGGCGGCACCCGCACAGCATCGATCTCCGGCGGCTGGGTCGCGCTCCGGATTGCAGTCGATAACCTCATGAAAAGCAAAGGGCTTTCGATCGATCCGATCCGCACCCAGGTGGCCGCGGTGAGCTGCGGGATCCACCAGGGCAATGCCGTACTGGATCTCGACTATGAGGAAGATTCAACTGCCGGCAGCGACGGCAATTTCGTCCTGACTGCCGACGGTGCGATCGTCGAAGCGCAACTGACCGCCGAGGGCGAGACCTTCGACGAGGAAGGGCTGCTGCGGCTGCTCCGCCTCGCGCGGATCGGCTGCGGCGAGATTTTCGCGGCGCAATTGAAAGCGACCGGGCGGTGAGACCGATCGGCGACAAGCTGGTCATCGCGACGCACAATCCAGGCAAGTTGCGCGAGATCGCGGAGCTGGTCGCGCCGCTCGGCATCACTTGCGTCAGCGCGGCCGACCTCGACCTCCCCGAGCCCGAGGAGATTGGGAATACGTTTGCAGATAACGCTGACCTCAAGGCGCGTGAGGCGGCCGATCTGAGCGGCCTCCCCGCCCTCGCCGACGACAGCGGCCTATGCGTCGACGCGCTCCACGGCCGCCCCGGCATCTTCTCCGCCCGCTGGGCCGAAGACGAAGACGGCAAGCGCGACTGGACGCGGGCAATGGAAAAGGTCTGGCGTGAGTGCGAGGCGACCGAGCCCGACGCCGCGCCCGCCGCGCATTTCGCGTGCTCGCTTGCCATCGCCTGGCCCAATGACGGCCAGGCCGAGACCTTTGACGGACGCGTCGATGGCGTCCTCGTGTGGCCGCCTCGGGGCGAACGCGGCTTCGGTTACGACCCGATGTTCGTGCCGGTCGGCCACGAACAGACGTTCGGCGAGATGGAGGCGCTCGCGAAGCACAAGATGAGCCATCGCGCGGAGGCTTTCCGCAAATTCGTGGCGGCGCTCAACGAATGACCGGCGAGCCGCTCGCGCTCTATGTCCACTGGCCGTTCTGCGTCAGCAAATGCCCGTACTGCGACTTCAACAGCCACGTCCGAGCCGAGATCGACCAAGCCGCCTGGCGTGAGGCCCTGCTCGCCGACCTCGCGTACGAGGCGCGGCTGCTGCCGGATCGGACACTGACCTCGATCTTTTTCGGGGGCGGCACCCCATCGCTGATGGAGCCCAAGACCGTCGAAGCGGTGATTGCCGCCGCGACGACGCACTGGGCGCCCGCCGACAAGATCGAAATCACGCTCGAGGCCAATCCCAATTCCGTGGAAGCAGCGCGTTTCGCCGACCTGGCAACCACCGGCGTCAACCGCTTATCGCTCGGCCTCCAGAGCTTCGACGATGCCGCCCTCGCCTTCCTCGGCCGGGCCCACTCGGCGCTGGAGGGGTTCAGAGCGCTTGAAATCGCGCAAAGGAACGTCCGCCGGGTCAGTTTCGACCTGATCTACGCTTTACCCGGCGACACCGAGGACGGCTGGTCGGCGACGCTGGCCCAGGCGCTCTCGCTCAGCACGTCGCATTTGTCGCTCTATCAACTGACGATCGAGCCTGGCACGCGGTTCGCGAGCGATGTCGCCAAGCACCGATTCGAGCCGCTCGATGCCGATCGCTCGGCCGCCCTCTACGAGTTGACCGACGCCATGACGTCGGCCGCGGGCATACTGCCGTACGAAATCAGCAATTACGCGCGGCGCGGACAGGAGAGCCGCCACAACCTGACCTATTGGCGCTACGGCGATTACGCCGGGGTTGGCCCGGGCGCGCACGGCCGTCGGCTTGGCATGCGCACGGTCCGCCACAAGAAGCCCGAGAATTTCCTCTCTGGCATGCGCCGCAATGGGCACGGCCTATCCGAAGAGGAATTCCTGCTGCCCACCGAGGCTGCGGACGAGGCGCTGGTGATGGGCCTTCGCCTGAGCGAGGGCATCGACGCCGGCGCGATCGCCCGGCGCTTTGGGCTCACATCGATCGTCGACTGGCCGCGGGTCGATCGCCTGGTGCAATCGGGTCACCTGTCACGCGACGGCGAACGCATCGCGGTCACCGCCAGCGGGCGTTTGGTGCTTGAAGCGATCCTCGGCGAAATCGCCGCGCGGACTATTTCGGTTGTTGCGGCGCCGCTGCCGGAGTCGCGGTCGGAGTCGGCGGCGGCGCTGCCGCCTGCGCGGCAGGTTGCGGCTTGTTGACTTCGGCCATGAATTTATAGTGATCGACCGAGCTTGCCACATAATCATCGACCGTGAGGTCGGCGTCGGACGCGGCGTCCTTGCGCGACATTCCGTTCTTCACGTTGAAAGCAATGATTGCGTTTCGCAGCGCTGCAAGCTGTCCCACGCAC
>Ga0163163_10000193_pt1 | contig 62699 bp, 45 predicted proteins | sample S65metaG_FD_119766 | JGI IMG/M metagenome (GOLD analysis project Ga0163163, IMG submission 119766) | Switchgrass rhizosphere microbial communities from Kellogg Biological Station, Michigan, USA - S6-5 metaG | ecosystem: Host-associated > Plants > Roots > Rhizosphere > Soil | place: USA...
CATGTTGATGGAAAAGCTGCACATGGAAGACTATGAGAAAGCAAAAACGCTCCTGTTGAAATATAAGAGTGTCAAGAAAGCGGCCGAGGCGGAGGCGCATTCCTAGAACATTTGTTCGTATAATAGATTTCTTTCAGACGAGATCAGTCATTTTTTTTTTGAAACGGCAATTCCCCAAGGTGGGTTGCCGTTTTTTTGTTTTTAACCCCAAAATATCTTCCATGAAAAGGATCTATTCTTTCTTCGTCTTTTTAAGCTTTGTTTCTCTTGCAAATGCGCAGGCATTTCGCATCAATGGTTATGGCAATTATGCATGTGGGAATGAATTTCATGTTTACGCCACAATTTTTGGATCTCCCGGCACTCCCTATAATTATTACAATGGAAATATTTATGGATCATTCATGTGGGGCGCTGGTTTAGAATACAGAATCAACGAACAGTTTGGGGCAGAGTTCTTGTACCTGAAACAAAATACGCACGCCACTTCTACTTACGGCATGTATGATTCCAAAGGTGATATAAGTCTTACACATCAGTATTACCTCGTAAGCGGACTGGCTTCTTTTATCAAGGGACAAAAATTGGAACCCTATGGCGGTGCTTTGTTGGGTGCTGCGGTGCTGGAAGCGCAGGAACCGAAGCTTCAATCAGATAAGCATGAAACCAAGTTTGCTTTTGGTTTCAGGGGCGGCCTAAACTATTGGGTCATGTCACGTGTAGGATTAAAACTCCAGGTGCAGTACTTGCTGGTGCCTAAAGGAGTTGGGGGCGATCTCTATTACGATTCAAAAAACAATCCGGAAAATCCTGCGATGTACACTTCTCTGTCACAATTTATTGCTGGCGGAGGATTAACGATAAGGTTGGGTAGAACGCCGAAACATTCATGAAATTCAATATTCAGGATTCAAGATTCAGAATTCAAAAAAAAATAAAAGGGGTTGAATTGCCAACCCCTTCTTTATTCTAAAAATCTTGAAACGTGAATCCTGCATCACTTCTTCCTCAACAACACTTTTGTATTCGTGAAATCATTCGCGGCGTCTACAAAGGTCAAAATTTTTGACCAGTTCGCTGCAGGATCGAAATTGTGACTGTATTGTTTTGAGACGTCTATGTATAGCTTGTCACCCTGCAAAGTGGCTTTAGATTTGAAATAACCGGATTCATTGCTTACATCTTTCTGTAACGATTCGATTCCTTCAACCGTGTAGCCAGCAGGTATATTAATGGTGATATTGTGCGCCAGCGTTCTTGCAAAGGGCATGTAAATATCAACCGTGCGTGTCCTTTCCTGGTCGGTAACGCGGGTTTGTGTGCCTATCAATTTACCCACTTCAAAAATGAAATTATTACCCGCTTTCTTCAGGAAATCATCCATGGTAAGGACGCAGCTGTATTGCATAGCACCGGGACCGGGCAGAACACCCAAACTGTCAACAGCGAAGGATTTTAATTCCTTCGGCGCTTTATCGTAGTTATTCTTCAATTCTGCAAGAAAATTATCCTTGCTGCTCGATTTTACTTTTATAAGCGCCGTCTTATACTCATCGATGAATGCACGATTCTTTTTGGTGTCTTCCCACTCATCCCAAAAAGGCTGCTTGTTCAACGACTTTCTTACTTCATCGTAGTAGTCTTCGAAATAGAGAAGACTTATCTGATCACCCTTCTTATACAAACCTGTAGATCTTACCTGGCGGGAAATTTCGATCGTCTGAGAGGCGCCCGGATCCATCTTCACCTGGAGTTTCTCCAGCCTCAGATTCGCCGTTGCAGACGAGACGGGAATCTTGATCTTGCCCTGTGCGATATCTTTTGCCCTGGCATTTCTAGATTTACTGTCGCCGTATTGCAGTGTAACACCCGGCTCTCCCTCGATATCTCCGGGGATAATTCCGAAACCTGACAGAATCCCATTGTCGGCCAGAAACAGTGAACCGCCCGTTAATGTGTGCACCAGGTATTTAGGTTCATCCGTTGTCAAAAAATCTTTCAACTCGGGACTATAGCGACCCGAAACAACGACAAGTTCATTGTCAATATCAAAATCCTTTAATAGCAAACTCAATGTGTACGCGAAATATTTATTATTGGCCGCATAAGTATTTCTTTCCATACCAACGACGATGGGCTCATCTGACCACACTCTTAAATAGGTATTGAAATGCAGGAATTGGTAGATAAGTGCAGTTTTTTGCAAATCGTTCAAGGCTGGCCCATCCTTCTTTTTCTTCAGGTATTCCTTGATTTGGTATTTGGGCGTTTCGTATGAAGTTACTTTTTGATTCAGCAACACCAGGTTGAAGTAGGAAAAGTCTGCTTTGATATCGTCAAAAATCTCGGCTTCAGTAAGCCCCTTGCTAATTTCTCCCTTTTTAAAACGACTTCCGTTGCCTGGCAGAAAAATGTGCAACTTCACATATGGGAGTTGTCGGTAGCCACTGTACCATTGCGTTGCCGTTATTTTCGACAGGTTTTTCTTTTCGAGGCTGAACACGATGTCATTATCCTCGTCTTTGCTGATTTTAAAATCTGGTGCATTATTCACATTCTTGTACTCAATTGCGTATTTTTTTGACACATTGCCATGGATCGCATAGTTAAGAATTGGATAATCGGATGCAAGCAGGAATTCAATCGGGTCCAGTGGCGTCAATTCAAGCTGCGCCTCAGTCTGGATGAAGAAGTCAAGCACATCTCCAATTTGCAAGTCAGGAATAGCAAGTTTGTTCTCCTTAATATTCTTTTCATCTTTTACACTCACTGCTTCTTCCAGCATCGTTTCCTTTACACTTCCATCTTTCTTGATCACCCTGGTGCCAATATAGGTTGCCGATTTATCTCTCATTTTAATCAACATGGCGCCCGTACTCCGTTTGCTGAACTTTTCGTAGCTGATCTCCGAAAAATCATCAAGGGCTGATTTGTCCTGAATTTTCACGCGTTCGCGCAGGCAGTATCGGTAGATGATTTCTTTATTAACAGCCATCGTCAATATTCCCATCTTGAATTTTGACCTTGCCGAAGCCTCGAGCGTGTATTTTTTGGAAAGAATTACAGCTGATTCATTCTTGTACTCGGCGGGTGCATCTTTTAGCGCAAAAATGGGGTCTTTGTCGCTCCAGATTTCATTAGCGATTTCTTTGGACCTCTTTGCGTAATCATCGGCTTGGGCAAATCCCTGCACGGAAAAAAGCAGGGTGGTAAGCGCTAAACTGACAGCTAATTTGATCATCGACTTATTTAGTTAAGATTACTTGTGTGTTGTAAAAGTTATTCAGTCCTTCAATGGCTTCATTCCATTTCCCGAAGTCTGCCTTCCTGATCCAAACCTGTTTAAAACTGATCTCTTTTTGATATACCAGTTTTCCATTCTGCTGCGAGTAGGAGAGTTTCATTTCGAAAGCCGGGTGTTTGAACATGAAGGGTTGTGGTGTAGAGCTCAGTGAGTATCCGGAAGGCAAGTCAAGCGATGTCTCCGTGACGAGGTGCATTTTGTAAGGAAGAATATAGTCCTGGGTACGCTTGGTGGTATCAATCTTCAGTGTACCCACTTCCTTCCTGAAATCCAGGTCCAGATAAATTTCCTTGCCAAAGCTGTTTACCGCATTCGCCTGAACGACATTATACTTAAGTTCCAGCGGCTTTTCGTCCTGTACGGCATTTTGAATGGTGATGTTATTTAGCTGGTAGTCTTTTGTGTTCTCACTCAGGTATTCTTTCAGGGCCGCATCAAGCTGGTCTTTCTTCACAGATTGAATGCCCGTAAGAATGCCCTCCTTGCTTTCACCAGAATAACTGTGTTCGGCCGTGCCTTTCAGCGACGTCCCATCAATCTGAAGATGTCTTACTTCCTTTTCCGTATTTTGAGTGTATACTGTTGTGGGCACATGATCCAGAATAAATTGATCCCCATTTTCGATCAACACCTGCCTCCCCTGGATTCTTTCGGCATATTGGTTAAACCCAATATTGGTTTCTGTAGCGTCGAGGAAATATTTTTTGCCCTTGTAAATGAGGGCTGAAATCATATGGTTGTCTACTGCCAGTGAAGGCGTGGAATAGTCGTATGCTATATGGCTCGTTCCAATCCAGCAAAGACGGGCGTCAAAGCCCTGCGAGCGAAGCAGCTCGGTAATCAGGTTGGCCATTCCTTTACAATCGCCATATTTCTTCGCCAGAACCTGTTGTGCCGGCATCGGTTTAAAGCCTGCAATACCATTTTCAAATGCCACGTACCTGATATTGTCCTGCACCCAGTAATAAATGGCCTTGATTTTTTCAATGTCATCGGGTATGCCCTTAGTGATTTCGTCTGCCTTTGCTTTTATTTCTGAGGGATCATTCGCCACCTGCTTCACTAAAGAATGATACCATTTATATTGCTCCGCGGTGGAGCTGAAGTATTTAACAACTTCACCATTGATGTTGGCTGAATGACTTAATATCAGCAGGTGTGGGTATACGTATGTTGGGCCAGGGCATGCGTTTTCATCCTTGCGGGGCTGCAGATTTCTTGCTGTATAAGTGTATACGGTTTTGGATGGATCGCCCTTGTCAACTGTTTTCTGAATTGAATTTCCCTGGAAATTATATTCTTTTATTTCTGCCTGCATCCAGGACGGGATAGTGATGATGATCTGCTTCTGGGTGGTGAAATAATCCTGCGTAAAATATACCTGGGTGAGGTAGCGGGGATCTTTAATGGTCTTGGAAATTTTTACCCGGCTGGTACTTCCTTTTTTCTCTAAAGGAAGCCTGAAATAAGTCACACGTGCGTCGCTGTAAAATATGCCGGAGACAGAATAATATTCCGACTGAGGTACGATGTTTTTTGCCTTGTCGCCATTTACATATATGTCAATGTCATCTATTGTTTCCTGGTCATTGTACATGTCGGCAACGGTGATCGATGTGCGATAATCGCTACACAAATACTCTGTTTCCTGTGTACGACGTACCGACGCGCCGTTATTCTTGTCGCTCTTTACAAATTCAATATTCTCTTTTTGGGAAGAAATGGTAACATTCTTGTCATTGATAGAAGTTTGCGCAAAACTGTTGTTGAGAGCGCAAATCCCTGCAAGCAGGAGGGGTAGGCATTTGGTCATCGTTCTCTTTTCTTTTAGGAGTTCCGGGGGTTGCTTAAGCAGGAGCATTTATTGAGCTCCATTACAACGTTAACAAATAAAATTTTATTGCAGAGTTTATCAGCGGTTAATTTTATCTGTTTTTGACGTTTTCAAGGAATCGATCTTTAATAATTTGCTGCACCGGAACGCCCTCCACCTTGCTCTTTAACCAGGAAATGACATCCAGGTACATATATGCCCGCGTTTCGTATTTGTTATGTTGGTATTTCTCCAATCTCTTTTCCAATTCCATAAAGGATTTCCTGATCTGCGACCTGGAGAGATGAAATGATTTTCGCAGGAAGCTGAAGATTTCTTCTTCAACGCTACTCAGGTTTTCCATTTTGGCCATGAATCGATAAACCGACTTGATGAGGTACTCGATCAAATCATAGTTCCCCAGTTCATAATGCGCGATCAGGTGAAGTAACCTGGAATAGCATTGCAAGTCTGTCCTCAGATCCACCTTCCAGTTAATAATCCTGTTCAGGTATTCTATGGCTTTTTCATTGTTGCCGCTGCCAAAATATAGGGATGCTATTTTGTAATAGAATACGAGAATACGGTGACGATCCATATACAATTCATATTCTTTCAATTTCTCTTCAATTTCGGGCACCATCTTCAAACCCTCTGTGAACGTGCCTTCCATGAAATGCTTATTGAGCTTGCTGATATAGAGGTAAATGAAAGTCTGAATCTTATTATTGATATTCCCCTGTACCAATTCGGAGTGATAAAACTTCTCGAAATGCCTGAGCGTCTCATTGAATTTTTTATAATTCTGCAGGTCAAAATGCGCTCCCAGCAGGTTGTGCATGCCTTTAATATAGTGAGCCGTTTCGGCAGAAATCATGCTCTTATTTTCTTCGAAGAGGTCAACCCATTTTTGGGCATACCTATAATACAACAACAGGTCCTGGCAAATAAATGCGTACCAGCAATAGCTTTGAAACAGGTAGAGCCGCTCATAAAAACCAGTAAATGCGTCCGCCTGCGGAGGAAGATTTGCTTCGAAATATTGTCTCACCAGGCTTGCATCTTTTTCGTTCCTCGCATGGCCGTTTCTGATGTAGGAGCTATATAACTGCAGGGACAGATTGGACAGCTTACTAATCATCGCGAGCCTTTCGTTCACTTTATTGGCTTCACTCGCCAATTGCTCGGCGCGATCCTGCATGCTTCGTGTAATGTGCAGGGCTTCGATTTTCTTTTCAAAAAACAGGGCCTGGAGCAGGAAGGTCAGCTGATTTTGTTCCTTGGCAAATTCCTTCAATTTATCCAGCGCCCGAAGGCTCTGAATGTACAGTCCTTTATTATATAGTATACTTGCATGGTCCATCATCTCATGCAGGTGGATGTCGATGGCCCCGTCTGCGCTGATCAGTCGAAGGCTGGCTAGAATTTGCTTGTAGAGATGTGCCTTAAGATTAGGAAGCTGTTGCTTGGTGATGCCGCGGGTCTTCTTCAGAAGATTTTCATCATTGTATTCCGTCATCTTGTCCAGGGCGTCAAAAACCTGGATGATTTTGAGCTCATCAGAAGCCGAGTTGCGCCTGACAAATAGCTTGAAATTGCGCTTTTCTGACTTTTCAAGCGACTTAACCAGCTGAAATACGGCATCTGCGGAACGGTTGGGCATCGTAACTGCTTTGGGCTAAACCCATTGATTTTCAATGTGAAAAAAGCTATTTGGGGTATTTGCAAAAGGTAGAACAAAGCTGATTTTGAATTCTTTGCGCAAATTCCAAACGTTAATTTCGTCGACAGGCCATTCTTATCCTTAAAATAGGGCCTGTTGCAAAAATAACCCGTTTGAGAATTTTTACTCACTGATCCTCAAAATTATATGCCGCAAAAGCAAATTCACATTTTCGACACAACGCTCCGCGACGGAGAACAGGTACCAGGGTGCAAATTGAATACAACAGAAAAAATTGATCTGGCATTGGCACTGGAAGACCTGGGTGTTGACATTATTGAAGCGGGTTTTCCAATTTCAAGTCCGGGCGATTTCAAATCCGTTCAGGAAATTTCTAAAGTGATCAAAGAAGCAACAGTATGCGGACTCAGTCGCGCTGTTGAGAAAGATATCGAAAGTGCGGCAGCCGCGCTCAAGTTCGCCAGGAAGCCCCGTATCCATACGGGAATTGGCACTTCAGATTTTCATATTCGTTCTAAATTTAATTCGAGCCGGGAAGAGATTTTACAAAGAGCTGTTCAGGCCGTTCGCTGGGCTCGTCAATACACGAATGATGTTGAGTTTTATGCTGAAGATGCCGGCAGAACTGATAACGATTACCTCGCAAGGGTTGTAGAAGCCGTGATCCGGGCTGGAGCCACCGTGGTGAATATTCCCGATACAACCGGCTATTGCCTTCCACACCAATATGGCGATAAGATTGCTTACCTCGTCAATAACGTTCCCAACATAGACAAGGCCATCCTTTCCTGCCACTGTCATAACGACCTTGGATTGGCAACTGCAAATTCAATCGCAGGCGTGATCAGCGGTGCTGGACAAATTGAATGTACCATTAATGGATTGGGAGAACGTGCGGGTAACACTTCCTTGGAAGAAGTAGTGATGGTGATTAAGCAACACAAGCACCTGGGCCTGTACACCGGCATCAAAGCAGAAAAGCTGAACCCGATGAGCAGGATGGTTTCCGAAGTTATGCGTATGCCTGTTCAACCCAATAAAGCAATCGTGGGCAGCAATGCATTTGCACATTCCTCAGGTATTCACCAGGATGGCTTTCTGAAAGATTCACTCACCTATGAAATCATCAATCCGGAAGAAGTGGGGGCAGACGGTTCAAAGATTGTGCTTACCGCGAGAAGCGGCAGAAGCGCGCTTGCACACCGTTTTCAGAAATTAGGATACCAATATACCCGCAATGATATAGACGTGCTGTATGAAAGATTTCTTGTTGTTGCCGATAGCAAAAAGGAAGTTGATGACAATGACCTTAAAGCCATGGCGAAACAGTACCAACCAGAAGTAATCCCTTTTGATTAATAACGATTGTTTCTCATGTTTTGACAATAAAAGGCGTAGGGTTAGCCCTACGTCTTTATTTAAAAAGAAAAATGGGTAAAACACTTTTTGAAAAGATTTGGGACAAACATGTGGTCAGGCAAATTGAAGGCGGACCATCTGTCCTTTTCATCGACAAACATTTTATTCACGAGGTCACCAGTCCGCAGGCCTTCAAAGGTCTCGCAAAACGCGGCCTGCCTGTATTTCGTCCTGAGCGAGTGGTGGCAACTGCGGATCACAATGTGCCTACACTCAACCAGCACCTCCCGATTAAGGACGAATTGTCCAGGATCCAGGTTGATGAATTGAAGCGCAACTGCCATGACTTCAATATCGAGTTGTATGGACTGGGCCATCCCTTCCAGGGTATTGTGCACGTGATTGGCCCGGAACTGGGTCTCACCCAACCAGGGATGACCATCGTGTGCGGCGACAGTCATACTTCCACGCACGGCGCGTTCGGCGCCATTGCTTTCGGGATTGGAACGAGCGAAGTGGAGATGGCGCTTGCTACGCAGTGTCTGCTGCAAACAAGGCCGAAGTTGATGCGCATTAATGTGGATGGAATATTGAACAAGGGTGTGGTATCAAAAGATATTATTCTTTATATCATTTCTCAAATCTCTGCGAGCGGCGCCACGGGTTACTTTGTTGAGTATGCCGGTTCTGCCATCAGGAGTTTGTCGATGGAAGCGAGGATGACCATTTGCAATATGAGTATTGAAATGGGAGCGAGGGGTGGAATGATTGCACCAGATGACATCACATTTGATTATATCAATGGTCGGTTGTTTGCGCCCAAGGGAGAAGAATGGGACAAGTCGTTGAAATACTGGCGCACCCTTTATTCTGACGCAGATGCAAAATTCGACAAAGAGATTTTCATCAAGGCTGAAGATATCGAGCCCATGATCACCTACGGCACCAATCCGGGGATGGGCGTTGGTGTAACAGGAAAGATTCCTGCAGAAAACGATATTGACGAAAAAGAAAAACAGTCCTTCCTGAAATCACTTAACTATATGGGACTTGAAGCGGGAAGCCGCATCAAGGGTAGAAAAGTTGATTATGTATTTATTGGGAGTTGTACCAACTCAAGAATTGAAGACTTGCGCATGGTGGCATCTTTTGTAAAGGGAAAAAAGAAAGCAGACGATGTTGAAGTGTGGATTGTTCCCGGAAGCAAGCAGGTAGAAAAACAGGCCATCGAAGAGGGCATTGACAAAGTTTTTCAAGAGGCAGGATTCGTGCTTCGTCAACCTGGCTGTTCCGCCTGTTTAGGGATGAACGAAGACAAGATTCCAGCGGGAAAATATTGCATCTCCACTTCCAACAGGAATTTCGAAGGCAGGCAGGGGCCGAATGCAAGGACCTTTTTGGCCAGCCCGCTGACAGCTGCATTAGCCGCCATTACAGGAGAAGTTGCAGATGTACGAGAATATTTATAATTGAAAAGATGTCAAAGAAATCAATCAATAGAATTCATTCCGCTGCGGTGCCGCTCAACATTGAAAATATCGACACGGATCAGATCATTCCGGCGAGATTTCTGAAAGCGACCAGCAGAGAAGGGTTTGGCAAGAATTTGTTCCGCGACTGGCGTTACCATAATGACAACGAGAATCATCCCAAGGATGATTTTGTATTGAACAATCCGAAGTTCAATGGGAAGATCCTGGTAGCAGGGAAAAATTTTGGTTGCGGTTCCAGCCGTGAGCATGCTGCCTGGGCAATTAAGGATCATGGCTTTGATGCGGTGGTGAGCAGTTTCTTCGCCGACATTTTCAAGAACAACGCACTAAATAATTTTCTGTTGCCAGTGCAGGTGAGTGAGGCGTTTATGGAGAGAATTTTTGACGCCATTGATCATGATCCTGCTATTGAAATCAGCATTAACCTTGAAGAACAAACAATCTCGTTACCGCACAGCGGCGAAAGTGAGAAGTTTGAAATCAACAGTTATAAAAAGACCTGCCTGCTCAATGGGTACGATGATATCGATTACCTGTTGGATATGCGGTCTGATATCGAAAACTTTGAGAAGACCTTAGTTTCTTAAATCCTAAACCCCCGATAAATTATCATGGAAAAAAACATTGTTGTCATAGAAGGCGACGGCATCGGTCCGGAAGTGACCAGGCAGGCAGTTAAAGCGTTGAACGCCGTAGGTGAACGCTTCGGCCATCATTTTCATTACAGCTATTGCCTGATGGGTGCAGATGCCATAGACAAGACGGGTAATCCATTACCTGATCAAACCATTGAGAAGTGCCTCGAGAGCGATGCCATTCTTTTCGGCGCTATCGGTCATCCCAAATACGATAACGACCCGACGGCCAAAGTGAGGCCGGAGCAGGGTTTGCTGAAACTCCGCAAGTCGCTGCAATTGTTTGCCAACATTCGCCCGATTACTACTTATGCAGCGTTGCATCACCTCTCGCCATTGAAGACTGATAATGTAACAGGCGTTGATTTTATCATCTTCCGGGAACTAACAGGCGGAATTTATTTTGGCAAGAAGGAATTGAGCGAAGCCGGAGATCGGGCTTCTGACGATTGCGTATATACTATTGAAGAAATCAGCAGGGTTTCACACCTGGCATTTCAATATGCACAAAAACGTCGTAAGAAACTGACCCTGGTCGATAAAGCCAATGTATTGGAAACTTCCAGGCTCTGGAGAAAGCAGGTGCAGGAAATTGCTGGAGAATATAAAGATGTGAAGGTTGATTTCCTGTTTGTGGACAATGCCGCGATGCAGATCATTTTGAATCCGAAACAATTTGATGTGATTCTCACAGAAAACATGTTTGGCGACATCATTAGTGATGAGGCTAGTGTAATCACGGGTTCCCTTGGACTCTTGCCTTCAGCATCAGTTGGAAAAGGGGCGGCTTTGTTTGAACCTATCCACGGATCATATCCGCAGGCTGCGGGCAAGGACATTGCGAACCCGTTGGGATCGATTCTCTCTGCAGCCATGTTGCTTGATCATCTTGGTCTGAAGGCTGAAGCTGAGCTGGTGAGAGAAGCGGTGAATTGGACACTGGCGAATGGGTTTGTCACAAAAGATATTGATCCGATTAATTTTTATTTCACCTCAACAGTGGGTGAACTCATTAGCGATTATATCGGAAATCGTTTTCCAAGTGAGGTCAATAAAGCGAATATTGAACTTAGGAAGAGCACGATTATTTGATTTTTTATAAATAGTTCTTTGTTTATCCGCAGGCGGGAGTTAACTTCGTAGCATACCTGAATCTATGCACGGAACGCAACTCCATAATGTCAAACACAATTTCGCGATCGTCGTGAACGTGGTTGTCATTATTATTTCTGCCTTGCATGGAGGAGGGAATTCCATTTGATCAGTTAAAACAAATGATACGAGACCCGCCTCCATAAAGGCGGGTCTTTTTTTTGCGGATATAAAACAGAAACCAATGCAGTACTACAACGAAAAAACGGTGCTTTACCTGGACGGCCAGTTCGTTCGGGCAGCAGAAGCAAAAATGGATTTGTACAGCCAGTCGCTACACTATGGCTATTCGGTGTTTGAAGGAATAAGGTCATACCAAACGACTGATGGGCGCACGAAAATTTTCAAGGCGAAGGCACACTACGACCGCCTGAAGAATTCGGCTGCTGCGATCAACATGCCATACACTTATGACACCAACGAATTAATTGATATCACTTACCAGGTACTTGCAAAAAACAATTTGCAGGATGCCTATATCAGGCCGATCGTTTTTGCTCCGGCCAATATGAGCTTCGTACTCAATACCGAATCACATATCGCCATCCAGGTTTGGGAAATGCAGCCGTTTCTTGGAGAAAAGCTGCTCCGCATTATGACATCTTCTTTTCAACGGCCCAATCCGAAAGGATTTATGATTCATGCGAAGGCCGGCGGCCACTATGTGAATTCCATTCTGGCCAGCCAGGAAGCAAAATCGAAGGGATTCGATGAAGCGTTGCTTTCGGATCTCAACGGCAATGTTGCAGAAGGGCCGGGAGCAAATGTGTTTTATGAAAAAAACGGCAGGCTGTTCACGCCTTCGCTTGGAAATATTTTGCCAGGCATCACGCGGGCAACTGTACTCGAAATCTGCGATGACCTCGGCATCGAAGTAGAGGAAAAATTATTCACGACTGATGAGCTGAAGAAAGCCGAAGCTGCCTTTTTCTGCGGAACGGCTGCAGAAGTGATCGGCTGGGAATCACTTGATGATGTAAAATTTCCAAAACCATGGAATGAAACACTCAGCAGAAAAGTTCAGGTAGCGTATATGGATTTGGTGAAAGAGAAAGTATCAACGACAGAATTAATTGAAGGCTGATTGTAGATTGTTGATTGTGGATTGTAGAAAAAGAATCTTCTGCATCCACAATCAACAATCTACAATTCACAATCTACAAATGGAACTGAATAAATACAGTAAGACAATCACGCAAGACGAAACGCAGCCTGCTGCACAGGCCATGCTATATGGCATTGGACTAACAGATGAAGATCTGAAGAAAGCACAGGTAGGTATTGTGAGTATGGGTTATGATGGTAACACATGTAACATGCACCTCAATGATCTCGCTAAGTTGATCAAAGCTGGTGTGTGGGATAATGACCTGGTAGGTCTCATTTTTCACACCATTGGTGTGAGTGATGGGATAAGCAATGGGACAGACGGCATGCGCTTTTCGCTGGTGAGCCGCGATATTATAGCAGATTCCATTGAAGCCGTATGCGGCGCGCAATATTATGACGCGTTGATAGCGCTTCCCGGTTGTGATAAGAATATGCCCGGTTCCGTAATGGCCATGGGACGACTCAACAGACCGGCGATCATGGTTTACGGTGGCACCATTGCACCGGGACATTATAAAGGCCAGGACTTAAATATCGTTTCAGCTTTTGAAGCGCTGGGACAAAAAATTGCGGGGAATCTTAATGAAGCAGACTTCAAGGGAATCGTGATGAATTCCTGTCCCGGTGCGGGCGCTTGTGGTGGCATGTACACTGCCAATACCATGGCTGCAGCCATTGAAGCACTTGGAATGAGCCTGCCTTATTCGTCTTCAAATCCTGCGCTGAGTGAAGAAAAGAAGAATGAATGCCTGACGGCCGGAAAAGCAATCCGGTTGCTGATGGAAAAAGATATCAAGCCGCGCGATATCATGACGCGTAATGCATTTGAAAATGCAATCAAAGTAATTATGGTGTTGGGCGGTAGCACCAACGCGGTACTGCATCTGATCGCGATGGCCAGGAGTGTTGGCGTTTCGCTCACGCAGGATGACTTCCAGGCCATCAGCAACAAGATTCCGGTGCTTGCCGATTTCAAGCCCAGTGGGAAATACCTGATGCAGGATCTGCACCAACATGGTGGCGTACCTGCAGTGATGAAGTACATGCTGAAAAAGGGCATGCTTGAAGGCAGCTGCCTGACAGTGACCGGAAAAACGCTCGCTGAAAACCTGGCAGATGTGGCAGACATTGACTTCGAAAGCCAGGATATTATTTATCCGCTTGAGAAACCGATTAAAGCAACCGGGCATTTGCAAATTCTTTACGGCAATCTGGCAGAGAAGGGGAGTGTGGCAAAAATAAGCGGAAAGGAAGGAGAACGTTTTGCAGGCCCGGCGCGCGTTTTCGACGGCGAGCACGAACTCATTAAAGGAATTAATTCGGGAAAAATAAAGGCCGGAGATGTGGTGGTGATCCGTTATGTGGGACCCCGCGGCGCGCCGGGCATGCCTGAAATGCTGAAGCCTACTTCAGCCATTATCGGCGCCGGACTTGGCAAGAGTGTTGCCTTGATCACTGATGGAAGATTTAGCGGCGGCACGCATGGCTTTGTCGTCGGACACATCACGCCAGAGGCATTCGACGGAGGATTGATTGCATTGGTACAGGATGATGATCCGATTGAGCTTGACGCGACGACCAATACAATCAGTTTGAAACTGCCGGAATCCGTGATTGCTGAGCGCAGGGCGGCGTGGAAACAGCCCTCGCTGAAAGTAAAAAATGGCATCCTGTTTAAGTATGCAAGGCAGGTGAAAGATGCATCAGAAGGATGCGTGACCGATGAATCTTAAAATCAAATTAATTCTCAAATAAGTATTATGGAAACCGTTGCAATAAAAAAGCAGAAGGCTGATTCGAAAAAGGAGATCGTAAACATTTCCGGATCGGAAGCGCTTTTGCAAGGATTTTTGTCGGAAGGTGTTGACACTATTTTCGGATATCCGGGTGGTGCCATCATGCCGATCTATGATGCGCTTTATGATTACCAGGATCGGCTTCATCATATATTGGTGAGGCACGAACAGGGTGCAATTCACGCAGCACAAGGTTATGCGAGGACATCTGGCAAAGTGGGTGTGGTGTTTGCTACAAGTGGACCCGGCGCAACCAACCTGGTAACAGGTTTGGCAGATGCGCAAATTGACAGCACCCCTGTGGTGTGCATTACCGGGCAGGTCTTTGCCCACTTGTTGGGTACCGATGCTTTCCAGGAAACAGACGTGATTAATATTACCACGCCCGTTACGAAATGGAATTACCAGGTAACGGATGCTTCTGAAATTCCGAGTGCATTAGCGAAAGCATTTTACATCGCAAAAAGCGGAAGACCGGGGCCCGTGTTGATCGACATCACAAAGAATGCGCAGTTGCAAAAATGCGATTTTGAAGCTTATCAAAAATGTGATCATATCCGCAGCTATCGTCCCAAGCCCATCGTTCGCAAAGAATATATCCAGGAAGCAGCGAAGCTGATCAATGAAGCGGAGCGCCCATTTGTGATATTCGGACAAGGTGTAATACTGGGCCAGGCTGAAAATGAATTCAAAGCTTTCATTGAAAAGGCGGGAATTCCAGCAGCATGGACCATCCTGGGAATGAGTGCCATACCAACTGATCATCCATTGGCCGTGGGAATGCTTGGCATGCACGGTAATTATGGGCCGAATGTATTAACGAATGAGTGCGATGTATTGATCGCCATAGGTATGCGGTTCGATGACAGGGTAACTGGAAGGCTTGATAAATATGCAAAGCAGGCGAAGGTGATTCACCTTGATATTGACCCTGCTGAAATTGATAAGAATGTAAAGGCAACAGTTCCGGTATGGGGCGATTGCAAGGAAACTCTTCCATTGCTGACCTCAATGGTTGAAACAAAAGTTTATCCGCAATGGCTGAAGCGGTTTAAGGATTTTGCAGCAGAAGAAACGCGTGAATGCATCGAACCCGAATTGAATCCTGCTGTGCCTACGCTTACCATGGGAGAAGTGATCAAATATCTCAATGAACTGACAGGCGGTAATGCAGTGATCGTAACCGATGTTGGTCAACACCAGATGGTGGCATGCCGATATGCAGAATTCCATCAATCAAAAAGCAATATCACGTCCGGAGGTTTGGGAACGATGGGCTTCGCCTTACCTGCCGCAATTGGTGCAAAGTTTGGGGCTCCAGAACGTCCGGTGGTTGCCATCATCGGGGATGGTGGATTTCAAATGACAATCCAGGAATTGGGGACTATTATGCAAAGTGAGGTGAATGTAAAAATATTGATCCTGAATAATCAGTTCCTGGGTATGGTTCGCCAGTGGCAGCAGCTTTTCCACGATAAGCGCTATTCATTTGTGGACATCACCAGTCCGGATTATGTAACCGTTGCAAAAGGATACCATATTGAAGGCAGGCGCGTGTCTGAACGCAGTGAATTGAGGTCAGCCCTGAAAACAATGTTGGATCACAACGGCGCATATCTGCTGGAAGTGATGGTGGGCAAGGAGAACAATGTGTTCCCCATGGTACCCCAGGGATGCAGCGTTGCAGAGATCAGGCTGAAATAATTTTAGCAATTGCAAAAAAGGAAATCATGCAAAAACAGGAATTTACCGTAACAGTATATACCGAGAACCAAATCGGTTTGTTAAACCGGATCGCGATTATTTTTTCGCGCCGGAAAATCAATATTGACAGTTTAAATACTTCGCCTTCAGAAGTGGAGGGTATTCATCGGTTCACCATTGTCATCAATGAAGCCGAAGATGTGGTGAAGAAACTGGTTCGCCAGATTGAAAAGCAGGTAGAAGTATTGAAGGCTTATTTCAATACAATGGACGAAATCGTATGGCAGGAATTGGCATTGTACAAGGTTTCCGCGGATGAAATCACTGAGAAAGTGAAGGTGGAAAGATTGTTGCGTCAGTATGGTGCCCGTGCCATTGCCATCCGCAAAGACTACATCGTTTTTGAAACGACGGGACATCGGGAGGAGACAGAAAGACTGGTTGAAGTATTGGAGCCCTATGGCCTGATTGAATTCGTGAGAAGTGCGCGCATTGCCATCATCAAAGAAAGCAAAGGCTTCCACGAGAAAATCAAGGACTTTGAAAGAACAGAGCCGAGTGAAGAGGTTGTTGAAAATGAATACCTCGACAAGCAGGACGAAGTGTTTTCAATGTAAGTGTCTTAATTGCGCAGGGGCGCAGAAAAATAAACCAACAAATAACAATCAATTTTTATGGCAAAATTAAATTTCGGCGGAGTTGAGGAAAACGTGGTGACTCGCGAAGAATTTCCACTCGCCAAAGCGCAGCAGATTTTGAAAGATGAAGTCATCGCTGTGATCGGCTATGGCGTTCAGGGACCTGGACAGGCGCTGAACCAGAAGGACAATGGCGTTAATGTAATCGTTGGACAAAGGAAGAATTCTAAGAGCTGGGACAAGGCTGTACGGGACGGATTTGTACCCGGAGAAACTCTATTCGATATTGAGGAGGCTTTGCAACGTGGCACCATCATCTGCTATTTGCTGAGTGATGCTGCGCAAATCCAACTCTGGCCCACCGTTCAGAAATATCTCACCAAAGGGAAGGCCCTGTATTTTTCACACGGCTTCGGTATTACATACAGGGACCAAACAGGAATTATTCCGCCAGCTGATGTTGACGTATTCCTGGTTGCACCTAAGGGATCCGGCACTTCGCTGCGCCGTATGTTCCTGCAGGGACGTGGCTTGAACAGCAGCTATGCCATCTTCCAGGACGCAACCGGACGCGCATTCGAAAGAGTGGTTGCCTTGGGAATTGCCATCGGCAGTGGTTACCTCTTTGAAACAGATTTCAAACGCGAGGTTTTTTCTGATCTCACCGGCGAAAGGGGCACGCTGATGGGCGCTATCCAGGGAATTTTTGCTGCACAGTATGAGGTGTTACGCAAGAAAGGACACACACCTTCAGAAGCCTTCAACGAAACAGTTGAGGAACTGACACAATCGTTGATGCCACTGGTGGCAGAAAATGGAATGGATTGGATGTACGCGAATTGCTCTACCACAGCACAGCGCGGTGCGCTTGACTGGTGGAAGAAATTCCGGGATGCAACCCTGCCAGTATTCACAGAGTTATATGAAAGTGTTGCGGCAGGCAAAGAAGCTGCAAGATCGATCGCTTCTAACAGTCAGCCTGACTATCGTGAAAAACTTGAGGCTGAACTGAAGGAACTACGTGAAAGCGAACTGTGGCAGTCTGGCAAGACTGTACGTAGTTTGCGTCCGGAAAACCAAAAGCCGGCTGAACTGAAGAAGGAATCAAAAGCAGCTGCAACTGCATAAATAATCGTACGTCCCCGGATTCATTCCGGGGACGTACTCATAAAAATGAGTTATGGTCCCCCAGGCAATCAGCACAAGATTCGATTTTGATGCAGCACACGAACGGTTGAAAAAAATAATTCGCCGCACACCGCTGACCTTCAGCGCGAATCTTTCCAGGAGGTATAACTGCAATGTATACCTGAAAAGGGAAGACATGCAGGTGGTGCGTTCTTACAAGTTACGCGGCGCATACAACATGATGAGCAGCCTGCCACATGAGCAGCTCGAGCGCGGCGTGGTTTGCGCCAGTGCAGGTAACCATGCGCAGGGATTCGCTTATTCCTGCAGGAAACTAAATGTGCAGGGCGTCGTGTTTATGCCCATCATTACGCCTATGCAGAAAGTGAACCAGACACAGATGTTTGGGGAATCGAATATTGAAATTAAACTTGTGGGGGATACATACGATGATTGCGCAATCGCGGCGAAGAAATATACGCAGGAGCACAACATGACTTTTATCCCACCTTTTGATGACTACAGGATCATCGAAGGACAGGGAACGGTTGCCCTGGAAATCTGCGAGGACCTTTCTCATGTAGATTTTCTCTTCGTGCCCGTTGGCGGCGGTGGATTGAGTGCTGGCGTGGGTACTTATATGCGCACATTCAGCCCACAGACGCGAATCATTGGCCTCGAACCTGAAGGCGCTCCGTCGATGAAGGAAGCCTTCAAAGCAGGACACCCGGTTACGCTGGAATGCATTGAAAGATTTGTGGATGGCGCTGCCGTGAAAAGGGTGGGTGAGCTCACCTACCCAATTTGCAGGGAGGTGCTTGATGAAATGCATTTGGTGCCGGAAGGAAAGGTTTGTTCAACAATTTTAAAGTTATATAACGAAGACGCAGTTGTTGTAGAACCCGCGGGAGCCTTATCCATCGCGGCTTTAGACGACTATGCCGATCAGCTTGAAGGCAAGAATGTGGTTTGTATTGTAAGTGGCAGCAACAATGATATCGACAGGATGCAGGAGATTAAAGAGCGTTCATTGCAATATGAAGGGCTCAAACATTATTTCCTGATCCGGTTTGCACAAAGGCCCGGGGCGTTGAAAGAGTTTGTGAATCATGTATTGGGACAAAATGATGATATCACCAGATTTGAGTACATGCAGAAGCACAATAAGGAAACCGGTCCGGCCCTCGTTGGAATCGAGTTAAAATCACGAGAAGATTACCAGGTTCTGCTTGAGAACCTGAAGCGGTTTCATATCAATTACACGGAGCTGAATAAGAATGATAATTTGTTTGGGTACTTGGTTTAGTTGACAGTTGGCAGGTGTCGGTTGGCAGCGAGAAGTCGAGACCGCACCCACACTATCCAGCATCCCTGCCTGCCGGCAGGAAGGCAGTATCCAGGATCTGGTATCGAATCTCCGCTTATCCACATTGTGCATTTTTTCTGGGCGCGATTATCCAATCTTTCCCTATAATTTTGTAACTTACAACCATTGCTTGCACTTGTTGTTAGATTTTGTCTAATTCTATATACTTTTTTTAAATATTATTCATTTCTGAAGCTGTATGGCAAGCAATTACGGACTATACTCCCCTGATTTCGAGCGCGATGCGTGTGGTATCGGCTTTGTGGCAAATATCAAAGGCAGCAAATCCCACCAGATTGTTTCTGATGCCCTGACTGTGTTGGAGAACATGGAACACCGTGGCGCGTGCGGTTGCGAAAGCAATACCGGTGATGGCGCGGGTATCATGATTCAGACGCCACACGAATTTTTCTTCGATGAAGGCATCCGTTTAGGCATTCATCTACCCGCATTCGGCAAATACGGTGTGGGTGTGATCTTCTTTCCCCGCGAAATCAGGCTGAGGGAAGAATGCCGCGATATTTTCAACCGTTGTGCAGAAAAGCTCGGCCTTGAAGTGTTGACATATCGGAAGGTGCCGGTCAATCCGGATGGAATCGGTCCAACTGCACTTTCAGTTGAGCCCGAGATGGAACAGGTCTTCATCGCCTGCCCTGACCACATCGCCAATCCTGACGATTTCGAGCGCAGGCTTTTTGTATTGCGCAACTATGCAAGTCACACCGTCAACAACACAGTTAAGAAAGATGCGATCGGATTCTACATCGCCTCACTTTCATACAAAACAGTTGTTTATAAAGGACAATTGACCAGCATGCAGGTTCGGAACTATTTTCCTGACCTCAACAATAAACGAATTGTTTCCGCATTTGGACTTGTGCATTCACGCTTTGCGACCAACACTTTCCCATCATGGAAACTGGCGCAACCCTTCCGTTACATTGCACACAATGGTGAAATCAACACACTTCAGGGAAACCTGAACTGGCTTAAGACAAGTGAGAAAGGATTTGAGTCAGCATACTTCACCAAGGAAGAAATGGACATGCTGCTGCCGATAGTGACTGAAGGTCAGTCGGACTCAGCCTGCCTTGACAATGTAATCGAATTACTCACGCTGACGGGTCGCTCACTTCCGCATGTGATGATGCTGCTGATACCGGAAGCATGGGACGGTAACGACCAGATGGATCCGGTGAAGAAAGCATTTTATGAATTTCATGCTTCGATGATGGAACCCTGGGATGGCCCGGCTTCCATCTCTTTTACCGACGGAAAAGTGATCGGTGCAACGCTTGACCGAAATGGTCTGCGTCCTTCAAGGTATTGCGTGACGAATGATGATCGTGTAATCATGGCTTCTGAAACAGGCGTATTGCCCGTTGATCCGAAGATCATCAAGGAAAAAGGTCGTCTGCAGCCCGGCAAGATGTTCGTGGTTGACATGGAACAGGGACGTATCATCAGCGACGAGGAATTGAAACAAACCATTTGTTCGCAAAAGCCTTACGGCGAGTGGTTGAACAAATACAAGATCAGGCTTGAAGAATTGCCTGAGCCCAGGGTAATGTTTACGCACCTGGAACATGACCAGGTTTTCAAATATCAAAAAGCATTTGGCTATTCAACCGAGGATCTCGAATCGATCATCGCACCGATGTCAATCGAGGGAAAAGAGCCGGTGGGTTCGATGGGAACTGATATTCCGCTCGCCGTGTTGAGTGATCAACCGCAGCACCTCAGCAGTTATTTTAAGCAATTGTTTGCGCAGGTGACAAACCCGCCGATCGATCCGATTCGCGAAAGAATGGTGATGTCGCTGGCTGCATTCGTTGGTAACAATGGCAACCTTCTACTGGAAGATCCGTTGAGCTGTCATACCGTGGCACTCAAGCACCCGGTTTTGAGTAATCACGAACTGGAAAAAATCAGGAGTATTGACACGGGCATTTTCCAGGCCAAAACGCTGCAGTGCTATTTCCGTGCTGACGGCAAGCCGGGTTCTTTGAAAGCCGCGCTGGACAGGCTTTGCCGCTATGCGGTGGATGCTGTGGATGATGGGTTTGAAGTATTGATTCTGACAGACAGGGCCATCGACTCTGAGCACGCACCAATTCCCTCACTGTTAAGTGTAGCCGCTGTTCATCACCACCTCATTCGCAAAGGTTGCAGGGGGCAGGTTGGAATTGTGGTAGAAGCCGGTGATGTTTGGGAAGTTCACCATTTTGCCTGCCTGATTGGATTCGGCGCAACGGCGATCAATCCTTATCTCGCACTTTCCACCATCAGGGATATGAAGCTTACGGGAAAGATGCAGACGGATATCGACGTTGAGCAGCTCAAGAAAAATTATGTGAAGGCAGTGAATGAAGGCCTGCTGAAGGTTTTCTCCAAGATGGGCATTTCCACCCTGCAGTCTTACCAGGGTGCACAAATTTTTGAAATTATCGGCTTGAACAGGGAAGTCGTTGACAAATACTTCAGCGGAGCCACTTCGCGAATCGAAGGCATGGGCCTCGATGAGATTGCTAGGGAAACGCTCGCAAAACACTTCCTCGCATTCAGCAGGAAAGATATTCCGGTTGACAGGTTGCCTGTTGGTGGTATTTACCAGTGGAAACGCAAGGGCGAATTTCACTTGTTCAATCCGCAAACCGTCCACCTGCTCCAGTATTCAACACGGATGAACGATTACAACACGTTCAAAAAATATTCAAAACTGGTAAACGACCAGAGTGAAAAGGCCTGCACCTTGCGTGGCCTGTTTCAGTTCTCTCGTAAGAGACCTTCCATTTCGATAGACGAAGTAGAACCTGCAGAAAATATCTTGAAACGCTTCGCAACCGGAGCAATGTCATTCGGCTCCATCTCCTGGGAAGCGCACACCACGCTTGCCATTGCAATGAATCGCATCGGCGCGAAGAGCAATACCGGAGAGGGTGGTGAAGATGAAAGAAGGTATCAACGTTTGCCGAATGGTGACTACATGCGCAGCGCCATCAAGCAGGTCGCTTCTGCGAGATTTGGTGTAACGAGCCTTTATCTCTCTGAAGCTGATGAACTGCAGATCAAAATGGCACAGGGTGCAAAGCCAGGTGAGGGCGGACAATTACCTGGTCACAAGGTGGATGATTGGATTGGGAAAACCAGGCACTCAACACCCGGTGTGGGATTGATTTCACCACCGCCACATCATGATATTTATTCCATTGAAGATCTTGCACAACTGATATTCGATCTTAAAAATGCAAACCGTGCTGCACGTATCAATGTGAAGCTGGTATCGAAAGCGGGTGTGGGAACCATCGCCGCAGGTGTTGCGAAAGCAAAAGCGGACGTGATCCTGATTTCAGGTCATGATGGGGGAACGGGCGCTTCGCCAATCAGCTCCATCAAACACGCGGGCCTGCCCTGGGAACTTGGTTTGGCTGAATCTCACCAAACATTGGTGAAAAACAAATTGAGAAGTCGCGTGGTGTTGCAGGCGGACGGTCAGATGAAGACGGGTCGAGATATCGCGATGGCCGCTTTGTTGGGTGCAGAAGAATGGGGTGTGGCAACGGCCGCGCTTGTTGTGGAAGGTTGCATCCTGATGCGTAAATGCCATTTGAATACTTGTCCGGTTGGCGTCGCTACGCAGGATCCTGAATTGAGAAAAAGATTTACCGGTAATGCAGATCACGTTGTGAACTTCTTCCATTTCCTCGTGCAGGAATTGAGAGAGATCATGGCTGATCTTGGATTCCGCACGGTTGAAGAAATGATCGGCCAGGTGGAATGCCTGGAAGTAAAACCAGGAATCAATCATTGGAAATTCAGCAAACTCGATTTGTCGCCAATTCTTTACAAGGAACCAGCTTCTCCATTTACCGGACTGTACCATTTGGAAGACCAGGATCATGGTTTGGAAAATGTACTGGATTGGCAATTGGTGAAAGCTGCCAAACCAGCGCTGGAGAAAAAAGAAAAAGTAGAAGCAGAATTCAAAATAAGAAATACAGACCGGACAGTCGGCACCATTCTTTCAAACGAGATTACAAAGATCTACAAAGGAGAAGGATTGCCCGACGAGACCCTGCATTTCCGTTTCAATGGCACGGCCGGACAAAGCTTTGGTGCATTTAACACACATGGTGTGACCCTCGAGTTGGAAGGGGATGCCAATGACTATTTCGGAAAAGGACTTAGCGGTGCGAGACTGATTATCTATCCTCCGCACCAATCAAGCTTTGTGCCTGAAGAAAACAGCATCATTGGAAACGTTGCCTTCTACGGTGCCACTTCTGGTGAAGCTTATATCAGGGGAAAAGCGGGTGAGAGATTCGGTGTAAGGAACTCCGGTGCACAAGTTGTTGTGGAGGGCGTTGGTGACCACGGTTGCGAGTACATGACAGGTGGAAAGGTGATTATCCTCGGCGGAACCGGAAGGAATTTCGCTGCAGGCATGAGTGGAGGTATTGCCTATGTATATGACGTGAAGGGCAAATTTGAATCACTTTGCAACAAGGAAATGGTTGACCTTGATCCGCTGGATGCAACAGATGCGGCATACCTGCAACAAATGATCCTCAATCATTACGCATACACAGGAAGTAGTGTAGCCAAGTTTGTGCTCGATGATTTCGAGAATCAGCAGAAGAACTTTATCAAGGTGTTCCCGAAAGATTATAAGAAAGTGATGCTTGCCAAAAAGGAAGAAAATGTAGAAGTAAAGGTGCGGACTGAGGTTCAGGTGTCCGTTACCAAGAAAGCATCATAATGATTGTTGATTGTGGATGTGGATTGTAGATCGAAAATCCACAATTCACAGTCAATAATAAGTATTCATAAATTATTAAAAGGTCAAAATCATTCATGGGCAAACCCACCGGTTTTTTGGAATTTACCAGAGAGATGCCGCGCAAGCGTCCGATCCAGGAAAGGCTGCAGGACTATCGCGAATTTGTGTCGCTGTATGAGCCTGAAAAGCTCAATCAGCAGGCTGCCAGGTGCATGAACTGCGGAATACCCTTTTGTCATCATGGATGTCCACTGGGGAATGTGATTCCTGAATTCAACGACGCTGTATATCGTCAAAGTTGGAAAGAAGCTTATGAGATCCTGAATTCAACCAATAATTTTCCTGAGTTCACGGGTAGAATTTGTCCTGCACCCTGCGAGAGTGCATGCGTGTTGGGCATAAATCAACCAGCTGTATCCATCGAAGAGATCGAAAAACATATTATTGAGATCGCATTTGATAGAGGATTCGTGCAACCACGCAAACCTCATATTCGCAGCGGTAAGAAAGTTGCGGTAGTTGGATCCGGTCCTGCAGGAATGGCCGCTGCGGCGCAATTGAATTATGCGGGTCATTCGGTTACAGTTTTTGAACGGGATGAAAATCCCGGCGGCTTGTTGAGATATGGTATTCCTGATTTCAAGCTCGAAAAATGGGTGGTGGAAAGAAGGGTGAAATTGATGGAAGAAGAAGGTGTTGTTTTCAAGTGCAAGGCAAATGTTGGCGTCAATATCAGCATCAATGACTTGCTGCGCGAATTCCATGCGATTGTTTTGGCCGGCGGATCAACCATCCCGCGCAATCTTGATATCCCGGGCAGGGAATTGAAGGGTGTGCATTTTGCGATGGACTTTCTTACCCAACAAAACAGGCGTGTTTCAGCACAGGAAGATAAGACTGAGGATATTCTCGCCATTGGTAAGAATGTGGTTGTGATCGGAGGCGGAGACACCGGCAGCGACTGCGTTGGAACTTCCAATCGGCAGGGAGCTCGTTCCGTTACGCAATTTGAGCTTTTGCCGAAGCCACCTGATAACAGAACACCATTCATGCCATGGCCTACCTATCCGATGGTGTTAAAGACCTCTTCTTCACACGAGGAAGGCGTGGAGCGTCAATGGGCCATTGCTACAAAATCGTTTATTGGTAACGGTGAGGGTAAGCTGAAGGCGTTGAAAGTAGTTGACCTGGAATGGAAAACAACAGAAGAGGGCAGGCCTGCCCAGTTTGTTGAGGTACCTGGTTCTGAGAGAGACATCCCCTGTGAGCTGGCGTTGCTGGCGATGGGCTTTGTTCACCCGCAGCACGAGGGTTTGATTAACGAACTGGAGGTTGAATTGGACGAGCGTGGAAATGTAAAGGCAACTGAGAAATCTTATCAAACAAATATTCAAAAAATATTCACGGCGGGGGATATGCGAAGAGGGCAATCCCTCGTGGTATGGGCTATCAGCGAGGGTAGGGAATGTGCGGCCCAGGTAGATATCTTCCTATCGGGTTCTACGGTTCTTGAGCGCAGGGACCAGCGGGCGGTGGCTTTTTAGCCTATTTTGATCAAAATTTTCGAAAGTCATATATGAGCAATTTGTATATGACTTTTTTTATTGGAAATTATTTCACATGTTTTTTGCGTTTCATTCAATTGCTCTTTAATACATCATTGGTTAATAGTTAATTAACAAGAAAGTACCACTTTTGTATTTCATATTAAGTTTTATAATATGTGTATTATTTCCGGAGTTTCATTCATTTTTTGATGTATTTTAGCTTTAGAATTGATTTCCGAGAAGTAATTTAATTTTTACACCAAAACATTTCACATGAGCAAACTAAGTTTAAGGAATTCCCTTCCTTTTCTTGTGCTGGCGGCAATCTCAATTACTGCCATTTTTTTCCCTACCGCTAATAACTTCGACGGCAGTAAGGTTTACAACAGTGGAGACATGGCCTGGATTATCGTGGCCACTTCGCTGGTATTCCTGATGACCCCAGGTCTTTCGTTCTTTTATGGTGGTATGGTTAGTCGCAAGAACGTATTGAGCACAATGATTCAAAGCTTCATCGCTACAGGCGTAATCAGTCTGCTTTGGGTTGTTGTTGGATTTAGCTTAGCCTTTGGAAAATCAATCAACGGTTTAATTGGAGATCCTTCTTCGTTTGCCTTTTTCAAAAATGTAAACAGCAGTGGCCCCTGGAGCCTGGGGCCAACTATCCCTCTTATGCTGTTTGCTCTTTTCCAGTTAAAATTTGCGATCATCACGCCCGCACTCGTGGTTGGCGCGCTGGCAGAGAGAATTAAGTTCACTTCTTACCTGCTTTTCATTGTACTCTTCAGTTTGTTTATTTACGCGCCCATTGCGCATTGGACCTGGCATCCAGACGGATTCCTGTTCAAGATGGGCGTACTTGACTTTGCTGGAGGTACCGTGGTGCATATTTCAGCAGGCTGTGCCGCCCTTGCAGGCGCCATCGTGCTGAAACGCAGAAAAGCTCACCGCGAAAAAACCGAAGTGCTGCCAGCTAACATCCCATATGTTGTGTTGGGTACCGGTTTGTTGTGGTTTGGCTGGTTCGGCTTCAATGCCGGTTCAGCATTGGCTGCCAACGACCTCGCTATTTCAGCTTTCGCTGCAACCAATACGGCTTCAGCAGTTGCTGGTTTGTCATGGATCTTCTTCGACTATATCCGTGGTAAAAAGCCAACCGTACTTGGCTTTTGCATCGGTGCTGTTGTAGGTCTTGTGGCTATCACGCCGGCAGCGGGTTTCGTTGCTGTTCCACAAAGTATATTCATCGGCTTCCTGGCCGCAATCGTTTCTAATCTCGCTGCACACTGGAGGTCAAAATCCGCACTGGACGATACGCTTGACGTATTTCCCTGCCATGGTATTGGCGGTATGAGCGGTATGATCCTTACAGGTCTGTTTGCTTCTAAAGCGGTGAACGCTGCTGGTGCAAACGGTCTGTTCTACGGTGAAACAGCACTTTTCCTCAACCAGTTAAAAGGACTTGCCATCGTTGTTACTTTCAGTTTCGTGATGGGATTCATCATCTTCAAACTTATCGACTTGATCGCTCCTTTGCGAGTATCAGCGAGTGAAGAAGAGAAGGGTTTGGACGAATCTCAACATGGAGAGAAGTACGTTCAGGGAACACTGCTTGTTGCCACGAACGGAAAAATTGAAGAAAAAGAAAGAGGTACAGTAGAGACCAACTTCTAGTAAAAGACGTCTCACCGCACCTCCCTCATTTTACACTAAAACAGATAACAATGATACGAAAATTTCTCGTAGCCGTTATCGGTATGGCCTCTTTTGTCCCTGCGTTTTCGCAATCAACATCAGATGTAAAAGCCGATACGACAGCAAGTACCACTGAAACAAAACCTGCGCCCGAAGAAGTAAAACCGACGACAACAATTAATGGTGGAATTGACTTTTACTGGCGCTACGACTTCGCAAAAAACAAAGCAAATAATCTCACCAGCTTCACCAATTCACACAACACATTTGAATTGGGTATGGCAACGGTTAAGCTGGAACACAAGACCGCCAAATTTGACATCGTGGTGGATCTTGGATTCGGCAAACGTGCACAGGAATTCTCTTATACAGACGAAGGAATCCTGGCCGCCATCAAGCAGGCTTATGTGAGCTATTCTCCCAACAGCTGGTTGAAACTGACCGCTGGTAGCTGGGCAACACATGTAGGTTATGAAGTGTTAGACGCCCAACTGAACCGTAACTACAGCATGAGTTACATGTTCACGAACGGCCCCTTCAGTCATACCGGTGTGAAAGCCGATATCACCAGCGGCAAGAGCGGTTTCATGGTGGGTATTGCAAATCCCACGGATTACAAATATGTTCCCGCAGGTTATATCAACAAGAAAGCAATCATTGCGCAGTATAGTTACGCAGCGAGTGACAATTTCAAGTTGTACCTGAATTATGTTGGAGCTGAGGCCTTGGATAGTTCAAAGTCGAACCAGCTTGACCTGGTTTTGCTTACGAAGGTTTCCAGCCAGTTTGGAATCGGATTCAACGGCACTTATAATTCAACCAAATTACGCCAGGACGGAAAATACCTTTCTGCTAAACCCTGGTGGGGTTCTGCGGTTTATTTAAATCTTGATCCCACTTCGTGGTTTGGTTTGACCTTACGCGGTGAATATTTTAGCGATAAAAACCAGTTGAAGGTATATGCAGCTCAGCCATTTGGAGGATCTGTGTTTGCAACAACTTTGTCGGCCAATTTCAAAGTGGAAGGATTTACATTCATTCCCGAATTCAGGCTCGACAATGCAAGCAAGGACATTTTCTTCAAAAGCGATGGTTCTGCCACGAAATCTGCTGGCAGTTTCCTGTTGGCTGTGATGTACTGGTTTTAGGGAAGGAGAGGCATCCTTTTCGCTCCCGGTTTGCGGTTAGCCGTTACGGTTAGATCAACAACAATCATAAACCGCGATCAAGATTAAGCATTAGGAACGTGCCCAGAATAGAAGGTTTAAGACGCTACAATTCTACCCTGACTCCGAGCAATCCCGGTCTGGCCAGTCTCGCCTGTTGGCGGGATTAACCAGGCCGGGGGATTCGGGGAAAACGGATCCGATCCATGAAAAATTCGCCCGGCTATTCCAATTGTCGGCCAATCATCAGATTGCGGGGATACCTATCCTCCTTTTCCAGCCATATAAATAATGAGATTAGCGTGCGTTTGAATTCATCATAAAATTCAAAGCATAAGATTTTAGTCAGTTTCAGAGTCATAATGCGGGGCGCCTTTTCCAGGGTGCCTCTCTTTTTTTGGATGGCTGTGGGCAGTTGGCGGTTGGCGGAATTTTTTGATACCGCGGCTCACCGACAACCGGCAACCGCCATCCGCCATCCGTATGTTAAGCGGAATTGCGTCCAGCATTTATAATCCCAAACGAACACCTGATCACCATCTTCTCGTACACATCTTTCATTGGGGAATTGGAGAGGCTTTCCTCCATTTCGCGGATCCTGGTGATGGCGAACTGCTGTATAGTAGTGAGTGGAAGTACAATTCGTTCCCGCATCTGAATCGACAATTGCTCAACAGGATAATCACTCATGAGCTCATTCTTTCCTGATAGCTTGCACAGGTATTTCTCCGTGAGCAGGTATTCCTCATGAATGCTATTCCACATTTCACCATAGGTGGGATGATTTGCCAGGAACGCAGTAAGGGGGAAAAAGCATTTCTTCATCGCCATCTCACAGTTATCCATAAGTGTTTTAAAGAAGAGAGAATTGTCGTATAATTTTTTGAGATCATTCCATCGACCTTTTTCATCCAGTCTCTTCAATGCCGTACCAACGCCATAGTATCCCGTCACGTTTTGTTTGATCTGACTCCAGGCACCCACAAATGGAATAGCCCGAAGGTCTTTCAAACTAAGCCTGGAAGATGACCCACGCTTGGAAGGCCGGCTGCCGATATTTGTTTCACTATAAAAACGAAGCGGACTCACATGTCCGAGATAATCCATAAAATAGGGATGATTTTTTAGCGCCGCGTATTGCGAAAAACTTTCACCAGCCAACTCCTGCAACAGGGATTCTTCATCTTTTTCCAGCGTAAGCGACCGCACCGAGAAAAGGTCATTCGAAATGCCCGCGTGGATCAGCTGCTCAATATTAAATTGGGCCGCGTCGATGGTGCCGAAATTCGAGCTCACGGTTTGGCCCTGGATCGTCAATTGTATTTCCTGGTTGGCGATGTTCTTGCCCATCGATGCGTAAAACTTGTGCGTCTTACCGCCACCGCGTGCAGGAGGCCCGCCACGACCGTCAAAGAAAATGACATCCACCTCATACTTTCTACTTAAACTCGTCAATTCTTCTTTGGCCTTGTAAATGCTCCAATTCGCCATCAAGTACCCGCCATCCTTGGTTCCATCTGAAAATCCAAGCATGATGGTTTGCTTATTGCTTCTTCTCAAAAGATGATTCTTGTACGCAGGAAGTGTATACAGTGATTCCATCACCCTGGCGGCGTGTTGCAGATCTTCTACGGTTTCAAACAGCGGTACAATATCAACATTCATTTCACCGGGCTTCCATCCGCCCAGTACAAACAGGCCAAAGACTTCCATGGCATTGAGCGCGCTGTTACATTGGCTGATAATGTAGCGGTTGCAACCTTCTTCGCCATTGTACTGTTGGATCAATCGAACAGATTCCACTGTTTTAAGTGTATCCGTCACCAACTCATCTCCAAATTCCTTTGTGTTCAGCGTTTGATCCAGCGCTGCCAGCACTTTCATTTTCTCTTCCGGTTGAAGTCCTGGATATTCCTTCGGAAGTATATTCCCTGATTCGGCAATCATGTCAAGGATCCTGCCATGCACCGAGCTTTCCTGGCGGATATCGATCGATGCAAAATGAAGTCCGAATACATGCACCTTATTGATCAGCGAATTAACCAAATTTACAAAGAGACCATTGTGTTGAAAGATCAGCGTTTCCCTGATTTGCTCAAGCGTTTGCAAGATCTCATCCTTGGTGAGGTCTGTTCGCTGGCCGGGAATAAATATATTGTTGTAAAGCTTTTTTTCGAGATCTGTGAGCGCCGTTTCCACGCCCTTGAAAGTGAGACGGCGCTTAAGTTTACGCACTTCCAGGTAATAACACTTGATGATAGAGCCGCGAAGGGAGTCGGCAACATCCATGGTGGTGTCGGCATGTACGAAGGGATTTCCGTCTCGATCCCCACCTGGCCAGAATCCCATTTTGATAACCGGGTTCTTACTGATTTGCGTATCCGGAAACTGAGATTTCAGATTTGAAATGATTCTGCCCGCTGCAGGGTAAAAAACATTTTCCAAATACCAGATCAGGCTGATCGCTTCATCAAATGGTGTTGGCTTTTGCTTTTTGAAAAATGGAGTCTTACCTAACTGCTGCAGGTACATGTTGATCTGCGTGGTATTGTTTTCACCCACAGCCTTGGAAAGATCATTTATGATACCAAGCACGGCGCCAGGATAAAATTGCGTTGGATGAGCCGTAAGGACTAACCTGATGGCATAATCGCTGAGCTTTTCCATTACCTCTTCCTGCATATGCTGCTGGATCACTTCCGATTCGAGGTTTTTCAAAGTACCCGGCCCATTCATATCGTTCACAGAACGAAAGGCCGCGTCTTCCAAAGCGTCAAATAACACCACCTGCCGTTCCACATATTGCACAAAACGGAACAGCATGTCAAGCTTCTCACGATCAAGCGTAATCGAAGTATGTTTCTGGAAGAATTCGTCGACGATTGTTGCGGGGCTTTGCTTCTTTTTATAACCCTCTTCACAAAGCGTGAGAAAGAGGGATAAAAGGATGCCCGTCTTTTCGATGCGATGAAATGGGAGAGAGGTAAAAAGGCTGTTGTAAAGCTGGAATTTTATGCCCACCTCATTCTTAAACTGCTGCAGACCCTGTGCAGATGAACGGCTCATGATAATTTAAATTTTAAGCGAATTCTTTAGCTATGGTGGCAGCAATCAAATCGGGGATTGAAAATACTCTAAAAAATTGACACAATTTTTTTTTAACGTCAAAGTTTTGATATTGAATATTTCCCTACCTTCGGCGTCCAATTACAAGATGGATTTTTTTGCCTCACATATCACCTGTTTTCCTTCGGTAGCCGCTCTGGCAACCACTTCTACAATTATTACGACAACAACCCGTTGAGGGTTGTACTTACACATATTACCATACCGGGCCTTTGGCTTTATACCGCACAGCGGTTCATTTCAAATTTCAATCCATTCACAATTCAAAGATCATTATGCAGGTTTTAAAATTCGGTGGTACTTCCGTGGCCAACGCAGAAAATATGAACAAGGTCGCGACCATCATTCGTGATACGATAAAGAAGGAAGCAGCGGCTGTGGTCGTTTCTGCACTAGGGGGCATTACCGATACGCTGATTCAATGTGGCACACTGGCAGCGGCAGGAGATGAAGCCTTTCGTGAAAAACTTCAGCTGGTTGAACAGCGACATTTCGATACGGCGAAGGAACTCATCCCTGTAACCCAGCAGAGTAGCATTTTGAGCCTGATCAAGCAAGCCTGCAATGAACTTGAAGACGTCTGCAATGGCGTGTTTCTTTTGGGCGAACTTTCTTTGCGCACGCAGGACAGGATTGTGAGCTACGGCGAACTGATGTCAAGCCGGATTCTGTCGGCAAGTTTAAATGCGGCGCAGGTGCCAAACACCTGGCTCGACTCCCGTCTGTTTATTCAAACCGATTCCACCTTTGGTTACGCTGCTGTTGATTTCGATCGCACCAGGCAGAAAATTGCCAGTTTCTTTTCGAAAGCGCATGATTCGCTATACGTATTTCCCGGCTTCATTGCATCGGATGAAAAGGGTGCCACTACAACATTAGGAAGGGGAGGTTCCGATTATACCGCAGCCATTCTAGCTGATGCATTAAATGCAAGCACCCTCGAGATCTGGACAGACGTGAGCGGCATGATGACGGCCGATCCGCGCGTGGTGACAAACGCAAAAGTAATTCCGGCTATCTCATACCAGGAAGCCATGGAGCTTTCTCATTTCGGTGCCAAAGTGATTTATCCGCCCACCATTCAGCCGGTGATGAATAAAAGCATTCCGGTTTGGATCAAGAACACATTTGCACCTGCTGATCCGGGAACGCTCATAGAAAATACGGTCGCTAAAAACGGAAATACCATTCGCGGCATTTCAAGCATTGGTGGCATTGCCTTGCTGAGCCTGGAAGGCAGTGGCATGGTGGGAATTCCCGGATTTTCACGCCGATTGTTTGAAGCTTTGTCAAATGAAAAAATAAACGTGATCCTCATCACGCAGGGTTCTTCTGAACACTCTATTTGCGTGGGCATTGATGAAAAATCATCAGAAAAAGCAAGGACCGCAATCGATCGTGCGTTCGATTATGAGATCTCAGTGAAGAAAGTTGAGCCTTTGGTGGTTGAAAAGGATCTTTCCATCCTTGCACTGGTTGGTGAAAATATGAAGAGCCACCCGGGTATCAGCGGAAAGATGTTTGGTGCGCTGGGCAGGAACGGTGTGAACGTACGTGCTATTGCACAGGGTTCATCTGAGAAAAACATTTCAGCGGTTATAGCTACCCGTGACGTAAAGAAAGCTTTAAACGTACTGCACGAAGAATGTTTTGAAACCACCTACAAACAGGTCAACCTTTTTGTGGTGGGAACGGGAAATGTGGGGGGCAAATTGCTTGCACAGCTGAAGCAACAGGAACGATATCTCCAGGAACATTTAAGGTTGCAGGTAAGGGTGGTTGGATTGGCTAACAGCCGCAAGATGATCTTCAGCGATGAAGGCATCGATATGCGTCGCTGGGCTGAGTTATTAAATGAAGGCCCTGCCATGGATATAGAAGTGTTTGTTCGCGCTGCGCAATCAAAGAACCTGCGCAATGCGGTGTTCGTTGATGTGACGGCAAATGAGAAGGTGGCTTCCGTCTACGACAAACTGCTCCAAAAGAGCATGTCGGTAGTGGCTTGCAACAAAATCGCTTGTTCATCTGCATTCGCTTCGTACAAGCGGCTGAAAGACCTGGCAAGGGAATACAATAGTCAGTTTCTCTTTGAAACCAATGTGGGCGCCGGTTTGCCGGTGATTGGAACTTTGAACGACCTGCTTCGCAGCGGCGACCAGGTGAACCGTATTGAAGCTGTTCTGAGTGGCACACTGAATTATGTGTTCAATCATTATAATGGTGAAAAATCATTTTCCAGCGTAGTGCGCGATGCACAGCGTGAAGGATATACAGAACCCGATCCCAGGCTCGACCTGAGTGGCACGGATGTGATGAGAAAGATCATGATTCTTGTACGCGAATCAGGGCGGGCACTGGAAATGGAAGACATTACCAACAACGGCTTTCTTCCGGAGTCATGCATGCTTGGCAGCGTGGAAGATTTCTATGCTGAAATGGAAAGGCAGGAGTCCCATTTCAAATCGTTGTACCAGGCGGCTGCCAAGGCAGGTAATAAATTAAAATTCGTGGCGCGCTACCAGGACGGCAAGGCTTCTGTTGGTTTGCAACAGGTGCAAGCGCAGCAGGATTTTTATCACCTCTATGGAAAAGACAACGTCGTATTATTTTATACTGATCGATATACTGAGCAGCCACTGGTGGTAAAAGGAGCTGGCGCAGGTTCGGATGTAACAGCATCTGGCGTGTTTGCAGATATTATCAGGGCGTCGCAATCGTAAGGTATAGATTGTAGATTGTTGATTGTGGAGTGTAGATAAGATAAGCGAATTCCACAATCCACAATCTACAATCTGGCATCAAAAAATATGAACAATAAGATTATCATAAAATCTCCAGCCACTGTCGCCAATCTTGTTTGCGGGTTTGATGTATTGGGACTTGCCCTGGAAGAACCCGGTGACCTTATGGAAATGCGTTTGCTGGATGAACCCCGCGTTCTCATCACCAGCAGGGACGGCTTTCCGCTGCCCACCGATCCAGCGCAGAACACAGCAGGGGCGCCACTTCTGGCGATGATGGAAGAATTGGAGGAGCCGGTTGGATTTGAAGTGATCATTGATAAATTGATCAAACCGGGAAGTGGAATTGGTTCGAGCGCAGCCAGCGCAGCTGGTGCTGTGGTAGGTGCAAATCATCTTTTGGGAAACAGGTTTTCGAAAGAAGACCTTGTTCGTTTTGCCATGTTTGGTGAAAAAGTGGCAAGTGGTGTTAAACATGCCGACAATATCGCACCCTGCATCTATGGTGGCGTAACGCTCATTCGCAGCATTTTTCCGCTCGATATCATCCCCATTTCTTCTCCGCCACTATTCGTTACCGTTGTACATCCCCAGATCGAGGTAAAAACAGCAGACGCGAGACAGATCCTGAAGAAACAGGTTCTGCTCAAAGATGCGATCAGGCAATGGGGAAATATCGCCGGACTTGTAGCGGGCTTTATTAACAGCGATTATGACCTCATCGGTCGGTCCATGGAGGACGTGATCATTGAGCCTGTTCGGAGCATACTGATCCCCGGATTTCACGAAGTGAAATCAGCTTGTAAGGAGGCCGGAGCCCTTGGCGGCGGCATTTCAGGATCCGGTCCGTCTATCTTCATGCTTAGCCGGGACGTACAAACTTCCAAAAGGGTAGAGGTGGCCATGGCTGGGATCTACACAAGGATTGGAATTGATTTTCATACTTACGCCACAACCATAAACCTGCAAGGTGCAAAAATTCTTGAGCGTTGATACTAATTATTGAGTCATGTTTTTCTACAGCACAAATAAGAGAGCTCCCGAAGTTGATTTCAAAGCAGCTACCATCCTGGGCCAGGCACCCGATAAAGGGTTGTATTTCCCTGAACAGATTCCGTCTCTTTCAACCGAAACATTAAAAGATCTCAAATCACTTTCAAAGGAAGAGATTGCTTACCGGGTTATTCATCCTTATGTTGGTAATACCATCCCGGAAATTGAATTGAGAAGGATTGTGGAAGCGACGGTGAATTTTGATTTCCCACTGGTAAGGATAACCGAAGATGTATTTGCGCTGGAACTTTTTCACGGACCCACCCTTGCATTCAAAGACGTAGGTGCAAGATTTATGAGCCGTTGCCTGGGATATTTTTCAAAAGGCCGTGAAAGGGGCGTTACGGTCTTAGTGGCCACTTCCGGCGACACCGGAGGTGCCGTGGCCAGTGGATTTGACGGTGTACACGGCGTGCGGGTCGTTATCCTTTATCCCCGGGGAAAAGTGAGCAAAGTTCAGGAATGGCAGCTTACCACTGGCGGAGATAATATCACTGCACTTGAAGTGAATGGAGATTTTGATGATTGTCAACGTTTGGTGAAGCAGGCATTTGCAGACGATTTGCTTCGCGAACAAATCTTTCTCACTTCTGCAAACTCGATCAATGTAGCTAGATGGCTTCCGCAGCAATTTTATTATTTCTTCGCGTTGCAGCAATGGCCCTATGAAGAACCACCTGTGATATGCGTGCCGAGCGGCAATTTCGGAAATATTTGCGCCGGACTTTTCGCCCAACGCTCCGGGTTGCCCGTTCAATATTTTCTTGCAGCCTGTAACGCCAATGACACGGTGCCACGCTATTTTCAAACCGGCGGGTATCAACCGCATGCTTCTGTCCCGACGATTTCCAATGCGATGGACGTAAGTGATCCGAGCAACTTTGTACGCATCCTCGAAATGATGGGACACGACGATCAGCAACTGAAAGCCCACATCAGCGCGGTGTCGATCAACGATGATGAAACGCGCGATGCAATTCGCAGGCTGTACAATGATACCGGATACGTGCTTGATCCCCACGGAGCCGTGGGTTGGCTTGCATTGCGACAGTGGCTATCGAAGAATCCCAATCAGCGCGGCATCTTCCTGGAAACGGCCCATCCTGTAAAATTTCCGGATGCCGTGGAAGCTGCGACGGGCAAGCCTTTAGAACTTCCATTGGCGATCTCGGGGCTAGCCGACAGAACAAGGCGCAAGCGTAACATTGATGTGAGTTACGATGGTTTAAAAGAAATACTGGTGTCAGGAGGTTAAAGGTCAAAGGTTAAAGCGTAAAGGTTCCTTTTGTCTTTAGCCCTTCACATTTTACCTTTCTCCTATCTTTGTCCGGCAGCCTCATGCATGACATCGAACCATATTACAATTGGCGTTATTTGTACACAGCCGAAAACGACGAACGATCTCCATTTTATGGCCGTGAGTACAGCGAGTTTGAATTTTCCAAGACGGTTTACAATTATTATATCCATCCTCAATGGGACGATTTCGGTTCCAGAACGCTTTACCTGAAAATACTATTTGCGGATTATGATCAACACTATGCCATCATAGAATTGATCGGGGAGTGGAATGATGCGATCGAAAATGATATTATGGAATTGAGGCGCGAAGTCACGGATCCGCTTTTTGAGGAAGGCATTCATAAATTTATTCTGATCGCCGAAAATGTATTGAATTTTCATAGTAGCGATGATAGTTATTATGAGGAGTGGAATGAACAGGTGGGTGAATACGGCGGTTGGATTGTCATTATAGACATGCCGGAGCAAACGCAATATGATTTTAAGAAGGCACATTTAAACCAGTATATCGGATTGCTGAATTATCCCGGCTGGCGGGCCAATCAGCCTCAGCATTTGTTTTCGGCAATAGATAATTTGATTATGAGGACGCTAGATCGTTGAGTGAAAGTTGGCGGTTAGCCAACCAATATTCTAATATTCCCTATCTTCATCTCAAATCCTAAAGCTCCATGCCAAACGCGACTGCTGCCGTACAAAGTCCAAAGACATCTGCGAGTACTACCTACCAGATCTTCATCATTGGTTTATTCTTTTTCATTTTTGGTTTCGTAACCTGGCTGAATGGAATTTTGATTCCATACCTGCGCATTGCCTGTGAATTGGAAGAATGGCAGTCCTACCTGGTGACTGTGGCGTTTTATATCGCCTATGCAGTGATGGCTATACCATCGGGAATGGTATTGAGACGAACTGGAATGATTGGCGGAATGAAGTTAGGATTATATATTATGGCTGTAGGATGTCTTTGTTTCCTGCCAGCTGCTATGACGCGGACATACGGTTTATTCCTTTTAGGGCTATTCATCATGGGAACCGGCCTCACAATTTTGCAAACTGCATCTAATCCTTATATCACAATTCTGGGTCCCCGTGAAAGTGCTGCAAAGCGTATCAGCATCATGGGCATCTGCAATAAGACCGCTGGCGGACTGGCACCATTTATAATGGGCGCAGTCATCCTAAAAAACGCCGATGCCATGATGGTTGAGTTGAGCCATATGGATGCTGCTGCTAAGGCCCTCAGGTTGGATGAGCTGGCCCGGAAAGTGATCTTTCCTTATTCTGTGATGGCGGTAATACTATTCGTGCTGGGATTTCTGACCAAATATTCAAGGCTGCCTGAAATCAAACCCGAAGAGGATGAAAGACATAAACACATCAATCCGTCAGAGAAAAGAACCATCTGGATGTATCCGCATTTGTTGCTGGGCTTTGTAGCCATCTTCTCCAGCGTTGCAACAGAAGTGGTAGCCGGCGATACGATCAGCAATTATGGGCTCCATCACGGCATGCTGCTCGATAAAGCCAAGCACCTCACATCTTACACACTTGCTTTCATGATCGTCGGTTATTTGTTTGGGGCGATCGCAATTCCCAAATACGTTTCACAGGAAAAGACCTATCGTGCGGTTAACATTCTCGGCATCATCATCACGCTGTTTGCAATGTTCGTACCGGGACAGGCATCTGTATACTGCATTGCGCTGCTTGGGTTGGCGAATGCAATGATTTGGCCAGGCATCTGGCCGCTGGCCATCAGGGGACTGGGAAGTCTCACCAGCCTCGGTTCTTCCATCCTCATCATGGGTATCATAGGAGGTGCTGTAGCTCCACTCTTGTATGGTCTGATCGCCAAAGCCCAAAATGCTCAGATCGCATACTGGATACTGATACCTTTTTACCTGTATAATTTCTTTTACGCAACAGTAGGGCATAAAGTCCCGCCAACATTTGCCAGGGGAAAAACAAGCTGAATCACCTAACCTTTCGATTCAGAAAATATTATACTAAGTGTTCTTCTAAAAAAAATCAGGGAATGTATAATTCTGCCTTTCCTGTGCTATTTTTGCGCCTGATCACTATAATCGATTCCTGTTATGACCTGGAAACACATATTCACCAGCTCCATCGGTAAGAAATTTGTAATGGGATTCACGGGTTTGTTCCTGATTAGTTTCCTCGTCGTGCATTGTCTTTTAAACAGCCTGGCTTTTTTCCCGGATAACGGCGAGCAATTCAACGACTGGGCCCATTTTATGGGAAGCAACTGGATCGTGCGCGCGTTAGAGATCGGACTCTTTGCCGGTTTCATTTTGCATATCGCGCAAGGATTGATCCTATACGGTCAAAACAAAGCCAAACGACCCATTCGGTATGGAGCGAGACCAATGTCAAAACAGAGTACCAGCACATGGTACTCGAGATCGATGACTTTGCTGGGCACGCTCATTTTAATCTTCCTGATTATTCACCTGTATCATTTTTGGATTCCCTCAAGATTTGGTGATGCATTAGGAGGCAGCATGGGCATCACTCAATTGGATGAGGCCACGCTGAACAATGGAAAGGTGGTGCACAATTTATATGCGGAGATGGTTGTCGTTTTTCAGCACGGATGGATAGTGGTTTTGTATTGCCTGGCGATGATATCACTCGCATATCACCTGCTTCATGGCTTTCAAAGTGCGTTTCAAACTTTTGGTATCAATCACAAAAGATATACGCCCATCATCAAGGCGGTGGGTGCGGGATTCTCAATTGTTATTTCACTGATTTTTGCGCTTATGCCAATTGTGTTGTACATGCGTGGAATGCAATAAGGGAGAACAGGCCAAATCAAATCTCAATTAACATCGAATTTCTTTGCTATGCTGAATTCTAAAATTCCCGCGGGTCCGATGGAAGAAAAGTGGAAGGAATACAAAGCCCATTGCAAGCTTGTAAATCCTGCCAACAAAAGAAAATTGGAAGTGATTATTGTGGGTACGGGCCTGGCAGGTTCTTCTGCCGCGGCTTCCCTTGGTGAATTGGGATATAAAGTGAAGGCTTTTTGCTTCCAGGATTCTCCCCGTCGCGCCCACAGCATTGCAGCACAGGGTGGGATCAATGCAGCAAAGAATTATCAAAACGACGGCGATTCAGTTTTCAGGTTGTTTTATGATACGGTAAAGGGCGGCGATTATCGCGCAAGAGAAGGAAACGTATATCGTCTTGCCGAAGTAAGCGCAAGCATTATTGACCAGTGCGTGGCACAGGGTGTTCCTTTCGCCAGGGAATACGGTGGGCTATTGAGCAACCGCTCATTCGGTGGAACCCAGGTGCAGCGTACATTTTACGCTGCCGGCCAAACGGGCCAGCAGTTGTTGATCGGTGCCTACCAGGCACTCGAACGCCAGGTGGGCCTGGGTAATGTGAAAATGTATTCCCGCCATGAAATGCTGGAAGTGGTAATCATCGATGGAAAGGCTCGCGGCATCATCGTCCGCAACCTGGTAACCGGCGAGCTGGAAAGACATTTCGGTCATGCCGTACTGTTATGTACTGGTGGCTACGGAAACGTATTTTACCTTTCTACAAATGCAATGGGCTGTAATGTAACTGCAGCCTGGAAAGCGCACAAAAAGGGCGCATACTTTGGCAATCCCTGCTTCACCCAAATACATCCTACCTGCATACCTGTTTCAGGAGATCACCAATCGAAGCTGACGCTGATGTCGGAGTCCCTGAGAAACGACGGCAGGATCTGGGTGCCGAAACAACAAGGTGACACGAGAACGCCTAACCAGATTCCGGAAGAAGAAAGAGATTATTATCTCGAAAGAAGATATCCTGCATTCGGCAACCTGGTTCCGCGTGACGTGGCTTCCAGGGCCGCGAAAGAGCGTTGTGACGCGGGTTACGGCGTGGGTTCTTCCAGGCAGGCTGTATATCTTGACTATGCGTCTGCCATCAAACGCTACGGCGAAATTGAAGCAGGAAAACAAAGCCTGGACAATCCGACAGAGGCGAAAATTATCGAACTCGGAAAGGCAGTGGTTGAAGAAAAATATGGCAACCTCTTCGACATGTATGCCAAGATCACAGGCGAAAATCCATATGAAACACCCATGCGCATTTATCCCGCAGTGCATTACACCATGGGCGGACTTTGGGTTGATTACGAATTGATGACTTCTGTGCCAGGTCTTTATGCCCTTGGTGAGGCGAATTTCTCTGATCATGGTGCAAACCGTCTTGGCGCATCTGCATTGATGCAGGGATTGGCAGATGGTTATTTTGTGATTCCATATACAATTGGTAATTACCTGGCTGATGATATCAGAACGGCGAATATTCCAACTTCACATCCGGCTTTTGAAGAAGCGGAAAAATCAGTGCGGGATCGGATCAACCGCTTGATGAATATAAAGGGCAAGAGATCTGTTGAGAGTTTTCATAAGCGACTGGGCAAAATCATGTGGGACAAATGTGGAATGGCCAGGAATGAACAGGGTTTGAGTGAGGCGATTAAAGAAATCCGTGCGTTAAAATCAGAATTCTGGTCAGACGTACGCATACCTGGAGAGATTAATGAAATCAATCCTGAATTAGATAAAGCCAACCGTGTCGCAGACTTCATAGAGCTGGGTGAATTGATGTGTATCGATGCGCTTAACAGGAGAGAAAGCTGCGGCGGTCATTTCAGGGAGGAAAGTCAAACCGAAGACGGCGAAGCGAAACGTGATGATGCGCAATTCAGTTATGTTTCAGCCTGGGAATACATGAGCGACAGTGACTGGAATCTGCAAAAAGAAGATTTGCACTTTGATATCGTTAAACCAAGCCAGAGAAGCTACAAATAATAACATGCAACACTACACGATGAATCTTACACTCCAGGTTTGGAGGCAGAAAAACAGCCGGGAAACAGGTCGTTTTGAAACTTACGCAGTGAAGGATGTTTCTTCTGAAATGTCTTTCCTGGAAATGTTTGATGTGTTGAATGAAAGGTTGATTGAGGAAGGTAAAGAGCCAATTGCGTTTGATCACGACTGTCGTGAAGGCATTTGCGGTATGTGTTCTATGTATATCAATGGCCGCGCGCACGGTCCCTGGAAGGGAACGACTACTTGTCAATTGCACATGCGGGAATACAAAGACGGAGATACGATTGTTGTGGAACCCTGGCGTGCTGGTGCATTTCCCGTGATCAAGGATTTGATCGTTGACAGGACTGCATTCGACAGGATTATCCAGGCTGGAGGATTTATCAGTGTGAACACGGGTAATGCCGTTGATGCAAATGCCCTACCCATTGAAAAGCAAAGAGCAGACGATTCGTTTATGGCCGCCGCCTGTATTGGTTGCGGCGCCTGTGTTGCGGCATGCAAAAACGCTTCAGCCATGCTCTTCGTTTCTGCAAAAGTTTCCCACCTTGCCTTGCTTCCCCAGGGTGAACCTGAGAAGAAGCAGAGGGCACTCAATATGATCGCTCAAATGGATAAGGAAGGTTTTGGCAGTTGCACCAATACTTATGCCTGCGAGGCCGAATGTCCCAAGGAAATCTCCGTTATGAATATTGCCCGATTGAACAGGGAATATTTGAATTCGTCCTTAAGTAGTGACTAGGACCGATTGTAGATTTTATCTAAAATCCACAATCCACAATCTATAATCTACATTTATCGCCTGATATACAATAAATTCTAACTTTAGGCATTCTTTGTAAAAACCCGGTATTGACGGCCCGAATTATACTTTTAGTGCTTTCCCTGGCGTTGGCATGTGGGGTCTATGCCCAAAAAAATCCTTCGCTTTCCAATCTTCGCCAAAAGAAACTGGCGGTCGCCTCCGATACGCTACATCTCGACTCCCTTAGCATCGTCCCCAATTCAGTCAATATTGCCGGCGTTCCACCTCAGAACTATACGGTTGACTGGGTCAAAAGCCGACTGGTGTGGAAACAGCGTCCGCTGACCGACTCAGTGGTGGTCAATTACCGGGTATTTCCCGGCCAGCTGAATTCCAGCCTGCAGCATATGCGGTACGACAGCGTAATGAACTTTTTCGTCACCCAACCTCAGGTATTGCACAAAACGCCGGGTTCAATATCGGAATCCATGTTCGACTTCGGCAATATTAACTATAACGGTAGTTTCGGCAGGGGCATCGCGTTCGGCAACCAGCAGGACGTGGTTGTGAACAGCACGCTGAATATGCAAATCAATGGATACATCGGCGATAGCATTCAGCTTTCTGCGGCGATCACCGATAACAATATTCCCATCCAGCCCGACGGCACCACACAAAATTTGAACGAATTTGACCAGGTGTATGTCCAATTCGCCAAGAAGAATTGGAAACTGAGTATTGGCGACATTGACATCAGGCAACAACAAAGCTATTTCTTAAGTTTTTTTAAGCGATTGCAGGGTGGGTCATTTGAAACGACCACCAAAATTGGACCCAGGGCGCAAAACAAATTGCTGGTCAGCGGTGCAGTGGCGAAAGGCAAATTCACCCGAAACGTTTTCCAGGGTCTTGAAGGTAACCAGGGTCCGTACCGGCTGGCAGGTGCCAACAATGAACTCTTCTTCATTGTGCTGGCTGGAACCGAAAGGGTCTATATCGACGGCGAATTGATGCAAAGGGGGGAGGACCAGGACTATGTGATCAACTACAACACCGCCGAGGTAACGTTTACGCCCAAACGAATGATCACAAAGGACAGGAGGATCCAGATTGAATTTGAATACGCCGACCGTAACTTTCTGAATCCCCAACTCTATGTGTCTGACGAAGCCAATTTCAACAACAAGTTGAAAGTAAGAATAAGTGCTTATTCCAACAATGACGCTAAGAATTCGCCCATTAACCAGACCCTTGACAATAAGCAAAAACAATTTCTGGCAGACCTGGGCGACAGCATCCAACGGGCCTTTTACCCCTCTGCAACACTCGATACTTTCAGCACAGGAAGGATTTTGTACAGAAAAATTGATACCGTGTTCAATGGCTTCAATCACGATTCGATTTATGTTTATTCGACGGACCCGGTGGAAGCGAAGTGGAGCCTCGGTTTTATCGATGTGGGAGTAGGGAAGGGTGACTACATCCTGGATGGGAACAGCGCAGCCAATGGCAAAGTCTACATCTGGGTGCCGCCTGATACGAGCGGCCGCCACCTTGGGCAGTACGAGCCAGCCATTTACCTGGTCACACCCAAAAAACAACAACTTGTGAGTCTCGGCGCTGATTATGTTTTCAATTCACATACCAGCGTCAAGACCGAATTTGCGATGAGTAATTATGATGTGAATACTTATTCTTCCAAGGACAAAGGCAACGACATGGGTCTCGCTGGTCGTGTTTGGTTTACAGATGTGCGGAAACTATCGACTGCAGCAAAAGGAAGGCAGGTTCAGACAGATGTGAGCTATGAATTTGTTCAGGCCGATTTTCATCCCCTGGAAAGACTGCGCAACGTTGAGTTCAACAGGGACTGGCTATTGCCTTTCGATGCGCCATCAGCAAACGAGCGACTTTTCAGTATCGGTTCGCAATTAAAAGACATCAAGGGGAATAGTCTGCTCTACAGGTTTTCTGGCTACTTCCGAAACAGTGACTATTCGGCGTTCAGAAATACCATCGTTCACCAGGCTAGCATCAGGGGCTGGCAGATTAATGATCAGTTCAACTACACTTCGATGAACCAGGCGCAGCAGAAGGGATATTTTATTCGGCCGACAATTGACGTCTCACGTGTATTTCCAAAACTGGACAACTACAGGATTGGAGCGACTTACCTTTCGGAGGAGACAAAGGTGAACTACAAATTTTATGACTCCCTCACGGCTAACAGTTTCTCCTTTACTAACTGGCAGGCCTACCTGAAAAGTAACGAGGCGAAACCGAATAAATGGGGATTTACTTACTTGTCGAGATCTGATAAATACCCGGTCAAGTCGAGGCTGGTGAAAGCAGATCAGAGTAATAACTACAGCGCCTTTTTGGAACTGATGAAGAGTGAACAACACCAGTTGCGGTTCAGTGCCACCTACCGTAAGCTGAACATCCTGGACTCGACCGTCACGTCTCAAAAGGCAGACGAAACGATTTTGGGAAGGGCAGAATATTTTGTCAACACCTGGAAGGGTTTGCTAACAGGAAATGTTTTGTACGAACTAGGAACCGGCCAGGAGCAGAAAAGGGATTTCTCTTATGTGGAAGTTCCGCCTGGCCAGGGTGAATACACATGGATCGATTACAATGGTGACGGTATTCCACAGCTTAATGAATTTGAAATTGCCCAGTTTCCCGACCAGGCAAAGTATATCAGAATCTTTACGCCTACCAATCAATTTGTAAAGGCCAACTACCTTCAGTTTAACTACAGCTTCACCATTAATCCCAGGGCGCACATCAACATGTCAACAGCAAAGCCATTTCAGAAATTCCTGGCGCGGCTGTTTCTTTTGAGCTCGTTACAGATTTCCAAGAAAGAGCAGGCAAAGGGGGTTTTACTCTTCAATCCCTTCTCGCAGTCATTAAATGACACCGCATTGATTACGCTTACCCAGCTTTTCAACAACTCATTTTCGTTTAACCGGTTCAGTACCAAATGGGGATTCGACATCAATAACGTTCGAAACTCCGGGAAGGCTTTTTTGAATTATGGGTATGAGACCAGGCGGGTGAATAACTGGAATTTCAAGGCCCGTTGGAATATGACGAAGAGCTATTCTGTCGACGTCATCAACACACTGACGAGGAACCAGCTGGTAAGTCCGAAATTTGACAACCGCAATTATAATATCAAGGGCGTGTCTGCTGAACCCAGATTTACCTACACCCGCGGAACCAATCTGCGTGCATCAATCAGCTATAAATACGACTACAAAAAGAATACAGACTCGAGTCAGTCGGCGCGCATCAACTCAATGAACACCGAGTTCAAGTACAATATTCTTTCCAATACATCGCTGACAGCCAGGTTTACGTATAGCAATATCAAATATCTTGACCCACCTTCGAATGTTGCGAATTCTACTGTCGGCTACATTATGCTGGATGCCCTATTACCCGGTAAAAACTATTTGTGGAATATCGATCTGACCAAGCGGCTTACGAATTTCCTGGAGCTGAGTTTCCAATATGAGGGGAGGAAGACCGGCCAGTCACCAACCGTGCACATCGGTCGTGCCGCAATCAGGGCATTGTTCTAAAAAAAACAGCCGGAAGAAAATCTCCCGGCTGCTGATTAAATTATTTGTTTTGATGATTAGCTGAACAGACCGCCTTTCTTCAAAGTAACTTCTCCGCTTCCGATTTTGAAACCATTTTGGTAAACGTCCACTTTGTAAACGCCTGGTTTGTATTTGTCGGCTTGTTTGAGGTCAAAGCTAACACTCTTGCGCTGACCTTGTTCGTAGTCAACACTTACCTTGTTGGTAAAGGTCTTGTCACCTTCTTCACGAGAAGTAAATGTACCAGAACCCAAATCTTGTTCAGTTACAACTTTACCTTCAGGATCAGTAACTGCGATGTAGAGATCTTTCGGACCAGTTGTGGCCAGCCTGTTTTCTACGTCGAAGGAAACCCTGAATTTGTCAGCTCTCTTTGCTACAGATGTAGATTTTTCTTTGCCACTTCCTTTTACGTTGATGGCGTCGATTTTGAAGTTAGAAGCAACGAGGGTAGAACCTACGTCAACTTTACCTTCCAAATCCTTCTTAGCTGTTTCGGTAGCTGCCAGTGTGGTAGTTAAAGTTTCTTTTTCAGTCGTCAACTGAGCTTTATCAGCTGTCAACTGCTTGTTTTCGCCTTGTAACCTTTCGATTTCCTGAACATAGCCATCAATTTTGCCGTTCAGGTCAGCGATCAGTTTCTTAGCTTCTGCCAGATCTTTTGCTGTTGCATTTTGTTTGCTGATCAAAGATTTGATTCTTGCTTTGGTGGCCTCAAGATCCTTATCCTTGGTTTTTACCAGGCTATCCAGTTTTGAGTTGGCGCTGGTCATTGCATCCAGTCTGAGCAGGGCATCATCGTATTCCTTCTGGATTGAATTCTTAGATGAATCCAGGATCGCATACTGCGTATCTTTTTGTTGAATCACCTCCTTCGTCTTGCTCTTATCATAGATGATGTAACCCCAAGTACCCAAAAGAAGGGCAATCAGTACACCATAGATAATACCCCTGTTATCCTTTTGCGGAGGGGTCGACTGAGGGTTTGCTGTTGGATAATTCGAAGCACTCATAGTTTGATGTTTTATTTTTTTGTTTAGTTGGTTTGATATTAGTGTAAACTGCTATCCAAAACTTAAAACCGCACTTACCGCTCTGTCCTCCACTTTCACCTGCTTCAGACTACTCTATTTCAGTGGCTTACCGGAGTGTGAAAGTCTTCTGGATGGGCAAAATTTCCAAAACCGTGCCAGAAAATTTGAGAGGGCATTTTTCTACCCTGAAAGGGTTGGATAAACGCATAATGCGACTGAAATAGTCTGTTAATCAGCTATATTTTTTAATGGCTATTTATGCACTCATTTCTGCTTCACAGCAAGGGAGTTATATAGGGTATTAAATAAAAAGGTGAAAGGTGAAAGGTGAAAGGTGAAGGGTATTGAGGGCCAAAAACGATGTATAAATTGTTTATTGCTTTGTGCCATTTACCTTTACCCTTTCACCTTTAACCTCAAATTTTGTCTGCCGAAAAAATCATATCTGACTGGAAAAAGAAATCATTTAAGCCTGTTTACTGGCTGGAAGGCGAAGAGGACTATTATATTGACTTGGTGGTGAATTTTGCAGAACACCACATTCTGCCGGAGTCAGAGTCTGCGTTTAACCTGACGGTTTTTTACGGGAAGGATGCTTCCTGGCCGGACGTTATCAATGCCTGCAGGCGATACCCCATGTTTGCAGAAAAGCAGGTCGTTTTGCTCAAGGAGGCGCAGCACATGCGCGATATTGACAAGCTCGAGTCCTATATTGAGAATCCCCTTTCATCAACCATTCTTATTGTTAGCTACAAGGAAAAAAAGGTAGATGGACGAAGCCGTCTCGCGAAACTGCTGAAGCAGAAAACTGAATTGCTGAGCACAAAAAAAATGTATGATAACCAGCTTCCGGAATGGACGCAGGACCTGGTTACACAAAAAGGATATTCGATTAGCCAGAAGGGATTGATGCTGTTGGTTGAGCACATCGGCAATGATCTCAATCGAATTGCGCATGAAATTGACAAGCTTCTTGTGAACCTCGGCACCCGGAAATCCATCACCGAGGACGATATTGAAGCATATGTTGGCGTGAGCAAGGAGTACAATGTTTTCGAACTGCAGGATGCATTGGGCAAAAAAGACCTGGCAAAAGCGATTCAGATCATTCAGTATTTTGAAGCAAATCCGAAGGCAGCCCCGATACAGCTGGTTCTGCCGGCACTGTACAATTTTTTCAGCAAGGCCTATATGACTTTCGGTTTATCGGGCATGGACGATAAAGCCATGGCTGCTGCGATGGGTGTGAACCCCTTTTTCCTGAAAGATTATAAGCAGGCCACCCGGAATTATTCATATAACGGTATCGAGCAGGCGCTATTATTGTTGCATGAATACAACCTCAGGAGTGTGGGCGTACACGATGTAGGAACCAGCGATGCCGCGCTTTTGAAGGAGATGGTGGTGAAGATGGTGATGAACTAGATTGTGGATTGTGGATTGTGGGTAAAGTTTCTGGATACTCGTCCACTGGTCACTAATCACTTATCACTAGTCAACTAGTCAATGCTTCCAATGCTGCAACGCGATCCCGCAAGAGCTGCTCCTTCAGGGCATCCAGTCCGCTGAACTTTACTTCATCGCGGAGTCGTTTTCGAAATGTTACGACAAGATTCTTTCCATAGAGATCGCCGGAGAAGTCGAAAATATTCACTTCAATCACCCTGTTCGTCCCATCAATGGTGGGCCGCTTTCCAATATTCATCATACCATTTAATGTTACCGTGGAATTAGTGCCCTCTACAATGGTAACCTTTACGGCATAAACTCCATTACCCGGAACTAATTTTTCCGGATCTATCGGTTCAAGGTTGGCAGTTGGATAGCCCAATGTTCTTCCCAGCTGATTGCCCATGATCACTTTTCCGGTAAGTCCAAATTCATAGCCAAGACATGCATTAGCCGTATCAATATCCCCGTCAATTAAAGCCTTGCGGATTTTGGTGGAGCTAACCGTGATCTCGTTCAATACCTGCTCTGGAATTTCCCGCACCTCATAACCATAAATCTTCCCCAGCTTTTCAAGCAATTTGTAATCACCTTCTCGTCCTTTTCCAAAGCGATGATCGTAGCCGATGACAATGCTATGAGGATGAAATTTCGCTACCAGAAAATCCCTCACGTAATTTTCCGCAGATTGAGATGCAAATGTTTCGGTAAACGGAATCACAACCAGGTGATCAACGCCTGAAAGTTCGAGGTGATACAGCTTTTCGGAGAAGCTGGTGAGCATTTGCAAGCCTGAATCGCTTTTCACGACTGTCCTGGGGTGAGGATGAAAAGTAATGATGACAGATTCTCCACCAACTGTCGCTGAGCAAGCTTTGAGCTGTTCAATGATTTTCCGGTGGCCCGTGTGAACGCCATCAAACGCACCAACAGTTATCACCGCATTCCTAAATATTGGCAGCCGGTTTATGTCGAAATGAACTTGCATAAGAGGTGCAAATGTAAACCAGATACTGGATACCAGATACCGGATATCAGATACCAGATACCGGATAGTTTGGGTGTGGGTTTGGATTTAGGGCCTGATTTTGCACAAACATCACACTCAAACCCACTCTATCAGGTATCTGGTAACTGGTATCCGGTATCCAAACATTCCTTTATTTTTGCGCCATGTCTCTATACGCTCAGCGCGGTGTTTCGGCGCAAAAGGAGGAAGTGCACAAAGCCATCCAAAAGCTGGACGCCGGTTTGTACAAAAAAGCATTCTGCAAAATATTCCCTGATTATCTCGGCGGCGACGCTAATTACGTGAACATTATGCACGCAGATGGCGCGGGAACCAAGAGTATCCTGGCCTACCTGTATTGGAAGGAAACCGGTGATCTTTCAATCTGGCGTGGCATCGCCCAGGATGCGATCGTAATGAACCTGGACGACCTGCTTTGTGTGGGTGTATATGACAACCTCATTTTCAATTCTACCATCGATCGTAATAAAAATCTGATTCCTGGCGAAGTGTTGGAGCAGGTGATCAACGGTTCGCAGGAATTGTTCAACGAATTGAAAAATTTCGGTATCCATATTCACTACCTCGGCGGCGAAACCGCAGATGTGGGTGACGTGGTAAGAACAATTGCCGTAAACGGAACACTCACTGCAAGGTGGCCAAAAAATAAATTAATTACCAACGAGAAAATCTCAGCAGGCAACGTAATTGTTGGCCTGGCAAGCTTTGGGAAGGCGATTTATGAGCGTGAATACAACAGTGGTATCGGCAGTAACGGATTGACCAGCGCGAGGCACGACATGCTGAAAAAGGGCTATGCTCGTGATTTTCCTGAAGGATTCGATCCGCGCCTATCCGACAAAGTAGTGTACATCGGTCCACATGGATTGAAGGATCGTGTTGAGGTGGATGGAAGTTCTGTTGAAGTGGGCAAATTGATATTGAGTCCTACCCGCACTTTTGCACCCGTGGTGAAAGTGTTGCTTGAAAATCATTTCGAAAAGATTAACGGGCTTATTCATTGTAGCGGTGGTGGTCAAACGAAATGCCTGAAATATATTCCTGAAAACACGCGTGTGGTGAAAGACAATTTGTTTGAACCACCCGTCATATTTAAGCTGATCAAAGAAGCCAGCGGCTCTGATGATCGCGAAATGTACCAGGTATTTAACATGGGATGCCGTCTTGAAATCTATACATCCGCAGATCATGCAAATGCGGTGATTGCAATTGCCAGCGAATTTGGTATTGATGCAAGGGTGATTGGCAGGGTGGAAGCTAGCGCGCAAAAAGAGGTGGTGATAAAAACTGGAACGGAAGAACTTTTGTATTCTGAATAATTTTTTTGGATACCAGATACCGGATACCGGATACCTCAAACCCACTCTATCCTGTATCCGATATACGGTATCCAATTTTACTACGGTTTTGTTCTGAGTGTATCGGGAACAGGTTTGTAAGTCTGGCCACCGTTATCCGGAATTATCTTTTGGTTTGCGGCTAAATCGGGCTTAATCGTCATTCCTGAATTTGGCTTTCCTTCTTTAGTTTTAATGATGATCACCCCGTACTTTCCTTTCTCTCCATATTTTTCTTCCCCATCCTTTAAAACCTGGATCTCCGCAATATTGTTAGGTTCAATAGTTTTCACATCAAATCCAGATGGCATTTCTTTCCCATCTACCACAAAGAGCGCATCCTTTATACTGGTCTTGCCCTGATTCGATGGAGAGATATAGCCTTTTTGGGCTGCCTGCTTCAAAGTCAGTTTCTCCGCCTTGCCGTTATTATACATCACAATCACATTCCCGTCAATTGTATGTTCAATTGATTTCACACCCTTGGGAAGCTTTGCCGGAGCCGTGGTATCATTTATTGCAGTACCATTTTCCAGTTTGGGCACCGGTGAAGATGCAAAGCTATTGATGGACCTCAGAATTGACATTGCAAGCGCTTCCTGGTTCTTCTCGCTGGAAACATATTTCAAATCATCAGGCAGACTTAAATTACCACACTCAACGAGGAGTGATGCGTAATTCAGGTCTGGAGCATCCAGCACCCATACGCCTGAGCTTTCATTCTTCTTCAGCACGTTATCAGTTTTGTAGGTTTTGGAAAGCTCACCCACCATCAGGGTCGCCAAAAGCCTTGTATAGTTTGCGTACTGTTGAGGTTTGCGCGATACGTACAATTCAATTCCTGAAGGCTTGGTTTCGCCGGTTCCGTTTACATTGGAATGAATTGAGATGTAGGCATCAATATTTGACTTCTTTGCAAGCTCAACACGGTCTCTTACGCCAATTGTCTGGTCGTCATCCCGCGACAACATGATGATAACATTTTTGTACGGATTCAGTTTTTGAATTTTTCTTGCGATTGCAAGATTGAGATCTTTTTCCTTTGTGCCATCCGGCGCCAAAGCACCGACATCTTCTCCACCATGTCCCGGATCAATCATAACTGTAATTGTTCTGGTGGCTGTGGAAGTAATCGGTGCATTTAATTTTCCTGTCCTTGGTTTCAGCGTAAATGCTGCGAATACGAGGGCAGCAAGCGGAAGCACCATGATCCTGCTTGCATAGCCGATCTTCGGAGTCTGAATTTTTGTTAACATGAGTAAGCGTCTTTTTAAAGGTGAATAAAAGAATGCATTGGTTAGTGGCAACTGGTGCTGTGGATAGGCAGATTTAAGAATCATGGCAGCGAGCGCCCTGGTATCATTTTGCTCAACCGATTTCTGATCGGCAATGAATTCATGCACCAACCCAAGTTCCCGCCTGATGAGCCAAAAAACGGGATTGGCCCAGAAGGGGACGAGCACGATATTGATGAAGAGCTTATCGAGGCTGTGCTTCTCTCTCACGTGTGCAAGCTCATGTTTGAAAATATGTTGACCGGTGCCCGATTGAAGGTCAATTTTATTGTTCCAGAAAATGAAACGGAAGAATGAAAAGGGCGTGCCGGGAGCATCGGTATTTACAAAGCTGATCTCTCCCAGTTGTTGCGCACTATTTGACCGGAGGAGACTGTAAATGCGGTTTAATGAAACAACAATTCCAACCAGCACGGTTGCGGCGGCCAGCGTATAAAGGAGCCAGATCAATTGTTCAAATCCAAACGGTGCGCTGGGTCCGCTTCCCGCCTTCTCAATGAATTCATCACCCGTGCTCACTACCTGCAGCAGTTGGATCATGCCATTCTTTTCAGCTTGTGCTTCGTGCCAAATATTTATTTTAACCATTGGCAGCAATAAAGAGAGAACCATTGAGGTCAATAAATAGAAACGATTCCATTGATGAAAGACTTTATTGCGGAGCGCCAACCAATAATATCCATAAAGGATAGCCGAAGCGATGACGACTTTTAGAAGGTAATAGGCGAATGGGAGCATTTTGATTGGGATTGTGGATTGTAGATTGTGGATTGTAGCGATTTACTTTTTCTTCCTTAATTCTGCCAACAATAATTCCAACTCCTCCAGGCTAAGTGTATTCTCTTTAACCATAAACGAAACAGCATTGCTGAAGGATCCTTCGAAATACCCCTTCACCAGGCTCTTCATGGAGGCTTTGGAATAAGCATCCTTTGAAATCAATGGATAGTACTGATGCGTTCTTCCAAATACGGTGATGCCTACAAACTCCTTTTCAACCAGGATCTTCAGGATGGTGGCAACGGTGTTGGAGTGAGGTTTAGGATTGGGGAGCTCGTCAAGGATCTCCCTGAGAAAAGCTTTTTCGAGTTTCCAGATCAGTTGCATGATCTGCTCTTCTGCCTTGGTTAAATTTTTCATTTGTTTGAATTCGAAACAAACCTAAAACTATTTTCTTAGTTATACAACTATTTTTTTAGTTTTACAAGAATTTAACATCTTTGTCCTTCGCAATAAATTCGCCGGATCAGGGTTTTTAACATGGGTGAACAAATTAAAATCCGCTGACCATTTATAAATGCCGATATCTGTTAACTTTGGCGCTTAGAAATTGAAAATCCAGAATCCAGTTCTAACATGTCGGAAATCATACTAGAGTTAAAGAATGTAAATATTTACCAGTCCAATTCCCTCATTCTTCAGGAAGTGAACTTCATCGTACACCGGGGTGAATTTGTTTACCTCGTGGGCAAAACGGGTACAGGGAAATCAAGTTTACTCAAAACGCTGTATGGAGAACTTCCGCTTAAAGAAGGGGAGGGTATTGTGGTAGGCCACAATCTCAGGCAAACCGACTGGAAAAAAATTCCTTACCTCCGCAGAAACCTCGGCATCGTCTTCCAGGATTTTCAATTGCTGACAGACAGAAACGTACACGATAACCTGAAATTCGTGTTGAAGGCCACAGGTTGGAGAGACGAAAAACTGATGGAAGAAAAGATCAATGACGTGCTTGACAAAGTGGGTCTCAGAACAAAGGGTTTCAAATTCCCATATGAACTCTCCGGGGGAGAACAACAACGCGTGGATGTAGCGCGGGCGTTGCTCAATTCGCCCAAACTCATACTGGCAGATGAACCAACAGGTAACCTCGATCCGGAAACTTCCGACGAAATCATGCACCTGCTATTTCATATTTCGCGCGATTATGGAACCGCCATTGTGATGGCAACACACGACTACATGGTGATTAACAAATTCCCTGCGCGAACCATCAAGACAGAACGGGGAAGGGTACACGATAATGCTACCATATCAATGTTATAAGCTTCCTTACATTTTTCTCATTGCTATATTGTTGCATCAACAATTGTTTACGCGCAACCACCTCGTCTCCTGAAAACGGCTTCTGAAAAAGTTCGGTTACAGCATTCCTGAACTTTGCCGGATCATCTGCAGTTTGACAGGCAGTCTCAAGGCCTGTTCCGGCTACCATCGATGTGTTTACCAGGCAGTGCCTGCCTCTGAAAAGCGCGTGCAAAAGTTTTAATTTGATCCCGGTGGCGTTAAAAGAAGGAAGCACGTGTAGCTGCGCCTTTTCAACCAGGTCATTCATTTCACTTTCAGAAGGATCCGCAACAAGGCACGCATTTTTTGTACCTCGCGTTAATTTTTCAATCCAGGACGACGGCCGTTTACCTGCAATGACGAGTGGGATGTCAATTTTTCGAAACACCTCCCTGATCAGCCATTCCACCGCTTTTTCATTTTCAGGTACGGAAAGATTTCCATGGTAAAGACAGAAACTGCCCAGGCCTTCTTTCCCGGTAACCTCATCCCATGGTGTGAAAACGGGTATGCAATCTGTCTTAACGCCGCTTGCCAACGCCCGATAGGATTCAGCGTCCGCCCTCGTTACAGCAAGTGTCTGTGCCATCGGGGCAATTTCCTTTTCATATCGTTTCAGCAACATTGTTTCCGCTGCATAATAAAGCATGTTAATTGCCGACCTGGTTGTTCTGCGCAATTCCCGATAATATTTCCATTCCACATTTTGCAAACGCAGAATCACTTTTCGCTGTGTAAGCTCACCACTATGTAAAAAATAGCTGGTATGAATTCCTTCGAGCAAAACAGGATTTTTATCCTTTTTCAGATTATTAAGCAGGTCGGGCTCTGCCCTGGATGAAACGATGTAGGGTAGCCGAAGTGATATGCCTTTTAATCCTGACTTGCGCGGATAATAGTGAACCCACTGGCAATATCGCTCCAATTCGGGTTGCCTGCCACGGCCATATTCAAAACAATGGAGGTGGATTTTGATGCCGAGTTTGCTTAGCCATTTCAATGTATAAAAGATATCTATGGCGCCCCCATAGTCGGCTGGATAAGGCGTGTCCAGGCAAACAATATGGAGATACTTATCTGTCAATGCATCAGTTTTGAATAAAAAGCGATTAGTTTTTTTTCTTCAAATTCCCAATTCAGCTGTTTTCTGGCGACAGCGCAATTGTTCTTGAGTTTGCGATACAGCGCTTCGTCAGCCAGCAACCTGTTTATTGCATCTGCAATTGTACTCGCTTCAAGATCATCTATCAATAAAGCAATTTCATACTCTCGATTGATGGCTGCATATTCCGGAAAGTTCATCGTCACCTGCGGAATACCTGCCTGTATATAATCGAAAAATTTATTGGCCAGGGAATAATATTGATTCAGGCCATGCGGTTCTACGAGGTTCAGTCCTGCATAAAAAACGGGACAGATCTTCTTTAAATCATCGGGCCTGACCTTACCCTTCAACACCATCTTATTCTCTAAACCGTTTTTTGATATTAAAAGTTCTAAATCTTCCCGGAAATTTCCGTCGCCATATAGCCAAACAGGTACATTTATTTGAGGCATCGCTTTAAGCAGGAATTCGAGGCCCCTGCCTTCATTAATGCTTCCCTGGTAAATAAAAACTCTTTCGCGTGCGTCAACGATAGGTTCTGTGGTAGGGCGGGGGAGGTTTCTGATCACTTCATAATTTACCCCGTAATGTTCCTTGAATTCTTTCGCAATGCTTTCACTAACCGTGTAACCATCCCTGAATCGGGGAATTGCAAAAGATTCGATTTGCCGCCAGAATTTTTGAATGTGCGGGCGCTTAATTACTTCCTTTTGTTCTGAAAAGAACTCATGGGCATCAAAAACGCGCTTACAGGATTTCAACCTGGAAATCCAATGTGCAGTCATGATTGTGTCGATGTCAATTGCACAAATGCAATGCATCTTTTGAAAAAGCAGGTAGAAAAAAAGTTTGAAATTGAATTCGAAGTAAAAGACTTTGCCACGCGAAAAAATGCAGGGAATGCTTCGCTGTTTGTAAGGAGCTTCCAGGAGTGGGAGAGAGCCTTTTACATTTTTGCCAATCATCAGCACGTCGTATCCCGCCGTGCTTAGCGAGGTGGCAATGCGCATCATTCGCTGATCGTGCGCCAGGTCGCTCAGCGCTACAAGAACGATTCTTTTCAAGCTCCCTTTTTTCGGTCAAGATAAATGATTAAAGCAAAATTTGGCCTGCTCATTCAGAATTCGTCCTGATTATGACTTCTTGAATTAATTTATTATGATTGTGTCCTCAAACCAAAAATCTTCACAGATGGAAAATCTACAAACTGCTTCTGTAAGCGCTCCGACGCCTTCTCCTGGCTCGGCGCGACCGACCTTTCTGACGGTTTTGTGTATTCTGACATTTATTGGAAGTGCGTGGGGTATAATCGGCAATGTCAGAAACTATTTAGGAGCGAACACGGCTTCTCAACTTATTTCTGCTGCAACTGAAGAAAGCAGGCAGGAATTACAAAAGTCGGGAGACGAAGGCTCTAAGGTGGCCGACACCGTTTTGAACAGTTTAGGCGATATAGCGAATCCCGCCAATATCAAAAAAGCGGCAATTTTCGCAATTGTGGCTTCTGTCCTGACGCTGATTGGCGGCTTTCTGATGTTCCAGCTCAAGAAAACCGGATTCTATACATATGTGCTGGGCACGGTGGTTGGGATTGTAGGACCATTTGTAGCGTTTGGAACCGGTGGCAATATCTTTGGATTGATTATCAGTTCCGCCATGGCTTTCTTCGGGATCCTGTTTGTGGTCCTTTATGCCTTGAATTTGAAGTATTTAAAATAGTTTGACAGCGTTTTTAGTATTCTCCTGTCCCCACCCATATTACGATGGCTGGGGACTTTTTTTCCACGTTAAAGTCACTGAAATCCAGCCTTTCGCTTTGGTATTAAAGGATTTTGCCCTAACTTTGCAGCCTATTTTAAGATGAAAATTTGGATGAATTCTAAAAAAAAATTGAGATGTCTTATTTAACAACTGAAAAAAAGTCAAAAATCTTTGCAGAATTTGGTGGAAAAGCCAGCAATACAGGCTCCATCGAAGGTCAAATCGCCCTGCTCACTGAACGTATAAATCAGATCTCCGAGCACCTGCAAGCAAATAAAAAAGATTTCAGTACTCACCGCGGACTGATGCAAATGGTGGGTAAAAGAAAACGCCTGCTGAACTACCTGAGCAAGCACAATCTCCAGGGATATCGCGCCCTGATTGAAAAGCTCGGACTCAGAAAATAATCCTGCAATTGAATATTCCCAACTGAACGGTTGGGAATTATTGTTTATTCCGCAATGAGATTTCAGGCTAAATGAGAACCTGGCAGTTTTGAGCTGCACTCATTTGACTTTTATTCTTCTAAAACAGATTTATGTTACAACAACCTATTAGTACAAGTTTCGATATAGGTGGCGACCGCCTGGTCACCATCGGTACGGGTAAGCTTGCCCGTCAGGCCGACGGAGCCGTAACCGTTACACAGGGTAAATGCACAATCCTGGCTACAGTGGTTGCGAACAAAGAGCCCAAAGAAGGGCAGGAGTTTTTTCCACTGGTAGTAGACTACATGGAAAAATTCGCAAGTGCTGGCCGGATTCCCGGTTCATTCTTCAAGCGCGAAGGGAAATTGAGTGATTATGAAGTGCTGATCAGCCGACTGATCGATCGCGCCTTGAGACCTTTGTTCCCCGAAGATTATTTCTGCGACGTGCAGGTTCTGGTTACGCTGATCTCCAGCGATCCCGAAGTGATGCCAGATTCGCTGGCTTGCCTGGCCGCATCAGCAGCCCTGGCTGTTTCAGATATTCCTATCAAAGAAATTATTTCTGAAGTAAGAATTGGTCGCCTTGATGGTAAATTCGTCGTGAACCCCACTCGTTCAGAGTTGGCAAAAGCGGATATGGATTTCCTGATCGCCGCTACCAGCAAGAACCTGATGATGGTGGAAGGAGAGGCCGGACAGTGCAGTGAAGAAGACCTGGTAAGGGCTTTGGAAATTGCTCACGATGCGATCCGCATTCAGATTGCAGCACAGGAAAAACTGAGAGACGCGGTTGGTGTAAAAGGGAAGCGTGACTATACCAAACCTCTTACAAAAGAAGAGATCAAACAGAAAGTAGATTCATTTGCAAAAGACAGGGTTTACGAAATCTCGCGCGCCGGCAGCAGCAAGGCACAACGTTCTGAGGCTTTCGATAAACTGAAAGACGATATCATTGCAAGTCTTGGTGAAGAGCCGGCAGATGAAGACGTAAAGCTCGCAAAGAAATATTATGAAGACCTGAAATGGGAAGTGGTTCGCAACATGATCCTCGACGACCGTATCAGGTTGGATGGCAGAAAGCTCGACCAGGTTCGTCCCCTGAGCATGGAGGTTGATCTTCTTCCTTCCCCGCATGGTGCTGCGCTATTCACACGCGGTGAAACCCAATCGCTGACCACGGTTACATTGGGAACGCCATTGAATGAGTTGTTGATTGAAACAGCTGCAACATCAGACTATTCAAAATTTATTCTTCATTATAATTTCCCTCCCTTCTCAACAGGCGAAGTGAAGATGATGCGTGGACCCGGCCGTAGGGAAGTAGGACATGGAAACCTGGCGATGCGTTCCTTGAGACAAATGATGCCTGGCAATGAATATCCTTATACCGTAAGGATTGTGAGTGATATCCTGGAATCAAACGGTTCTTCTTCTATGGCTACCGTTTGTGCAGGTTCTCTTGCACTGATGGACGCGGGCGTACCTTTTCCCAAGCACGTAGGTGGCGTTGCCATGGGATTGATCACGCGCGCTTCAGACAATAAGTATGCGATTCTTACCGACATCCTCGGTGACGAAGATCACCTGGGTGATATGGACTTCAAAGTAACCGGAACCCGTGAAGGCATTTGCGGAGTGCAGATGGATATCAAGGTTGACGGTTTGAGTATGGAAACCATGCGCGAAGCATTGGAACAGGCCCGCAAGGGAAGGTTACACATTCTTGATGCGATGTATGAAACCATCCCGCAGGCAAGACCTGAAGTGAAGCCACACGCACCGAGAATGGAGAAGATGTTTATCGACAAAGAATTCATTGGCGCCGTGATTGGACCGCAAGGAAAGGTGATCCAGGAAATTCAACGCAGTACTGGCGCAACTATCAATATTGAAGAAGTGGGCAACTTCGGAGAGGTGAGCATTTTCTCACCTGCGAAAGAAGGATTGGATAAAGCTGTTGCGTGGATCAAAGGCATCGTAGCTGTTCCCAGTGTTGGCGATGTATACGAAGCAACTGTGAAGAGCATTAAGGAATTTGGTGCATTTGTGGAATTCCTGCCGGGTAAACAGGGCTTGCTTCATATCAGTGAAATCAGCTGGAAGCGCCTCGAATCCATGGATGGCGTGCTGAAAGAAGGTGATGTGGTGAAAGTGAAGCTGATCGGCATTGATCACAAGACCGGAAAATTCAAATTGAGTCGCAAGGTGCTGATGCCAAAACCGGAACATGCGCCAAGGCCACGTACCGAAGAGGGTCAGAACTAAAATAAATTTCATTCAACCAATCCCGCAGATGCGGGATTTTTTTTTAAATAATGTATATCGAAGTCGTACTAGCGGTTAAGGATACTGTAGAATCGGAACAGCTGATTGCCGAATTAATCGAACTTGGCTATGAAGGTTTCGAGGAGAGAGGGTCGGCGGTCGCGGCCTATATTGACAAAACGTTATTCGACAAGGGTGCCGTGGAAACACTTTCGCAAAATCACAAATCCGAACTCGCAATAAATGAGATCGCCGATCAGAATTGGAACCAGGTTTGGGAGAGTCACTATCACCCGGTGCAGGTTGGTGACTTTGCGGGTATTCGTGCCCGTTTCCATCAGCCATTGCAGAATGTGAAGCACGAGTTGATTATTACGCCCAAAATGAGTTTCGGTACGGGTCATCATGCTACAACATATATGATGATGGATTGGATGCGTGAGATCAATTTTACGGGTAAATCTGTGTTGGATATGGGCACTGGTACAGGCGTTCTTGCCATTCTTGCAGAAAAGCTGGGCGCCGAAAAAATTACGGCAATTGACAGCGACGAGTGGAGCATCAAAAATGCCAAAGAGAATTTTGAAAACAATGGTTGTACTAAAATCAGCTTATTGAAGGCAGACAATCTCATTACCAGCGAATTATACGATGTCGTACTGGCTAATATCAATCTGAATGTGTTGCTTGCATTGATGCGTGAATTCCAGAATCACCTGGTGGCCAGCGGATTGCTGATAGTGAGTGGAATATTGAAAGGTGATGAATCGGTATTGAAAGACGCTGCGACCTCGGCTGGGATTGATTTTATTGCGATAAAAGACAAAAATAATTGGCTAAGTATGACGTTAAAGAAGAAGGAGATGGTCCAAGATCCAAGACAATAATCATGTTATCAGGGAAATGCCTAAATTACAAATCCGTATATTTGCAGTCCCAACTTCAACCTGATATTGAATGAAAGAAACCGCATTCATCTTATTAGCCTATCTTATCGGTTCTATACCTACATCGGTTTGGATTAGTCGGGCATTTTTCAATATTGATATCAGAGACTACGGGAGTGGAAATGCCGGCGCCACAAACACCTATCGCGTGTTGGGTCCGAAATGGGGCACTATCGTCATGATTGGTGACATGATCAAAGGACTTATTGCAGTAAAACTTTCCCTGCTTTTACCATTTTATCTCACGCATGAATTTGCCCGCACCAATTTGCAGATTGGTTTGGGCCTCGCTGCTGTGCTGGGACATATTTTCCCCATATGGGCAGAATTTCGTGGAGGAAAAGGAGTAGCAACTTTATTCGGCATGATTCTCGGCATTCAGCCTAATGTAGCAATCTGCTGCGTAGGGATTTTTATGCTCGTGCTTTATCTTACGCGATATGTATCGCTTAGTTCAATACTCGCAAGCGTTGCGTTCCCCGTTTTCATTCTCGTCATCTTTAATGAACCAGAGCACCTCTATCGCGTTTTCGCGGTAGCAGTTGCACTCATGGTGCTTTTGACGCATCAGAAGAACATATCGCGACTGTTAAGAGGCAGCGAAAGCAAGGCTCCAATCTTGAGGTACAGGGATAAACGCAGGCGGAAAAGCTAGATACCGATACAAGATACTTGATCTTAACTCCCTGATTTCCTAATACCTAAATTCCCCAATACCTCCAATTCCCGTCAACTTTAGACATTCTTTTAGTACCTCTTCAAAAACTGGTACGTAGATTGAATTATTTTAGGAAATGCTATTGTATGAAGAGATACATACTCATATTGACCGTCAGCATGATGGCTTTGGCCTGTTCGAAAAATACTTTTACCCACCGAAATCAGCTAAACCTTTATTCTGAAGCCGAGCTTCAACAAATGGCCAACACGGAGTACCGTGCAACATTGGCCAAAAGCAAGGTGGTGAGTCCTTCAGTGAGCAAAGATGCCGAAATGGTAACGCGGGTGGGTAACCGAATTGCAAATGCGGTGAACACCTATTTCAGAGATAAGAAAGAAGACAATCCATATAAGGACTATAAATGGGAATTTAATCTTGTAGACGACAAACAGGTGAACGCATGGTGCATGCCAGGCGGAAAAGTGGTTGTTTATACCGGTCTGCTGCCAGTGGCTCAGAATGAAGCCGCACTCGCAGTTGTGATGGGACATGAAATTACACACGCCCTCGCCAAGCACGGAAATGAAAGAATGAGCCAGGGCATGCTGCAGGAATTAGGGGGGGTGGCACTTTCTGTTGCTGTTGCCAACAAGCCTGCAGAAACGCAGAATATTTTTATGACCGCATATGGAGTCGGAACCACTGTTGGTGGCATTCTGCCGTTTAGCAGAAAGCAGGAATTGGAAGCCGATCATTATGGTTTGATTCTTTGCGCTGTTGCAGGGTATAATCCTCGTGAGGCCGTTCCATTCTGGGAGAGGATGCAAAAAATGTCTAATGGGCAAGAGCCTCCCGAACTGTTGAGTACACACCCCAGCGACGAAACCCGCATTGAGCAGGTTAAGAAATATTCGGAAGAAGCAATGAAGTATTACAAGCCAATGAACAAATAGGTGAATTTTTTTATAGAATTTGGTCGAAAAACCCCCTAAAATGACTTTTTAGGGGGTTTTTTCTTGATTTTCTATTGTAAATGAAAAGTTAAAGAACTAACTTTGCAAACTCATCTATCTTTAAATCCTTTCCGATATGTCGCAGACTTTGTTCGAAAAGCTTCAACTTCAAGACGAAAAAAATCTGCTGATCCAGGGGATTCCTTCAAGCATCGAGAAACAATTTGCCAAGGTTGCTTTTGCTAAAAACCTTACTCCATTACTCAAAAGCAGGAAAATTGATTTCGCCCTGGTTTTTGCGGTTAACTGCAATCAACTGAATGGAATTCTGAGGGAAGTTATTCCTTCCCTGCGTGAAGGAGTTAAACTTTGGGTGGCCTATCCCAAGACCAGTTCAAAAATTTCCACAGATCTCAATCGCGAATGCAGTTGGGCTGTCATTCATCAGTATGGCTATGAATCTGCCTGCAGGGTAGAGCTTGACCATTGCTGGGTTGCCACTAATTTCAGGAAAAAGGAATTGACAACCTTGAAAAGGGTTAAGAA
>Ga0163163_10000194_pt1 | contig 62568 bp, 49 predicted proteins | sample S65metaG_FD_119766 | JGI IMG/M metagenome (GOLD analysis project Ga0163163, IMG submission 119766) | Switchgrass rhizosphere microbial communities from Kellogg Biological Station, Michigan, USA - S6-5 metaG | ecosystem: Host-associated > Plants > Roots > Rhizosphere > Soil | place: USA...
CTCAACGTCGATCGTGTTGGATGTTTGTCTTTCATCCCAACTGTAAATAACTAAGTGGCTAAATTTGTACACTTTATTCTTCATCTTTTCCTCTTTTTTCTCTACCCACTTTTAATCACACCCATCGGCCGTCGCTGCTGAAACGTAAGCCAATGCGGGAACCAGAAAGCGCCGGCCCAATCTGCCAGGGAAGGCCAGCCGCCCAGTCCAATGCAAATAACCAATTGGTCACTCCATAGACAAGGCGTTTTCCGTCCGGGCTGATAGCCACAACTGAGGCGGGGCTGCTATTATTGGTATAGACCACCGCCATTGTTGATGAGTCCCAAAGGTAAAGATTGCCACTTTGGCCGCTGAATGCGATCCAACGCGCATCGGAAGTCGCAGATGCACCTAACACCCCCGAGGTTGTCAAAGCGTAAGTAGTAAATAATTGCAGATCACGGAGAAAAAGATTTTCATTGCCATTGAACGTCCCCACCGCCAAGTCAGTGGCCTTGCTTCGAAAAAGGACGTACCTTCCATTGGCACTCAGAACTGCCGAATAGGAAGAATTATTGCCAGGGCCCGTTCCATCTTTGTTGGCACTCACCAGCGCAGTTATCGAGGTTTGCAAGTCACGGAGAAAAACATCTTCTCGATTATTCGTATCACCCGAAACGAGATTATGCGCGCTGCTTGTGAATGCGACGGCAAGGCCATTCGCGCTAATGGCGGGCTCACTCGAACTCCCGTCCGCCATCAGTCCGTTCAGAGAGATACTCACAAGGAGGTTTGTTCCAAGGAAAGAATCACGAATGAAGACATCCCAGAAACCATTGGTGTCGTTGGGTACCAGGTTATCCGCATCACTGGAAAAAGCGAAGTAACGGCCATTGCTGCTTAGAGACAAGGGAGACAAAACACTCGCGGCATTAGGACTGACAGAATAAAGGGTGGGATGCCTGATCGAAATCAATTCGTTGGTGCCTGCGCTTCTATCGCGCACGAACACATCACTGTCATGGTTACGATCATCAGGAACCAGGTTCGCATCCGCGGATTCAAAAGCGACCAGACGTCCATCGGCACTTAATCGGGGAACAGTGCCCGGTCCAAGCGGCGTTCCAACTCCATAGGTATCAGCGTCCCCAAGTGAAGTGATGCCGGCCTGCAGATCGCGAACGTACAAGTGGTAATCCCCTGGAATGGCATTGGTCACTAAGTTGGTTGCGCTGCTAAGAAAAGCCACAAACCGGGCGGACGGATCGATGGCGGGCCAAAGGCTGCTTGAGCCTTGGGTAAAAGAGTTGCTCAGATCTGCGCTCACTATTGTTGTGGCACCGGCCTGTCCATCCCAAAGAGCAATTCGCGTCCCCAACCACGTGGTCCCGCTATTCGTATTGGCAACAAAGACCACGAACCGGCCGTCAGGGGTGATTTCCAGCGAGCGGATGTCCTCATAGGCGGCGACCTGGATATTTGCGTTGGTGCTGATAAGATCCGTAGTGCCAGTCGCCACGTTGAATCGCAAAACGACGCCTCGTCCGGAGGCAGTAGCGATTCCCACGTTCGTGCTGGTTTGATAAGCCACAAATTGGCCATCCGCGCTGATGGCATGATTGTATGAAATTGCGTTAGTTGTCCCTAACATTGCGCGGGCATTTGTGCTGACCCAGCTCGTGGTTCCAGCAACCAAATCGCGAAGATAAATTTCGCCAGGAGCAGCCGCTCCTTGAACGAGGTTCGTGGCGCTACTAAAAAAGGCCACATAACGGCCATCCGGTGTAATGTCAGGAGACTCCGAGCCTGCTCCTGAGTTAGCTGCCGAGTTCACATTCTTTGCGCCAACACTCACCAGCGTGGTCGTTGCCGATTGCAAATCGCGGACGAAAACGTCCGGGATGGCGTTTGTGTCCTCGGCCACAAGATTTGTTGCGCCGCTGACGAATGCAACATAGCGCCCATCGGGCGTTATGGTGGAACTACGGCAGACCCCATTGCCACTTCCACCCGCAATGCTAATACTGGCCAACGCAGTGGTGTTACTGGCCAGGTCCCGGACAAATACATCAAACACAGCATTGGTATCACCAGGGACCAGATCGCTGGCGCTGCTTTCGAAACAGGCAAAACGTCCATTGGTGGAGATGCCTGACGGAATCGAATCACCATTCCCTCCTCCTGTGCCGTTGAGGTTTGCGCTCACCAAAGTTGTCGTCCCCGCGGTCCGGTCGCGCAAAAAGACGTTCAGACGCGCAACAACCGCACCGGGAAGAGCAGTGCCATTGCTCAGGGTGGTCAGGTTATTTGCAGTGCTTGCGAAAAGGACGTAACGCCCGTCTGGGCTAATGATCGGCCCCCAGGAGTCGCCATTACCACCCACGGCGGGAGACTGGGCGAAACCCCGCAAAGAACCAAGCTGCAAAGGAGCAGCGCAAACCAAATCAGCAGAGAACACCAGCATCAGGAGAGGTGCCTGCCACGCCAAAAAACATCTGCCTTTCATTAACTCCGATCGGGATTATTGGCTCACCCTGTGTAAGCATATAAAAAAATGATCAAAGCGTCAAGAAAGTGTTGGCGCACGACGGGGGGGGAAGTGCTGGTCAGAAAGCATAGGAGTGCGCGGCACGACAAGTTTGTCAAAAGACAATCTGCTTCTCGAGAAGGAAGTGGAACTGAGTTAATTCAGGGCCATGCCGCGCCTGATATAGGTGGGGACATCCAAATCCTCACCTTTATGGATGGTGGGTTCGCTTTTATCAAAGCGGCCTTTTGAAAGGATTTCCAAGGGTAACTGTGTCTGGCGAAAACGGGGTTGGCCTTTGCGCGCGCGGGCAACTCTGCCTTGTTGTTTCAACAATTGCTGCATTTTCTCGGGCGGCAATGAAGGGGGAGGAGGCAGGAAACGCGAGCTTCGTTTTTGATCGGCACTCGGCAGAAGATGAATACCCAAATTGCCCCGCTCGCTTTCTGGGAGTCGCGTAAGATCCTCGCTCGTTGACGTCGAAAGGGAAAACTCCGTCTCGACCTCAGCGCCGGAAATCAGCACGGCCAGCAGCAAATTCTCACCTGGGTCGCTTATATTTGCTGCGCCCATTAACACCGAGGACGTTTCGCACCGGACCTGAACCTGCTCCATGATCCGGCTGACTTCTGTCATGCCCAGCGATGGCCCGCCGAGAATATAGACGGCCACTGTTTTGGCCTCGGGCAGAACATTCGTACCAGCCATCGGATGAGCAAATAATCGATCGACCGATTCGGACACCCGGTTGGCACCTGCCGCCTCCGCAATAGCTAAACAGCATTCTTTCGAAGTTTGGACCATGGATTGGCAAAGTTCGGAAAAACGCTGCCCCAGGGCGGTTTGACTTCTATAGGCACGCCAGCTTCCGCGCACACCGTTTGCCAGCAGCCCATTTGCTAAATTGAAAGTGTCGGCCAGGGTGGTTTTCTCATTAATAAGGCCAAGACTTTTCTGATTGGGACAACATAGAACCAGGTCCACGGCGTCCTTGAGCCTGGTCAACCCGGCCGTTGCCAGTTCCATGCGCCAGCTTCCTTCGCACTCGAATGGCAGGACGGCAAAAGCCAAGACAAACGCGCCCGTTTCCCGGGCCACTCGTGCGACGATTGGAGAAAGCCCATCTCCCAACACTCCGCCCATTCCTGCAATAATAAACACAGCATCGGCACCGGCGCATAGAGAACGCACACGGGCCAAAACATCCGTTGCGCCTGATTCCTCGCTCCCGGTTTCATTCAGTGCGCTGAGCTGCCTTGCAATTCGATTTGGAACTTCGATTTTTTCCACGCTCGCAAGCCCAGCCAATGCGGCGGGATTCGAGTGGATCGCGACAAGCGATCCCTCAAACATTTGGTCGCCTGCCAAATGCCCCAGCACTCCAACCCCTGCGCTGCCAATGCCAAAAATTCTGACAACCGGTGACTTCTTTGGATGAGGAACAATAGTTGTTTCCTGGTTCATATTATCTTCTGAAAATTTGTCCAAGCGTGCTGCGGATGCCTTCGCTCAAAGAGCCTTTGGTAGACCGCTTTCGTTGATGAAAGGAGCCGAATTTGATCAGACCAATCGCGGTGGCGAATTCGGGCTGGTCCAGCGCGGACTTTAAGCCACTGATTGAATTGCTTTTCGCAATCCCTGCCGAGAGTCCCAACACTTGTTCAGCCAAAGCGGCTATTTGAGGAATTCGTGCCCCGCCACCAGACAAAAATACTCCCGCGCGAAGATAATCCAAAACGCCCGCTTGTTCGAGATCCTGGCCAATCAGTTGAAAAATCTCTTCCAGGCGGACAGACATGATCCGCTGGAGATGTTCCAGGTTGACCTGTTTAGCTTGTAACCCCAGTTCACTCGCCAACGTGATCGTCTGGCCTTTTGCGCTTTCGTTAAATCGAGCGGAGCCGTGCTCGATCTTTAATTGTTCAGCCCTGCTCAGAGAGACCTTCAATCCATACGCCAAATCATTTGAAATATGATCACCACCCACTGCCAGCACTCCAGTGTGTTTAATTATCCCGTTTGCACAAACGACGTATTCGGTGGTGCCTCCACCGATATCGATTACTAAAGAGCCAAGTTCCTTCTGTTCATTGGTCAGAAGCGCCAGGGAAGAGGCCAGTCCGCTGAAAACAATATCATCGACTTCAAGTTGCAACCCCTTAACCGTGCGAATCGCATTCTGCAGCCGATTCAGATTACCATGCACGACATGCACTTCCACCTCGACCCGAGCGCCCAGCATTCCGATAGGGTTCGTGATGCCATCCTGGCCATCGACAAAGAAATGCTGGCGAATCGCATGGATCACATGATTCTGCGCAGGCAAATTGATTGTTTTCGCATTCTTAATCACGTCCTGCACGTCTTCTTCCGAAATTTCGCGATCGGAAGAAACAACCGGGTGGACTCCCCGGTTATTAAATCCGCGAAGGTGGCCCCCGGTTACCGCCAAATAGACACTGCGTATCTCGACATCAGCCATTTGCTCCGCTTCCACGATCGCGTGGCGGACATCCTCTTCTGCCGCGGGTACATCAGCAATTTCTCCTTTGCGGACGCCGCGAGAGCGGGCCTGCCCAAGGCCAACAATATTAAGGGCGCCTTCCGCATTCAGTTCCCCGACGACGGCGCACACCTTGGAAGTTCCGATTTCCAGGCCAACGATAATAGAGGAAGGATCAAACATGGCTTTTCTTCACACGCATGGGTTTGGTTGGTATCGGAAGCGTTGGCGGGAGTGACTCAGGGTCGTGCCATTTTAGTGGGATGCTGTTAGTAATAGCCAAATCGAGAGTCGCAATGACTCTACCTAACTTTTGGCCGAGATCAAAAACTGCGCGCCAACGGCACAGTTGCTGTTCCAAATCCACCAACCCGAGGGTGACTTCGTTGGCTTGGCCGGTTCTAACCGTCAGGATCTGGGGCGCGGTTATGTCGATCCATTTAAGGTCCGCCAGGCCAGCCATGGGTGACTCTTGAAACGCCAGAATGACGCGTAAAGCCGCCTGCACAGATTCCCCGCTCAACCGGCGGCCAGGTTGCAGTTCACGCTGATCAATGCCTGAAATCACAGGCAGGGTTTCATTTGTGCCGGCCAGTAAAGTGGCCCGCTGGCCAGCCTCCAGAGGCACCATCACGTATCCCTCCGCATCCAACTGGAAAACAGTAGTCTCTATACCCCCACCCCCGCTACGCGGGCGAATTGCGTTTACCTGCGCGATGGGTTCGCGTTCGATCACCCGGATCCTCAGCATTCGGGGCGGAACACGTTCGACCGACACCGATTCAATCAATGAAATCAATTCGAGATTTCGTTTTACTCGAGTCAGATCCAGGGCGAAAAGATTTTCATGCGGCTTGAGTCCGGCCCAACGGCAAAGTTGCCCCACGGCAATGACGCCATCGGTTTTGACATCCAACTGCTGAATTGTAAACGCCGAGTTTTCAAAAACCAGCTGGGTCAGCCCCCATTCAGAACTTCGCCAGAGAACATATAAGCCGAAAAAAAGCAAAAACAGGACCCCCAGGCTGATAGCAGCTAAACGAAGTCGCGCTTTTCGGACCTGGCCGGAACGGAGCTTCACATCCAGCACGTACTCACGGCCAAGCCGCCGGTTTGTTAGTTTGCGTTTCAAAAACATTCTGATTCGCGCGATTTAGAAATTTCCATAGCGGGCCGTAGGTCCCGGCCAAAACAGCCTGAACAAACAAACGCCGCGTACACTGTACGTTTAAGGTTTTGTGGCTTGTACCCGCCGCCCCAGAGCCAGGTCCACCATCTGTTGACACAGGCTTGCATAGTCAATCCCTGCCGCCGCGGCCGCTTTAGGTAACAAGCTGGTTTCAGTCATGCCAGGCAAGGTATTTACTTCCAGCACTACCGGTTCACCATCCTGCCGCACCATAATGTCCACACGCGCGTAATCGCGCCCTCCTATGGCCTGAAAGGCTCCTAATGCAGCGGCTTGAATGCGATCGGTGCTCTCCACGTCGAATGGGGCAGGACATAAATATTCGGTTGTTCCCGCAGTGTATTTGCTTTGGTAATCATAAACTCCGCCTTTAGGCCGAACCTCGACGAGAGGCAATGTTCTGCCTCCAAGAATTCCAACCGTAGTTTCACGGCCAATGATTTTTTCTTCCATCAGGACTTCAGAATCGTAGCGCATGGATTCCGCCAGCGCTTTGCTCCAGTCCGCAACACGCTCAACGAATTGCAAACCGACACTGGAACCCTGATGGACCGGTTTTAGGACCACCGGCGGATCCCAGCCCATGGGCCAGCTCGCAGACGGAGAATTGATCAATAAAAATGGAGCAGTCGGCACTCGATTCTTCAGACAACGCTCTTTTGTAAGGACCTTGTTGAAGGCAAGTCTGCTCGCGTCCGGGCCACAACCGGTGTAGGGGATCTCCAGTTCTTCCAACCGGCTTTGCACGGTCCCATCTTCCCCGTAAATCCCATGCAATGCCAGAAAGACAACCTCCGTAGTGGCTGGCAGCTCCCAATCCTCACGACAAGGATCTAACTCATGAATTCGGTGACCTAACGAACGCAGCGCGCGGGCAACTTCCATGCCCGAGCTCAAAGAAACCTCTCGCTCCGCCCCCATACCCCCCAGCATCACTGTAATATTTAGCTTTTCTGCCATGACTCTGTTTTCCTAGCGTGATGCGGCCTCACCCGATGTTTCATCTCATCGTTAGACGATCGCGTGCCGAAGGGGCCGGGGCGCAGGTCTCTTCCAGCCGAAGTTCGTTCGGCGCCTCTGCGCCCCGGCGTTACCGGGTCTGGTGGAAGAATCTCAGTTGCCAATGATTTCAACTTCTGTTTGTAGCTCGATCCCGCGCTCCGCACGGGCGCGTTCTCGAATCTTTTCAATCAAATCGAGCACATCTTTTGCAGTCGCGGTCCCGTCGTTCACGATGAAGTTGCCGTGCTCGGCAGAAACGTAAGCCCCGCCCACGCGCGCTCCCTTGAGGCCGAGTTCATCGATCAATTTCCCCGCGGCAATCGTGATTGGATTCTTAAAAATGCACCCGGCGCTCGGAGCGGCAGGTTGTGAACTCCACCGTTTACGACTGAACTCGTCCATTCGCTGCTGGATGGCCTCACGCGAGGAACGTTCACCCCGGAGGACTGCGCCCAGCGCCAGGTGCGTTTTCAACGTCGGACAATTTCTATAGTGAATCTCCAATTCCCGCGGAGTCCGTTCAACAACACAACCGTTGACATCCATCACACGAATGGATTCAACAATTTGAAACATTTCTCCTCCCATCGCCCCCGCATTCATTCTTAGTCCCCCGCCAATCGTCCCCGGAATGCCTTCGAAAAACTCCAGTCCCGTCAATTCATGTCGCTTGGCTTCATTCGCCACCGCCTTGAGCCTCGCGCCAGCGCCACAACTGAGATGTTCGCCCGCAACATTGATTTGATTGAAATGCGGGCTGGCCAGGCAAACCACCATGCCGCGATAGCCCTGGTCGGTCACTAAAAGATTGGACCCGCGCCCAAGCACAAACAGGGGAACAGATTGTTCACGACACCATTTCACCGCAGCCGCCAAATCTACCGTTGACGCAGGTTCGAGATAGACCTCAGCCGTCCCGCCAACCCGCAAGGTGGTTTTGCGCGCCAGAGGTTCGTTGAATCGAATTACAGATTCTGGCGATAAATAGCGGCGAAGTTGTTCAGATTTGTTCAGTACATCTGCCTTGGCAATTGTCGTTGTGTCAGAAATACCTACCATAATCTTGCGGGTTGTTCTTGCGCGCTGGCACGCTGCTGTCTTAAGGCCAATGGGGCTTCATTTGTCTCCATGACGATATTACGAATGGGTGGGCGGACACGGGGGGATTTTGAGGATGAACAACCTTCCTGTGCTGAGGCGATAACACCCAACATGTGTCGAGTAATATCGTCCGCGGCATCGGGCCGTTGCCACCCGGCAAGGGCGGCCTGCATGTTCTCTCGCAGGGTTTGATTCAGGACCAGGTCCTGGAACAAGCCGATCACCCGCTCTTGGGTCGCTTCGCTTTCTTCAAGAACCTGAGCGGCGCCGGTTTTCGCATACGCCTGAGCGTTGAACCATTGATGATTATCCGTGGCGCTCGGATACGGAATCAGTAGCGCAGGTACGCGCATTGCCGCTAATTCAGCAAGACTCGAAGCACCTGCGCGGCTTATCGCCAATGTGGCCCCTCCTAAAGCTACTTCGATGTCATCCAAAAAAGCGCGCACCACCGCCCTTAATCCAAGTTTAGCATAGGTCGCCTTCATCCAGGCGGCATCTCTCTTGCCCGTCAAATGAAGCCATTGCCAATCGGGATGAAGCTGCGAAAGCACAGGTAAACAACGCGCGATGATCTGGTTGATACCGGCGGCGCCCTGGCTACCTCCCACCACAAGAACCAGCGGCTTGGAGGCGTCCAACCCCAATTCCACACGGCAGTTCGCGACAGCTCGCTCTCGAAACTGCGCGCGTACCGGCGTCCCGCTGACTCTCACAGGACAACGCCTTAAGCCACTCGTCGCGGCCGGGAATCCAACAAATGCATGATCGACGAACCAGGAAAGCCAACGGTTAGCCCGACCTGGAATCGCGTTGGACTCGTGCAGAAATGTGCGGGCGCCCACGGCTTTACCAGCAAGAATTGGCGCCGCGCTGGTAAAACCGCCCATAGCGATCACACCATCCGGAGCATGATGCCGGAAGAGCCTTTTGGTGAGTAAATACGAAGCGCGGAAACCACGGAAAAAGGCGACGCCGTTTCTGCGCCCAAAACCAACCGCTGGCAAAGCCAGAATCTGATAATCGTTAACCTGGCTGATCGCTTGCTGATCCACCTCCTTTTGAGAGATGATCAGCGTAATCCGGGTTTCGGCCTGGGCAAGTTTTTCGGCGATGGCCAGGCCGGGAAAAAGGTGGCCACCTGTCCCGCCACAGGCAATGGCAACCGAATAGCGATGTGAAAGGGATGTCATTTATCCAGTTCGAACAGAGCCAGATTCTTCATCCAGAGAATTGATTCGTTCCGATGAGCGCGACTGTCGCGCGATGCTCAGCAACAACCCGACACTGGTCAGCATAATCAATAAGTTTGACCCCCCGTAACTTACAAAAGGGAGAGGCAACCCTTTATTGGGCAGGGCGCTGGTGGCAACGCCTATATTGATAAAAGCCTGCAACCCGATTAGAAATGAAATACCCGAACCTAAGAGCAGCCCAAAGGTGTCACGAGCATTACACGCAATGAAAAGGCCGCATAACATAATCACCACGAAACCCACCACAACCAGCAAGGTCGCCACCAAGCCAAGCTCCTCACCAATAATTGAAAGAATAAAATCTGTGTGGTTCTCCGGTACGAACCCTAGCTTCTGCAACCCATTGCCTAGCCCCAATCCTGTCCATCCACCCGAACCTAACGCGAGCATCGCGTGATAGGCCTGGTAACCGACCCCGTTCTTATGCTGCTCCACATCCAGCCAGGCCAGGATGCGCTTTCGGCGCATCGGATCGTTTACAAGAGAAATTGCCAGCCCGACCAGCGCCGCAATGATTGGCGGCACAATATAGATCCATCTGACGCCCGCTATCACCAGCATGATTCCGGTAACACTAGCCATCAAAATCGTGGTGCCACGATCCGGTTCAATAAATATCAGCGCCAGCACAACGCTGACCAGCGCCGCTGGAACAAGCACGCCCCTTTTCCAGGTTCGCATTTGCCGCTGATAACGGTCTCCGTACCATGCCAGGGTAATGATTAAGCTCAATTTTGCAATTTCTGACGGCTGAATGCGGAACGAACCGTAGCCAAGCCAGCGTGAGGCTCGGTTAATTCTGAGCCCTATATGAGGCACCCACACCAGCATTAACAACACCACGGAAATAATCAGCAAGGGTAAGGCAAACTTCTTTAACAACCGGTAATCTATACTTGCCGCCGCCACGCAGAGCACAAGCGCAAATGGACACCACAACAATTGTCTCAATAGATAATGTGCACCCGGTTGGCCCATGGTGGAACTGTAGAGCATCGTCAGACCCAGCGACATTAAAGCCGCGACGCAAAACACCAGTAAGGTGACGGCCAGTTTCATTCAACTTTGCGGGCTCAGGCTGAGGATTCCTGCTCCGCAAAAGCCGTTAATGGGAAGCTGCCGCCCCTGTCGGTACCGCAGGCGTGGTGGATGCTGTTTCCGTCGAAGCCACTGGCAAACTCTTTGCTGGAATCTTCAGCTTCTGTCCCACGGTGATGCGATCACTCTTCAAGTTATTCGCAGCACGGATTGCTTTGACCGTCGTATGTTTTGCCATGGCAATTTTAATGAGAGTGTCGCCGGACTTCACAGTGTGCATCTGGGCACCGCCGGCAGAATCAGCAGGGGCAGCAACAGCGGCAGACGTGCCAGAAGCAACCGGCGCTTTCGGCGTGGCTGCCGGAATATGAAGTGTCTTTCCGATCTGCAGTTTTGTGGGCTCAACTCCCGGGTTCGCATCCTTTAGGGCGGCTACGGTGACGTTGAACTTCTTCGCTATGGTACTCAGTTTATCACCGCTGGCCACCGTGTACTCACTTGCCGGGGCTGGCGCAGGTGGGGTCGGTTCCTGAACCACCGGGGCTTGATTGGTGGCCTGGGGCACACTCGGATCGGAAACCATCGGCAGATTGGTCGCTTCAAACGCTGGAGCCGAGTTGGTGGTTTGATTGGCTTGAGCGGTGCCATCCTCACGGTGACATCCTTGCAATAGCAGCGCGAGCAAGCCGGCACCGTGAACGGCCAGAACAAAAAATACACCGATTTTGACACGGGCTCGGCTTTTGTTTTTTGGGTCGATAGTCCCTTGTGGAACGAGCGGAGTAGGATTATTCATTTTAATAATTATGGGTTGGGTTTATAAGATACACTAACTGTTGTTTGGCTACGTTCGCCGCGGGGTTTTTCCTCAAAAAACCACGCAGCAAATTGGTTAGATTGTTTCAGCATTTCTGGACCTTAATTCTTCGTGGCACTGCTTGTGTCGTCCATATAGGGGTGTGGGTTCGGAACACCCCTACTTATTGATTTCACCGTACGGCAAAACAATTCACCGCGCTCCTGGTAACTTTGAAACTGATCAAAGCTCGAACAAGCCGGTGAAAGCAAAACTACGTCGCCGGAAACAGCTTTTTTCGCTGCTTCGGATATTGCTTCTACCAACGAATCCAGAACTGTGCAAGAAGTAAAAAGACTCCAGGCGGCACGAAGTTTTTCCCGTGCCTCACCGATCAGGAACGCATGCTTGACCCTTTTTGAGATCCAGGGTCCGGCATCGTGATATTCCAATCCTTTATCTTTTCCGCCGGCGATCAGAAAAATGTTCGCCTCGCTCTTTGGACCAGCAGGCGCTGCCTGCAAAGCCTTCTGCAACGCGTAAACATTTTCAGCCTTGGAATCATTGATATACTGCACACCCTCTAGTTCTCTGACCCATTCGAAACGATCTGGTCCGGCGGTGTAGGTCTTCATTGGCTCGACCATGCGTTCGAGTGGCAACCGCAATACGTGGCCAATAGCCAAAGCCGCCATTAAGTTCTCCGCATTGTGCGGACCGCGGAGCAGACAATGATCCATATCCAGTAACGGTCCCGGCCAATTAGGCAATCGGCTGATAAGGAGTCCTCTTTCTAAATAAATGTCCGCTTGGGTATCTGTTGCACTGAAAGTGATTGTTTTGCCTGGGACGGGCACATCGAGTTCGCGCAAACGGGCAAACGCTTCGCTTTGCACAATAGCCCAATCGAATGGTTGTTGGTTATGAAAGAGTCTCGCGTTAGCCCGGACATAATCCGCTGGACGCGCATAACGATCCAAATGATCCGGCGCCACATTCATCAACACCGCCACGGCCGGTCTGAAAAACTCAGTTGTTTCCAGTTGAAACGAGTTGACCTGCAGCACCATAAAATCCAGGTCTTTGCTCTGCTCGACGACCGAGCAGATCGGCCTGGCACAGTGTCCCGAAGAAACCGTTTTGTGATGGTTATGGCACAAGGCGCGTTCGACCAACTCCGCCGTCGTCCCTTTTCCGTTTGTGCCCCCGATGGCAATGGTCAAACATCTGGCTTGTTGATATCCAAACTCCAATTCTCCAATCAAAGGTATGTTGCTGCTTCTGACCGCTTGCACAATGCAAGTGCTGGACGGGACTGTCGTGCTCAATACTGCCAGGCTGAACAGCCCTTTAGGCGGGGAGTGGACTCCAAGGCTTACCTCCACACCTAACGGAAGCAATCTCGCGGCGCTGGATCGCAGATTCGCGTTATCACCTGTATCTACTGCGACAACACGAGCACCCTGTCGGTGCAACAACTCGCAAGCCGCGCGCCCCCTGCCGCCCAAACCAATGACCAAAACTTGTTTGTCAAAAAGATCTAGCATGCATCTATTCCAGGCTTTGCTTAATCACCATTGAATAAACTTTTGGCGCTTTGCTCATCGTATCTTTAGCGTGCTCAAAGCCACGACCGCGCAAATGACGCAGAGGATGTAAAATCGAATCACGACTTGAGATTCGTACCACCCCTTTTTCTCGAAATGATGGTGAATGGGCGCCATGAGGAATACGCGCCGGCCCGTGCCGTAACGGCGGCGAGTGTAGCGAAACCAGCAGGTTTGGATGATCACAGAACCCGCTTCCATCACAAAGACCCCTCCTGCGATTACCAGGACCAGCGGCTGGTGAATCAGAACAGCGATGATGCCGAGCGAGCCGCCCAAGGCCAGCGAACCGGTATCTCCCATAAACACCTGTGCCGGGTGACAATTGAACCATAGGAAACCCAAGCCTGCTCCGATCATAGCGGAACAGAATACGGTGAGCTCTCCGGCCCCAACGACATGGGGAATTTGAAGATAGGCAGCCGCTCGAGCGTTGCCACTGAGATAGGTCAGGATCACAAAAACGACCGCGACAATCAGTGTGCAGCCAATCGCCAGGCCATCGAGTCCATCCGTTAAGTTCACCGCGTTGGCGCTGCCCACAATGGTGCTCACGGTCAATATTAATCCTACCAGGCCCGCCCCCGTAAGCACCGGATACTTGTAAAACGGCACCATGATTTCGGTGATCAATTTGCTGGTCGAGGGCACTCTCCAGAGATAGAGCCCAATAAACAGCCCCAATACAGCCTGGACCCAGAGCTTTACATGGGACCGTGTTCCAGCGCCGCTCTGTTGAATGATTTTTGCGTAGTCGTCGTAAAAGCCCAGGCCGGTCAGCACCACCACGGAAAGAAGAGTCAATTGCACCAAAATATTCCATTGCGCCCAGAGCAAAGTGGTAACATTGAGTGCGAGCACGATTAGAATCCCGCCCATGGTCGGAGTTCCTTTCTTGCTGAAGAGACGTGCCGCTAAACTGCCGGCGAGCTCCGCTTTGTCCGAGTAATCCTGGCCAAATTTCAGCCTCTTCAGCCATGCGATCACTCGAGCTCCCAGCCACCAACTCATCAGCAGCGCCGTTAACGCTGCTCCCGCGCTCCGGAAGGTGATGTAGCGAAACAATCGCAGCGGCGACACCACGTTGGCCCACGGCGTCCCTGCCGACCACTCCAGCAACTGTTGACTGAGATAATAGAGCATCGGTCATTCGCATCAAATGCACGCTAATTTTCCCGGCCGTTACCGCCCCGTCGCAAGCCTTCAGAAACCCTTTCCAGCCGGGCAGCACGGGATGCCTTCACCAGCAGAACATCGCCGGTCCGGACAAAACTCTTCACCGCCACAGCAGCAGTCTCGACATCGGCGAATTCAAGCACCCGGTTCAATCCAGCATCCCGGGCGGCACGCGCCATCACCGACGCCATTGTGCCAATCGCAAATAACTGCGCGATGCCCAGTTCGGCCGCGCGTCGCCCGACTTCCTCATGGGCTGCTTCGCTGTGTTTCCCCAGCTCGGCCATATCCCCGAGCACGGCAACACGGCGCCCTTTGCAGGGCATTTCTTGAAGTGTTTGCAACGCTGCCAGCATCGAATCGGCATTGGCGTTGTAGGCGTCATCCAAAATTCGAACCCCATTATGTTCCCAAAGCTGCAGACGCATCTTCGCCGCTTTGCATTCGGCTAATCCACGTTCAATGGCTTCCCGCGACAGACCCAATTCGATCCCAACAACAATTGCAAAAAGCGCATTGACGGCCTGATGCCGGCCGAGCAAAACTAATCGGTATTCCCCGCAAAAATCTTCATTCGGCCCTTCCACGCGAAAGCTCATCCCTTGTTTCTCCGCGAGCACATGGGTAACCCGCCAATCATTGGAAGGCAGAAAGCCGACCCTGACTACCCTTGCCGTGCAACGCGCCGCCACTTTCGCTGACCATTCGCTATCACCTGCCAGAAACAGCTTTCCGTCCGCAGGCAACAACTCAGCGAGTGTGCCTTGCTCCTGCGCGACGCCGGCTACGTCACCAAAAAATTCCAGATGTTCCCGACCAATGCTTGTGATAATCCCGAAACGGGGTTGCACCATGCGCACGAGCGGAGCCAACTCCCCCGGATGGTTCGTGCCAACTTCCACCACCATGGCACGATGCGACTTCTCCAGGTTCAACAATGTCAACGGAACACCAACTTCATTGTTAAAACTGGCTTCGCTCCATAAGGTGGGACGTTTCTGCTTCAAAACAGATGCGGTTAGCTCCTTGGCGGTCGTTTTGCCGTTTGAACCTGCGACAGCAACGACCGGCAGATTGAATTGGTTTCGGTAGGCTGAAGCCAGCCGCCCAAGAGCTGCTCGTGTGTTATCCACGGCGATGAGGGCGCACTCACTCAGTTCAGTCGGTAAATCTCTTCGCGCCGTCATGATGGCGGCAGCCTTTTTCCTTGTCACCTCCCGTATAAAATCGTGTCCATCAAATCGCTCTCCCGGTAAGGCGATGAAAAGATCTCCCGGCTGCACTCGTCGCGAATCCGTACACACCCGCAGTATTGACGTTCGAGGCGACCCCGCCAACAGGTCGCCACCGGATGCGCTGATTACAAATTCGAGTGAGCGTGGCTCCATATGAATTAACGGTCGCTGGATGGGGACGACGGTCGCACCACCTCCCCTGCCCGCTCCGGCACAGGCTGCGTCCAATCCAATACCTCTAGTTCAACTGCCTTTACATTCATTTCGTCCACCTTCGAAGGGCGGCTCCCGGGCTCCTCAATTGCTGCCACAAACAGGTGGTGAGAGATTACCGGAAGTGCATTCATATTAGCTTTCGCGTTGTTCGATTGCTTTTTACTGAAATCGGGCATCCACACTTCTGGGTTTGGTTTCGTTGGCGGCCGCAATGGGGTTGGCAGCGTTCTCCGGGTTATCCTCGGGTCGAATGTTAAGATAGCTGGCTGTGCGCTCCGCTATTTGCTTAAAGATCGGCGCCGCAGTTTGGCCGCCGTAATAACCCTTTCGGATGTCCGGTTCATCCAACATCACAGAGATGCACAGTTCGGGATTGTCCGCGGGGAAAAATCCGAGAAAGGAAGCGAAAAATTTTCCCGGAACGTACACTCGATGTTCCGCCTTTTGGGCAGTGCCGGTTTTCCCCGCAACAGTGTAATGTTCGAGCGCAGCCTTGGGCGCCGTGCCTTCGGGAGAGACAACCGTTTTCAATGCCTTAATCATGAGTTTCGCTGTTCCTTCGCTGACCACCTGGCGGACCCTTTGCGGAGAGTACTTTGCTACGACCTTATGATGGCTGTCCTCGAGCCGGTCCACCAACATCGGGCGCATCAGCCAGCCCCGGTTGGCAATGGCGCACATCGCCATCATCATCTGAAGCCGTGTCACAGCGATTCCCTGCCCCATCGGAAGCTGAGCAATGGAAACTTTGCTCCATTCTCTCACCGGACGAACGATGCCTTTCGATTCCCCCAGCAATGGAATTCCGGTTTTTAGGCCAAACCCGAAATCCTGGATATACTCGAATAAACGGTCCTGCCCCATTTTGATGCCGATTTGCGCAGCGCCAATATTGGAGGATTTGGTGATGATATTTTCCACCGAAAGTAACCCATAGGATTCATGATCGTGAAGTTCACGGCCCGCATACCAAAAGTGGCCATGCCAGCAGTCAAAAATGTCGTTCAGCCGAACTAGACCGTCGTTGAGCGCCCCTGAAACCACGACTATTTTGAAGGTCGACCCCGGCTCAGGCGCATCAGTGATAATCCGATTGCGACGAGCATCCACAGAACTTTGGTCAAGATGATTCGGATCGAAGTTCGGGAGAGTAGCCATCCCAAGAATTTCCCCAGTGCGGGGACGGACCACGATTCCACAAATGCTCAAAGGCGCATTCTTTTCCATGCCTTCGGCAAGTGCCGATTCCAGGATGTGCTGGATGGTCGAGTCGATCGTCAAAACTACATTGTTCCCATCCCGCGGCTCGACATCCTGCTCGCGCATGGGAACCACCTCTCGCTGACGCCGATCCTTTTCGGTGATTCGCCAGCCAGGCACTCCGGCCAGTTGTGAATTAAAAGTCGCTTCAATTCCCTCCTTGCCGGTAGTCTCCTCAATCAAAACATCGTTGACTTTTAAGTTAGTTGTTCCCACAAACCCCAGAACATGCGACGCGAGGTTTTGATGGGGATAGACCCGCAGTTGATCTTCCGGTCCATCTATGTAGATCGCTTTTTGTCGCAGGTTGCGGTAAAAGGTTCGTTCGGCAGGAGAAAGCTTTTTTTCATCCAGGTTGAATGAAAGGTTAGTCATCGCCTCCTTGATTTTCTGCCAGCTCTCCGCCGGTACTTTGTGTTTGAGCAGGGCATAACGACTGCTATTTGTGGCCTCCCCAGTAATGTTGTGTTCCACGCGCGCATTGATTTTCTTTATGATCTCGGCTTCCGTCATTTGGAGCAGCGGGGCAATCGCCCGCGCCACTTCCGCTTGCCGGTTTCCAATCAGGAATGGATCCGCGCATACCGTCCAGGCCCGCACGCTGGTCGCGAGAAGGTATCCCTTGATATCCACAATATCGCCGCGCTGGGGTTGCAGCAGAGATTTTTCACGGGTGAATATCAAAGACTTGGCATTGAGATCTTCGTGCCGCAGCACTTGCAAATCGACGAGGCGATAGCACAATCCCGCAAAGCCCGCGCCCAACAGCGCGCCCAGCAGCAGAAGTCTTCTCAATTGGATTTGCCTGGCCATATTCAAATTACCATCCGCCCGTGGGCGATCGGTTCCTCATCCGACTGCGTCACGGGCGGCGGTAAAAAATCATCGTTGCTTCATCAATTTCGCTGGTTTTTGTCGAGCATTTATCGAGTTTGCCGGCCACCCGCGGCGATCGGTTCCTCATCCGACCGCGTCGCGGGCAGCGGCAAAAAATCATCAGTTTATGGCCCTTTGCTTTTCATAGCGGCGCTCACTGGCGCATGATCTTGAACCAGATATTGGTGTTCTGAAGCAGGGGCGAAAGAATCACGCGAAGGCTCGGGCAATAACCAAATCTGAGAACGCGGCGGCTCGACCAACCCCAGCTTCAGGTCCTTGATTTTCTGTTTCAGATACTTATCGTCCCGCAAAGATTGCAATTGTGTTTCGAGTTTCTTGTTTAAGACCTTAGTCTGGTCCAGTTTCATCTCATTCCGCCGGAGCTGTTCGCCCAATTGGTGGATCTGGTTTTTTTGCCAGACATACCCGACTGCCGATCCGCCGATCATCAGGCAAAGAAAAAAAGCCTTGAGCGCCGGTCCAAACCGGATTGCAGCCGGCTCATATTTTCTGTTTTTCGCCATAACCTAATTTCATCGTCCATCCGTCAGGGTGAACTAAAGCTTTTCCATCACTCTTAATTGGGCACTTCTGCTCCGAGGGTTTTCTGCCAATTCGGCCTGGCTGGGCTTAATCGCCTTGCGCGGACACCATTTCAACTCAGGCGCGCGCGGTCGACGCAACTCAGGAACGTCCACTCCTCCTGTGAACGTATAATCCTGCGCCCGCGCGCGCCCGAAATTTTTCACTACGCGATCTTCGAGCGAATGAAACGTGATCACTGCCAAACGACCGCGCGGCTTCAAAATTCTGAAGGCTGCTTCCAAACCGATTTTCAAAGAACTGACTTCGTCATTGACTGCAATACGCAACGCTTGAAACACCCGAGTTGCCGGGTGCGTTCTTTTCCCCCGCCGGGGCAACACACGCTCGATCACATCCGCGAGTTCCCGTGTTGTTTTAATCAACCGATTCTGGCGCTCGCGGACGATCGCCCTCGCCACACGGCGCGACTGCGACTCACCGCCAAATTCCCAAAAAATTTCCGCCAATCTTTCCGCGCTCGCACCATTTACCAGTTCGTCCGCGGTCAACGGTTGGCGCCGGTCCATCCGCATGTCCAGCGGCCCATCCCGTTGAAAGCTGAACCCACGCTCAGCACAATCCAACTGTGGCGAACTCACGCCCAAATCCAGCAATACACCATCGCAACTCTCTGGCACTATCCAATCGGCCAGTTCCGAAAAATTCGCCTGCCGCAATTCAAAACGTCCTGCAAATCTGGCCAGTCGCTCACCTGCGGCTTCCAGCGCGGCGCGATCCCGATCGCAACCATACAGCCAACCCGCAGGCGAACTGGCTTCTAATATGGCGGCCCCATGCCCCCCCGCCCCCAGCGTTCCATCCACATATTGTCCCCCGGATTTTGGTTGCAGCGCCTGCAACACTTCGGCCAACAGAACAGGTTTGTGAACGAATTGAGACACGCATGATCCTGACTACTTTCGCTCGGCTGTTAGCTCTTGGGTTCTCTCTTTGCCGCAAGCAGTTTCCGCAACCGTTGTGTTGCGCGATGAAATCTCTTCCGCTCCAGGAGCTTTTGACTCCTTCCGGGCTGGAACGATCTCCAGATCGGTATCGCTCAAATCGTTCCTAACCACTCGCACTTTGTCTAACGACAGTTCGGCTTGCACAGGCCTTTTGCTGGACTTCGGCAAATCACGGCGAGGCTTCACGTAAATCCGTGAGAAACTCGCTTTGATGCGGCCCAGCCAGGATGTGTACACCCCTCGCGCAGCAGATTCTTTTTTCAGGGGCTCTTGAGCAGGTTTGTCCTGGTTTGCTTCGAGCCTCGGCTTCATGGGCTCCTTCTGCACAATTGGCGGCACGGGCAGCTTGGGATCCGCATCCACCGGTTTGGCAGCTCCAAATTTTGGCAACAACCCTGGACTTCCCATTCGATACCGGTTTTCATTGTCGGTTCCACCACCCACTAGACTCTTTCCGGTGCTCAATAATTTCGCCAGGCTCATACGAATTCAAACCATCATTTTGAATGCTTCCTGCGCCATCACCGCATCTGCGGCCTTTACCTTCAGGTAACGTTCCGGATTCCAGATCTCGAACTGGTTAAGCAACCCAACCAAGGTTGCCTGATCCTTGATATCTGCCGCATTTGCCATATCTTCAGGCAGGCAAATCCGGCCACCCTTATCAACCGACACCTGGACGGATTCACTACCGATGAATCGTTTTAAAGTAAGTTTATTAGGATCAGAACTGGGCATATCCTCGATCTCTTTTAACAAGCGCACCATCTCTCGTTGGGGCAACACGCGCAGACACATCCCATGAGAAGATTTTGGCCAAAGAATAAGATGGAAATCGACCGGTTTGGCTGGACGCCATTTAGCCGGAATCTGAACGCGCCGCTTCTCGTCCACACCATGGTTGAAGGTCGAACTATAGAACGTGGTCGTTTCACTATTTGGTTCAGGATCCATTACTTCTGCCACAGCACGGGCCACTTTACACCTTACCGCCCCACTGTGCCCCACTTGTAAACCCTTTCCTCCATATCGGTCAACAAGTTTTTTGCAAAGTTATTGGAAAGTTATTCACAATTCATTTTTGAGGGTTTTACCCCGTAATTATGCTGGATTTGTTAGGAATTTGATGTGGTGCGGTCCAAAAACTCCTCTGAGCGCCAAAGTAATTAGCAGCTCTTTCAGCTTCTATTAGTGCGATTTCCCCTGCCACTTTTAAGCTTGCGCACTGCGCTGAAGAGATTGGGAATGAAGTCCCAACTACATCATTTAAAATCACTTACAACATCCGATCGCATCAATAACTTTTTTGGCGCATGGAAACAGCTCAATTCGATTTCACCTTGCCGAAGCAATTGATCGCGCAAAAGCCTGCGGAGCAGCGGGATCAATCCAGAATGCTGGTCCTGCATCGAAATGAAGGCAGAATCGAGCACGGGAAGTTTCTTGATTTCCCCAAGTATCTAAAAATGGGGGACGTGTTGGTTCTGAACAATTCCCGCGTTGTTCGCGCTCGTCTCTATGGGCGTGACCGCTCCGAAAGAGAGTTTGAAATTCTCCTTATAGAAGAGAATGCCACAAATGATTGGTGGACCATGATGCGGCCAGCGAAACATGCCCCAAACGGAACGGAAATTCATTTAAAAGACAATCTGGGTAAACCGAGTGAAGTAATAGGCACAATCAAGGAAACGAACCCTGAAGGTCACCGCCGAATTAGTTTTAGCGGCACACCGAATGTGCTCAGGATGCTGGAGCAACTCGGACATGTCCCGTTGCCCCCGTACATCACCCGTGATGGAAACACCGAATCAGAAACAGACAGCGAACGTTACCAAACAGTTTTTGCAGCCATCGAGGGATCGGTTGCAGCTCCCACGGCCGGCTTACATTTTACTTCAAATATGCTCGACCAAATTCGTTCGCAGGGAATCACGGTTTGTTTTCTGACCTTGCATGTAGGCGTCGGAACATTTGCCCCGGTAAAAAGTGAACGACTTTCGGATCATAGAATGCATAAAGAATATTTCGAGATCAGTGACCAAAATGTTCAGCTGATCAAAGAGGCAAAACGCGACGGGCGCCGTATTGTGGCAGTTGGAACCACAACTGTGCGCGTGCTTGAGACTCTAGCCGCCCTTGAACTCAGGCCCAACGCTTCACAGGCTCATGCGGCGAAGACATCCGCCGGACAAACAGATATTTTTATTTATCCGCCTTATCAGTTTCAAATCGTGGACGGTTTACTCACAAATTTTCATCTGCCGCGTTCTACCTTATTGATGCTGGTCAGCGCCTTTGCCGCACCAGGAAAGAATTCCGGCCGTGAACTTATTCTCAAAGCGTACCGGGACGCTATCGAAAAAAAATACCGGTTTTTCAGTTACGGAGATGTTATGCTCATTGTGTAGGAACACCCTCCCGGATTCGTAATGCATCGGAAACGATTCTCTGATCAACGCACATTCGGCTTTGCTCTTTTCCTGCTGTTGCAACAAACTGGATCAGTTTGCAACCGGCAACGCGGGTGTCTTCAACTCTTCAAGTTTAATCCCTTCACGGCGCAACAACGTCGCCTCCACGCGGGGAACGTACAACTGCGTCTCGGCCGGCAAATATTTTGCAATCGTATCGTAGCTGGTTGCTTGGTGGCGCGTTAGAAGCTTATCGACCGTTCCTTCCCCTGAGTTGTAAGCCGCGAGTGTCAGACGCCAATCCCGGTAGTGGCTATGCAAAGTTTTAAGGTATTGGGCCGCCACGGTTGCGCACGGCTCGGGGCTCAGCCGCTGATCCAGCGGCCAGGTCCTCAATCCAAACCGGCGCGCGGTGGCGGGCATTAGTTGAAACAACCCGGCAGCTCCCGCAGGACTGCGGGCCCGCGAATCGAAAGAGGACTCTACCTCGGCGATCCAAACTAGTTCCGGCGGAACTCTTCGGGCAGCAAAAATCGGCTTCAGGTTCGAGACGTACTGTTTGGCCTTTGGGGGCCAAGGCCGCGGTGCGATTTTCTTGATCCAAATTTCGCGGATCAATTGTGGAGGAGGATTTCCAGGAGGTTTAAGGGTTCGACCTGGTTCAGGTTTGGGTGCGGGAGTAAGCCGTTGAAGCCGTTCGGCGACCTCGAGGTTCTCCATTTGGTTTTTAAGCCAGATCGCATAAGGAAGGGTTTCCTCAGATTGTTCCAGCAACGGAATGATTGCTTTAGCCGTCTCTTTCAACCGAGCCAGATCCAAAACATATTGAGCGTGAAACTCCTTTTCGAGCTGCGTTAGGAAATCCTTTACTCTCTTTTGATCCACATCGCCGAGAATCCGTAGCGCATCATCATCAAGGTTCTCTTGAGCCCATTGTTCCGCGGATCTTGCGAGTTCGTCCACCGTAACGGCCTGCTCCTGCGCCATCAAAAGAGAACTGCTCAATAACAGCAAGCAAACGGTTTTCACAGGCCGAGCGTAACGGAAAAAACTGTCGAGCACCATACCGCGAAGCGACGGCGCACAAAGGTGACTGCTCTCAGTCATTCAAAGACACTACTAAATTTATTGCCAAAAAAAACAATACTTGGAGCAAATGGCCAAAAAATGGATGCGTGCACAATCGAGATTTTTGTCGCCTTTCAAACATATCGCGCACAAATTCATGGCTAGATTTCTTGTATGACCTGGACAAAACCTATGAGAATATTTTTTCCTCTCGCGATTACTGCATTGCTGTTAACGTCCTCTTTTCACACGCAGGCTGCCAATCCCTCCCAGGAAGCAACAAAAACCCAGCAGGAGCAAAGCGTCACTTATCGGGGAAAGAGTGGTCCTGGCAAAGGCAAACACGTGGTGCTTATTTCGGGCGACGAAGAGTATCGCTCGGAGGAAGCTTTGGCACAGCTCGGAAAAATTTTGGCCACGCAGCACGGTTTCAAATGCACCCTGCTTTTCCCTATTGACCCTGGCACTGGGATTGTCAATCCCGATAACCCGGGAAACATTCCCGGATTAAAGGCGCTTAAGGATGCTGACCTGATGGTGATCTTTATCCGATTTCGCAATTTGCCCGACGAGCAGATGCAGCAGATTGATGAATATTTAAAGACGGGCAAGCCGATCCTCGGTATGCGGACTTCCACCCACGCGTTCAAACTGCCGTCTGAAAGGAAAGATTGGCTCCATTATGATTACCGCTACAATGGGCCCACGAACTGGGTTCACTACGACGGACATTATTCAGGTCCGAAGACCCAATGGGCGCGGGGTTTTGGCGGGCTCATCCTTGGGGATACATGGTTTTATCACTACGGGTACCACAATAATCAGAGCACGCGCGGTTTGATTGCGAACGTGGCCAGGGGACTTCCTATTACACGGGGTCTCAAAGACGGCGTCATTTGGGGTCCAACAGATGTCTATGCGGTTCGCCTCCCATTACCGCAGGACACAATCCCCATTATCATGGGACAAACAATAAACCGTAAACGCCAGCGGGATGACACTGACATGTTTCTTGGAATGCGCCCGACCGATGACGAAGTTGCTTCCACTGACCACAATCCGACAGCAGACCGTGGAAAAGATCGCTACAACCCCAACGATCCGATGATGCCTGTAACCTGGATCAAAAGTTATCAGGTTCCCGGAGGCAAGAAAGGCAAGGTCTTCGCGACAACAATGGGAGCCGCCACAGATTTAATGTCGGAAGGCACTCGGCGCATGCTCGTAAACGGCGTGTACTGGTGCATAGGGTTGGAGAAAAAAATTCCGGTAGAAGGCACGAAGGTGGACCTGGTAGAGCCGTTCCATCCCACTCCATTTCGATTCCAATCCGATGAGTATTGGAAGAAAAAGGCCGTGAAGCCGTCGGATTTCAGATTAGACTAGACGAGCTGTGTTTCTGAAAAGTGTGCGGTTTACCTCTTGACGCCGTCGACGAGAAGGTCAATCTTCCAAGCCTATATAACACTTGCACAAACCAAATTCTCTTTTATGAAAACCTCCTTATTTGTTGTGGCCGCGTTCGCTGTGAGCCTTTCGGTTTACGCCGAAGAAACCGTGAAAATCACGGATGTCCATCTTTGCTGTAAAGGATGTGTCACAGGCGCCGAGAAAGCCGTCGGCGCGGTCGAAGGCGTTAAGGCAGAGGTGGATCAATCGAGCGGAACGGTGACGCTCACGGGAGCGGATTCCGCCGCGGTTCAGAAAGGAGCGACTGCGCTGACGAAGGCCGGTTACTTTGGAAAAAGCAGCGATTCCCATGTCAAAATGGATTCGCGGACCGGCGCGAAGGGGGCGAAAGTCCAATCCTTAAAAGTTGAAGGTGTTCACCTTTGCTGCGCAAAGTGCGTCAAAGCTGTTGATCACGCAATCAAGTCCGTTCCAGGTGTGAAAGAGCATACAGCTACGAAAGGCGCTGAGTCCTTTGACGTCACCGGAGATTTCAATGATAAGGAAGTGTTCGCAGCTTTGCAGAAGGAAGGACTTACGGGCAAAGTCGGGAAATAGGGAATTATAGGCTCGTATCCATTCGGCAGATTGGCCACCAGTCACCACCATAAAAATAAAAACACCGGAGTGATTTACTCCGGTGCTGATTAGATCGGTGCTGATTAGATCCTGTTATTTTCCGGATGAATTATCAGGTGAGGACGGCGACGGTGGCGTCGGGTTAATTGAGCCAGGGGTGGTCGAGCTGCTGCTGCTGCCAGTGCTCGACTCGGTCCCACCGGGCGAGGTCGCGCCGCCGGTCGAAGATCCTGCCGTCATCCCAAAATGTGAATAAATGCTTTGCCGCCATGAATACTGGCTGATGTCCGGCCAATTGCTTTGATCGAATGAAGGAGCCGACTGCAATTTACTGGCGTCACCGGCAAAGACGAAGGTCTGTTGACCTAAAGAGCTGGAACTGGTGCCAACACCGCTCACGCTGCTGCTTGAAGTAGTCGCACTGCTGCTGGACGACCTCAGAAGCGCCCAAGGCACAGCCACCAGCTTTCCACCACTGGAACCATCGCTCGAAATGGTGGAAGTAGCCGACGGGGTGGCCGTCGTACTGGGAGTGGTGGAACTAGCGGAGGAGTTAACGGAAATTACCGCGAAATCTATCCTTCCGGAAGATGGATTTAGCACGAGATCATTGATCATCCCCAATGTCTGACTTTGAGAGCTTTTCACTTCTGCATTCATTAGCTTGCTGGCTCTCGTTTCTTGCCCCATGCGACCAGTCGGCCAACGTCTCGTATGATCAAAAGTGGATGAACCTGCGGGACTTGTTGATTGATCGGTCGATGCACCGCCAGCAGTGCTGCTGGAATTCTGCCCAAAGGTACTCAACACGAACCCAGCGGCCCAAACTGCCATGGTTGTTATAATTCGTTTTCTCATAACCTGTCTTTTTTTATTGTTTATTCGAGGAAGAATGGAGTTATCTTCACGCTCCTATTCGAAATAAACCTAGAACACAGGCAAATAGGCTCCAATAGGGGAAAGACCTGAATATGATTGGGCAATGACTTACCGCCGTCTGCGCGCTGGCCCAAAAAAGTAACCTCCCCGGATGCGAACACCAGTGACGCGTTGCCCGCCACCATCCGGTTGGCCCGGTTTACCCTCCTCAAACAAGGCCGTATAGCGATAGTCGAAATTTTCCAGCTTTACTCGAGAAATTTTTTGGCTGATGAAACGCTCGATTGATTTCACATGACGAGCATCCTCGGCCACCATCAACGTGAAAGCGTCTCCAGTAGCTTCCATTCTCCCCGTCCGTCCAATCCGGTGAATATAATCCTCTGGATGTTGCGGCACGTCATAATTAATAACATGGCTGACATCCGCAATATCCAGCCCACGCGCCGCGATATCTGTCGCTACCAGGACCTCATAGCGTCCATCGCGAAAACCGCGCAAGGCTTGCTCCCGTTCTCGTTGGGTGCGATTGGAATGAAGCACCGCCACTGAATGATTGTTTCGTTTCAATAAGTGAGCGATCCGGTCTGCACCGTGTTTCGTCCGGCAAAACACAATGACCGAGTCAAAGTTCACTCTTTTCAGGAGCTCCAGCAACAAATCAGTCTTTTGAGAATCAGAGACCGGGTAAATGACATGCTTAACTGTTTCCGCAGGCGTTCGGCGTGCGCCGATCTCAATCGTCTGCGGACGCTTCATCGCCCATTGAATCAGCGTCTCAATCTCCGGAGGTACCGTAGCTGAAAAGAGCGCCGTGTGTCGTTCGCGAGGACATTTCTGTATGATGCGGCGGACATCTGGAAGAAATCCCATGTCGAGCAAGCGATCGGCTTCATCCAGCACCAAAAATTCAATGGCATCAAGCTTGCATTCTCCCTGGTGGACTAGATCAAGCAAGCGGCCTGGCGTGGCGATGAGCACATCCACTCCGCTGCTGAGCGCATCGCGTTGGCGTCCATATCCTACGCCACCAAAAACAACGGTGACACGGAGGTCCGTAAAGCGGGCAAAGTCTCGAAAAGCAGTCTCGACCTGAGCGGCCAGCTCCCGGGTTGGTTCGATGACGAGAACGCGCGGCCGTGGTTTGTGGGTTCCGAGCTTGGACAGGATCGGCAATGCAAAGGCTGCGGTCTTGCCTGTGCCCGTTTGGGCGCTGCCGATAACATCCTGTCCCTCCATGATAAGCGGAATAGCCCGCAGTTGAATGGGCGTCGGCTCGATATAGCCCATCGCTTGAACTCCCTCAAGCATCGCTGGGGAGAGACCAAATTTCTTAAATGGCATAAACCTGGTTAGTCAGGCTGCGCCAGCGAAGTTTCTATCGTCGATTGTTCTCCTCCGGACGGTTCTTCCGGCTTCGTTTCAGAACCAGAAGGAACGTCGCTGGGACGTTGGAATTCCTGGATCGTGGTTTCCGGAGCTGCAACGTAACTGGCCTGTTCTGGCTCACGCTTTTCCGACTCGGATATCGGCGCCTGGCTGGACGCTGGCGGAATTTCCGAAGCCGCCGAGGGCTCCGGAGTTTGTGAGGATGAACTCTCAGGCGCTGGCACTAAACTGGGATCGGGAGGTTTGGTCTCGGGCTTCGGCGGCCGGGGTGCAGGCTTTTTGGCCGTCTCGAGAGTCCCGTTGGCAAATTCAATCACATGTCCCTGATGAATCAACCAGTGCAAATCCGAGTTAACCGCGGTTTGCTCCAGAGATTGTTCGCCCGGTTGGCTGGCAGGCACCGATTGAGCATCCGCAGAAGCTTTCGCCGGAGCCAACGACTCCAAAAGCTGTCGCCGGTTACATTTAGGATGGCCATTGATAAAATCAACAATCCTGCGAATGCCTTCAGAAACAGGAGTCGCTTCCAAATCGAGGTAATGAGGACGCGCTACCGATACGTGAGTGATCGTTTTATTGACTTTGAAAAACTGCAGCCCATGGGTGGCAAACTGCTGGCTCAACACGGTCGCTATCTGAAGAGGGAACCTCCGCTGGTCATCCCATGCCTGGCGCACGAGGCGAACCAATTGAGGGCTGCGCAAAGCGCGCGCTGCTGAACCACTCAGCGCATGGGACTCGACAGGCTTGATAATATTTTCCAGATGGGTTTCGCGAAAATGCTTTTCAACCGCCTCCATGCTGCCCAAACGCAGGGCCTCAGGCATATTCAAACAAAGATATTCCGTCTTGAAACTTTGATCATCTATCCATTTTTTTACTACTTCCTCGTCCCGCACGATTCTCACGCGAGACTTATAGACTTCGAACGGCAGCCGGGCAAATCGCTCCGAGTGCAATTTACGCAATTGATTCTGATAATCGTGATGATTAGGCGGTCCAAGAATCACACCGCTCATTCCACATTGTGCAACAAAAGTGTACTTGCCCTTGGGAGGCTCCGTGGCGGTCCGTTCCGCTTGATAAAATGTGTTGAAATGCTTCTTGAGCACATGGCCGATGGCTTCATCTATCGAAAGCCATAACGTTTCGTCCAACGCGCAGAGAAATAGAGATTGAAGAGGCTTGCCTTCGGCGTTCTTCTCAACCTGGAACGACACAGCATGGCGTTCCGGTTTTTGCAGAATCATTTGAGCAATATCAAACAGTGGATATGCTCTGCCGGTCATCTTGATCTGCCGGGCCAACGATTCCACGCCCTTCTCGTCAGGTAACAGGCTCAAATGAATCTCTGGAAGCGGTTGAGCGGGTTCGCGACGCTCCCGCCGTTCATGCTGTTCACCGGGCGGTGCTGAGGGCCTTTCCCGCCCCGAAAATCTTTCACGCGGCCCTTTGGCTCGACTTCCGCCGGTTCCCTGATCATTCCGGCGACCTTCTTCCCGTCTCGGTCCTGGAGGGCCCGCTCGGCGCTGTGGACGGTTAGGGCGTTCGGAACGCCGATCAAAGTCCCGTTCCTCCCTGCCTTCATATTGCGAGTATTGCTTGGAGGTGGAGGGCTCTTGAGCCCAAGCAGGCAGAAACAGCTTTTCCAGATCAAATTCGTTTTCAGTACTCATTCAACGGTCAGGCGCAACCTTCGTTCGCCATGGCAAATGCCACTTCATGCAGCATGGAGCCGCAGCGTTCCTTTTGCAAGCACGCGTTCAAATGCCAAAGGCCACGAAATACAGAAAGGGACGAGTCCATTACCCAGAATACTCTTTGTTATACCTTTCGTCTCAATCGTCCTCAACTTCTTTTATGGCCCAGATGGGATAGGGCGTGCTTGACCCTTTCATAGCATGCCACAAAATGCGATTCAGGAGATCCTCCGGACAGCGGTCCATTTCTTCCAACGGTAATCGACTCGACGCGTAGGCATTCTTTCGAAGCAGCGGGTCTGAAATCTTTTTCGGGTCGGGGTTCATCTGGTCCAGCGGGATATTATTGGGCAATGCTGTGAATCCCGCATAATTTGGTTCCATCGTGAAGCAATCGAACATGGGGGTTGCCGTGGCATCGAATAGATTCATAGGCGGCAGGCCAAGTATCAGTTCCATGGTGCGTAAAAGACTGGTGTGATTGTATTGTGTGCTGACAGTCACACCGAGCCGCGTATATGGGCTGATAACAAAAGCCGTGGTCCGGTAGCCACTCACGTGGTCCCAGCCTGCCTGGGGGTCGTCTTCAATCACCAAAATACATGTCTCGGGCCAAAAACGGCTGTGACTGATTGCTTCAACAATATGACCCAGAGCAAGATCATTATCGGCCACCTGGGCCGCGGGCGTAGGGAAGTTCGGTTTTGTACCGCTGGTATGATTATTTGGAAGGCACATGATAGTGAGATTCGGAAACTCCCCCTTATTTTCAAATTCCTTCAGATCAGCTAGAAAGCGCGCAGCGCGAAATTGATCTGGAATACTCATGGCCCACCCCACAGTATTGGTGACGAGGTAAGGGCGCAACGATTCAATAGCCGGTCGGCTGTAAATTTCGATCTCCCCGGCCTGGTTAATAAAGTCTCGATAAAAATCGAGGAACTTGGGCGAGCTGCTTTTTGAAGGATCTTTCCAGCGAGCCTCCGTGATGGCGAACTCGCCATAGTCGCGCAAGGTTTTGCCATGAGCGATCGCGTTGTCCCAAATGAACCCAGCAGGAGAATAGGCCAGCGCATCAACTTCGTTATCTCCCATTCCATCAGGGTAACTTCGGGGGTAACCAGCAAAAGAACGCTCCATATAATCCGTGGTCAAGGCAGTACCCGTCCATTGATGACCATCCGAACTTTGGATTCCCGAACAATAGGTATTATCGAGCAGGACGAATTCCCGGCAGATCTTGTGTTGATTCGGAGTGATTCGCTCCCCAAAAATGCATAAGGAGGGATCGCCATTGCCTTGCGGCATATCACCGAGGACCTGATCGTAGGTGCGGTTCTCTTTGATGATATAAACGACATGTTTAAACACGCTGGGCTCTCCCACTCGTTCCGGCACGGGCCTTGCCGGTTGGCCGGGCCGGGGGGGCAAGGCCGCTTGTTGCAAGAGCGGATAGCGCATATTCATTTGAGCCTTTCGGGTCAGCTCCCCCAGTTGCTTCGAGGCAGGCAATTTGATCAGACTGACCGTTCCGTGGTATTGGTGCGTGTTGAATTCCGCTCTCCCATCCGTTCGCTTTCGTCCTGGACCAAGGCCTTTGATATTCGCCACATAAATAGTTTCCCGCTTGGGATCGTGAACGACCGCACCTGGAAACCAACCGACAGGAATAAGGCCCAGAAGTTTCGATTTGCCCGGATGAAAATCAAAAGTTGCCACCGCGTTCTGGGAAGCATTGCAAACCAACAAACGCTTGCCGGACCGATCAAAAGCGAGAGCGTCAGGCTGGGCTCCAAAAAGGTCAGCCGGATTTTGTCTGGCACTGATCGTCTCCACAATCTTGTCGCTTCGGGTATCAAGAACAGTGAGCGAATCGCTCCCCGTATTGGCAATAACGAGCCAGCGACCATTAGGTGAAAGTTTCATTGCCGAAGCGTGAAGCCCCACCTGAAGCGAGACGGGTAATGACTTCTGAGTGGTGTCGATAATAGTAACTGAACCTTCATTGGCAATGTATCGGACAGGATCGACACGTACCCTCGTCCCGTGCCCCGCAGGACCAGTGACGCTCTCGGCGTCAGGCAGTCTTCCTCCCCAATTGCTGACGTAAATCTTTTTTCCGGCCAGCACTACATCGAAGGGAGCAAAGCCAACGTCCCAAAGCCGCAATACCGATCCGTTGTGGGCATCGAGCTCCGCCAGACGATTGGAGAGATTAAGCACTACATACAGTCGCCGGCCATTGCCTGAAATGGCGAGGCCAGCGGGGATCTCGGCTGAACGCCCCCGTGTTGAGACGCGCGGCAATGCAAACGCAGAGTAGGGCATGACCTTGCCCGCTGGATTCACAGTGAAAACCTTTATGTCCCCTTCGACGTTCGCCATGTAAAGCCGAGAGCCCTCAGGAGAAAACAGCAATCCTGTAAAACTAAGTTGCCCTTTTTCGTCCGGTCTCAAATTCTGATCAGAAACCGACTCAGGCGCCGCCTCGTCACTTCTTCTTGGAGGAAGCTGGAGCCGTTGAAGGATTTGGCCCGACACAGGGTCAATTACCACCAACTCATGACTCTTACCGGAGGTGACGAGTAATTTGCCGTTAGGACTTAAAGCCAAAGCCTGAGGGCGCAGCCCAGGCAATTCGACCTGCAAACCTGCAGGCGTCAAAATCTGGTTGACTGGTGTGTAAACCTGATTCGTGCCCAGGCGACCGACTTTTTCCTTACCGAAGAAACCTTGCGGTTGCGCTTTGCTGTGGTCCAAAGAGCCGATCAGTGTCGCAAGAAAAAGCGCGTGGAAAATAGAAATTCGAGAAGAGCCCTGCATCCGATTAGTCTTTTGGCACTCAGCTTGTGCACTTTCCCCGTTGCGGCAAGAAAAATGTTGCAAATCCGCTACGCGCAATCTGGCATTACTTTCCGATACAGAACTGGCTGAAGATCATGTCCAACAGGTCCTCGTTGGTTGTTTGACCAACAATTTCACCAATCGCATTGACTGCCAGACGCAGATCGAGGGCGGCTAATTCAACGGAGATTCCTGTGCCAAGAGCTTCGAGGGTTCTCAAAACCGCCTCGTGAGAGCGCTCGAGCGCCTCTTGATGCCGGGCATTGATCATCACTTCCAGCATTTCGGCTCTGATCTCGCCCGACCAGGCAAGTTCTTTAATGGCATCCTTTAAATCCTCCAGACCATCCCCTGTTAAGCACGAGACCCGCACCATTGCCGCGTGCGACATCGCTTCCACCTTTGCCCTGCCGAAATGAAATTGCTCAGGCAAATCCGTTTTGTTCAACACCAGGATTCGCTTTTTCGCGGAGAATTCCTCCAGATACATTCTGTCTGCCTGAGTGAGTGGTTCGGAAGAATCCAGCACGTGAAGAATAAATTCCGCGTTCTGAAAACTCTCGCGGCTGCGTCGGATCCCTTCGATTTCAATTTCATCGCGAGCTTCGCGCAATCCCGCCGTATCGATAAAAATGATTGGCAATCCGCGAATATTCGCAGTCTCCTCGATGGTGTCCCGCGTGGTGCCGGGAATGACCGACACGATCGCCCGGTCCCGGCCAAGCAGTTGATTGAGCAGGCTGGATTTGCCTGCGTTTGGCCGTCCGGCAATGGCAACACGTATGCCGCGTCGCAAGATCTGGCCTTCGGAAGCATGCCGAAGAAACCTCTCGATGGCGTCGGCAACCGACTGCAGCCGCGCGATAAGCTGGGCACGGGTATCAGGCGCGATGTCCTCATCCGGAAAATCGATGTGTGCTTCGATGTGGGCCAGGGTCTGCATCAGTTGATCACGGAGCTTGTTTATGTGGTGCGAAAGCTTGCCTGCGAGTTGTTCGCTTGCCGCGCGCAAGGCCAACTCGGTGCGGGAGTGGATAAGATCCGCTACAGCCTCAGCCTGGGCCAAATCAATCCGCCCATTGAGAAAGGCACGCCGGGTAAATTCGCCTGGAGTGGCAAGCCTTGCCCCGTTCTGCAGGACAGTCTCGAGCACCATTTTTGCAGGTAATACACCCCCATGACACGCGATTTCGATCACATGTTCACGTGTGAAGGTTCGGGGGGCCAGCATCACTGTCACCAGTGCTTCGTCAACCCTTTTGCCTTTGTTCAGAATGTGGCCGAAGTGAACTGTATGAGTCGGAGCATTCGAGAGCCGAGGTGCAGAGCGTCCCGCCGGCTTGAAACAGCGATCCCCTATGAGTAGTGCTTCCGGGCCGGAAATACGAAGGACCGCCAGGCCTCCTTCACCGAGTGGCGTGGCTATCGCAGCAATAGTATCATCCATGGAGTGCAGCTCTGCCAAACCCTGGGATCGGGTCACTAGCGGCAAGAGCCCTTCGCATTATTCTGATCTTCTCCGGCCAGCAAGAGCCGGGCTTTTTCATAGCTTTTTTTGGCAAGATAATGGGACAAGTCGGGATTCTCACCCTTGGGCAACTGCTGGGCTAAGGCATCAATCCGCTCAAAAAGCGGTAACAGATTTGGTTTCGGCTGGGCCGTTGCCATGAATCTCACGGCGGCGTCCAATTCATTTAACGCCTCAAAAATCGAATGTTCTACAGGATGCATATGTCCGAACCGTTAGAACTGCAGACGATTACCCAAGGTCGAAATGGACGATTCCAAGCCGACGAACTTCCCTGCAAGATACCAGGCCGTGACAAATCGGGCCAGCCCTGTGGTCAGAAGTAGAAGGAGCGATCCCATGAAGTAAAGACCAAACGCATGGGATGGGTCAGGCTCCATAATTCGAGGAAGACCTTGATAGAGCACACCTGCAGTCAAAATAATGCCAATCCCCCAGGGAACCCAGGGAAATACATCTTTAAGACCATCAACTAGATGCAGCAAAAAAAACGGCCCCAAGCCGTAGACAACGCTGGTGAAAGCCTGCGTGAAGGTATGACGCCCATGAAACGTTTCGCCAATTGATTTGATGAGCTTGGCGCCCACAGCAACCACAATCATGTAGAGCAACGTTTGAGCCACCTCAAAAATGACCACCTCACCTGTCGAATACATTCGCCGGGCCCCTATTTCACGACTTTTACCCCAATGTTGAAGTCCATAACCCTCAACGATTGCCGTGAGAAGCAGCATCGGTAGCAAGTAGGTGAGGAAAATAAACGCGACGCCGCGCTGGGCACGTGAGATGCGCTCCCAGGCAGCTGCCGGCTCAAAAATGAGCAACAAAGCTTTAATCATGCAATCGAACCGTTATGCCTGAAATGGCTCGCACCAAAATAGAGACATTTTTTGTTTACCGATGTTCAGTCCCGTGTTTAAACTGCCTCACCATGCGCGTTGATCTCGGAATCTGGGATAAATTGTCGCGAGTCGTCATTTTTCTTCTCTTTTTGGCAGGCCTGCTCGGTTTAGTCGTTTGGTACCTGCCGCTGATTGGCAAGAACGAACGCTTTCGCAAAAAAAACCTTGTTTTGGAAAGCCAGATTCAAAAAGAAGAAGAAACTGCCAGGCGAACCAGAGCAGAGATCGAAGCACTTTGCCATGATTCGAGGGCCATCGAACGCCTCGTCCGCGAACGCTTGGGATTTGCCAAGCCCGGAGAAACGGTCATCAAATTTGAGGAAAAGAAAACAATCATGACTGTCAAATAGCGTTAGAACCCCGCATCAGGCGGGGTCCTTAGACGGTCATGATCTCCTTTTCTTTATGTTCCAGATGGCCATCGATCTTACCGATGTACTCATCCGTCAGTTTTTGCAGTTCCTTCTCGGAATGTTTCACATCGTCCTCGGTCGTGCCGCTGTCGTGTCCATGCTTCTTTAGTTGCTCCATTGCATCTCGTCGCACATGACGAATTGCAACACGACCATCTTCCGCCATCTTTCGTATAATCTTGACGAATTCCTGGCGCCGTTCCTGGCTCAATTCCGGAAAAAAAATGCGTATAGCTTTTCCCTGTACTGAGGCTGTCAACCCAAGATTGCTTTTCTGAATCGCCTTTTCAATCGGATGCAGCGAATTCATATCCCATGGTTGGATTGTCAAAGTGCGCGGTTCGGGAGTGGTAATGCCTGCCAGCTCGCGAATACGCATCTGCGAGCCATAAACCTCGACCAGAATGTTCTCGACCAATGCGGGCGAGGCTTTTCCTGTGCGCACCCCGGCAAACTCATGGACGACCACCTGCTCGGTCTTGCTCATTTTGTCTTCCGCCTCGAGTAAATAGTCGTCCAAAGTCATAAGTCGATTGCAGCTCGCGGCATTTTGTTGGATCCCGTATTACCTTTTAACGTGAAGCTCAACCACTATTTGCTCTCAAGCTTTCTTCGAGTACTTCTGAAAATCAGCCTCGTCACCTTTGAACGCTTTTGCCTTGTCACCAATTCGAAGGATCTTCACTGATTTTATCGTATCACCATTAACAATCGCATCGACGACATCCTGTCCTTCAACCACGTGGCCGAAAACGGTGTGTTTGCCATCCAGCCAAGGCGTATCTTTGTGAGTGATAAAAAACTGGCTCCCGTTTGTGTCGGGTCCCGCGTTAGCCATTGACAAAATGCCTTTCTTGTCATGTTTGAGGGAGGCCACAATCTCGTTGCGAAATTGATAACCTGGGCCACCCGTGCCCCGGCCTTGAGGATCTCCTCCTTGGATCATGAAATTGGGAATCACCCGATGAAAAATTAGCCCATCATAAAAAGGTTTGTTCTGCGCCTTGGGTGATTCACCGGCTTTGGAATAGTATTTCGTCCCCTCGGCCAGCCCCACAAAGTTTGCCACCGTCAAGGGAGTCTTCTCATATTCCAATTGCAGAACAATTTTCCCCTTTGAAGTATCCATTTCTGCGTAGACACCGTCCGGAAGTTTGTTTTTTCCTTCCTCGGCGTGAAGCATCGAGATTACCCCGGCAGAAAACAGCGCCAGGAACAAGCATGACATGGTTCTTAATCTAAACATAGCGTTCCTTAAAATACTCAGCGAGGTAGATAAGGAAAGCACTTTTGTTAATCCAGACCACCAATATCAATCCGGTTCGCAAGCCACCTGACGCCGTCTGTCCATTCTGCGCGTGACAAAATCCAATGATGCTGGGACATTCAATAGATGAATAACGAAGTTGCCCGCATTACGACCACTCTTGGCGAAATGATCGTGGAATTTTGGCCCGACGTGGCTCCTAAGACCGTCGAGAATTTCAAGACGCTTGCTCGAAAAGGGTTTTACGATGGTACCTGCTTCCACCGCGTCATCAAGGATTTCATGATTCAAGGGGGCGACCCGCTCACCAAAGATGCCAACAAAGAATCCAGTTGGGGCACTGGGGACCCGGGCTATAAGATTAAAGCTGAGTTCAACGATCGGCATCACGATCGCGGTGTCCTTTCGATGGCGCGGTCCAATGACCCGGATTCGGCCGGGAGCCAATTCTTTATTTGCCACGGGACTCCGCGTTTTCTGGATCGTAAATACACAGCGTTTGGCAAACTGATCAAGGGGGACGAAGTGCTCGAGAAAATAGCAACAACCCCCACCCATCCGCCCGATCGCCCTAACCAGCGCGTAGTGGTTGAGAGCATCCGGATCGAACCGGCTGAGTCAGCACCCTGATCTATTCCGTTTCCACCGCTGCCAATCGTAGCCAGGAATGCCCGGTGAATTATGGATCTTCGTGAACTTGCATCTGTGCTCGTTGCCCTGGGCTGCCCTCAGGTCAAATCCAAAGACATGGCCGCGCAATTGAATAAGCGTGCCAATCAACTTGCCCAGGAGAAGAATCGCAGCTACGAAGATGCTCTGGCGCATCTGCTGAAACTGATGCACCAGGGTTGGGCTGCTAAAGAACAAAACTCCTAATGATCAAGCCCTGGGAAAAGCTCAGTTCGCAACAATTGGGCGACTTCCGCATCTTTACCCTTCGCTCCGACCGAAAAATTTCCCCGCGCACTCGCAAAGAGCATGATTTCTTCGTCATCGATTCCGTCAATTGGGTGAATGTGATCGCCCTGACTTCCGATAAAAGCCTGGTCATGGTCGAACAATACCGGCACGGCTCTGAAACGGTGGAGCTGGAAATTCCGGGAGGCATGATGGACGCCGTCGATGTAACCCCGGAAACCACGGCGCAGCGAGAGCTCCGTGAGGAAACCGGCTACGCAGGTGCCAACCCGCAGGTGATTGGCAGGATTTATCCCAATCCTGCGATTATGAGCAATACCTGTTTTACGGTCATGCTGGATTCCTGCCAGTGCATTCATCCAGTGGCTTTCGACCACGGAGAAGATCTGATTACCAGATTGGTTCCCATAGCCGAGATCCCGAATCTGGTTGCGAGCGGCCAAATCCGGCATTCCCTTGTTGTCGTGGCTCTCTACCATTTTGAACTCTGGCAACGGGATTTAACTGCAACGCAATCCAAATAAATCGGGCTGACGAACCGATCGAGTTAAAAATCTCTTTTCAGAATTCGCGTGAGCTTTCATATTCCACGCATGACGAACGATACCATCCTCTCTCTGGATCTGCCCGGCATTCACAAACTCAAAAGTGGCAAGGTCCGCGACATATTTGATTTGGGCGAAAGTCTGCTATTTGTTGCGACCGATCGCATCTCCGCTTTCGACGTGATCATGCCCAATGGGATTCCGCGCAAAGGCGAAGTGCTGACCCAGATTTCCTATTTCTGGTTTTCGCAAACGGAATCATTCCAACCGAACCATCTGGTATCTCGTAATGGGGACACGTTGCCGGCAAACCTTCAGAAGTATGCCCAACAAATATCGCGGAGAAGCATGATTGTCAAAAAGGCCAAGCCACTGACCATTGAGTGCGTCGTGCGAGGTTATCTCGCGGGGTCTGGCTGGAAAGAGTACCGGGAACGGCAAACTGTTTGTGGGATAAAATTGCCTGCAGGGTTGAAGGAATCCTCGGAATTGCCTGAACCGATTTTCACACCGGCAACCAAAGCGGAATCCGGCCACGACGAGAACATTTCGTTCGAGCGCGCGGCTGGGATGGTCGGCCAGGAAACTGCAGAACAGGTCCGGGCAGCAAGCCTGAAACTCTATAACTTTGCCCGCGACTACGCCCGCCAACGTGGGATCATCATTGCCGATACCAAGTTCGAGTTCGGTATGTTCAACGGTAATCTTATTTTGATTGATGAGGTACTGACTCCAGATTCATCCCGCTTTTGGCCGGCCGATCAATATCAGCCCGGCAAGGGTCAGCCGAGTTTTGACAAGCAGTTCGTTCGAGATTACCTCGAAACTTTGGATTGGAACAAAACCCCACCTGGCCCAATCCTGCCACCAGACGTCATTGCACGAACCCAAGCCAAATATCTTGATGCCTACCAGCGCTTAACCGGTAAGCCGCTTTGACCCCGGTAATTTCCACACTTTGAACTCATCTCATTAGCACCGCGGCTTCAGCCCGGTGCCAAGAGACATTCTCGAACAGAGAACTGTTTCCAACAATTTGTGGCCCACAGGCTGTTGAACAGTTCATGCATTTGCGGGAACCGGAAGCAACGGGCTAACTAAAGTCGCGGTGTTTATGAAAAAAATTGTTTGCCGTCGGAATTCGCGGGAGAAGTATCGGGTTTAAACAACGACCAAAGTCCCAGCTTAAACCGTTTGTGCTATTGGCGAGGCCGGTGAACTCTTCAATGCAGCGGGCGAAGAAGCTCGAAGACGTGAGATAATCCCAGGTAGGACCTCGAGCGCGTGATCAACCTCGTCCTCCTGATTATATATCCCAAGACTGAACCGCACACTCCCCCGGGCATGGCCTAAGCTCAAACCCATCGCCATCAATACATGGGAAGGGTCGAGAGAGCCGGTAGTGCAGGCCGAGCCGCTCGAAGCACAGATTCCCGCCTCATCCAGCAACAGCAGAATCCCCTCAGCCTCAACTCCCTCAAAAGCAATGTTGGTGGTGTTTGGCAGACGCGGCTCCTTCGTCCCGTTTCGCGACGTGCCTTCAATACGCTTTAAAATTCCGTTTTCCAACTTGTCACGCAACGCGCGCACGCGGGTGTTCTCCTCTTTCAAGGACGCCATGGCCAACTCCGAGGCGCGGCCAAAGGCGATGATGTATGGAACGTTTTCGGTTCCACCTCGCCGGCCTCTCTCCTGACCTCCACCAATAATGTAAGGATGGTATTTCGTGCGCCGCTTCACATAGAGCAATCCAATGCCTTTCGGCGCATGCAATTTATGGCCAGATAACGAAAGAAAATCCACTCCCAGCTCTTTCACGTCCATTCTAAGCTTGCCAGGCACCTGGACCGCATCTGTGTGAAACAATACCCCTTTGCTGCGACACAGGGCGGCGATTTCTTCGATCGGGAAAAGCACGCCTGTTTCATTATTTGCCCACATGACCGAGACAATAGCTGTGTCAGGTCGAATGGATTTCTCCAGCAAATGCAAATCGAGCCCTCCGTCAGATTCCACTGGAAGAAAACTGACATCATATCCATGCTTTTGAAGGAAATCCCCAAATTTGATGTTCGCGGAGTGCTCGACCATGGTCATCAGCACGTGCCGTTTTCCAGGATGAGTAATCAATCCGCTATGAATCGCTGAATTGTTGCTCTCCGTGCCGCAACTGGTAAAAATGATTTCTCGAGGATCGGAGTTAATTAATTCGGCGACGCTGGCACGCGCCACCTCTAACTTTTTTGCAACCTCATGCCCGAATGAATAAGCGCTCGAAGGATTGCCCCAATGCTGCTTAAAAAATGGAGTCATTGCCTCCACCACTTCAGGAGCAACCTGGGTGGTGGCATTATTGTCAAGATAACAGAAGGCCGGCTGTCTCATAGGCAACGAAATATCGGTCGCGAACTCAATAATACACAAGAAAGAGCCTTTTGCGACACTAAATCATATGGCAAAACATGCCATCTCTCAGTTTAGGTTCAAACCATGTGCTCTTGGGAGGCATAATGCCGCCTGCGTCAGCGATGGTCATTAGATCTTCAATGCTGGTCGGGTACATGGAAAACGCGCAAGCATACTCTCCGCTGTGGACCAGCCTTTCCAGCTCAGATGTGCCTCGGATGCCGCCCACAAAATTTATGCGCGTGCTGGTGCGTGGGTCGGCAATGCCAAAAATCGGATCGAGCACATATGTTTGCAAGAGATTGACGTCCAATTTTTCAAATGGGTCAGTGGTCGCGGCAAAACGCGGGCGGAAATTGAGCCGATACCAGCGCCGGCCCAGATAAAAACCCAGTTCATGTTTCCGAGTTGGGTTACTGGCACCGTCAGCATGCACGATAAAAATCCCATCCAGTTTTTCCAGAACCTGTTCTGCGGATAATCCGTTCAAATCTTTTAAGATCCGGTTATAAGGCAAAATCTGGACGTCACTATCGGGGAATAGCACGGCAAGAAAAAATTCTCCATGCCCGGCGTTTTCCTTGGTCTGAAATACTCGCGCCGCGGCCGCACACCGGTGATGGCCGTCGGCGATATATAACGACGGAATTCTTGCGAATTCATTTTGCAGGAAATCCATATCAGGTGGTTCAGTAATGACCCAGGTCGTGTGCCGAACACCATCGTCTGCCAGGAAATCAATATGCGGGAGCCCAGCGCTCCGTAACGAAATGAATTCCCCCAGGTTTTGGTTGGCGCGGTAAACCAAAAAGACCGGTCCTGTCTGGGATTGCAGCGCTTGGATGTGACGAACCCGATCATCCTCTTTGTCGGGCCTCGTCAGCTCGTGTTTTTTGACGATGTTTTTCAGGTAATCATGGCAACTAGCCACCGCAACAAGCCCTGTCTGTTGATGCTCGCCCATCATTTGGCGATACAGATAAAAACAGGCTTGCGCATCCTGGCTCAATGCACCCTCAGCAATCAGCCGCTTAAAATTCTCTTTTCCCTTCGCGTACACTTCCGGGGAATAAAGCTCGATTCCTGGGGGCAGGTCGATCTCAGGCTTGCTCACATGCAAGAAGCTGAGTGGGTTGCCGGTGGCGCTTTGCCTGGCTTCCTCCGAAGATAGCACGTCATACGGGGGCGCGCTGATTTGGGCGGCAATTTCCGGTTTGGGCCGCAACGCAGCGAAAGGCTTAATTTTTGCCATGAGCGAGCGAACATAAGTTGCGCAGGAATGGAGCGCACGAACAAATTGTTTCGCCGGGTGGAATTTTAAGTGCAGTTTCACTTTCAGGAATCTCCAGAGACAGCGAGAAATACCCGAAAGGGCCTATCCGGGTGAACTCGGACAACCAAGGGATGAATTGGACCGAATTGAGGGTGAGTCGCGGGGAAGAGCCGTTGAAATGGCAAACGTTGTTGAATCTGGGGTCCCGACATTTTGTTCGCTTCAGCGGTAGTGCGGAAACGATCCGGTGCAACTCCTGAAATCAAAATCAGTATTCGGCGGAGTTGTTGAAATCGCGCTCAACGTGGAAGATGGATGCGCGGTTGCATCAGGCAATACGTGAACGAAAAAATGAAATTATAAATAACCCGCCTGTTGCAACGTTCACACCGCTAAAAGAAACGAATGAAAAACAAACGAACAGCCCGCAACCCGGGCTTCACACTGGTGGAGATCATGATCGTGGTGGCTATTATCGGACTGCTTGCCGCGATCGCGATCCCCAACTTCATCAAGGCGCGCACTACGTCGCAACAGAACGCCTGCATCAATAACCTCAGGCTAATTGATGGCGCCATTCAACAATGGGCGCTTGAAAACAACAAAACCAGCAGCGCAACCGTCGCGTTTACTGACATCAGCGCCTATCTGAAAAACTCGGTGATCTGTCCTTCGGGCGGCACTACCTTCGCCAACAGTTACACGATTTCCGATGTTCTGACCAAACCGCTGTGCAAGAAAGTGGCCGCGACACACACGCTGCCTACAGACACCAGCAGTTAATCCTTCTTGTTCCAACTGGCCTCAAGGCTTGGGAAACGACTTCCCAAGCCTTTTTTTTCTTCCATCGCATCGTCATCTCTGGCTCGCAGCAGGAGCGAAAGCAATTTGGAAACAGAATTTCTTCCGTCCCTGACGGGACTGACTATCCTCCCACGCCGATCCCACCACTAAGGGGCGTGTTGCCCAAATCCACAATCGATGAAAAGCGGAATGATCAAATCGGAATGACTTGAAGGAAAAAGCCCATTCGGACGTTGCTGCGGTCGAGGACGACCGCGCTCCGGTATTTGGGCAACACGCCCTAAAGCGGTGCTTTTTTTTGTCGCCCTACGGGCTGTTTCTTGTCGACCTGGGGCTATTATCGGTCGCTCTCTGGGCTGGAGCTGGCAGAATTCGACCAAGCTGCTGCTCAGTAATCTCAATGCTCCCCTCTGTCCAGATTACGTAATTAGCTTTTTCCATTTTTTTATCAATGGGCCATTGCGCGTTAATACGTTGTTGCATCTGTTCGACATTCCAGCCTCGTGCCGAGAGCCTTTCGAGCTGAGTCGCTTCCGAACAGGCCACACAAATCGTTGCATCCAACTCTGTTTCCGCGCCGGTTTCGAATAATAGCGGGATGACGACAATTGCCATAGCATGGCCCTGACCACGCCACGTCTGGATTTGCTCTCGCCAAAGCTCACGAATTCTTGGGTGAACAATTCTTTCCAGCTTCTTGCGAGCATCAGCGTCGGAAAAAACAATTCCGGCTAGTTTTTTCCGTTCGAGGCTGCCATCGGAACTGAAAACCTCCCGGCCGAATTGAGACCGAATTTCAGTGAGCGCAGGCTGGCCAGGTTCAACCACCACGCGAGCCAGATCGTCTGTGTCGACAACTGGAATGCGGCGAGAGCGTAGTAGTTCAGCAGTGGCGGACTTGCCCATCCCCACGCCTCCGGTGAGTCCTAAGACTTTCATTTGGGACATTTACCGGAAGCAGGCGAGATGCCCAATGCCGGATTTGAAGAGACTGGTGCTGCGAGACCGCCTGCCTCTACTTTCCTTAAGGCACAAAAGCCCGGTAGAACCGAAGCGGGTTGCTCCCGGTGCCCGGATCAACATAGTGGATTACACCACCCGTCGCGATATTGGTGGAAAGATTCTGCCAATCGATTGGCGTTGTCAGATTTGTCGAGCCCTGGATCACGTATTGCTGATTGGTCTGTCCCTGGACTGTCAACAACAAGCTGCCATCAGCCTGGCGTGTTATTTCCAGATGGGCCGCGGAAGTACCGTCAATTTCCACTCGGAACGGCAAGTTCACGTTATCAATGAAAGCCGCGTCAAGCCCCGCGGTGCCACTCTGATCTTTTGAGTAGCGCCATTCCAATGTATGAGTTCCGGCCGATAACGGAGTTGAAAAAGCCGTCCAATCAATCTCTCCCGACCACCGTTGCCGTTCCGCCCCGTCGATATAAAAAGCGAAGAAGTCAAAACTCGGCTCGCAACTGACTTTCAAATAAAATGAAACCGTCCCTGAGCTGTAGTTAGTCGTCAGGATTAAAGAACTGGTCTGCCGGTTGCCAATCGCGCCAGACCGTGCCGAGAAATTTCCGGCCAGTGCGTTGGTGCTCTCGACCAACCAGGGAACGTTGCCACCGACCGTCCAATTGAGTCCGAGCAAATTCCCCGTTTCAAAGTCGTCGCTGAAACTGATTTTATGGAAATGGGCAACTAACGTGAGATTGGAATTAACCACTACGGATAAAGGATTAACCGTCGAGGAAAACGAGCCGCTCCAACTATCGAATTGGAAAAATGAATCTGGGGTGGCCGTTATAATCACGGTGGAATTGCTCACGGCACTTCCCGAGGCTGGCGAAACATGGCCCCCGGAGTCCGCTGCCACGGTGAAAGAGTAAACCGATCCTGGAGTGAATGCGTAGCTCAGCGAAGCAACTCCGGAAGCGCCATCGAAACCGTCTACAGCAATGTAGTAAACCTGATTGGAACGAACGGCAACCGACAAAGCGCTAAAACTATTTCCGCCGGAATCGTCATTAAAGGCTTGAACGGTGAGCGCGCTGACTGAGGAACCGGTATACACTCCGAGAAGGGTGTCAAACGTAGAGTTTGTCGTTGTCAGAGACAGGAGCCCATCAACCGCAGGAGTGAAGGACCACCAGACGGACTTGCCGCCGGAATTGCCGGCATGCGCAGGTTCGTTGAACTCCTTGGTGGCGTTAGTCGTGATAGCGCTGACTGTGCCGGTATCACCTGGAATTGGAATCGCGTTGGCAAATAGATCGTTGGCTACATTGACGATGACATAAGTGACGTCAACAGTAACAGGGTCCGACACGTTGCCGGCAAAATCTTCCGCACTCACGCGGATGTGATTGATGCCTTGCTTTAAACCAACGGTGTAGGACCAATTGGTGGTGCCGTCGGCCTGATAATTTTGTCCGTTCAAAGAGATGGAAACCCGTTTGACACCGCTGGAGTTTGGCTCCGGGTCAACCGCTGTCCCGCTGACAGTAACCAGAAAATTTGAAACCCATTGACCGCTCAAAGGACTCGCGACAGAGATGATCGGTGGATTGGTATCAAGCTGGCCTCCTGGAGCCACCACCAAGCGAATGGAACCTAGAGAGTTCGAACTAACGCTGGCGACGGCGATGCGATAGGAGGCTCCTGCAGCGGCATTCAAATTAAGGAAGGCCTGTTGCCTCCCCGCAACATCATTTGTTGCCGCAACCTGAGTGAGATTGCTTACGGTTGACCCCGTGTAGATTGCGACGATTGTGTCAACCTCGCTGCCAGTCGTGTCGATAAAAACATTGGTCGAGGTAGAAGGAGACCAGTTCCACCAGAGCGACCCTGCCATAGCAGTCACTCCGGCGTGCTTGGGCTCCCCGGGTTCAACCGTGGCAAACTTGTTATTGGAAAAATAGACAGCGCCAGCGACGGGCACCTTTGTGGCATTTGTGAAGTAATCATTCATTGGAACTGGCACGACGTTGTAAGTCACAGAAGGTGCACTGTTGGTTTTGCCAGGAGCAGCGATCGAAAAGCTCAGGGTCAGAGAGTTGGTGGCGTTCGGCACAGTCAAATTGGCCGAATAAATGGAATCGTTCGCTGCGACATCGGGAGCGACGCCGGTGTTGTTAAAGACCAGGGTGGCGCCGCCATTGATCGTGGCGCTCACTGTCGCGTTGGTTACCGCCAAAGCATCGACAACCTGAACAAAAATAGGTTGTGTTGAGCCTTGGAGCAGCGTGGTGAGATTGGGAGGAGTGATGCTCACTTCCAATATGCCATCAGGAGTACCGCCGATAGTCAGCGCATTAATCAGATTCTGGCCTACTGGGGTCCCCCAGCCCGTGCAAAGATCGTAACCCACAACAGCGGAAAACTGGTTTGGACTACCGGACCATTTGTTATCACCCGTGGTCGTATCATGAAAATCCGAACCATAACTCGAGCCCTTCCCAATCGCATAGATTGCCGGATTGAGGAAGCCCACGGCAGGACTGCCGGAACTGACAGCTTGCTGATTAATCAACGCGGTAAAACCTGCCCAGAGCGGAGCAGCAACACTCGTTCCCCCGACCCCTTTGTAATAAATCCCTCCGTCTGCGACGACAAAAATGTTATCGGCAGTCAAGGCTACGTCAGGAATATTTCGATGCGAAGTCGAGCCTTTATTGAGTGTCATGCTAATGCCCTGCTGCCACACGGGAAGAGCGTAGAAGCTGCTGATTCCTCCGCTGCTGCCACTGCCACCTCCCCAATTCCAGACTTTCTCGGAAACCCACGCCCCGCCTGTCCCGGTTGTTAAAGTAGTGCCCCCCACTTGAGTAATGTTCGGACTAGCGGATGGAGAACCGGTATAGTTTTGATCATCCACCTGGCCCGAAAGAAACGCATCATCATCGCCTGATGCATTGAAGAATGATTGGCCTTGAGCGGCCATTTGCAGAAATATCTGCTCTGTGGTTCCCTGTGGCCCACCGGTCCATCCCCAGGAACAACTCACTTGCCGGGCGGAATTATCATTTGCGATGCGATTCAGGACAGAGTTTGGGTTGAAGACATACGGGTTTCCTTCATAGACTATGACTTTGGTTAAGCCTGGCGCCATGGAAATCACCATCTCGATATCGAGAGAAACCTCGACTTCGCCACCGCTGCCTGTCGGCTGACCGTCGAAGCCGTTGAGGTAAACATTTTGCAAGGGGACGGGCGTAATGCCCGCCAGATTTGCGTAAGCGGTAATATCACTAGCGAGGTAGCCGTCAAATTGAACAAGAGCAACGGTTTGACCTGTCCCCGTAAGCGCAACACCGGGCGCGTAAGCGGCCCTGAAGTCATTTCCCATATAATTACCCCCCGGTCCTGTGCCAGCCTTTGGAGAGGTTTCGGAGCCAGCGGGTTTGTGCCTGTATTTGGGACGAGGCTTGGAGAAATCGCTTAGACCGCTTATGTCCTGTATTCTGAGCCTGGAAGGAACAACTGGCTCAGTATCGAGGGCGTAGAAAGTGCGATTTTCCTTTGGGTGCTTGTAAATTCGCAGGGTGCCACCGAAGGCCTTTTCGATATCGGCCACAGACCCGCTTACTTCCAGCAGCATGCGGTTCGGATGCCGAAAGGACACTCTTAAATTGTGCGAGGTTGCGAACGCCGCTACCTCCTCGTATTCCTGGTCGGTCGGTGAGAACATGGCAGTGAACTGTTCGGGCGTCAGGTAGTGGCGGAACTTCGGACTTGCTGGATCGTAAATCTGCTGGAGCAAATTCGTAAGAGCCTCGGCATTGCGCAACTGGAACCCGAATGAAAGGTTCAAAGTGGCCGTGGCCGGGAGTCGTTCCGATGACGGCTGATTTTTTACTGCAGCGGGCACATGACCATGAAGCTGGCGAAAATCTTGAGCGAAACCTGACAGGGCAACTGCGAGACTGCAAGGTAACAACCAAAAGCGCAGAAGGGTTTTGCGTTTCGCGCTTTTGAAAACGTTTCGTATAAGATGCATACAGGTTAGGAAAATCTTTTAACTACGCTTAACTTTACTCTCAACGAGCGCATGCCCCCGGGCCCGTCAAAATATCCAATCATCCGTGACTTCCGTTCAAAACCATTTCAGTTGGCGGTACCCACGCGATAAAATTGGCGGGAAGAACCGGGCGCGACTGGAATTTGAACCTTCACGGTTCCATTTGTATTGGCAGAGTTGGTGTAATACATGACCCGCTGCCAGTTCGGCGAAAGGAAATTGGTTGCAGCCTCAATGGAGTAAATCTTGTGCGCCTGTGCGTTCCACGACAAGACTGCCGTCATTGGTGGCTTGACGACGGCCAACTTCGCGATAAGGCCGCTGTCAAACGGGAAGAAATCAAGGCCGTTGGGCACTCCATCTCCATCTGAATCGATGATCAAACTTTCACGCAGAGCGCGATTGACCAGAACACTGACACCGTTTTGTATGACGGCCACCGAGCTGTTTGGTCCAGCAAAATCCCTGACCCAGCGGAGATGGCCGTTGAATTGCCCGTCGAGAAATTCCTCAGGTAACTGCGCGGCGCCGTTGGTCAACGGTGGAGTGAAGTTTAGCTTGGCAGCAGCGTAATAAATGACCAGATCAGGATTGATGGCGATTTCGTTCTGGTAATCGGACAGCCGCGACAGGTCGAGAAGATCCACATACAGGCCATTGCCACCCCCCGTTCCCTGGAAGAAGAACAAGGGTGGGAACGAGGCTTCGTACTGTCCTGGTGTTAGAACCAAAGTCCCCAGAGCGGCATTATTCTGAAAGCCGGCGGAAGTCGCGCCAAAGTCAGCCGCACCCCAAACATGGTCCACTTCTGCAAACGGTGGGGCGATGGAATTGACACTGGTTCCAAGCAAGTCCCCAGTAGCGGGTTTACGCAATAAACCAAAACCATCGCTAACGGAGAAAGAGTTGCCGGAATTGCCGCCTGCATCTGAAAGAGTATTAGTTGCCACCAAAGTCAAACGACTGCCAGCCCGCAAGTTGGCATGAAGGAACCTCAAATCATTGGCAAAAAAGTTAATATCCCTATCCGCAGTTAATGTTCCCTGTATTTTGGCTGAATTAGCCGTGATTGAGATATCGGCAGCAGTCCGGTTTTCTCCGTTTATTTCGACATAATCACTTCGGATACTTTGGCCGAAGGCATCGATAACGCCGTTATTCACAAAAACGGAATAAGGGTTCGGGAGGTCATCGCCAAAATGGCCTTCGCTGGGAATATTGATCGTGCCGTTATTGGTGAAGTATTTGAGATTTGGAGCATTGGTACCCGTCCAACTATCAAGAGATATGATTACCACGTCACCGTGATTGTTGATAAAGAATTTGTTGGAAAGAGTAATGCTTCCGTTAAGAGTGAAGCTTTCGCCATCGATCAAAAGTGATTGCACGATGGTCATTGCATCATTTACGACAACATTCGTGCTGTGCGTAAAAAAGTCATTTACAATGACCGGAACGAGTGTCCGCATTTGAGAAGCATCAAAGATCATCCCGTAGATGCGGTACTCGACGATATTGGTGACGGGAGTCAGGATATATAAGTTCGTGTTTACAGTATCCTGCACATAATTCTCGATGAGCATGTTTTGGTAATTGGTCCAAAATCCGCTCCAGACAAAATTGGTCCCCTGCAGGCGGGAGACAAGATCCTTGGTAAGGCTTTGAACTTTCAAGTTACCATTGGTGGAACCCAGCGAGAAACTGAGATTCTCCGAGTCGACAATCGCATTGGTGCTGCTAATCAAATGTTTGGTCTGAATATCGAGCAACCCATTGGCACGGAAACGCGTTCTGGTAAGGTCCAAACTGTCCGCCAGTATTTCGATACGCCCTGGCAAATTGGTTGCTGTTCCAGCCGGAATGTTCGGAGGTCGAGAAGCAATGTTATCCACGAACGCCGAATAAGCCGCGTATTCGTTCGTGACGAAGGCACTGGCAAAATCCGATTTGTAGAGCAGGTTTGTTTCAAAAGGCGCGTTGCCGGGAAAACCCAGGAAGAATTCAAGTGGTTCAAGACGTTCCATGATATAAGGACTGGGCCGAGCGGTCGTGCCGGTTGTAAAATTGGTCAGGATCCCTCGATTGGTTTCCGAGGCCAGGGTATCCGTGAGATAGAGAGTGATGGCATCCTGCCCGACGGTCACCACGTTGGTTTCAGTAACGCTAATACCGATGGAAACGGTATTCATAGGATTTTGGGGATCCGTGCTCGGGAAGAATCTCACACCCCAGTCGGCGCCGCCTTGAGGTAAACCAATGAATACAGCCTGGACCACGTTGGTCAGGGGCACGTTGGTAGAGACGGCCACACCCGTCATGTTGGTCACCATCAAATTCGTGCTGGCAAGAGTGTTGGTATAAAAATCTCCGACGGGGTTGACCACTTGAACGATCACATCGCCAAATACTCTTACAATAGGCGGTCTGGGAGGAGGGAAATCGACTAGACTGGGGGGCGAAGTTACAACCACTGGTCCTCCCGGGGCTTGTTGAATGATATTCCGGCTGTTAGACACCTGGTTTGTTTGTCCCCAGTATTCGTCATAGATACCGACATCGGGAATAAACCAATTGGTAATAAGATTGAAACTGCCGATGCCCGACAACGCTTCTATTTCCACTCCGCTGCGGGCTAAATTGATATTCGTACCAACCAACCGCACGAGCCCTGCCGCACCTGCGGTTAAAATTCCTTCGTTAATGACGTTGGTGCCGGACACTAATAACAAAGAGGAATCCAGCAGGGTCGTCCGCAGAGGTTGACCAGCGGCAGTAACCGTAAGCAAGGCTGGAGTATCCTCGGCTGTGATCCTTCCAGCCAGGCGGTTTCGAAAGTTAGCCAAAGGTTTGCGAACACCGGCGCTGGAAGGAGCATTGTCAAAGCGAAACCCTATCGAACCCAACATGGTCCCATTGTTGGTGAAATTCTGAACGTTGGACATGTCAAAAGGCAGGTCCGTCGGATTGAATGTGAAATCAAAACTACCATTATTAATGACAGTGATGGCGTCAATTTGGGGAGGGAAAGTGATGCTCCCATTATTGATGAAAACAGCATCGGAGCCATGTACCGCCAAAGGCAGCCAAGATGACAACAGCAGCCACCCACTTAAAAGTCGCTTCATAATTGATTCTTTAGCCGTTCTCATTTTCGCGCCGTCATGGGCTGATTGTTATGGAGAGATCTTGGGTTACGCTTTGATTTGCAGCATCGGTCATGAGAACGGTGAAATTGAATGTTCCGGGAGTGTTGGGGGTGCCTGCAATCAGCCCACTCGATGGAACGACCCAGCAATTGCAAGCCGCCGAGAATTCACCCAGGCCGGGAGGCAAGGAAGCTGAACCTGGGGCGAGGGACCAGGTGTACGGCACAAAGCCGCCCACGCCCTGTAGTTGAGCTGAGTAAAACACACCGTTAGTCCCAGCGGGCAAACTCGTGTTGTTTACACGCGTTAAAATCTGGTTTTCGTAATCCGTGATGCTTTTACCGCTCGGATAAACGATAGGTGCATTGGTCGTGCCATCAAACGAGCCCCACACGAAAAACGGAATATTAGACGGTTCATCTCTGAACAATGGACCGTCGTTCTCGAATGCCGGGCCGATTTTGTCAAAGACAACGACTTTGGTCGGTTGAATCAAACCGGGGCCCGGCAAGCCGCTGGTAATATAGTTGCTGTTGAAAGTTATCGAACGAGCGTAGATACTGGGCCCAAAAGCTAGACCAGCAGGAGGAGGCGCCAAATCGTCAGCGGAAAACAGAATATCCGGAGCTGTGACCACGCGCCTGATCCGATGCGCAACCAGCGTGGAATTGGTAATGGAATTCAACACATACTCGTTGGTAATGGGATGAAAAAACCGGCCCAGCAACGAATCGAAATCGCGCCGAACAAAGGTTACTTTCTCAATCCCCTGATTGAATGAGACGTTGGTAACATCGCAAATGATCGGGAAGGTAACGAAGGTATGATTGGTGAAATATTCAATCCGCGATTGCTGAAAAAACTGGTTATTAACATTCGTGGCGCCAAAGGTGTTGCTGGAAACCAGAAACACATTGGTGCTGATGACCAGATTGGTCGCGAGACTGGAAACGATGGAAATGTCACAAATACCCGGCGGCAGAATGAAAAACTCGCCCGAAATGCGGTTGGTGATAAAGGTCTTAGTGCTGGTATTGGTGGTTGGACTACTATTGGTGCCAACCGGAGTAAAGGGCGGGAACGTGGCGGAAACAGTCTGGATGCTGTTAAAAACACGGTTCGAACTCGTAATGAGATTGGTGACTTGCACGGCAACGGGACCGTTAGTACTAAGCTGCAGAGTAAACACATTGCCAAAGGTGTATTGAAACAATTGCTGGAAAGAAAAAGTAACGTTGGTGGCTAAAACCAAAGTTGCAACCCCGGCAGGCGCCCAGGGTTCATTGGTGAATGTAGCGGTTAGGTTTGTGACTGGCACATAGACGAAATAGTTGCTGACGGATGTGATTATCAGGTCTGGAAACAACGCTTGCAAAGCCGCCTGATTGTTCGTCAAAGCTGCGTCCGCAAAGAAGGTAAGATTAGAAGTGGTGATCAATTGCGGAGTTGTATTGGTCACTAATGTCAGTGTGCCAGGACCGGATTCTTCGAGGTTCACATTGCTGGATCTGTAAATATATCTCAGCCCTCCGATATCATCCCTCGTTAACCCGATATGGAAAGAACCTTCGAACAGTCCCGGTGAGGCAACCGCCGTATAAAATAATTGGAGCGGGTCAACCTTAAATTCGAATGCTTCGGCTTGATCGAGAGCGGGGCAAAACTCCGCAATCCGATAAGAGTACAATGTTCCGTTGACATACGCGGAAGGCGCCCAGGTGACGGGATCAAAATTTCGCTGAATGACCAGGTAAAGAAAGCTTGGACACGAAGGCGCTGGAACACGTTGACGCAAAGTCCAGGTATATCGAACGGGATCCGCCAGCCCCAACCCTTCGGTCATCACGTGAAGAGCCTCCGATTTAAGGTCATGCAGTCCCAGGGCACCAGCTCGAAAATTCTGTCGAGTGGATTCCTGGGGAACTTCTGCAAGGTTGGTGCTGTAGGAGGAGACTGGAGAAAGGCTATTCAAAATCGCCATCGTTTGATCGATAGCGGCCACGCCGTTGGAACCAAAGTAATCGAGGAAGGCTTGATCGACTGCATAATAGAGGGTTGGCATATTCCAACGATACTCCTCACCCAGATTCATTGGACCGCCGATAGGAATATCTTGTGAACTTCCCAGGGGGGCGCCCTCGAAGAACCCGCCTCCGAAAGCGGTTTGATAACTGAGCGCATTCACCTGCCAATCATCAAACTGACCGAGCAAGGAAAAGGCCGATGCTCCCTGGATCATGGCCGCCAGTAACCCGGCCCACGCAAACTTTTTCAAAAATTGCAGCATACGAGATAGATTTAGCGCACTCGGACCACTCGGTAATAATTGGCGTTTGAACCCCCGACATACAAAGAATCGACCGTGCCGGCGGCAAACCGGGGACTGCCGACGTTTCTCCAGTTGCTTAAATCTGTGCAGGTTTGGACCTGGTAAATCAGGCCTGGCTGGGTATTCCAATTCAGGAAAAGGCCCTGAGAACTGGGTTGCAAACGGATTCGCAGAACGCTATTCGCGTTCAAGGGATCGGTGCCGGCAAGAAACTCCAATAGATTCGACGCGCCATCGCCATCGCTGTCGGCATTCGGAGAAGGCCAGGCCAACATATCACCACCAAAGTAACGAATCATCCATTCCTGAGGAATCCCGCCCCAGCCAGCACCATCACTGTAAGTTGTACCGCTGGCGGAAGCTGAGAGAGGGGAACGCCGTCCATCTGCCAGCACGTAACAAACCTTGAAAGAATGCGTGCTGCCAGACGTAAGACCGGTCATGTTCCACCAGGGATTAGCCGCCGTCGCAGTGGGAGTTGCCGCGCCATCCGCATAGACCTCGTAATTAGCAATGCTGAAACCGGCAAGCGGCTGCCAACTCACCGCCAATGAATTTGAACTGAGCACTGTTACGAACGGGGCAGCCAAAACGGAGAGCGGCTGGTTGGCGGTGGCATAACGCTGGGCAAAGAGATCGAAGCTATTGACGCCACCCCCGTAGCTGGTCCAGGCAACGAGAAACCGGGTCACTCCATCGGAGGAAACCGTAGGATGAATCTGTTGGCTGAGCGTGGTCGTGTTAACAAGAAGCTCACTGCCAACTAATGCACCCGTGCTATTGAGGAACTGCCCAAAAACCCCATCGCGAGAACCATCCTGTGCGAGACTGGTCCAGACCACAAAGTAATCGGTCCCGGCCGAACTGATTTTAGGCGCAAACTGATCTCCGAGAAGGCGAGTATTGACGATGCGCACGGGACTTCCAATCCCAGCGCTGGAAACCGTTCTGGAAAAAATGTCCCAACTGTTACTGCGCACGAGCAAATCCCTCTGACCCCATACCACGGCAAACCCGCCATCAGGCGAAGCGGCCACGGAAGGATTCGCGCAGATGTTGGTATCGGTATTGACCAGAAGTTCACTGCCGTCCGCAGCACCTGTGGCTGTGAAAAAGCGCGCGAAAAGATCCACACTATTTTGGAATCGTTGCTGTTCAGAAATCCAAACGACCACGAACCGGCCATCGCTCAACCGGGAGAGCGCAGGCGTTCGCTGGTTGTAAGCGGTAGTTTGATTGATTTGAGTCTCACTGCCGATTTTTTGACCGGTGGGCGAAAAGAGCTGGGCATAGACCCCCTGCATACTGCCGTCCTGATCGAAGCTTGAATAGACTACGACTACATTTCCGTTCACCAGGCAAGCGACCGACGGATCAATATGGTGGGAGTTGGTAAGGCTGTTTACGAGGACATCGCCCGTCGCCCAGGTATTGTTCGAACTCATGAACCGGGCGTAAATATTTTGGAAACCTTGCTTGCCTCCCTGCCAGACGAAGACTGCGCCACCGTTGTTCAAAGTGGCAACATTTGGCTTTTCCTGATCGTTGGTGCCTTGAACGTTGACGCGAAAGACACCGAGAGACCCGGACAAGCTGCCATCCAACCGCCGCGCACTAACACCCAAACCATCGCCATCGGTGATGTTATCCTGCCAAACAATATAACCACCCGTTGGGCGGATGCTAATTTGAGGAAAAGTTTGATCCCCAACGAGCGGGGGCGTAACGCCGAACTGAGCGCCCTGGCGCGAAAAATTATTAGCAACTGCAATTGCAGGAAGCGCCAGAAGAAGAGGCAACAGTGAATAGAGGCTTTTCGCGAGAAATAATTTGAATCTCACTGCCACATCCGGTTGGCAATGGACGAGGGCCGCGCGCAGAGTGCCGAGCCCTACCTGGCCGGAACTTTCCGCGGCCCTGATCTCGATCGAAGACTTTCGCATATATTATACTGTCAGATCCAAGCTGCAGCCATTCAGGTTCCGGTCATGGCATTGCCGAACTCCATCCGAGGAGAGCTGGGCACACCCCTTAGGAAATTAAAGCGACAATGATATAGCATGGCACAGTTTTATCAAACTTGCGTTGGATTGTAAATGTTTTGTTCACCCGGAACAGTTCTGCCGAGGGAGATATTTTTAATTTACGGTGCCGGCGGTGGAGCTGTTACCGGCTGGGCCGGAATGGAAACTTGCGCGAAAGGCATTTCATCCTGGCTATGATACGGGTTCCCGGACGGATCGATGATTGTGGGGGTAACGAAGATCACCAGGTTTTTCTTTTTGGTCGAGCTGGCTTCGCTGCGGAAGAAACGACCCAGGAGAGGAAGATCTCCGAGGATCGGCACTTTATCTCTCAGCTTGGTAACGTCCTCGGTGATCAAGCCACCGAGCACCACGGTTTGACCGTCCCAAACTATACAGCTTGTGGTGACCTGGCGAAGGCGATAATGGGGAAGAGGGAGCTGACCGGTGATTGGAATACCAACGCCGCCGGCGCCACCACTGACGGACTGAGCCTGCGGAACAAAGCCGCCGGGATCGTCATAGCCCAGAAATTCAGTAATGGTGGGAATAATCGTCATTTGAATGGTAAACCCATCGGCTGAAACGTAGGGAATAACGTCCAGAGTAGGACCAAAAGGAAGGGCCGCAGTCGAATAGTTTAGCGTGGTGGCAACAGCTCCGCCACCCGTTGTTCCGGTTAATCCCCCACCGCCACCGGTCCCTGTTTGGTTCAGATTCGGCGCGATGACAATTGTGCGTTGATCGACGACCTGAATTTCAGTTTGGCGCCCGCTTAGAGTCGTAACCGAGGCCTCATTCAAGAGATCGGTTCCATCACGTTGCTCGAGGGCACGAACGACCACACGAAACTGAGGGTCGGTAAGAATACTGCTGAAAGTGGCCACCGCTGGGATGGTGGATGAGACGCCCCCTGCGGGCGCGGTCACCCCACGCAGACCTTGAGTAATTAACGCATCGGTTCCAGAAGCCGGAAGAGCAGTACCGTTTACGACGCTGCCTGGAAATGTTCCTTCAGGATTAGCGGCGGTGGATTGTCCATTGTAGCTGGGTGCTGTGCCACCAATCAAGCCCATTCTGCCATGATTCATGAGAACATTGCCCAAATACCAATCAAAGCCGAGAGCACGGGTATCGTTTTGAGAGATTTCAATGAACTTGGCTTTGATATTCACTTGGGGCGGGGCGATATTGAGGATCTGCATGGCTTGCTCGATGATATCGAGATCCTGAGCACTGGCGCGAACAAGCAAACTTCCTTCGCGTTCATTGAAGAAAACACTCTTGCCCGGTTCAATCAAAGAGACCCCGAGCGTGGTAAAGAAATCGCGCACAAGAACCATGGCAGTTTCCTGACGATTGGTTCGAGTGACATTGGCAATGCCGCCACCCTGGCCACTGCCACCACCACTTGAAAGACCACCGCCGCCCCCACCCCCACCGCTGATCCCGCCGGCCGCAAGCTGGACCCGCGGCACTGTCAATTCGCCGCCCTGCCCGCTTTGACCACCGCCAGAGCTGCCACCTCCTCCGGTGGAACCACCACCACCACCCGATGTCCCGGATTGGGAAGAACCGAACGGAAAGGCTATGACACCTTCGAGGCCCTGATAAAACGTGTTCGGATCCACTTTGAAAACGCGGACAAATAGAGGCGTAGCGTCCCGGGACTTCACCGAGAAGACCACCGCGTAATCTTCTATCGAGTATTTGATCGGATGATCAGCGACTTTAATGATGGCATCCAGGACATCCGCCAGGCGGACATCCGTGAGAGTCGGATTGATCTTGATCAGGGTCGCTCCCACATCGACCGGTTCGGCGGGGGCCGCCGCCGGAATGGGCAAGCCTGTGGCCGGGTCGATGGCCGAGGCGGCAGGCGCCGCGGCCGCCTCCGTGTTCGGATTGATAATGAAATTGATCCCTTTTCTTTCCGGATCCCGCTTTCGGGATTCGTCACCCAAATCTTTAATGACTTCACTTAAAGGCAGGCCATCCCAGCCTTTATCCAGGCGGATGCGGTCCAGTTTGCTCATAATGATCTGCCGGCCGCGGCTGGTGTTGATGGAGGTGGACCGTGCGTAGGGGTTGGGTATGGGTAACAAATCGCGTTTAGGTGAATTGGCCCATGCCTGCTCGAGTTCGACCAGGCTGGCACGCGAAGCGACATCGCGCCGGTTCAAGGCTTCCACGTTCCGCTTTTCATTGATGAGGTTGAGGTAGTAATAGGCAGCCTGGTTATGCGGATCCTCTTTGAGCGCTTGTTTGAGTTTAAGGACTGCATCTTCGTATTTGCCTGCTTCGTAATAAAGCCGGCCATCCTGAACGAGAGTCTGAGTCTTAACTTTCTCTTCCGCAATCTGGGGCAACTTCGACATGGCCTCTTCGCTTGGGATTTTGCCGATCTGCGCTCGAAGCAGTTTGTCATTCGCATCTTTGAAATCCAGCGCGACAGGATTGGAGGGATCCACCCGTAACAGATCCACGATCTGTTTGTCGGCTTCGCGCAGGTTGCCAGCGCTTTGAGCTCTTTGCGCCAGTTCCAGACGGACCCTGGCCAGACCGGCGCGGGTCTGTTCGCGTTCTTCCTCCACGCCAGTGCCGACAGATTGGACATGCACCCAGGCGTCATCGTAAAGGGTCGCGGAGTTGGTGAGATTTCGGCGGGATTCCGCAGCCTGCGCTTTGGCCAGGGTATCGCGCAGAACCATCTGCTCGTGTGTACGGCGGATGACTTCCTTGACGGCATCTGGCTGTTCCTGGGCATAGGAAATACCGGCGTTGGCAAGCAGAGCAAACAGTCCGAGTGTAATGATGGCAGCTTTGATCATGGGTTCGATGGCGCGTTAGAACACAACGCGTTTCTGATTTGGCAATAGTTGTTTCACTGTGTCGAGTTGGGAATATTAGCAGTGGCTTGATTTAACTGAATGGGCCATTTCTTTTGATTTGATTTGGCGGACAATACAACTTCGTTGGAAGAAATAGCAACGACATTGTAATCCTCGCCGTTAAAACGCAGAACGCGTCCCACGCGACAATTATTCCAGGTCTGCTTTTCGGGGTCATACTTGAGATCGGCCATGTAGCCGTCAATACGTTTGAAAGGCTGCTCTTTGGTCACAACGGCTGTTTGACCCGTATCATTCAGTTCGATCGTCAGCTTGGTTGGATTATCCGCGGGACCATCCACTTTACGTAGAATGAAGGTGTCGTTCTTATCGTTTATTTTGGAATAGGTTTCTTTTTTGATCCGCTGAGAAGCCATTACTGCGGCCTCCTTCTGAACGCCAATGACGTATCGAGGGCCGGAATCGGAGATATTGACGTTATCCAGAGTGATGACCAGAAAGAGCGGAGTCAGTTTGTTGATCACAACAGCCTTCGGACCGATGTGGCTGTCATCGTAGCGAAACAACTGACCGTTTGCGCCCTTTTGCCACGGCACCGGATTATACAATCGGTGCGGAACGGAAAGATTGAGGACAATCGGCTCGGAAACCCGCTTGAGAGAGGTTTGGGAGACAGTGAGATCCAGGTTGGTCAAAGGTTTCACGCTGCGGGGAATGAGCGCTTCTCGTTTCTCCTCGAGTTCTTTTCTCTCAGTGGCGACCTTGAAAGGAATGAAACCCGCGGCCACGACCAGGCCGACCAGGACAACGCCTAGAATCAGTTTTTCGTAGTGTTTCTTGAGAAAGTCCATTTACTTGGAAGGCAGCAGTTTTACGACGTTCAGCATCATGGTCACCACCAGTTGTTTTTCATCCAGAACCGTTTGTAGCCCCCTGGATGGGGTGGCTGGAGCGGGCGCAGGCGCGGCGGGGGTCGGCGTGACGGGCGGCGGGATCATCATAGGCCCACGTCGAGAATCCAGACCATAGCGCCTTCGGAAAGCTGCTGCCGCGTCGGCTGAACCGCCAGGCTTCCCAGGCTCGGCTCCTATCGGCGGAGAATAGGGCGTAGGAAAGACAGGGCTAGCTGCCACGACATCCGTAGCGGACGTGGCTTCCACCGCGGGAGCAGGCTCGACATTAATGGTTTTGACGATAAGACCGTGGGGAGAATTGGCGAAGCCGCTTAAGGTCTGCGCCAACTCGGGCGTGAAGCATTTGAATTTTACTTCATACGGAGTCAGAACAGCCTGGTCATTGGTAACGGACTTTTGATTGAGATAATCCAAGGTCGTACTGGCGGTATCTTCCGGGGCGATCCGTTCGCGGTGAACGTACTCGAGGGCATTGACACGCGCTTGAAAAAGGACATCGCAAATGGCTTTCACTTCACCCAACTGCATCGCCAAAGGTTCAAGCGTCCCTTCTTTATACCGCATCAGGTTCCGTTGGGCCGCGAAAGAAAAGCCGTAATCGGGAGGCAACCCGATGCTGGAATTTGTCGCACTTTTTTGTAATTGATCAATGGTATGGCGCAGGGACGACACGAAATCTTCGCCGGCAACTTTTGCTCCGTCCGGAATATGGGGGATACGCTGAAACGCCTTTTGTGCCTGCTCTTTGAATGTGCGCAACTGTTCTTCCTGTTCCTTGGCCAACTTGATGTTATCGCTTTCCGGCGGACGACCCGGATGCGGGTTCATGCTGTTGAGCGTGGAGAGTTTGGCGTATTGCTCGTGAAGTTTGGCGAGCACTTCGCTGTTGGCTTTCCAGGTGGAATAATAGTAAAAACCGGCGCCGCCCAGGAGCAAGAGGGCTACCACGCTGCCGATGACGAAGTATAAGTTACGTTTGATCCAGTCCATACTCACCTCTCAGAAGTTGCCTTGTTACATAGTTGCATGGTGGTTGCTGGGCTAGAGCTTCAACGGTTTTTTGAGCTTAATATTAATTTGGAAGGTGAACACACCTGGAGCCTCATCTGGAGTGACCTGGCCCTGGGCGCCAAAATCGGTTTCTTCTTTGACGAACATGGGATCGTTCTGAAGTTCATTGCGAACCGCGAAAGCCAGGTCGCTATTGGCCGAAGCGGAAACGTTTGCCAGGGAGACTGCTTTGAAGGTGACATCGAGTGTGTCCACCTCGTTGGTTGAGCCCTTCTTTTTTGTAGCTCCAGCTACAGTTTGGTCGGCCGGAGCGGCAGCCGGATCGGCACCAGGCACCGCCATAGGCATGGGCATCCGATCCAAACCGTAACGCCGACGGAAAGCTTCGTTTTGCTCTCTGGAGAACGCCGGGCCGCCCGGGACCGGCGAGGCTGCGGGATCAGGAGCAGCACCACCACCAGACAAGTCCCCTTCGCCGCCTTCAGGGGCTGTAATGATTCGATCGATCCAAACGCCAGCATCCGTTCGCAACTTGATCTTGGATCCAGCCTCGACTTTCATTAACACATTGCGAAGCTGGTTCATGACATCCACCCAAAAAAAGCGGTCACCGACATATTCGACGACCTGGTCGGTAGCTTTCTGGGTTTTTTGGAGGTTGCGCATGACCGTTTGGAATTGAGCGCCGCGAGCTTCTTGCGGTGTGCCTTCCCTGATTAAATCATCGAGCGCTTTCTTTCTAACTCCGGCCAGTTGATCGAAAATGAAAGCCATAGCGGCAACCACCAGGACCAAACTGAAAACCGTGGCAATGAAGTATGGCTTTTTCTGATTGAACGCCTGCCACTTGAGCGTGCTCTCGGGCATGAGGTTCAATTCAACTGGACAATGCGCCAGGTTGCGCAGACCCAAACCGACCACTTCACCCATGGAATGAGCGACACGGGCAAGTTCTTCGAGGTTAATACCAGGATCGATTTGGACATTACGCAGGGGATTGAAATATTCGACAGGGACGTTGAGTTTTTCCGCAAAGAACTGAGCGGTATACGCCATGATCGAAGCACCGCCGGAAAGGAACAAACGTTGTGGAGCGGAACCGCCCTGTTGGCCGCGATAGAACTGCATGGTCTGGTTGACCTGGATATGCAGCCGTGTCATGAATTGCCGTGCAATTTTTGAAATAGCAGCCTGGTTTGGATTTTCCGGCTCTTCATAAGCGCCACCCAGGCTGACGAAGCCTTCCTCGATCTTTATCTTTTCGGCGACGTCGTATTTGAGTTTGGATTCATTGGCGAAATCCTGAGTAATCGAGTTAGCGCCCAGGTTGATGCTGCGGGAAAAGACTTTGCCTTTTTCGAAGAACAACAGATTGCTGGTCTTGGCGCCGATATCCAGAAGCATGGTGCAATCTTCCAGATCCCCATAATTGTACCGGAAAGCGTTACACAACGCCGCGGGGGAAACATCGGCCACCTGCAAATGCAGACCTGCCGATTCAGTGACTCGGAACAAGCCCTCGACGATGTCGGCTTTAATGGCGACCAAGAGCACCTCGAGTTCACCCCCGGGAGTGGACCCTAAAATCTGGTAGTCCCAGACGACTTCGGCGAGTGGGAATGGGACGTTTTGCTGCGCTTCGTACTGGATTATTTGGGTGACCTTGCTGGCATCGACAGGAGGAAGTTTGACGAATTTGGAGAAGACATGGAACCCGGGAGCGCAGACATTGACCGCTCTGGCTTTGATGCCTTTTTCGGCGATCATAGCGTTTAAAGCCTTGAGAATAGTGGCTTCCCGCGTGGATTCCTGGGCCCCTTCAGCGCCCAGGGTTTTGATTCCGTATTGCTTGAGACGCAGTCCCCCGGCTTCATTGACTTCGAACTCGGCCATCTTAAGACTACCGGCTCCGAAATCGACGGCCAGAAATGATTTAGTCGTGTTTAGCATTTGCAATTAACATACCACCAGAGTTGCGCTGCCCTGACGGTTTTTTGTTGGGTCCGATTACTGGTGGTTAATGGATCTTGCCGAAACGGTCAAACATAAAATAAAGAACGCACCGGCAAGAAGCGGACAGCGAGACCGCGCTGAGTCAAAAAAAGAAGGAGTCGATTTAACCACAGTTTGCATTAACCAGGACGGAAACTAAACTGGAGGATCGTTCAGCGGATTTATTTGGATTCCCAACGGAAAATACGGAGACGCCGGGGAGGCTCGAAGAGAATAACGGAGCAGATGAAGACCTGGTAACTGGTCAAATTTTTCCGTCTTATCCGTGTTCTCCGGTCTTATCCGTGGTAAAAATCTCCTGTCTGTCGTTCCTGTTTCGTCGGAGGCTATGTCGCGCCGTGCCTTTGCCCCATGACCCAGAGATTCCCCTGGATTTGCATTATCCCTGTACCGGGCTTACAAACCCACCCTACCCCGGTTGTATCAATCGGGCCTTTATGAGAAGTAAAAGGGCGCGCGGATTTATTAGGGATTATGCACTTAGATCAAACGGCCCGTTCGGGTCATGTCCGGCCTCCCACGCTATTATCTGGTTTTCCACTTCTCGGGATAATTTTTGCTCTTTTCGGAGTTGGAGTCCAGGCCGTCCCGCCTCCCGCAGGTGTTGCACCGCTTGCCTCACCTGCGGGAGGTTTTGCTATCGATGGCAACCTTATGGCCAACCTGCCAACGGCGGGGATTGGGGATTGGCTTATGTCCACGAATGCCGGTTCGGGGGCATCCGTTTTGGATAGCGCGGGCAATCCAATCGACCCCGCGAGGACGTTTCATTTCCGTGACGTCTTTAGTGCGACCAGTGACAATACGTTCAGCGGTGGGTTAAAATGGACCGACAATCCGACGAACTGGTCATGGACCACCAGCAAGGCATCCTCCAAAACCGATATTCACAACGTACTCTTCCATACAGCCACCGATAACGACGGCCATACCTGGGTGATAGTGGCGGCGGACCGGGCGAGCACCAGCGGTGACTCCTATATTGATTTCGAATTCCTTCAGAATCCTCTGGTTGCCAACGCCAACGGCAAGTTCTCCTCGGCTGGACCAAACGGCGGCCGCACCACCAATGATGTGCTATTGAGTATCGGCTTCACTGGCGGCGGAAGTACTGCAGATTTTTTTGCCTGGCGGTGGGTGACGAACAGCAGCAATGGCGGATTCATGTACGTGGACTCCACGGCTTCATTACCGACAGGGCGCGTATTTGTTGCGGCAAACGCTACCACGGTGGCTGTACCTTATGGCGCCTTCGGCCAGACCACCTACAGCGCCAACGCCTTTGCCGAGGCAGCAGTCGATCTGACCGCGCTGCTTGGGAATTTCGATCCGTGCGTTTCTCTTGGTTTTAAAACGATTATGGTGAAGACCAAGTCTTCCCAGTCCAGCACGGCGACCATTGTGGATTTTCTCAATCCAGTTCAGTACAGCTTAAATGTGGGTCCCAGTGCCAATGCAGGACCGAATCAGCCCCGATGCACGGAAGGAGCAGTAACGACGTTTGTTTTGAATGGTTCGGCAACGCCAGGGTTGCAACCCATTTCATCCACGACCTGGAGTGTGGTCAGCGGTA